>Ga0208395_100027_pt1 | contig 121718 bp, 102 predicted proteins | sample LakWasMet61_LOW9_2_FD_183893 | JGI IMG/M metagenome (GOLD analysis project Ga0208395, IMG submission 183893) | Freshwater sediment methanotrophic microbial communities from Lake Washington under simulated oxygen tension - Sediment Metagenome... | ecosystem: Environmental > Aquatic > Freshwater...
TTTGCCCATTGGAGTGTATGCCCAGCTTATTAATTGAAAGAAGCATCTTGAAGAGCCGTATGAATCGAGAGGTTCACGTACGGTTCTGTGAGGAGCAGGGGGTGAAATTCCCCTTGCTTACTCGACTGTATGCCGTAAAAATCAAAGTTGCTCTTTGCACCAATTTAAAATAAATGGATAAAGCTCAACTACTTTTAAATCTTTATGTTCTTGTCTTATTCTTAAAAGAGCTTGGTCAAATTCCTTAAATTTTATGAATTTTCTTATGTTAGTCATTCGTGACTCTCTTTCATTAATTACTAAGTCTGCTGTTTCTTTGTCATAGTTGTCTGCAATGTATAAACAAAATACAGCCCAAGTCATATACTCATTAAATACAGAAATTGAGTTTTCATAGAAATCGCTACTATTACCCTTCTCTGTCCAAAGACTTCTTTTAGAAAAAATATTATCTATTTGCTTTCTGTATTTATTTGTCGCTGGATTTACATAGTTATGGTCTATTTCAGTAAACACAATTCCTGACATTAATGCTTCTTTTTGTTTTCCTGTTAATTTGTTGTCTTCATCAACTCTGTCAGTATTACAAATAAACATTGCAATTTGATTAAACCCTCCTTCGTCAGTAGAGGTATGATACCTTTGTGTACTATGTGAGCCGCCAATGAGAGGGGAGAAAACAATTTTGTATGAATTGAATTTCTCGTTTGGGAAATTTATTTCCAACCAAGACCACATTTTTTTGATTGGCAAAAGCTCACTCTGCCTTTTAATTTGTCCATCGTAAAAACTCAAATTGCTTTTATAGAACTGCTTAAAATTTGATTTTTTTGCAAAATCCTCCACAAATGGTTTTAATTTGCCAAATAAGCTACTATCGGCAAATTCATCTCCATAAACGTAATAGTAGGGCCCGTTAAACAGGAGTTGAGTGTTCTTTTCGTTTAATTTGGGATTATGAAAATTATAAGCAAAGCTATTCTCTCTGAAATCATAATATTTATTTGCATAAACACTATCAGGAAAATCTAATTCTCTGAAAATTTTGTGATTTAAGTAAGGCTTAAAATAAGACAGAACTCTTTTATAGTAGTCTCCTTTCAAATTCAAATCATTTGCTCTTTGTCCACTTGGTGAAAGTGTCCAAATTATGTTTGCTAATTCGTAAACAGGAGGGATTTCAAATATTACTTTTTGATTGTTTTGCTGAATGAATTGTTTGTCGAAAAAATTAGCTACTCCATTGAAATGAAAGCGAAGTGTTGTTTTTCCTTTTGGAGACTCAAAATTTACATAGATATTATGCTGATACGGGAATTTGTTATTGTAGTTTAACCTTAGTGAATCGTTATTAAAATAAATAGTGGCATAAGCATTGAGGTTCGCATCAAAACCTGGGCTTATTTTATTAGTTCTGCTTACTTTGAATGTGTCAAGCCCGGGATATTTCCAATATTTGATAACAAATAAATCGTTTTGACAAAATATTGTTTTTGGATACTTTTCTTCAACCGTCTGTCCAAAAGCAGTAGTTGTCAGCAAGTTTAAGGCTAAAAAAATATTTTTAATTTTTGTCATTACTTTGAAATTGTGGAGTGTCGCATTTTATGGCATACAACTTTTAAATATAATGCAAACACTTCAAAAAACATTCGTAAATCCACCACTACAAAGCAGATATACGCATTTGTTTTGCGTTTTTTAAGTATCTCAAAGTACGCCAATCCGTCCATCGCTATACTGGGAAAAATCCCGTATTTTACTCTTGAACGGGTGGGCAAAAAAGCCGCCATCGGACGCATTTTGTAACCAAAAACAGCAATGAGCAATGGCAGGCAACCGCAATGGGCGATGCCATCAATAACCAGCCATATTATGCGCAACCCTAATAAACCCACCTGTTGCCCCTACAGGGCAATGATTATCAATGATGGAACATGGTGCTACCAACCAACTGCCCCGATGGGGCAGGTTTGAAAATACTTTGTGGGGGTATTGATGCGAAGAACTATTACATTGCGTTCTCCTTCTAAAAATCAACCCAACAAGCAATCTGATCCTATTAAGTGCCCCATTGGGGCAACAGGTTGGTAGACACCCCCAAAGAAGGGAAGGAAGGCCCCCCGCGTGCCGTAGGTACGCCACCGTTTTTCAACGCTGAACGGGATGGAAAAAAGCCGCCAACAGGCCCATTTTTTAGCCAAAAACACAAATGAGCAATAATACAGTAATAATACAGTAATAATATAGTAATCCCACCATAACAATACACCTATAACGTACCTACCCCGTACCAACCAAACACCAACCCCTCCCCAACCATTCCACCCCGGGGAACCCATTTTAAGCCGGCCTCAATGAATTTTTAATCACTGCGTTTAATTGGCGTTTTTATGCCGCCAAGGGTGTTTTGCGACAAAAAGTATCTATGAGCAATAACGGAGCAGTTATGCTATAACAAACCCATACAATATACCTGCCTGGTACTAATCAAGTGGTCAGCTTTGAGAGGCAGCCGTGCCAAAAAAAAAGAAGAAACAACTGTATAGTTGGTTACCCACCCATAGGTGTTCGAAAGACCAACAATGGAGCATATTGCAATAAGAGAAAAACGAAGAAAAGAAGAATCTCCGCACTTTCTTAACCCTCTTTTTCTTTGTTTTTCTTATTGAACCCTTCTTGATTTATAGAAGTCTAAAGAAACCCATGAATCTGAACAGTCGGCAGGCTACTCTGTCGCGAAATTAATTCTTTCTAACACCTATGGTTACCCACCCTCTGTGCAAATCCGGTTCTCTGTGTTGAAAAACAAACTCATCCTTTGAAGTATTTTTTTCAACACAGAGAACGCGGAGGGGCTGAGGTTCACAGAGAGTGATAAATTAACCCCGCCAACGGACTATTCTACCTAATCCTAACTTCATCATTCAATATAGGCTTAGGTAGAATATGCGCAAATCTGTTTACAGATAGCGATTACGCTATTTACTTTTTTGTCTTGATACAAAAAAGTAACAAAAAAGATCAATCCCGCCTGGGCGGGATGAAAAAAAGCTAAAATTTACTGCATTACGCTAAAATGAACGAAGTCTAAAGCCGGACTTTAAAGCATCAATTGGACAAATGTGTCTTTCAACGCTTAGTCAAAGCCAGGCATCGTTCATTTCTTAACGCTTCATTCCGTAAATTTCTTAACGCTTTTTTTCAGAGGCCATTTTAAGAATCAATAGGAATGCTGTTCTGCGTTTATTCTACCTAATCCTACATTCAATATTCTCTATTCAATATTCAACATTAAAAAAGCCCGCTTCACATGAAGCGGGCTCTACTATGGTCTGTCGTCTATGGACTGTAGACTGACAACAACTATTAATAACGGTAATGATCTGCTTTATAAGGGCCAGACTTGGAAATACCCAGATAAGCAGCCTGTGTATCGGTTAACTCATCCAATACTGCGCCAACTTTAGCAAGGTGTAAGCGGGCCACTTTCTCATCAAGGTGTTTAGGTAACACATACACTTTGTTCTCATAGTTTTTATGGTTGTTCCATAATTCAATCTGAGCCAGTGTTTGGTTAGAGAATGAGTTACTCATTACAAATGAAGGGTGACCGGTAGCACAACCTAAGTTAACTAAGCGGCCTTCAGCCAGCAGGATGATGTCTTTGCCTTCAATGGTATACAGGTCAACCTGTGGTTTGATGGTGTTTTTGGTAGCGCCGTAGTTTTTGTTCAACCAGGCAACATCAATTTCAATATCAAAGTGACCGATGTTACAAACGATCGCTTTGTCTTTCATGGAACGGAAATGTTTTTCGGTGATCAGGTCGCGGCAGCCGGAAGCGGTAACAATGATGTCAGCTTCTTTCACAGCTTCAGCCATTGGTTTTACTTCAAAACCTTCCATAGCAGCCTGTAAAGCGCAGATAGGGTCGATCTCGGTAACAATTACACGGCAGCCCGCACCTTTCAGTGATAAGGCAGAACCTTTACCCACATCACCATAACCGCCAACTACGGCGATCTTACCAGCCATCATCACGTCAGTAGCACGACGGATCGCATCTACCAACGATTCCTGGCAACCATATTTGTTGTCGAATTTAGATTTGGTAACAGAATCGTTTACGTTGATAGCAGGGATTGGTAAAGTACCTTTCGCCATACGCTCATACAAACGGTGAACACCTGTTGTGGTTTCTTCAGATAAACCTTTGATGTTAGCGATCAGTTCCGGGTAAACATCAAATACCATATTGGTCAAATCACCACCATCATCAAGGATCATGTTCAACGGACGGTCTGCGCCGCCAAAGAACAAAGTCTGCTCAATACACCAATCAGCTTCTTCCTGTGATTGGCCTTTCCATGCAAATACACCCACACCGGCAGCAGCAATAGCAGCAGCAGCCTGGTCTTGCGTAGAGAAGATATTACAAGAACTCCATTTTACTTCAGCACCCAATGCAACCAATGTTTCAATCAACACGGCGGTCTGGATGGTCATGTGTAAGCAACCTGCAATACGGGCGCCTTTTAAAGGCTGGCTTGGACCGTATTCTGCACGGATAGACATAAGGCCCGGCATTTCTGCTTCTGCCAAACGGATCTCTTTGCGGCCCCATTCGGCCAAACTCATATCAGCTACTTTGTAAGCAAGGCTGAAATCGATGTTTTTGTTCAGTATAGACATATGATAGGTTTTGTATGGCACAAAAGTAATTTCATAGAATAAAACTGTATATTATTTATTTATTTTGGAATAAATATGACATTTATATAGCTTTATATAGCATAAAACTCATTTTTACCATGCCCAAACAGCCTAAAACAGCCGAATCCACTAACGCCTCTTTTTCGCTCGATGAAAAGGATATGGCCATTCTTCGCATACTGCAACAAAATGCCCGGGCAACGGTGAAGGAAATATCAGACAAAGTACACCTGAGCACTACACCTGTACACGAAAGAATTAAACGGATGGAAGAAACGGGCGTGATCAGGCAATACGCCACATTGGTAGATCATTCAAAAGTAAAGAAGGGGTTGATGGTGATCTGTTATGTTTCATTAAAACAGCACGACAAGACTGCGGGTGGAAAATTCATCAAAAGCATACAGCAGATGAATGAGGTGATCGAGTGCTACAATATTTCGGGTGAGTTTGATTTTATGCTGAAGGTGGTGGCTGAAAGCATGGATGCCTACTACGATTTTCATGTAAATAAATTAAGCCAGGCCGAAAATATCGGACATGTGCAGAGTGTGTTTGTGATGGGGATTATTAAGCAGACGCATGTGTTGGTCCATTAAGTAGTGAGTGGTGAGTGTGATACGGGCAGTAGTAAGTATGGCATCGGCTGTTGCGTCGCAATCCGTTCGGCTGGGGGGAATACTGGGCAGCATTTTTTTTGCCACAGATCACACAGATTAACACAGATTTTTTTTCTGTGCCAATCTGTGAATCTGTGGCGTAAGTTTTTTTATTTTTTCGCTATTATTTTCTTCTTCCCCGAAAATAATTTTTTATTCAGCCAATGGCTGGCATAGGCACTGGCCGCACCAACCACCGCACCCACAAAAACATCAGAAGGGTAGTGTTGCCCAAGATAAATTCTTGAATAGCCAACACCTGTTGCCCATGCCAATGCAGGCACACCGATATACCATTTTTTAGTTGCCAGAAAAAGAGAAGTGGCCGATGCAAATGCAACAGAGGTATGACCTGATGGAAACGCATAACTATCGTCAATCTGGTCGGGGTAAATATTATCGTAGGTTTTGTAAGGGCGCGGACGTTTCACCACTACTTTCAATGCCTCGGTAGCAACAGAAGCAATGGCAAGTCCTGCTACCGCTTCATAAGCACCTATCTCTAATTTTTTATTGTCTGATAGCAGCGACACTGCCAGCATGCCAAAAGGAATAGCAAGTGCAACGGGCTTTGCCGTGGAGCTTAATGTTTTCCAGCCTTGATTGTCGGGATACCTGACATTGATCCCTCTCACAAAATCTACTTCCCATGGTGCCTGCGCAAAACCAGACAGGGCAAAACCCATACATACGATGGAAAGAATCATGCTTTTGAAATGCAGCTTTGTTTTCATTGGTGATGTTGCAATTATACTATCAGGAATCAGGTATGTTTTACAGGTTCTGCAGGCTTTCTTCAATGGTTCTGATCCTTGCCTCCGCATCGGCCTGTTTCTTTTTTTCCAGTGCTACCACTTCCGGTTTGGCATTCTGTACAAACCGTTCGTTGCTGAGCTTCTTAATCACAGTTTCCAGGAATTTTTGCTGGTGCTCAAGGTCTTTCAATAATTCTGCTTTCAGGGCGTCACTGTCTAATTGCTTTTCTGTTTCAATAAAGAACTTATCTTTTTCTACTGCCACCACAATGGTGTTGGGAACAATAGCGCTTGTATAAGTTATCGATTCTGCATTAACCTGTTTGGTCAAAATATTTTCGATGGCTTTATAACCTGACATTTCATTTGCCTGTATATGGAGTTTGATCGGATCTTTTGGTTTGATCTGGTTTTTATTTCTGGCATCTCGTAAAGCAGAGATTACCTGCTTCAACAATTCGCCAGCACCGAGTATCTCATTGTTAAATGACTGTAAAGGCTCCACCTGTTTAATACAGAGATCATCTTTCTGCTCTTTCAGCAAATGATAGATCTCTTCTGTAATAAAGGGGATGAATGGATGGAGCAACTGCATCAATTCTTCAAAATAACCAACAGTTTTTTCATACACCGCTTTGTTGATAGGCTGCTCAAATCCGGGCTTTACCCACTCAAGATACCAACTGCAGAAATCATCCCATACCAAAGAATAAATGGTTTTTAACGCTTCGCTGAGGCGAAACTGTACCATCATGTCATCCACCTCGGTTTTTACCTGGTTGAGGCGGTGTTGGAACCAGGAAATCGCAAAATCGTGAGTGGAGAGTGGTGAGTGGTGAGTAGATACTGACAACTCACTACTCACTACTGACGATTGACGACCTTCCCACATTTTGATCAACTTCAGCGCATTCCATAGTTTGTTATTGAAATTTCTTCCCTGCTCCAGTGCTGATTCATCAAACAAAATATCATTACCGGCCGGTGAGGCGATCATGATACCGAAGCGCACAGCATCGGCACCATACTGGTCTATCAAGCCCAGCAGATCAGGTGAGTTGCCGAGGCTTTTACTCATTTTTCTTCCCAGTTTATCCCGCACAATGCCGGTGAAGTAAACATCTTTGAATGGTTTTTCATCCATGTATTCAAAGCCCGCCATGATCATCCTGGCCACCCAGAAAAAAATGATCTCGGGTGCGGTTACTAATGTGTTGGTAGGATAATAATATTTAATTTCTGCATTGCCGGGATCAGATAAGCCTTTAAATACTTCAAACGGCCATAACCAGCTTGAGAACCAGGTATCCAATACATCATCATCCTGACGGATATCGTCAATCGTGAGTGGTGAGTAGTGAGTAGTGAGTAGTTGAAGGGCTTCTTCCTTGGTTGCAGCCACTGCAAATCTTCCATCGGGAGCGTAGTAAGCAGGTATGCGATGCCCCCATGTTAACTGGCGGCTGATGCACCAGTCGCGGATATTCTCCATCCAGTTGCGGTAGAGGTTCTTGAATTTAGCGGGGTGAAAATGTATTTCATCATCCATCACTGCACGCAAAGCGGGCTCACTTATGTTCTGCATACTTACCCACCATTGCAGGCTGAGGCGGGGCTCTACTACTACATCCGTTCTTTCTGAATACCCTACTTCACTTGTATAATCTTCGGTCTTTTCAACAAAATTGCTTTCTTCGAGTAACTGTACAATTTTTTTACGTGCAGCAAATCTTTCTTCGCCTACACATATCTGCGCCTCTGCATTAAGTGTGCCATCATCATTAAAAATATCAATTACCTCAAGGCCATGCTTTTCCCCGAGCTGGTAATCATTCATGTCATGCGCCGGTGTTACTTTTAATGCACCGGTACCAAAATCCATCGCTACATATTCATCGGTAATAATGGGAATACTGCGCCCTATCAGCGGAACAATCACTTTTTTACCGTGTAATGAAAAATATCTTTCATCTTTTGGGTGCACACAAACGGCGGTATCACCCATAATGGTTTCGGGGCGAACGGTGGCAATGATTACATATTTATCTTCGCCTTCTATCTTATAACGGAGGTAATATAATTTTTGGTTGGTTTCTTTCCGGATCACTTCCTCATCGCTTAATGCCGTCTTCGCCCTTACATCCCAGTTGATCATTCGCTTGCCGCGGTAGATCATTCCTTTGTTATAGAGATCTATGAAGACTTTAATAACAGATTGGTAGTACACAGGGTCCATGGTAAAAGAAGTACGGTCCCAATCAAGGCTGCAGCCTAATTTTTTTAACTGCTGTAAAATGATGCCGCCATATTTTTCTTTCCATTCCCAGGCATATCCCAGAAATTCATCACGGCTCAGGGATGATTTGGTAATGCCTCTTTCGCGCAGCATGGCCACCACTTTTGCTTCGGTGGCAATAGAAGCGTGGTCGGTACCGGGTACCCAGCAGGCATTTTTGCCATGCATTCTTGCCCGGCGGATCAGGATATCCTGGATGGAATTATTCAGGCAATGTCCCATATGAAGCACCCCGGTTACATTGGGTGGCGGGATCACAACGGTGTAAGCCTCCCTGTCATCGGGTTTACTGCTGAAATAACCTTTGTTCAGCCAATGTTCGTACCAGTTGGCTTCAACTTCATTTGGGATATAATTTTTACTCAGTTCCATTTTTTACACTTAAGGCTTAACGCGAAACGCTTAACGCCGGGATAATGCATGGTTGCGTTCTTCCATGTAATTCCTGCGTTAAGCGTTCAGCTTTCCGCATTCAGCGTTAAAAGGTTTGCAAAAGTAAGGAAAAGCCGTGTAGGGCGTGGATGAAAAGCGGGTAAACGGACGGTTTTTATCCGGGAGAAATACAATTATTCGCCACAGATTTCCACAGATTATGTTTTCATGGATGCTACCAGGTAAGTATCTGGCTGCTTCTTTCAAGCACTGAAGCCGAAAAAACAGAAACAGGCGCAATATCCTCAGTAGGGGTTGCAGAACTGCTAAGGCTTTTGGGCGCTTTGGTCATGGATAAGGTGGTACAGCATTTTTTCACAGTATTGCCAATCTCCCTGGCCGTATTGGCCGATGGGCGGCAACCGCATGTCAGCAGCAGCATAACCAGCAAAAGTGAAAAAATCGGTTTCATATCAGTTTTGTTAGGTACCAAAATTATACAGGATCTATCCGGCAACCAGTTAATCTTTGTTAAATATGATTAACGTTTGTTTAAATAAAAAGTTACAGCCTGCTCCATTTTATTATTAGTATACAGGTGCTGCGTATTATTACAAGGGGGGGTGTTTTTTCCAACAATTGCCACTTTTTTCAAAATGCCGCTATAATCGTTTTTTTTGCTGAGCCTGGGGGAGGCCTCAGGTTAATGCCGGTCAGAAAAAATAGTAATGTAAAATAATCTTTATTTGACGAATTTGCAAGCGTTATTTTGCACTAATGCAGTACGCTATTGTTGATATAGAGACTACGGGCGGATTTCCGCAACAGCACGGTATTACCGAGATTGCCATTGTATTGCATAACGGTACCGAGGTGGAGGGAAAATACCAGACCCTGGTTAACCCGCACCAACCCATTCCGCCCTTTATTGCTAATATGACGGGTATTTCGGATGCGATGGTGGCCGTGGCGCCCTCTTTTGAGGAAGTGGCTCCCCGCATTTTCCAGTTGCTGCAGAACAGGGTATTTGTGGCGCATAATGTGAATTTCGATTTCTCGTTTGTAAAACATCACCTGCAGGAGGCTGGTTTTCATCTGCAAACCCCCAAACTCTGTACCATCCGCCTGAGCCGCAAAGTGTTCCCGGGTTTCAGAAAATATGGGCTGGGACATTTATGCCGCGAACTGGGTATCCGCATTGAAGACAGGCACCGTGCCTATGGAGATGCTTTAGCCACATCTAAAGTGCTGGACCTTGTTTTGCAGAACAACGGCCAGATGGTGATAGCTGAAATGCTGAAGAAAGAAAACAAAAACCAGCTATTGCCGCCCAATCTTGCCGAACAACAGGTAAAACTATTGCCCGACCAACCGGGCGTATATTATTTTCACGATGTTAAGGGGAAGGTGATCTACGTGGGTAAGGCAAAGAACCTGAAGAAAAGAGTGGTGAGCCATTTTACCGGACTGGATATCTCTAAAAAGCGACAGGATTTTTTAAGAAATATTCATTCCATTTCCCACACCATTTGCCCAACCGAATTTATTGCATGTTTATTTGAAAGTGTAGAGATCAAAAGGCTTTGGCCCATTTATAATAAAAGCCAGAAACGATATGAGCAATTATGGGGCATTTACCGTTTTGAAGATAGCAGGGGCTATATACGATTGGCCATTGATAAAAAAAGTAAATATTCCTCGCCTGTAGCTTCTTTTGCTTTGCTTACAGATGCACACCGGCAGTTGTGGAAATTAGTGAAAGAATTTGAACTGCACCCGGTGCTTTGTTTTTTGGATAATACTACGGGTCATAGTTTGCCTGATATAGAGCTGTATAACCAATCGGTACAAAAAGCATTGGACTGGTTAGATGCGCAAAAAGAAACATTCCTGATCAGGGATAAAGACGGATGTGTGCTGGTGGAAGGAGGAAAGTTTTATGGTATGGGCCAGATTCCGCAGCATATAGAGATTGATGCGTTGGAAAACATTAAAGAACAACTTGTGGAATATCCCGAAAATGAGGTCATTAAATCTATGATCCGCAATTTTGCAGAAAGGTATCCGGGGAAAGTGGTGAGGATAGCGTAGGGGGTAAAAATTAGTAATTAGTAATTGGGCGGTTTTTTCTTTTTGGCCACGAATTAGTCACATCTTTCTTTCTGATTTTTTCTTTTCAAATCCACCCCCTACATTCGCCTCCCAAAAAAACAATTTCACGACTTTAAAATTTCCCAATTTCCCAATTCCAAAATTCCAAAATTTCCTCATGTCCGATTTCGCACCACTCATCGCCTCTAAAATAAATATCAGTAAGAAACAGGTAGAAGCTGTATTACAATTGTTTGCTGAAGCCGCCACTGTTCCGTTCATAGCCCGTTACCGTAAGGATATGACTGGCGGGTTGGATGAAGTGCAGATATTACAGATACAGGATGAAGCAAAATTCTTTAAAGATTTTACTGAGCGTAAAGCCTTTATTGAAAAATCTATTACCGAACAGGGAAAGATGACAGAGGCTATACAGGATAAAATTAATAAAGCCACTACACTGGTTGAACTGGAAGATATTTATCTGCCATACAAATCAAAACGTAAAACAAAAGCGCAAACTGCCCGCGAGAACGGACTGGAGCCATTGGCTTTATTGATGCTTGAACAAACTGCTGTAGATATTACTGCGGAAGCAGAAAAATACATCAATGAAAAAATAAAAACGGTTGATGAGGCATTGCAGGGTGCACGTGATATTATTTCTGAAACAGTGAATGAAGATGTAAACCTTCGCGCCAAACTGCGTAAACTGTTTGAAGATAAAGCTACGCTGCAAAGCAAGGTGCTTACAGATAAAGAAACAGATGGCATTAAATACAAAGACTATTTTGATTTTTCTGAGCCTGTTCACAAAATTCCATCACACCGTATTTTGGCTGTGTTGCGTGGTTTTTTAGAAGGCTTTCTGAGGATGGCCATTGCACCTGCGGAAGAAGAGGCGCTGGAATTATTAGAGAAAGAATATGTAAAAGCTTTAACACCTTCAACAGAGCATGTAAAGAAAGCGATCAAAGACGCCTATCGCCGTTTGATGCAGCCAAGCCTTGAAAGCGAATTCAGAACTGCACTAAAACAAAAAGCAGATGAAGAAGCTATCGCTGTATTTGCAGAAAACCTGCGTCAGCTATTATTGAGTTCGCCATTGGGCAGTAAAAGAATTTTAGCCATCGACCCCGGATACAGGAGCGGTTGTAAAGTGGTTTGTCTTGATGAAAAAGGAGAACTGAAAAAAACTGACCTCATCTATGTACACGAAGCCAACCGCATACCGGACAGTGAATACAAAATACAGGCTTTGGTGCGCGAATATAAGATTGAAGCTTTTGCTATTGGTGATGGAACAGCAGGAAGGGAAACAGAGCAGTTTATTAAAAAAATGAATCTCGGGTTACCTGTTTTCCTGGTGAATGAAGACGGGGCCTCTGTATATTCAGCATCTGAAACCGCCCGGGAAGAATTTCCCGACCAGGATGTTACGGTAAGAGGTTCGGTAAGTATTGGAAGAAGACTGATGGACCCGCTGGCGGAGCTGGTAAAGATTGATCCGAAAAGTATTGGGGTTGGGCAGTATCAGCATGATGTAAATGCATTCCGGCTGAAAGAAAGGTTAGATCAGACAGTGGTAAGCTGTGTAAATAGTGTTGGCGTGAACCTGAATACGGCCAGTAAACATTTGCTGAGTTATGTAAGCGGTATTGGCGGATCACTGGCGGATAATATTGTAAAATACCGCAGCGAGATAGGAAAGTTCACCAGCAGGGAACAATTACTGAAAGTGCCACGTTTAGGCGGAAAAGCATATGAACAGTGTGCTGGCTTTTTACGCATTAAAGAAGGCGTAAACCCTTTAGATGCCAGTGCCGTGCATCCTGAAACCTATCCATTGGTTGAAAAGATGGCGACCGACCTGGGTGTTGACCTGAAAACAATTATTGGCAATGATGAAACACTGAAAAAGATCGATGCTAAAAAATATGTTTCTGAAAAATTTGGAGAGCTCACCATCAGGGATCTCCTGAACGAATTAAAGAAACCGGGACTTGATCCGCGCAGCGAACTGGAACAATTTGAGTTTGCCAATATTTATAAAATAGAAGATGTAAAGGTAGGTATGATCGTGCCCGGTTCTGTAACCAATCTTACCCGCTTTGGCGCTTTTATTGATATTGGTGTAAAACAGGATGGACTGGTGCATGTAAGCGAAATAGCCCATAAATACATTACCGATCCGGGAGAGGTATTGAAACTTGGACAAAAAGTAAATGTAAAAGTGCTGGAAGTAGATGTGGTGCGGAAACGGATTGCATTGTCGATCAAACAAACGGAGGAAGGGGTGGTGAGGCAGGTGAGAAGTGAAAAACCAAAAGTTAACAGAGAGGTTGAAATGAGTGTGGAAGACGCTTTGAGTTTATTGAAGAAGAAGTTTGGGAAGTAGGGTAGGTAGTTTTTTTAGCCACAGATTGCACAGATGGGCACAGATTTTTTTTGGCCTTTCTGTGTATTCTGTGGCTTATTTTTTCCTAACAGAAGATTACAAATTCCTTATCTTGTAATACAATCATCAGCCATGAAAAAACTAATAGTCACATCTTTTTTGTTCCTTACAATACTTGCGGCAAACGGTCAGGCAAAAGTGAACCCTGTGATCAAGAACTTTGGTACCGTAACTGAAGTGCCTTTTTCTGTTGAGAATCCTGATACAAAACTTGATTACAAAATTGTGGTAGAAGTGAGTTCTGATAATAAAAAACCGGTAGAGGTTCATGAGTTTTTTGAAAAAGTAGCTGCTGTTGTTAACCTGCATGCATTAGGCGGTGTACCTGCTAATAAGTTGCATGTGGTAATGGTGATACATGGCCCGGCCGCGCAGTACGTAGTTACGAATGAGGAGTACAAAAAGAAATTCAATACAGATAACCCAAATATTCCGCTGTTCAAAGAATTGAAAGAGGCAGGTGTGAAAATATTTGTCTGCGGGCAGTCGCTCAATAAAAGAAATATCCCGAAAGAAAATGTTACGCCCGAAGTTAGTCCTGCCTTATCTGCTATTACCACCCTTACTACTTACCAGTTAAAAGGGTATGCGCTATTAAAATATTAGGATTGGCGGATTACGAATTGACGAATTAGCGAATTGGTGGATTTGTTTTTGAAATGAAGTTAATCCGTCAATTCGTAATCCGCTAATTCGCCAATTGTAATTGTAATTGTCTGATTTCTCTATTTTCATAGATCATCTTATCTCCTCCATTAAAACCAATATGCACCATAGCTTTGGCTAATTGTTCTGAGGTAAGTCCTATATTGGGATACAGTTTGCTAAGAACGGGTTTGTATAATAACCTGGATAGTTGATACATCAGGTTGGGCTCTTTTCTGCGTGTTACAGGGTAAATATAACCCGGTCTGAAAATAGCGAGATGGTTAAAGTTTAAATTGATCAGTATGTTTTCTGCAGCGCCTTTATCGCGGGCAAACATAACCGAACTTTTTTCGGTGAGATCAGCGCCCTGTCCGCTTAAAAAACAAAAACTTACACCACTGCTGTTTTCTTTTAATGCCGTTGCAAATGCGGCGGTAACATCAACCGTAATGCGCCTGAATTCGTTTTTGGGTACCTGCCCTGTATAAACGCCGATGCAGAAGAAACAGATATCCTGGTTCTTCAGTTCTTCCGTAATCGTTGAATAATCTAAAAAATTCTCATGCAGTACTTGATACAGTTTTGGATGGTGAATGCCGGTTTTTTTCCGGGTAATTATGGTTACTTTATTTACATCGGTTCTTTGTAAACAATAGGCCAGAATTAAGTTTCCGATCATGCCATTGGCGCCGGTGATGAGAATGTTTTTCATAACTGTTGTGCTGAACTTTTGGAAAGTTTTAAACTTTCCAAAAGTTTTAAACTTTGAGAATTAAAACTCCGGATTTACTCCAACATAGTTTAAAGGAGTGATTGCTTTTAACTCTTTTTTGACAGCAGTACTTACTTTCAATGTGCCAATAAAATCGTGCATCGCTTTTTTGTCGATGGTATGATTACCGCGGGTAAGGTCTTTCAGCGCTTCGTATGGGTTAGGATAATTTTCGCGGCGCAGAATGGTCTGAATGGCTTCTGCCACTACCGCCCAGTTATTTTCAAGGTCGGCTTTTATTTTGGCCTCATTCAATACCAGTTTGCCCAAACCTTTCTCCAGCGATTTAAGTGCGAGGGCCACATGGGCCACCGGTACGCCCATATTACGGAGTACGGTAGAGTCTGTAAGGTCGCGCTGCAGGCGGCTGATAGGTAGTTTGGCTGATAAATGTTCCAGTAATGCATTGGCCATGCCCAGGTTGCCTTCTGCATTTTCAAAATCAATCGGGTTTACTTTATGCGGCATGGCCGATGAACCTACTTCGCCTTGTTTTGTTTTTTGTTTAAAATAATCCATGCTGATATAAGTCCAGATATCACGGCACAGATCTATCAGGATATTATTGATGCGTTTGATGGCATCAAAATGTGCAGCCAGGTTATCGTAGTGCTCAATCTGCGTGGTAAACTGCATGCGTTGTAAGCCCAGCACTTCTTCCACAAACTGGTTGCCTAATACAACCCAGTTCTTTTTAGGGAATGCGATATGGTGCGCATTAAAATTGCCCGTAGCGCCGCCAAATTTAGCCGCATAAGGAATGCTTGAAAAGAGTTCTACCTGGTTATTCAGTCTTTCCACAAATACCATGAATTCTTTCCCAAGTCTGGTTGGAGACGCAGGTTGCCCATGTGTACGCGCCAATAAAGGAATATTTTTCCATTGCGCAGCCAGTTGGTATAAATGGTTTTGCAGGTTAATGACAGAGGGCAGGTATTCGTGCTCCATGCAATGCTTCCAGCTTAAAGGGATCGCGGTATTGTTGATGTCCTGCGAAGTAAGTCCGAAATGAATCCATTCTTTCAGTTGCGATATGCCGGCTTTGTCTAATTGTTCTTTCAGGAAATATTCTACAGCCTTCACATCGTGGTTGGTGATCGATTCGATCTGTTTGATCTGCTGTGCATCATCAATACTGAAATCATCCATCACTTTTTTCAGTTGCAGTCTTGCTTTTGGCGTGAGCTTAAAAAATTTCCTGTCGGCCAGGAAGAAAAAGTATTCGATCTCTACCAATACCCGGTATTTGATGAGCGCATATTCAGAAAAAAACTCGTCGAGGTGGTTTACCTGCTTACGATAACGTCCATCAATAGGGGAGATGGCAGTGAGGTTGCTGAGTTCCATATGATAATTAGTAATTAATAATTAGTAGTTAGTAATTGGGTTATTTAGCTGCGAAGATAACTGTATCATCTTCAAAAGATTTTCCAAAAACATTCATAATGTGATGCCATGAATGCGGCAGGTAAACATTACTGCCCCGGTAATTACTAATTATTAATTACTAATTATTAATTACTATTGGTTTTCTTTGTGCAAAATTAACCGAATTGGACAAGAGAATACGCGTTGGGGCAGTAAGTTATTTAAATACCCGGCCTTTATTGTTTGGTTTGAAGCTTTCGGGACTGATGGAAAAGATTGAACTGGTGGAAGAATATCCCTCCCGGGTGGCCGCCATGTTATTGAATGATGAGATTGATGTAGGTCTGGTGCCCGTAGCCATTATACCGCTTTTAAAAAATGCGCATATTGTTACTGATTATTGTATTGGCGCTGATGGGGAAGTGGCTTCTGTAGCGCTTTTTAGCGAAGTGCCTATTGGGCAGGTGAAGACAGTTTTACTCGATTATCAAAGCCGTACCTCCGTAAACCTGGCTAAAATATTATTAAAAGAGTACTGGAAACAAAGCCCTGGGCTGGAAGATGCCAAAGAAGATTTTAGGGCCAATATTGCAGGCACCACAGCCGGTATTGTAATTGGCGACAGGGCGCTGGAGCAAAGAAATATTTCTGCCTACACCTACGACCTTGGCGCTGCCTGGAAAGCCCATACAGGTTTGCCCTTTGTATTTGCAGCCTGGGTGGCCAATAAGCCCCTCGGGGATGATTTTACTGATGCTTTTAACCGTGCCAATGGCTACGGTATCACGCATATTGATGAAGTAGTGGCTGAAAACCCGTATGAGGTGTATGACCTGGAAAAATATTTCACCCAAAATATCAGCTATAGTTTGGATGAGCAGAAAAGAAAGGGCCTTGCATTATTTCTTGAAAAACTAAGTAGCCTTTAAGAAATATCAATAAACCGTGCCTTTGTGCCTTGGTGTGATATTTATTTGCACACAAAGGCACGGTTTAGAATAGATCTATGTTCAGGTATTCAATATTTTTACCGCATGACCAGCATTTCAATAATCACTATCTGTTTCAATAACCTGGCCGACCTGCAGAAAACCTGTGCGTCTATTGATGCACAAACGCATGTGCCGGAAGAACATTGGGTGATCAATGGGTCTACTACAAAAGATATTGAAGAATGGTTATTGAATACGTCCCAGCCTGCTTACCGTAAATGGATCAATGAAAGAGATAAGGGTATTTCGGATGCCTTTAATAAAGGCATTGCGAAAGCCGGTCAATCTATCACACATTTAATGAATTCGGGCGATTGTTATGCGTCGAATGATGTATTGAAAGAAGTTGTTCAGATCTTCAGCCAGTACCCGGCCATTCAATGGATCAGCGGAAATATTCAAATGACCCGCGGCGGCAGATCAGTGGTGGTAGGTAAACCATTTGAAAGAAAAAAACTATACCGTGGCATGAGAAGCGTTTCTCATCCTACATGGTTTGTTAGAAAAGAAGTGTATAGCCGAATCGGCACTTTCAGCAGCGAATACAAGATAGCCATGGATTATGATATGATGTGCCGCATTGCCGATGAACCCTATGCCTACCTTGACAAAGTGATCGTAATATTTGACGACACCGGCATCAGCAGTACCAAATACCTTGATTCATTAAAAGAAAACAGGAAAGTATACGAGTCTTATTTTGGATTTTCCTTGCTATTGGTAATATGGCAGATCAGGCTGAAGATATTGCACTACTTGCTGCAAACAGCTTTAGGAAAATGGTTGTTTGGATTGAAGAAAAGGATAGGGATGGAGAATTGGTGAGGGTGAGGATTTTGGAATTTTGGAATTGGGAAATTGGGAAATTTCCCATCATCCTCCCTCCAAAGCAATTTCCCAATTTCCCAATTCCAAAATTTCCCAATTTCCTACTCTCCCTTAAAATGCTGATGAATAACCAGAATAACCTTCTCTGCTTTCACAGAACTGTAAGGTGTCCTGACAACAAATTCATATTTCTGTTTTACCAGTTCTTCATCTTTTAATTCATGCTCAACATCATCGGGGTAAACAGCATAAAAGTTGGGGGCTATCGGTTTAGGATAGGGTGCAAAACGTTTGTATTGTGATCCATTAAAAATGCCAAAAACGGTACAACCCACTGCTGTTGCAAGGTGTACAGATCCGGTATCTACAGATAACAGACATTGGGCTTTTGCAAAAACTGTAAGCATATCTATCAACGCAGTTTTCCCTGTAAGGTCTGCCAATGGGTGTTTGTACTTATTGCAGAATGCCTGGGTATATGCTTCGTCTGATTTTGTTCCGCAAACAATAACGGTCCAGCCGTAGTGTTCAAAAAGATAATTACTAACCTGTACAAAATGTTCAGTTGGCCAGATGCGTGCCTTGCTTCTTGAACCCGGAAATACCACAAAATATTTATCAGGTAAATCAACAGAGAAAGGGGGCAGGCGATGCAGGTCCACTTTGGTATTTGTTATGGAAGAAACCTTTCCTGTTACAAATTCAGTGAACTGTTTATTACGTTCAAACTCGAAGATGGGTTTAGCGGGTTGCTCAAATAAACGGGTATATAAATTACGATCATAACCCATTTCATACGATTGTATACTCTCCCGGTTAGCTTTCATGCCAATGTTCTCAGGGGATTTGGCAGCTTTTACAATACTGTCGTCATATCTTTTATCTCTGGAAAAAGTAGGGTTGATCACTACATCATATTGCTGGCGGTAAAACTGGTTCAGAAACCGGTAACGGTAGCCCATCTTTGTTTTGAAGCGTACTTTATCTACCCAAAAACTCTGAACAATCCCTTCGCTGTCAAAACCGGTAAACAGGCTTTTCCAGCTTTGGTTTCCGCAAAAATGGAATTCGTATCCCCTGTATTGTTCGGCCTGTATGATCTCTTTCAGAAAAGGCCGCCAGAGCATATAGTCACCGATCTCATCAATCCTTACAATGAGTATTTTCTTTGACTTGCCGCGGTATCTGACCCCAAGGGCAGCCAGCCAGCCAATGATCTCATATATGATGCCTTTCAGCCTGTTCATAGGATACAAATGTAAAGGTCGCGGCAATACAACGAACTTTACATTTTTAGTTTACTTTTATCATCCAATCAATCTATCATTCACTCATTCATTCATTGAATAAAAATGGGCATATTCGGAAGATTTAAGGAAAGGTTATACATCAAACTCAGGCGCACCCTGTTCCTGGAAAATATTGATCTGAAACTGGCAAAGTCAAACAACCTGCAGGTAGATGATTACCTGCAGCGAAACCTGTTTAACAACCCGCGCTACCAGGCTCCGGATAAACTGAACAGGTTTGAGTTCCAGGCTTTTTCCCAGTTTGGGGAAGATGGCATTATCCAGGAAATTTTTAAAAGAATTGGTACTACCAACCGCTATTTTGTTGAGTTTGGCGTTGAAACAGGTGTTGAAACCAATACCACCTATCTGCTGTACAATGATTGGAAAGGTTTGTGGATAGACGGGAGCGAAGAAAATATCCAAAACATCCGCCAGCATTTTTCCAAAACAATGGCCAAAGGAAACCTTAGTGCCATCCAGGGTTTTATTACTGCTGAAAATATTGAACAGTTATTCAGGCAGGGAAATGTACCGGTTGAATTTGATCTTTTATCTGTTGATATCGACCGGAACGATTATTATGTTTGGGAAGCAATTACTTCTTATAAACCACGTGTGGTGATCATTGAATATAATTCCATCTTCCGCCCGGGCTGCCATTTTGTGGTAGATTATGATGCCAATGCTATGTGGGATGGAACCAGCAATACCAGCGCCAGCCTGGAAGCCCTGTATCAACTGGGATTGAAGAAAGGATATAAACTGGTAGCCAGTTCTTTTTCGGGCGTGAATGCATTTTTTGTGCGTGAAGATTTAGTAGCCGATAAATTTACCGGCCCATTCACCGCAGAAAACCATTTTGAATCACCAAAGTATTTTTTGTATAGCACTCCGGGACATCCCAGAAAAGTTCAATTATAGTGTCGGGACGCTAAAGCGGCCTGAAGCTTATTTTTATTCTTACTCTTATTTTGATTTTCTAAAAAAAGCACTGCCGCTTTTATCCGGCATCAGGATCACGTATTCTCCATATTCCTTACAAAACTCATCTATTGCCAGTTTGGAACCATTCCAATGCAGGCTGGAGTAATCATGTAAAAAGAAAATACCGCCTTTGGGCATTCTCTCATAAAAGAAGGAGAGTCCGGCTTTTGTAGGGGCGTATAGGTCGCAATCAAGGCTTACAATAGCGTATTGACTGGCCTTATGTTCATCGGTGATGGTGTCTGGAAAAAAACCTTTGGCATAAACGCAGGTAGCATCATCTTTCCCAATCACCTGTTTAACAAGGTCAACAGAAGTATTGTTGAAATCCATTTCTTTTTTAGCGTCAATGCCTGTAAGATCGGTTTCTGTAAAACCTTCAAACGTATCAAATAAAAAAACTTTACGGTTCTCAGTGGCAGCAAATTTTGCCAGAATGGAAGCGGTATTGCCTCTCCACACACCCAGCTCGGCAAAATGGCCCTGGATGCCTTCTGACAAAACCTGTTTGCAGTTCAGTATGAACGCCCAGAGCCTGGTAATATCCCCCCCATTATTAACCGCATTATGCGAAGTGAATTTTGGGAACAGTTCATCAAACTCTGGATGCGCACGGAAAGCATAATAGGAGTCGGGATGATAGGCTGTGAAAAAAGGCCCGTAGCCCGACATGCCCAGTTTAAAGCGGGTGCCCAGTATTTCCTGGGTATGTAACCTGTTCAATACCTGCTGTTCAGGCGTTCTTTTTTTGAAATAGCCTTTTATTTTTACCAGGAAAGTCTTCAGTTCGCTCATCCTCAAATGTATTTAATTTCTGTTTAGTTCCTGATCGATGAATTGTTTGGCTATGTCACTGTCCGATTCGTGGAAGAGACAGATATCATAATAAGCGATGCCGCTTTTCTTCTCGTCGGAATAATTATGTAATTGCCTGATCAGATTATGATCCTTAATATCTGCCGTTAAAACATATCTGCCTTTGTTATCGAAGAAAATTACAGAGTGGTAGCCAAACTTCTCCAAAGTAAACAATGTTGAAAGCCCATCTTCCTTAATGGCGTCCATATTGCTCCGGTTGTATTCAAAATAAACAACAGGCTTTTGTATTTCCAGCAATTCATTCGCCCCGCGGATGATGATGGTATCAAAACCTTCGGTATCTATCTTTAATAATTTTAGTGTTGATGAGAAAAGATGATGTTCTTTCAGCACTTCGTCTAATGTTTTTAGAGTAACTACCTGACTGCTTTGTTCAGAAGGAACAATAGTTGTGTTCCATCCGCTTTTCTCCAGCGATACGTGCATGTTTTCTTTTTTCTCACCCAAAAATTCTTTGATGAGCGTGATGCCTTGAAACTGCGCGGTATTTTTTTCGAGAAAGCGATAAGCAATATCATCGCCCTCAATACCAATTACCGGTAGTTCAATGGCCGATTTGATGATGGCAATGGTATCGCCCACATTGGCGCCAATATCGATCACTGCGAGGGATGGATATTTTTTGGCAATGCAGGCAGATAGTCTTCCCAGTTGGCTATTGGCTTCCGGTTCGTATTTATAATTGCTGATCTGCATATTATTGCCGGGCATATCCACAAAAAACTTACCCACTTTTACCCTGCTTATTTTGTGGGCCTTGCTGTTGCTGTGTACGTTCACTTTTACAATATCGTATCCCAGTTTGTTCAATACATTCCGGATCATTTGTCTCATAGTCTGTTCTTTTATTAACCCAGCAGGCCGGTTACTATTTTTTCGAATTGTGGTTGATAACAAAAATCATATGCTCCATCGCCTTCTACTACTACATTAGGGCATTGCGGAAATACTTCCAAAACCCTTCTTACTTTCAGCGCTTCTGCCAATGAGAAGGGAAAAGATTGATTGCCGATAAACAAGTTACTTCCCGCAATTACAGCAGCCAGTTCCAGAAAGTTTGGAACGGGTTGATGTACCAGGTGAGGCAATTGTTTTTTCATGTCGGCATATTCATCGGGCATACCCACAAATACCAGTTTCGGATATTTTTGCAGGAAGCTGTAATCGATCATTGGTGTACGATACCTGCTGCTTCTGGCAATCACAACAGCATCACTGAATAAGGTATTGGGTGTAACCTGCAGCCAGGCTTTACTAAGATCGCGTGTAATGCCGTATGTTAAGAAATACCATCGTGCAATACTTCCCATCCGGTAATCGAAAGGAAACTCTCTGAATGCTGTTAGATCGTAATCTACCTGCTGCTTGGTCAATGCCTCGCAACGTTTAAACTGTGGTTGCGACAGGAATAAAGGCGCAAATAATTCTACACTTTTTTCAGTGAGCATTACATTGCCATTGGGGTGCCGCATGTTTTTGGTAAAATCACGGTTGGGCTGGTACAGCGATAAATAGAGATTGATCTTTCTGCCTGCTGCCAACTCATACATGGCAGGTATGGAATAAATAATATCACCCGCATGGCCGCTATGAGAAAAGTTGATCTCATCTTCATCAAAAGATTGCGGGTGCAACACATCAGGTACGTGTTGCAGGCCATGTACAAACTGAGTTGTTTTCTGACGAACATTGAACTCAGTCTTCCAGTTGTTAAATATGGTGTGCAGCCAGCTCATTAAGAATGTTTCGTTATTTTCAGAACCATCACTACATTATAATCTATCTCACAATTATTGCTGTATAATATTTCATAAGAAATACCGGTTAATTCATTCATCCGTGCAAGCATATAATCGTATCCCATAGCGGCATGTACATGGTAGGGGTTCAGAGGAACACCCATCTCTTTACAGTATACTTCATATTTGGGCTGATCGGGGAAAACCAGCACCAGGTTGCCGCCACTTTTCAATATACGGACGAATTTTCTTAACGCATCTGTAGTGTCTGCAAAGTCTTCAATAAGATGACTTGTATACACATAATCATACGTATTGTCAGGCACAGGGATCTCGTTGTTGATCACATCGCAGGGAATATCTACTTTGTCCTTGCCGGTATAGGTGTAAGGCTGCGCAAAATCAATTCCGTCGCAGTTTGTTTTGAGAATTTTATCGCCGCCAAAACCCACATCGCAACCTTTGCCGGTGCAGTAGGGCAGTACCCAATGGCGCACTTTGGATGTTTCGGATGGCCCTTTGAATTTAATGCCAAACCAGCTGCTCAGGGTGCCTTTTATTTTTCTTTCTAATGTTAGTTGTAAACCCATTTTATTTTTTATCAATGATTCAATAATCCTTTTAATGCGTCTATTCTGAAACGGATAACCGGCCATGCTTTTGACGGCCTGCCCTGCAATGTATATTTTATTCCGAGTACAAAAGATGCCCCGAGTTTAAAAATATACTCTATGATCTTTTTATAAAAAGCCCAGCCGCCTTTTTCTTTCATTCGTACCCTTTCACCACGCCCAATACCGCTGGCTACACGGTACATGTATTCCCGGGTAAGTTTCACCGTTTCCACCACATGCTGTACGCGGATGGCGGGGTCGTAGTAAATGATCCGCCCGAGTTCTTTTAACCGGAAAAAGAAATCTTTCCCCTCGCCGCCAATGCGCAAAGTGCCTACTACACCGGGTAATGCCGTATTGAAGCCATTGATGGCATCAAAATCGGCTTTGCGGATGATCATATTTGATTCGAGCGGGTACTTATTGGCTTTAAAAATACTCACTGTTTCGCTATAGTGAAAATGGCCCACCAGGGAAGATACAAAATGACTCATCCACCTGGGTTCTTCAGGAATATACCGGGGGATGATCCGTCCACCCAGGCCACCGGCATCGGGATGTTGCTCAAAAAAAGCAACAATTTTTTCCAGGTAGTCTTTATCCGCAATCGCATCATCATCCATAAAACAAAGCAGGGGCGACCGGGCGTAAGATGCACCCGTATTCCGTGCAAAAGAGGCGCCCTGCTGCTTTTCATTATAATAATACAAATGAGCATCGGTGTGCGATGCGATGAATGACCGGCAGATCTGTTCCGTATTATCGGTAGAATTATTGTTTACAACAATTACTTCAAAGGCATTTTTGGAAAGGGTTTGATTGTACAGGCTCTCCATTGCGTCTTTGATATACACGCAACGATTATAAGTACAGATCACCACGGATATTTTGAGAGGATCGCTCATAAGGTCTGCAAAGATAACAGAGCTTTCTGTACAATCGCGTCCCAATTGAATGCTGTGTAAAATGCGTCAGGGGTGTTTATTGGGGTAAATGTATCGGGGGTAGCCATCGCCCGGGCAAAGCCCTGCCAGTCGTAATCTTCCAAAACAATCATTTTAGGGCCAACAAGTTCGCTTGAAACGCCTCTTGCCCCGTTTTTGGCAGATATAACAGTGAGGTTATTGGCCAGCGCATCAATGAGCTTGATCTTGATACCGCTTCCGAGTGTAACGGGATTAATAAAACAATCAACGCCTTTATAGTATTGTTCAATATTATCCACCATTCCCTTGTAAATAATTTCAGGGTACAATTTTAATACTTCCTGCCATTGTTGGTTGAGCGATTTTCCACAAATAAAGATCCTGAAATCGAGGTCCCCGCTATGCAGAACAGGCAATATCTCCCTGATGATTACGCGCAACGCATCTGTATTGGGCAGGTAATCAAATGATCCATTGAACAGGAATAGCCGCGTAGTAGAAGGCAGTTCGTTTTCTGCGATCAATTGTCTGCGGCACTCCATTTTTTCGGTAATAGGAGCAGGCTGTTGGATATCGGTACCATAGGTAATGACGCTGCATTTTTTTTCGTCCAGTTGCCAGTGTTCAATGGCCCATGCCATTTCTTCTGCGGTGATAAAAAAAGAAAAATTGGCCTGCCTGTGCACTGTTTTTTCATACCATTCGTACAAACGCCACCAGATCCGCTGCATATCGCGGAAACGCAGCGCTTCAATATTGTGCGACCGGATGATGAATGGTTTTTTAGTGAGCCATCTGAGCATGATGCCAATCCATCCAAAATAAGAGTGTTCAATGGCAATTACATCAATATGCTGCTGTTTGATGATTTTGTATAATCTGTAAATATAGCGCAGGTTGGCAAAGGCCCAGTTGTGATTGTATAGAAACGGAAATACCTGAAGTGTTTTGTCTTCAGGTATTTCGTTGGTTTTGGATACTGCCAATACTACTTTTGTTTTTTGGGCCAGGTGTGTATAGAAGGCTGCTACACATTTTTGGCCACCCATCTGTGCAGGGAACACTTTATATGATACGATGCCCAGTACAGATGGTAGTTTCATATCAGGTGGTTGATTTTGATTTACGGATAGTGATAACAGCAGAACCTAACAATAACAACCAGATAATTGCCGATGCGCCGATAGCTGCTTTGCTGCTGTTATAAAACGAAACCGGTTTAAATTCAAATACAATTTTATGATCGCCTGCAGGCACCTGTAACCCACGAAGTACATAGTTGGTACGGATAATAGGGCTTTCTTTACCATCAATGGTAGCTACCCAGCCGGCATCGTAATACACTTCACTGAACACGGCAAACTCAGGGCTTTTGGATGATGATTTGTATTCGATGATATCGTTATCGTTATACACCAGTTTAATATATGCGGCACTGTCTTTTACCGGGTTGGCGGCAAGATTTTGTTTTAGTGATTCTTCAATGATGGCGGTATCCTTTGGATTGAAATTGGTTAACGCCTTCATCACCTCAGCCGGTGTTTTTTTATAATCAAGGCTCTTTACAAACCAGCAGGCGCCCAGTGCTTCGGGGTTTGGCTGTACCATTAACTGTTGCCCGTTCTGTTGTGCAGAAGTGATAATGTATTTGGTATTGAGCATATCAATTACCGGCAGGCAGTTAGGAAAATTATAGAGTTGTTTTTCTATTATATCCTGGTAAATACTCAGTTTGGCCGGGTGATAGCCACCAATAGATTTATGGAAATAAGAAGTGAGGGCGCCTCCATTAAATGCCGCATTAATGCCCTGCGATACATCAAACACGCGGTAATAGCCGGTATCTTTCAATATCTGCTCATCAACTGCTGTGGGTTTGAACGTATTATCATAATCAGCAGCTTCCTGGAAATGTTCCGCATTCAGGTATTTAACATCAATAGCCATCACATCAATAAAGGCAAAAATACCTACCGCCAATGTAACCGCTATTGCATTCAGTTTCTTTTTAATGAACAACAGTATGGCAGTTCCGGCTACGAGAATAAACAGAAATGAACGAAGCAGGTCGCCAAGGAAAAGGCTTTGCCTGTCTTCTTTTAAGCCATTTAAAAATGTGCGTACAGGTTGTTCAATGGCTGCTTTCTGTTGCGGATCGCTGATGGCGCTGATATTCTGCGATACCATTCTATCAACTTCCCCGGTAAAATCACTTGTAAAATAAACAAGCAGTGCCGCCACAAATACACCCGCTACAACCAGTAAGCCTTTTTTATATTTCTGAAAAAGCAGGTCTTTGTTTGCTTCATTCAGGATATTATTGAGTGTAAGAACAGACATCATGCTTAACAACAGGGTTGGTACCACCAATATCATACTTGGTGCTCTGAATTTGTCGTACATAGGCAGGTACTTAAGGAACAATCCGTTAAATCCTTCAAAATACTTGCCCGAACTCATCAGAATAGTAAGTGCGCAGGCGATTAATATCCACCATTTATGTTTTCCGTCTAATAACACAAAGCCAAGTAACGCTAAAAAGCAAACGATTGCACCTAAGTAGGGAGGGCCAGATGTACCACCGGCACCATCAATACCGCCCCAGTAAAACTGCAGGGCACCCTGCAATTGTTGGCCCAGTTGCTGCGGCATTTGTTGCAATGCTTCTATGGCTTTGGATTTGTCTTCCGCAACTTCCAGGTTACCGCTGCTGCCGCCATACATGCGCGGAAACATCATAACCAGTGGCTCAGTCTTGTACATACTATAGCTCATGGCATAGTCTTTACTTAAACCGGTTTTGGTAACACTTCCTTTGTCATCGCCTAACTGGCTACCGCCACGAATGGTTCTTTTTGAATACTCATAAGTAGTAAACAGCATCACTGCATTTACCAATATGCCGAGGATAGCCGCGCCAATGGCAAGGCCTCCTGCTGTTACAATGCGTTTGAAATCTTTTTCTTTGATCCATTTAATGCCAAAACTGATGCTCATAATTAGAGCAATGAGGAAAGCGTAATAAGTTATCTGCAGGTGATTGGCTGATATCAGTAAGCCTGTAAACAGGGCTGTTAATGCAGTTCCCCAGAGATACCTTTTATCATATAGTAAAAGCAATGAACCGATGAATGCAGGCAAATAAGCAATGGCCTGCATTTTGGTATCATGCCCTACTGCAACAATGATGGGGTTATAAGTTGCATAAGCATAAGAAAGCGCACCAAATAAACCAATATATGGGTTTACTCTTAGCACCTGGCTGAGGAAATAAAAACAAACACATGCAAGAAAGAAAAAACTAACAGGCTTAGGAAGGTTCAATGTTAGTATATTACCTGCATAGATAATGGAAACCGGGTTGCTGCCCACACTGGTAATCTGGAAGGCGGGCATACCGCTAAACATGCCATTTGTCCATAAAGGAAAATACCCATGTTTTTTCTCAAAATCGAATGAGTTCTGGGCCATTCCCTTCCATTGCGTAACATCATGTTGCTGTAAAACTTTTCCCTCAAGGGTTGGTTTACAATACACAAGAGCAACCACTATAAAAACAACCACTGCAATTATGTGAGGCAACAATTTTTTCCATTGAAAATTTTTCATCTATAAAGGGTTAAGTGCAGCAAATTAATGTTATTTTGAACGAAAATTTTTATGAAGGGGCTTTTATTTTTAGCAAGGCTGGCGCTGATCTGCAATGTACTCTTCCTTGTTTGCCTGGTTATCCAGCGAACACAGGATTTTATCACTATTCCTGAGATAAAAAGCATGGTTATTATCCTGGGTTGGTTCCTGGCTCCTTTTATTAACCTGGGGGCAAATGTCTGGTACCTTGTAAAGCGCATAGGTAAGCACGCGGTTAACCTTCCGGTTTGGCTGGCTGTTACTAATTTGTTATTCCTGTTGCTTCAATTTTTTGTTCATTTCATACTTGCCTGATGATACATAATATCCTGAAAAACAAACCAACCAAACTGTTCCTTGGTATCACTGCTTTTTTTGTGGCCAATGCGTTAATTGCAGAATGTATTGGGGGAAAGATATTTTCGCTGGAAAAATTGCTGGGCATACCAGCTTCCAATATCACCATTTTCGGACAATCAGGTTTATCCTTCAATCTTACCTGTGGTGTGTTGTTGTGGCCACTGGAGTTTATTATCACCGATATCGTAAATGAATATTACGGGCCCAAAGCTGTTAAAAGAATCAGCTACACTGCTATTATTCTCATCTCTTATGCCTTTCTTATGTTCTATGCCGCCATGAAAATTCCGCCGGCAGATTTCTGGATCGGTTCCAAACAAGCCAATGGAATTCCCAATATGCAGGATGCTTTTGGCAGTATTTTTGGACAGGGCATGTGGATCATTCTCGGAAGCCTTACTGCGTTTTTGGTAAGCCAGATCGTTGATGTAACCGTTTTTCACCGCATTAAAAAAGTAACTGGGGAAAAATGGATATGGCTGCGTGCAACAGGTTCTACACTGGTGTCGCAATTGGTAGATAGTTTTGTGGTATTGTTTATCGCATTTAAAATAGGCAATGGCTGGAGCTGGCAATTAGTATTGGCCATCTGCCTGGTTAATTATCTGTACAAATTTACCATGGCCATTGTTCTAACGCCACTGATCTACCTGATAGAACAGCAGATCGAAAAATATGTGGGTCATGATACCGCCAAAAAAATGAAACTCGCGGCAATGGGAAGAGGAGAAGAATTGTTTACCAATTTGCCTGCGGCAGGGTAGGGGATAATTAAAAATTAGTAATTAGTAATTAGTAATTAGTAATTAGTAATTAGTAATTAGTAATTAATATGTTGTACTATTAAAAACATCAATTAAAAAAAAAGCTTCTCTGCGCTTACTCTGCATCTCCTGTTCTCTGCGGTGAATTGAATCGGTTGATTAAAGCAGGCTGGCGATTAAGCAATAGTGTTTCGCCGCTGAGTGAAAGAGTTTACGTAGAGTCATTATTAGCCCCTTCGGGCAATGTTTCGATAAGAGAAGGACAGAAGAAAAGAAGTGTTTCCGTAAGTTCTTTTTAACTCTTTTTCTTCGTTTTTCTCTTATTGCAACCAAAATGTACTGCTGCATTAATATCACATAGGATAGAAGTCAGCAATTAAAGGGAGTTGTGTTTTTTGTTGCCTGTGAGATGGAGTTTTTCTCTGATTATTTTGATGACTACTTTATCGATTGGGAGCGACATATGTTCTTCGTTTAATTCATCCCATTCAATCCATCTGAACACTTCACTTTCGCCATCGGGGTCTGCCACCTGGTGCGGGGCAAAATCGAAAGGTTGGGTATTGGTTTTTATTTCGATGGGATGATTTGCTTTTACATGGTAATAGACAGAGATGATCTGGTCTTTGTTGTTGAAAGCAGAGATCTGAAAAAAATCTGTAGTGTAGATATGCTCGCCAACTTCCACTTCCAATCCCGTTTCTTCCATAAATTCCCTTTTCAAACAGTCACGGGTGCCTTCTCCAAATTCTAATCCGCCTCCGGGTAATTTGGTAAAATAATTGCCGCGGATAAATTCATCACTTACCAGCAACCGGTTGTTTTCGTCCAGCAAAATTCCGTATACCCTGATATTAAATAATGCCATATACTAAAACCATTTTTTCTTCATAAAATACCAACTGATCACCACAGAAATCAGTAAAGACAATACAACGGGGATATAAAACGCATGGTTGGAATGCTGGTAAGGTATATCTACGTTCATTCCATAAATACTTGTAACAAGAATAGGAAGCGACAAAATGATGGTAATAGAGGTTAAGCGTTTCATCACCGTATTCAGGTTATTGCTGATAATGCTTGCAAACGCATCCATGGTGCTGCTCAAAATATTGGTGTAGATATTGGCCATCTCCAGGGCCTGGCTGGTATCTACGATCAGATCCTGTAAAAATTCTCTTTCTTCTTCATTCAAACTTAAGAAGTTTGTTCGTTCTAATTTCATCATCAGCATTTCATTACTGCGGAGTGCGGTAACAAAATACACAAGGCTTTTCTGTATCCGCATCAGGTTCAGCAAATCTTCATTGCTGTTACTGTTATACAAACTGGTTTCATACTGGTTTCGCCTGTGATTGATCTCTTTCAGGAACTCCATAAAATTCTGCACCACTTTCTCAAACACTTTCAGGATCATCATATTCTTTTTGTCGGGATGACGTTTCTGAAAAGAGTTCAGGAATTTTTTGATGGCGCCGTTATCAAAAGAGTTTACGGTAACAATCTGTGTATGGGTTAGGATAATGCAGATAGGGATGGTGATATAAAATGCATCGCTGTCGTTGAATGAGTTGTTCTCCGTAGGGGTTTTAATGACCACGAATTTTACATTGTCTTCTGTTTCGTAACGTGGCCTTTCATCAATATCCAAAGAATCGCGGAGAAACTCAATCGGTATCTCAAGGTCTTCGCTCAGTTCAATAAATTCTTCTTCCTTAAATGGTGGCACGAGGTTAACCCAAACGCCCATATCAGGTTTATCAATTTCAAAAGTTTGTCCGTTAATATTTTTAAAGTACTGAATCATGTAAGGACTGTTTGGAATGTTGAATATTACCTGTTACTATCGAACCCGTGTGGTGTTTGGTCTTCAGCTTTACGGCGTCAGCGTTATGTCTCCTTTAAAAACAAAATCGGCCGGCCCGCAAAGCCAGATATTTTCAAAAGTCTGCTCACCTGTTTTTTCATATTCCACTGCCAGGTGCCCGCCTTTGGTTTGTACTTCTATACGGTTAAACCCGTTTTCATTATGCGCAAAAACCAATGCCGATGCTGTAACGCCAGTGCCGCAACTAAAGGTTTCATCTTCTACCCCACGCTCATAGGTTCTAACAATAATTCCTTTTTCGTTTTGCTCTACAAAATTCACGTTAATGCCCCTTGCTTCAAAGTCTTTGCTGTAACGGATATTTCTGCCTTCTGTAAATACATTCAACTTTGCCACGGTGGCCACAGGCTTTATATAATGCGGTGATCCGGTATCAAGTATAAAATCTCCATGATGGTTTTCAACTTTGTTTACATCTCCCATCTTTAAATGGACCCATCCATGTTCTCCAAAACTTGCTTCGTGTTTCCCATCTATTGCCATAAAATGGTAATGTTCTTTGTGTATGCCCATATCATAAGCAAACCTTGTTAAACATCTTCCGCCATTACCGCACATAGAACCTTCATTGCCATCGGCGTTGTAATATTTCATTCCAAAATCATAGCCCTCCAGTGTATTTAGTAACATCAACCCATCGGCTCCAATACCAAATCTCCGGTCGCACAAATGGTTTACCTGGTTCTTTGTCAGTTCAATATCCCCATTCCTGTTATCAAGAATAACAAAGTCATTGCCGGTGCCCTGGTATTTATAAAATATAAGTGTCATTTAACTTTTACTGATTTTTTATGGTTATGCGATACCGGCTAATATGTCAAGTGTTTTGGTGATCAGGTTTTCAACAGCCGCTGCGCCATCTTTGCTGAATGTTTTTTGAACACGGTTAGCTACTATGGCGTTCAGGCTCAGACAGTGATGGCCTAACAGTTTTCCCAAAGCATAAATAGCGCTGGTTTCCATCTCAAAGTTAGTAATGCGGTGGTTACCAAACCTGAATTCTGTTAGCTGGTCAATCAGGTCGGCATTGGTGAGTCCTAAACGCAATACCCTTCCCTGCGGACCATAAAAGCCCGGGCATGTAACGGTAATGCCATGGTGAAAGCCTTCTACAAAATGTTTTTGTATAAAAGGCCCGGCCGAGCCAATATAGGGGGCGGCCAATTGGTTTCCCATTTGCGTTTGTGTTGTGAAGGCCTGCAGCAATTGGATCTCTTCCTCATTATTTTCTCTCCGGTAAAAGTTGAGAAGATTATCAATCCCCAGTCCGTGAGTGCTGGCTACAAAGCTATCTACCGGTATATCTGCCTGTAAGGCACCCGAAGTACCTACCCTGATAATAGTGAGAGGAGTGAGGGATGGTTTGACGGTGCGACTGGCAAAGTCAATATTAACCAGGGCATCCAGTTCGTTCATCACTATATCAATATTGTCGGTACCTATTCCTGTAGAAACAACCGAGATCCTTTTTTTACCTAAATAGCCTGTATGGGTTATAAATTCGCGGTGGCTGCTGGTTACTTCTATGCTGTCGAAATGTTTACTAACTTCTTCAACACGGCCAGGGTCTCCAACAGTAATGATGGTACTGGCCAATTCCGCCGGCTTGAGGTCGAGATGGTACACTGCTCCCCGGCTGTTGATAATCAATTCACTTTCTGCTATCTTGTTCATGACTTGTTTTCTTGGTCGCCAAATTTCGGCTTTTCATATTTAGAATTTTAAATTTCCTTTGATTGCTTTATTTTCGCTCCCCGATTAACCGCTACCTGGTTTAGTTTTTAGGCTGTGTAGTGTTATATTTACACATTATTTCTCAATATAAGGTCCTGTGGCCGAGTGGTTAGGCAGAGCTCTGCAAAAGCTTCCACAGCGGTTCGAATCCGCTCGGGACCTCTAAAACGTATACTACAAAAACCCGCAGTTATGCGGGTTTTGCGTTTGTATCAATCATTTATAAATAACATATATTTTATTTATATAATCTTCTACTACAGAATTAGTTTCTGGGTTTACCCCAGCAGGGTATTTGTTAAAATTGTGGAAAACAATTCTTAAGGAAATGCAAATTTTAATTTTATTTAAATCGAAACCTTGCTACATTTGTAGTATAACATCTACAAGTGATACGGTGTATTCACCGGAAGTTATCGTGTAGTGCAGAGATTTTGATGTTCTAAGTTTTATTATCCAATTCCTGATTACGATTAAATCAATCGGATATCAATTACATAATTGAGTCCATTTTTTTAAAAATTATGAATTTGTATTTCTACCCAACATCAACAAGCCTGCTATCTTCACTGAGGAAATTCCTTGCGTTATTCTTTGTTGCTATTTTCTCCTTTGGTTATACTTATGCCCAGGTGCCTGCAAGAGGATTAAGTTTTGATGGGATAGATGATTATGTAAATATTTCTGTTAAGCCTGCTTTAAATATCAGTTCTGCTATCACACTTGAAGCATGGATTTTTCCAAGAACCACTGATGGTTCTGGCGTTCAGGATGTTGTTTGTAAGTCTTCTGCTGATGTGAACGATGGTTATGTATTTCCCAGAACCACTGATGGATGGAACAATTTAGAATTTTTGGTTAGCATTAATGGATTTGGCTGGCAATTGCTGTCGGTTCCTTATGGTTTGTCTAAGTTAAACCAGTGGCACCACCTTGCTGCTACTTATGATGGCTTTGAGATGCGGATTTATATTGATGGAGTGCTTGCCGGTTCAAAATTATTTGTTGGTACCATTGCCGTTAATAATAACCCATTGGTAATAAGTGGCCAAACAGGTTTCTTTAATGAATATTTTAGAGGTAGTGTTGATGAGGTGAGGGTATGGAGCAGGGCATTGACACAATGCGAGATTGCACAAACCATGAGTTGTGAATTGCCTGCCGGACAAAACGGACTGGCTGCTTATTATAAGTTTAATAATGGATTTGAGAATGCTGATAATACGGGCCTTACTCAGGTAGTTGATGATAGTGGTAATGGCGCTAATGGCAGCCTTACCAATTTTGCATTAACAGGTGCCATCTCTAACTGGGCCAGCGGTAATGTATCCGGTACCTGCGGCGCATTAACTTCTGTATCGGCTACTGCCACCAGCACACCTGCTATCCTTGCTGCCAATGGAAATGTGCAGTTATCTGCAACAGGCGGCGGCGCAAATGGAACTTATGCATGGACAGGCCCGAATGGATTTACTTCAACTTTACAAAACCCGGTTCTTTCTACTGTTAATAAAAATCACAGCGGCACTTATAATGTAGTGGTTAACAATAACGGTTGCCAGGCTACGGCAAGTGCTTCCCTTACTGTTGCTGATCTGGGTAGTGCCTTAAATTTTAATGGTGTAAATAATTTCATAACAGTTCCCAATAACCCATCATTTAACAGTACTAAAAATCTGGCTATTGAAGCATGGGTATATCCAACCGGAAATGCGCCCGTTATTCAGGATGTAATAACCAATTCAACAAATATTGTTAACAATGGTTTTATCTTAAGAACAGACGATGGATGGACGAATTTTTCATTCTGGTTGCATGTTAACGGGCAGTGGAGAGCGATCTCAGCGCCATTCCCCGGATTAAATCAATGGCATCATATTGCGGCTACTTATGATGGCTTCTTTATGAAAATATACCTGGATGGTGCATTGTCAAATACTTTGTCTATAGCAGGTACCATCACAACTAATTCCAACACGATTACCATTGGACAGCAGGATGGATTATTTGAATATTTCAATGGATCGCTTGATGAGTTACGTGTCTGGAGTAAAGCATTAACACAGTGTGAGATTCAAAATAACCTTAATTGTCAATTAAGTGGAAAGGTAAATGCAGCCAATCCGCTGGGTCTGGCTTCGCAAACAGGTCTTGCCGCCTACTACCGCTTTAACCAGGGATTAGCAGCAGTAGATAATAATTCGCTTACTGCTCTATCCGGCGTAGATATTAATGCATTAAACATTTTAGCTGATTCCAGTGCAAACCATAACAATGGTACACTGCATGGGTTTACATTAAATGGTGTTACCTCAAACTGGATAGTTGGTGGTGCTGTTAATAATAGTACCTGTGGGCAGTTTAGCCCTTCAACTGCAACTGTTATCAGTAACGGTCCGATAATAGAAGTAGGTACTACCTTAACGATGTCTGCTACAGGTGGTACCGGATGGTTGTGGACCGGTCCTAACGGATTTACTTCTAACCAGCAGTCTATTTCAATACCTAATGCACAGACCACGCATAGTGGTAACTATGCTGTTACAATTACAGGTGCCGGTGGGTGTACTTTGCAGCTAGGTACCAATATTATTGTAGCGTACAAGGCAGGTACTTTGGATCTGGACGGGGTAGATGATAAAGTTACTGTACCGGTAAGCTCTCAAAAACCTTCACTGAATATTACGAATGAGATTACTCTGGAATCATGGATTTTTCCAACCGATGGTACAAGGCAAGTACAGGATGTAATGTGTAAATCTGTAAACCCTAATATAGGGAAAAATGATGGGTATATTTTTCCCAGAACAGATGATGGCTGGAGATCTTTTGTATTTTATCTTCATATAAATGGGGCATGGCAAAAATTATCCGCTCCTTTACCGGCAAACCCGCTTAATACATGGCATCATCTGGCAGCAACCTATGATGGATTTTATATGAGAATTTACCTGAATGGTACCTTGGCTGCATCTCAGCAGATTAGTGGAAGTATTGCATTGAATAACAATGACCTGGTTATTGGACAGCAGCCTGGTTTTACAGAATTCTTTAAGGGTAAAATAGAAGAGGCCCGTATTTGGAACAGGGCCCTGAACCAGTGTGAGATCATCAATAACATGACCTGTGAGATAGATGTTACTTCTTCTGTTGCAACTAATGGTCTTGCTGCATATTATAAATTTAACCAGGGTTTTGTTAACCAGGATAACTCAGCCTATACCACACTTACCGATTTAAGTGCAAATGCCAATAACGGAACATTACAGAATTTTGCTTTGCAGGGTGCCAATTCTACCTGGACTGACTTTCAGGTTAGCGGAACCTGTACCGTGTTAACGGATCCTCCGGTAACAGCAACGGCCAATGGTTCTGTTTTTGGAATCGGCAGTACAATAAAATTATTTGCAAACGGTGGTACCAATCCAATCAGTCATACATGGGATGGACCTAATGCATTCACCTCTTTTGTTCAAAACCCAACCATCACTAATGCACAGCCAAATGAAAGTGGTGTGTATACGGTAACTGCAAAATTTGTTAAATGTGAGGTTAAAGCAAGTACAAGAGTTACGGTTTCTGCTTTAAGACCAATAAGTGCCAATGGCCCTACTACTTTTTGCCCTTCAAGTTCAGTAACACTTTCTTCTTCTAATTCAGGCGTTGCTTATCAGTGGTATAAAAATGATGTGGCAATCCCTGGCGCTACAACTAATGCATATGTGGCTACACAAAGTGGCGACTATACAGTTACTGTTGATGATGGTCGTAACATACTGATAACTGTGCCTCTTACAATTACTGTGATAGATAACCAGGCGCCACAGCCGGTTGTTGCACAATTGCCGGTCTTAACAGTAGAAATTCCAGGAGCGAATATTCCTGCTGTTGTTTCTCCGTCACAATATCCAAAAGCTATTGATAATTGCAGCGGTACCATCACTGCTGCCACAACAGATCCGGTAAGTTTTAATGCTGTTGGAACTTATAGTATTATATGGACTTATGATGACAGGAATGGAAATACAACTCAACAGACCCAGCAGGTCAATGTAGTAAAGGCTGCTGATAATATTCCACCGGTATTAAACCTGCCAGCCAATCAGACTTTGTTGGCTGATCTGGCTACTTGTGGAGCTATTGCTAATTTCACTGCAACAGCCAGCGATAATTCAGGTTATCCTGTAAACATCACTTATAGTATTGCTTCCGGAAGCTTATTCTCAACAGGAAATACAATAATAACCGTTACTGCTACCGATGCTGCATCAAACACAACAACAGGTAGCTTTACCGTAACCGTACTGCCAACTGTAGTAGCCCCTGTTACAGGTATTACCAATGTGTGTGTGGGTTCTGCTACTACTTTAGCTACTGCTTCAACCGGTGGTGCATGGAGCAGCAGTAATCCGGCAGTTGCCACTGTTAATGCAACCACAGGCGTTGTTACAGGAATCACTCCGGGTAGTGTTACAATCATTTATACAAATCAATGTGGCGCCACTGCTTCAGCTACTGTTGTTGTGAGTATTTTAGCTACACCAACAATAACAGCAAGTGGTGCAACTACTTTCTGTGCGCCGGGTACCGTTGTATTAACCTCAGGCTCTGCAACTGGTAATACATGGAGTACAGGTGAAATAACACAGTCTATTACAGTAAATGCATCAGGAAATTATAGTGTTACAGTATCTAATGGAATATGCTCAGCAACTTCTGCTGTAGTAACTGTTACTGTAAATCCAACACCGGCTACGCCAACAATAACAGCAAGTGGGGCAACTACTTTCTGTGCCCCCGGTTCAGTTATATTAACCTCTAGTGCTGCATCTGGTAATACATGGAGTACAACAGAAACAACGCAGGCTATTACAGTGAACACAACCGGTAATTATAGTGTTACTGTATCCAATGGCTTATGTTCAGCAACTTCTGCCGTGGTGCCTGTTACTGTAAATACTGCAGCAACTACGCCAACAATAACAGTAAGCGGGCCAACTACTTTCTGTGCACCGGGATCGGTTGTATTAACCTCAAGTTCAGCAACCGGCAATACATGGAGTACAAATGAAACAACACAATCTATTACCGTAAGTGTATCCGGAAATTATAGTGTTACCGTATCCAACGGATTATGTTCAGCAACATCTGTTTCAGTACCGGTTACAGTAAACCCAACACCGGCTACGCCAATAATTACTGCAAACGGCCCAACTACTTTCTGTACGCCGGGTACTGTTGTTTTAACCTCAAGTTCAGCAACCGGTAATACATGGAGTAATGGGGCAACCACACAGTCTATAACAGTAAGTGCTTCTAATAATTATAGTGTTGCGGTATCTAATGGTTTCTGTTCAGCAAACTCAACAGTTACACCGGTTACTGTAAATGCTACACCAGCTACACCAACAATAACAGTAAATGGTGCAACAACTTTCTGTGCCCCCGGTTCAGTGGTATTAACTTCCAGTTCTTTAGCCGGAAATACCTGGAGTACTAATGAAATAACAGAATCAATCACAGTAACTACACCAGGTAATTACAGTGTTACTGTTTCTAACGGGTTATGTTCAGCTACTTCTGCTGTAGTGCCTGTTACTGTAAACCCAACACCGGCTACTCCAATAATTACAGCAAGCGGATCAACCACTTTCTGTGCACCGGGTTCAGTTGTATTAACCTCAAGTGCTGCAACTGGTAATACATGGAGTACCGGCGAAACAACACAATCTATAACAGTAAGTGTATCCGGTAATTACAGTGTTACGGTTTCTAATGGTTTATGTTCAGCAACATCTGCTGTTACACCTGTAACCGTGAATCCGGCAGTAGCTACTCCAACAATAACAGTTAGTGGGGCAACTACTTTCTGTGCACCAGGTTCGGTTGTATTAACCTCAAGTGCTGTAACCGGTAATACATGGAGTACCGGTGCAACCACACAATCTATTACGGTAAGTGCATCTGGTAATTATGGTGTTACAGTATCTAATGGCAACTGTGCTGCAACGTCTGCACCTGTGCCTGTTACTGTACATACAGTACCGGCTGTTCCAACAATCACAGCAAACGGGCCAACTGTTTTCTGTGCACCGGGTTCAGTTGTATTAACCTCAAGTGCTGCAACTGGCAATACATGGAGCACTGGCGAAACAACACAATCTATTACAGTAAGTATATCAGGCAACTATAGTATTTCTGCAACTAATGGATTCTGTACATCAGCAAGCTCTGCTGCCGTAACAGTTACTGTAAATGCAGCGCCTGCTGTTCCAACAATTACGGCAAGTGGATCAACTACTTTCTGTGCCCCGGGTTCAGTTGTATTAACCTCAAGTGCTGCAACCGGTAATACATGGAGTAACGGAGCAACAACACAGTCTATAACAGTAAGCACAACCGGCAACTATAGTGTTACTGTATCTAATGGTTTATGTTCGGCAAGTTCTGCTGCAGTAGCGGTTAATGTAAACCTGTTGCCTGCAGTAAGCCCAATAACCGGTAATTCAAGTATTAACATGGGTGCTACTGTACAATTGTCTGATAATACACCGGGCGGTGTATGGTCAAGCAGCAATGCAAATGCAACGGTAAACAGCACAGGTCTTGTAACAGGTGTGGCAGCAGGCACAGCTACCATCAGTTACACCGTTACCAATAACACCGGTTGCTCAACTACAGTAACTACGGATATTACCATAAATGATGTGCCTGTTTGTAATGTATTGCCTGTGGCAATTATTACACCGGGTAGTGCAAATACATTCTGTAATAACATAGTTCTTACAGGATCAAGCTCAGTATCTGGTGCAACATACAAATGGGTGTCTGGTTCTGCAGTAATTGGTACATCACAACAAATCACCCTTGATCAGTCTGCAGGTGATGGCATTTACCAATTGTATGTAACAGCTAATGGATGTACAAGTAATGCGGCTGTTTACAATTTCAGGAAACAAGACCTGGTAAACAGTTATACCATACTTGCTTATAAAGAAGTGGAATTTGACAAGTACAACAAAGTGGTTTCCGGCAGTGTAGGTGTTATGAGTGCAAGAGGTGAGGCTGAGTTCAAGAGCTATAGTGCCGTAAACGGTACCGGAGCTTTTGTTAAAGCGCCAAAGATTGATAAAGACGGATCAGGAATCAATATCCCTAACCAGATTATTGGTGCCGCAACTGTTACCCTGCCAACCATGCAGTTTAATACAGCCAGCACGTATAACCTGCCTAATTATACTGCAACACGGAACAATGCAAACCTGTCTGGTAATTATAAAAACCTGACAGTTAAGAGAGGCGTAAGTGTAACCGTATCAGGAACCACCTTTGGAAATATTAAACTGGAAGAAGGCGCAAATATTCGCTTCCTGAGCTCTGTTCTGAATATTGATAATTTAACAGCTTACAGAGGCGCTAAGAATACTAACTATACCTATATCAGCTTTGCTCCAAATACAAGTGTAAGGGTTAAATCCAAAGTAAGTATTGGCAGCCAGGTAATAGTAAACCCTGAGAGCAACCGGGTTACCTTCTATATGGGCGACCTGAGCCATGATGAAGAGAAGTTTACTGTAAAAGGTGAAGACACAAGGGTGATCGCAAATGTATATATGCCGGATGGTAAGTTACGTGTAACAGCAAGTAAGTCTGAAGAAGAAGATCATGACGGACATGGTGAATATGAAGAACATGATGGCAATGATGATGATCAAACAGCCTGCGACCATAAAGCGCATAACGCTAAAAACTGTATGCACAAGGGTCATGATCATAACGATTGCGACCACAAAGCTCATGATGCTTCCAATTGTGGTGATAATGTGTACATGACAGGATTATTTATAGCAGAAGAAGTAGAGAGCAAGGGTAATGCAGTGATCTGGAGTAATTACGATTGCAGTGCGGCTGCTCCGGCGATACCAACTATGACAACCGTAATCACTGTAAAACAGCAGGTTGCTTCAGAAACAGCAGAAACTGTAACTACCCAGGAAGAGCTGAAAATAACTGTAATGCCAAATCCAAGTACTACTTACTTCACGTTGAAACTGGAGAGTAAATACCAGACACCGGCTAATCTGCGTGTAATGGATGCCAACGGCAGGGTAGTAGATGCAAAATCTAAGATCGCTTCTAATAGTACGTTCCAGATTGGACATAACTACAGCAGTGGTACTTATTATGCTGAACTGATCCAGGGAACCCACCGCAAAGTGGTACAACTGATCAAAGTAAGAGGATAACGATACTCAATACTAAATCAATACAAATGAAAAGCCGCTTTAGAAGTGGCTTTTCATTTTTTGGTACCCACCACCCCAAAATACTTCCCCTATCAGCCTACCCTTTTGTTAGTACACAATAGGATTCTTTTTTAGACGTTTATACTTACATGTTGTATTATCATGATCTGATTCCTGAAATAAGTAGGAAAGATCAGATTCTCTACTAACCTTAAAACCCCCTTGCATGAAGAAAGCGCTACTTGCATCTGCAGTTACTGTCGTATTGATTTTATCAATCTTTTCTACGCCCTCTTTTGCGACAGATCTCAGTAGGAAAACAGCTAAAACAGCTTCTTTAATAAACAGATCGATTGTTGGAACGTACCCGGTAAACGGGAAAGACATTCTAAACAATATCGTTATCTCAAAACCGGGCAAAATAAGTGTGGTGAATGATCCGGGACAGTGTGGAGCAGTTGTAAAACTGATTACTCCATATGCTTACGATGTAAACGGGTCGCCTGTAACTGTTACCAATGACGCACCTGCTTATTTCAATGTAGGAACAACAGTTGTTATATGGACAGCAACGGATACATTGGGCAATTTTGATACCACTACGCAAAAAATAACAGTGATCGATAATGAACTCCCTACGATACAGGTTACCAATGTTTCCGTATCTAATGATTTAGATAAATGTGGTGCTATTGTAAATATCGGAACCCCTGTTACTGCTGATAACTGCGGTGTGGTAAGTGTTACTAATAATGCTCCCGCTTTTTTTCCGGTGGGCACCACTTTGGTTACCTGGACAGTAACTGATAAGGCTGGCTATACAAATACAGCCATACAGTCTGTAACAGTAACCGATTCTCAAAAACCTTTAATTAAAGCGCCTTCCACTATAACTGTTTATGTAAGTAAAAGTAGTGGCAGTGTATCTAACCTTAATCTCGGAACACCTGTAACATCTGATAACTGCGGAGTACAGCGTGTGAGCAATAATGCCCCTGCAACTTTTTATGTAGGTACCACTTATGTAACATGGATCGTAACAGATTTAAGTGGCAGCACAGCCAGTGCAGTACAAAAAGTAGTTGTTAAAGTAGGTAGTACCAGGAAAAGATCCAATGCCACAGAACCTGATGCCCTGATAAGCGGGAAAACATTCAGGGAAACAGAATCTCTGCCCGAAGAGTTAAAAATTATTGTTGCACCTAATCCAAGCGCTGCTTATTTTACACTCAGGCTGGAAAGCAAATATAATACACCAATGATGCTTCGCGTAACAGATGCACTTGGCCGCCTGGTAGATGCAAGATCAAAACTGGCGGCAAATACTACCTTGCAGATAGGCCATAACTATCGGGCAGGATCTTATTTTGCTGAAGTAATTCAGGGCCCTCAGCATAGGGTGGTACAATTAATAAAACTGAAATAACACTGCTCCCTTTATTGAACCAGAACAATGCCCGTTTGCTTATGTTAACGGGCATTGTTTTGTAGTATACTCAATAGTGTTTCAATGCCCGGCAGTCCGCTTTAAATGGGTTGCACAGGTATGCTGATAAAGACAGATTTTTCCCCTTGCAGGCTTGCACATATCTGCGGCCCATCTTCCTTTTGTGATTTGTAGAATTTGTACTAATCATTTTGAGTTGTATTCCGAGCCTGTTTGCTATATACTGCTACCGTTTTTTCAAATTGAGACTATAAGATTCTGCTGTTAAATTTCATCTCTTTATAGTGGCAGATGAGATCAGTATTCAGCCACCCTTTAAAGGAAATGATATGATACAGCAAATAGTAATCACCAAAAAAGATAACACACAGGCCTGTGATGATTTTGTTTTTTGTCAGAACTGCCTGCCTGTTGTGCCTATTAATGAGATTGAAAGGAATAATAAGTTATCAGATTTTAATATAGACTATTCGGAAATGCAGGAGCCGCTGAAAGACCTGGCCAAACTGGCCGCAAAAGTGGCCGGTACATCTGTATCACTGATTAACCTCATTGATTCTTTTACACAATGGACTGTCTGTAATTACGGACTATCAATAGAACAGATTGGCAGAGAAGAATCGGTATGCCAGTACACCATCCTGAACAATGAAAGTTTGGAAGTAAAAAGCCTGGTAGCCGATGAACGGTGTACTCACTGCCATTATATTACAGAAGAGACGGGGTTGGATTATTATTATGGTGTTCCGCTGCAAACAGACGATGGATTTAATATCGGAACCTTATGTGTATTGGATAAAACAGGTAAGGTCATTACATCAGAAAAAACAGAATTACTGAAGATAATCGCCCATGAAATAGTGAACAGGCTGATGATCAACCTGGAAGTGCAAAAACTAAAAAACAGGGTTACTGAAGCCAAAGAATCTCAAAGAAGGGTGGCGCACGATATCAGGGGACCATTGGGTGGTATTATCAATCTTGCACAGGTTATCAGCATACAGGGCGATAGTAATAAAATGAAGGAGGTACTCGAATTTATTGACCTAATTCAAACCAGCGGCAGATCACTTCTTGAGCTTACCGATGAAATATTATCGATAGAAAAACAACTAACGCCCAGATCATCTGAAGCTGTTGCAACGCATGAATTCACACTGGAAATATTTAAAGACAAGTTAGAAAAATTATTTACCCCACAGGCTTATCATAAGAACATCGATTTTACTGTTAACTGTAAAGACCATAACGGCGCTATCCCTTTCCCAAAAAACAAACTGTTGCAGATCGCAGGTAACCTGATCTCCAATGCCCTGAAATTCACGCCCAAAAATGGAAAAGTTGTGGTTGATCTTTATCTCACTATTACCAGGGATGGTAAACAACTCCATATTCTTGTTAACGATTCAGGTGTTGGGCTGGATGAACAAAGTATCCAATACATCAAGGATGGTACGGCTACCTCATCCAATGGAACACATGGTGAATCAGGTTATGGTTTCGGGCTGTCATTGGTGAAACATTTGCTGGATGGACTTAACGGCAGCATGAATATTGCTTCAAAACCCGGTGTGGGTACTTTATTTGAGATCAGTATACCGCGAATGTGAATAAAGCAGTGATCGGCTTATGAATAATTAAATGCACAAGCAGCAGAACGGATAACAAAGCAAACTGATCAGCTTTTATCCAAAATATCATAGGTTTGTGGCAGACGATCCCTACAAAAAATGAAATACTCTCAAACTATCGGAATAGCTGCTACATTGGCCATGATGGCCATTTGTTTTTTGCCCTGGAGTTTTATTGCCAGTCAGCAGATAACCGTAACAGGCTTTGGTGCAGCAGGAACCAATTATGGGAAACCGGGGTTGTTTAATTTCGCTTTTGGAATTATCATGATCATCATGTTCTTCGTGCCTGCTATATGGTCAAAACGTACCAATGTTTTTGTTGGGGCGATCAACCTTGCCTGGGCGTTCCGGAATTATTTATTACTTTCCGCCTGCATGATGGGCGAGTGCCCCGAAAAAAAGACCGCATTATATTTATTGATAGGTCTCGCAGTAATTATACAACTAATGACACTGCTCCCCAGATTACAGGTGAATAACAAATAAAACGCTGTGTGACTTTGTTTCTCGGTGCTCTCTGTGTTAAAATATTTTTTTCAACACAGAGCGCACGGAGAGTTGGAGGTTCACAGAGATATTTTAGGAAAGTGTTTCAAGCGATCTTCCGATAATATCCACGCATTCAAGTACCTGCTCTCTATTAATCAATAATGGCGGCGCAAAACGGATCTTATCTCCATGAGTAGGTTTTGCCAAAAGCCCGTTATCTTTTAATGCCAGGCAAAGATCCCATGAAGCATCAGGATTAGTATGTTTGATAACGATCGCATTCAATAACCCTTTACCACGGATAGTGGTGATAAAAGGAGAGGAGAGCTTTGCCAGTTCAGACCTGAGCAGTTGCCCCATCGCTTCTGCATTCTCCGCCATCTTTTCTTCTTTCAGCACTTTTAATGAAGTAATGGCAACCGCACAGGCCAACGGATTACCACCGTAGGTAGAACCATGTTCGCCCGGTTTAATATTCAGCATAATAGCATCATCAGCCAGCACTGCCGATACTGGCAATACGCCACCACTTAAAGCCTTACCGAGAATTAAAATGTCAGGCCGCACATTCTCATGATCACAGGCAAGCATTTTACCGGTACGTGCCAGTCCGGTTTGTATTTCATCTGCAATAAATAATACATTGTATTGGGTACATAATGCGCGAACACCAGCAAGGTATCCATCATCCGGTAATACTACACCGGCCTCACCCTGTATGGGCTCAACCATAAATGCGGCAACATTGGTATTCTGTAAAGCTTTTTCAAGCGCTGCTAAATTGTTATAAGGAACAATCTCAAACCCTGGCATAAAAGGCCCAAAACCCTGGTAACTGCTGGGGTCTGTAGAGGCCGAAATAGCAGCCAGTGTTCGTCCCCAGAAATTACCTTCTGCAAAAATGATTGTTGCTTTATTCTCAGCCACCCCCTTTTTTGCATAAGCCCAGCGCCTGGCCAGTTTGATGGCGGTTTCACCTCCCTCCACACCGGTATTCATTGGCAACACTTTATCATAGCCAAAATAAGTGGTGATAAATTTTTCGTATTCCCCCAGCAAATTATTGTGAAACGCACGGGAAGTAAGTGTGAGTTTTTTTGATTGCGCAATCAATGATTCAATGATCCGTGGATGGCAATGTCCCTGGTTAACGGCAGAATAACCACTCAGAAAATCATAATATCTTTTTCCCTCAATATCCCAGAGAAAAACGCCTTCGCCTCTTTCTAAAACAACAGGTAATGGATGATAGTTATGCGCGCCATATTTTTCTTCCAGTTCAAAATAAGCCAAGGTTTTGTCAGACAATGTCTGTGACATATAATTAAAAATTAAAAATTAAAAAACAGAGAAGCCGGAGAATAGCGGGTAATAGAAGACCAGAAATTATTAATTAATAATTAACCCCGCTTGCGGGGCTCCCCGGGGTGATCGAGAAAGTCTAAATTGAGGCGGAGAAAACGCATAATGTTAATTGGTTGGCAAGTTAATTCTTCGGTACGATTATTTCTAATTAAATCTTTAATTTCAGCTATCATTAACCAAATCATAATTATGAAACTGCTGAAAAGGGTGTTTCTTATTGTTGTGGCGCTTGTTATTATTTTTTCTGCCTATGCATGGGTGAGCGGTAAAACATTTCTGTTTAAGGCGGTAGCCTACAATTTTGCCAATATTGATGATTATAAAAAATTTGCCAATAATACAGTGGCTATTGCTAAACCACAGCCATGGAATGTTTCACCGGATTATAATAAAAAAGCATATCCGGATTCATTAAACAACCTGCTGGAAAGCTTAGGATCTGTTGGGGTACTGATGATTAAAAACGATTCTGTTGTATTTGAAAAATACTGGGACGGATATAGCGATAGTTCCCTGTCTGGTTCTTTCTCTATGGCCAAAAGTATCACCAGTCTGTTGATAGGTGCAGCCCTGAAAGAAGGAAAGATCGGTTCGGTGCAGGACCCTGTTGGAAAATATTTGCCGGAATTTGCAAACGGTGATAAATTAAAAATTAAGATAGTTGATCTGCTTACCATGAGCAGTGGCACTGATTGGAATGAATCTTATATTAATATGTTTTCTGTTACTTCAGAAGCGTATTATGGTTCGGATGTATATAAAACGGCCGCCAGTGTAAAAGTGATAAACAAGCCCGGAACACTGCATTCGTATAAAAGCGGAGATTCTCAGTTGCTGGGACTGATTCTGGAAAAAGTAACCGGCAAATCTTTGAGTGATTACGCTTCTGAAAAATTATGGCAGCCAATGGGGGCGGAGCATCCTGCCTTGTGGAGCACCGATCATGAGAAAGGAAATGAAAAAGCTTACTGCTGTTTTAACTCCAATACCCGTGATTTTGCACGCATTGGCAAACTGATGCTGGACAGCGGTAAATGGAAGGGTACGGCCATCGTAGACAGTGCCTATTATGCTCAATCCATCAAACCCTGTGGTATCATAGATGAAAAGGGCAATGCCTGCAATTATTACGGCTACCAGTGGTGGATCGATCCTGTACATCCCGAAATATTCTATGCGAGGGGAATTCTGGGACAATACATCATCATTATTCCATCTAAAAAAACAATTATCGTACGTTTGGGCAAGAGTACTTCGCCGGTACGGGTTCGTACAATACCCAAAGAAGTAAGGTATTTGATCAATTGGGGATTGAATAGTTGAAAGTATTAATATAAGCACCTTATTTTCGCACAAAATAATTCCATTGGCATTACCAGAAGTTGCAGTTGTTATCCTTAATTACAATGGCAGAACGTATTTGCAATCGTTCCTGCCTACTGTAATAGCATCTACCTATGCCAACCTCCGTATCATTATAGCTGATAATGCTTCTACTGATGATTCACTTGAATTTTTAAAACACACTTATCCCAATATTGAAATACTGACTCATCCGGTAAATGAGGGTTTTGCCGGAGGATATAACTGGGCGCTGAAAGAAGTAGTATCCGATTATTATGTGCTGTTAAATTCGGATGTAGCCGTTACACCGGGGTGGATAGAACCCATTATTGAATTGATGGAAAGCAATCCTGCTGTTGCGGCCTGCCAGCCTAAAATGCTTTCCTGGCGCCAGCCGGATATGTTTGAATATGCCGGCGCCTGCGGCGGATGGATAGACCCATTGGGGTACCCATTTTCGCGTGGAAGGGTATTTGATATATGCGAGAAAGACGAGGGCCAGTACGATGCGGTGATACCTATATTCTGGGCCTCCGGTGCGGCCATGTTTGTAAAAGCCAATATCTATCATGAGCTGGGTGGATTGGATGCTTCGTTTTTTGCGCACCAGGAAGAAATTGATCTTTGCTGGCGTATGCAACTGGCCGGCTATCATATCATGGCCTGCCCTAAATCGGTTGTTTACCATGTAGGCGCCGGAACCTTACCCCGTGGTGGTAGAAAAGTGTACCTAAATTTCAGGAACAACCTGGTAATGCTCTGCAAAAACCTGCCCCGCCAGGAAAAAGCATGGAAAATACCGGTAAGGATAGGATTAGATGCCATCTCTGCCTGGAAAGGCCTGCTTACCGGGGATGTGGATTTCTTTAAAGCTATTTTTTGGGCACATCTGGCCTTTTTAAAGCGGCTCATCACCGATTACCGCCGTGCGCACCCGTCGGCTAAGCCATTAAAACAACTGGATGGCGTGTATCATGGATCGGTGGTTTGGCAATATTTTGTTAACCATAAAACAGGTTTCCGGGAAATTCTTGGAAAGAAGGCCGGATAATTTGTTGCCGTACCTTATTTTTGCACAGCAATTAAAAACTATGTCACAAGAAACTAACGGGAGCACACAAAAAGATTTTACCAAAAGCTGGGTAAACTCATCAAGGTTTTTGTTTTATCTGCAGGTGTTCTGCATTTTAGCATTTGTATTAGGCGGTTGTTATCGTTTGTACAACCAGCGTTATAAGGGTAAACCTGATGTAGAAGTACAAAAAAGTTCTCAGTATAAACCTGAGTACAAATAAAAAACCAATAAAAAATTTTGTCAGGAACTCTGGATGTTTATTTTTGCAGCCCAATAGTTCTTAAACAGGTACGCGAAAGTAGCTCATTTGGTAGAGCACGACCTTGCCAAGGTCGGGGTGGCCGGTTCGAGCCCGGTCTTTCGCTCTAAAAAAGTCCCGTTCCGGCAAAGTCGGGATGGGACTTTTTTTTGGGACGCCTTCTACGGAAGGCAAATTCCTCAAAAGGGATAAGCCCTGGTGGTGGAATTGGTAGACACGCAGGACTTAAAATCCTGTTCGCCGCAACGCGAGTGCGGGTTCAATTCCCGCCTGGGGCACGTATGAAATCTTGAAACCCTTGATAGCATTAGCTTTCAGGGGTTTTTTGTTTTTTGAGGGGACGTAATAGTGGTCGGATTGTTCCTCACTTATAAAAAAAATAACTTAGCAAATCCTACTTGCTGCTGCTGATAAAAACATGCAAACCTGCCAATCCAATTTCATATAAAGTTTAATAGGTATATTCAGAAAAAATGCTGTTTGTAAAAGGCAAATAGAATATGTAATTGTCGATTAGAAAAGACATATCATGAAGCCGCCCGGCAATATAGTGCAGGCATAGGGCAGCCGCTTATTAACCCGGTCAGGCTGCAATGATCTTGAAAAATAGTATAACAATGGCTTGAATAATCACGATAACAAACCCTGCCTGGCAAGAAACTCCAGCTTCTTATTGGCGTCCATCAGCTTTTCCGTCAGCTCCCTGTTCTGGCGCCTTAATTCCAATACTTCGAATGATTTAAAGATGGTATTCTTTACTTCATCCTCATTCCATGGTTTGGAGAGGTATTTGTACACCTGTCCTACATTGATGGCATCAATCACCGCATTAATATCTGCATAGCCGGTAATCAATATCCTGATAGGATCGGGATGTGTTTCAAGGATAGATTGAAAAAATTCAATACCCGTCATTTTGGGCATACGCTGGTCGCTCAGAATCACATGTATGGTTTCTGTTTCTACTATTTTTCTGCCTTCCTCTGCAGACTCGGCTGTGAATATGTTGAAAACTCTTCTGAAGGCGGCTTTAAAAGAAGTTATATTATTGGGCTCGTCGTCAATGTACAAGACATTTATGTCTTTTCCTTCCATGGTTTTTTCGGGGGTTAAAAACATGATTGATAGTTAAATTTAGTGAATTGATGATTTATTCCAATAATTATGCTGAAAAGGCGTATTTTTTTCATTTTTTTACATATAAAAAAGCAGGGCGGCAATGAATGAAGCAACAAAGTTAGATTTTGATATCCGGATACGGGCATTCAGGGCACCTGATGACCCGGAAACCTGCCGCAAATTTATTGAAGGACACAGAAAAGTATTATCTATTTACGGAATAGAAAATATTACCACCAATACAGACGACTGGGTCAATCGTCGTTCCATATTTGTAATTGTAGTTGAATCGCTGGACAGAAATAAATTATATGGCGGGGCAAGGATCCAGATTGCCGATGGTATTCACCCATTACCGATAGAAGACGCCACCGGTAAAATGGATCCCAAAATATACGAGATCGTAAGACAGCATGCCAGAACAGGTGCTGCGGAATTATCAGGCTTATGGAATTCAAAAGAAGTGGCCGGTTTAGGTATTGGCAGTCTTTTCCCCTCACGTGTGGCTGTTGCATTGGCAACGCAGCTTGGTATCAACACTTTCTTTACGCTATGTTCTCCTACCACGGTGCGTTTTAAAGATTGGATGGGAGGGAAGATACTTGATACAGTAGGCATCAACGGTACTTTTTATTATCCTAAAATTGATCTGTTGGCCACTGCTTTGTATTCAGAAGATATGTTTAATCTTTCCGCCACGCATCCCAGAGAAAGAGAAAAAGTGATGTTCCTTCGTAATAACCTGGAACATGTGGCTGTTGAAAAATCGCCGTTTAAAAACCATCTTACCAATATCCATTACGATTTGCAGTTAACCAATGTTGACCCCAAAGAGTTCCAGATAGATTATGAACCTTTCCTGGTAGAGGATAAAAAGTAATAAGCAGAATGAAAAAAATTGTCCTCGCATCCATCAGTAATATATTGATGATCGTTTTACCGCTGCTGGGTAACCCCGCCCTGATGCTGAATGGGAAAATCCTGTTTATCATAGTTGGGAGTATCTGTATGTGGCTCACACAGCCTCCTGTTTCGATGAAGGAGACCAGTGATAAAAAAAGCAGCGACCGATTTTCGGTGGTGCTCATCCTGCTGATGTCTTTGGTAAGTGTGGTGGTGCCGGTGGCAGACTGGGCTTATTTTTCAGGGCACAACAGCAGTGTTACCTTGTTTACTTTTCTTGGGATACTCATGATTGTTACCGGTATTTCTTTTCGTGCATGGGCCGTTAATTCACTGGGTAAATATTTTACAGCAACTGTGCAGATAAAGGAAGATCATAAGCTGGTAAAAACCGGCCCTTACCGTATTGTACGCCATCCAAGTTATACCGGCGCTTTCTTAGCGATTATTGCCGGGGGAGTTATCCTTGAAAGTTTAGCAGGATTTATTATATCTTGTACAGCCATGATCATTGCTTACTACGTAAGAATAGGAATTGAGGAAAAAGAACTGGTGGCCCGTTTTGGCAATGATTACCTGGCGTATAAAAAGGATACCAAAATGATTATTCCGTATGTTTTCTAAAAACGGCCCCCCCCTGTTTTATAATACCAATTCCAAACAACCTTCTGTTAAAGAGAAGGTGATGAAAGGAATGCTGTTTTTTCTCGTTTCTTTACTATCATTCACGCATACTGCGTTTGCCCAGGTAGCCGCTGTTACAAATGAAAACCCATCTTATACCATTTCTGCCAGCTTAGAAGAAATGGTTGACAGTGCCGGCGTATCAACTGTAGAGCAGGTATTGCAAAAAGGCAGGTTTATAAATACAAATGGTAAGATCCCTATCTTCCCAAATACTATCAAAAGCGTCTGGTTCAGGTTTTCAGCAGCTAACCGGTCGGCCTCATCTTCCCTTTTCCTGGATATTGCCTATCCCAATCTTTCCCGGGTTACTTTGTATAAAGTAGATTCACAACGGGTAAGTTTATTAGGCGAGGCAGGTAACGATGTATTAGCTTCTCAGGATATTGCCGGATCACCCAATATTGTTTTTGATCTTAAATCGGCACCGGGCTCATCACAACAATACCTGTTACATGTTTACAGCCGGCACCCGATCATTGTTCCAGCAAAAGTACTTACGCATGATGCCTTGTTTGAGTCTGTTAACCTGCAGGACATTATTACCAGCGCCTACCTCGGCGTTCTGGCAGTGATGTTTTTGTATAATCTTTTCCTGTTTTCTGCCACTAAAGACAACAGCTATCTCATTTATGTTCTTTATATACTCTTTCTCGGACTGGCTCAAACCACCATTGCGGGCTACGCATACAGGTATCTATGGCCCAACTATCCAGGAATAAATAATTATTCCGTTGTGCTTACTTCCTCCATGTCGGCTTTGGGAGGATTGTTATTCAGCATGCATTTCCTGAGAACATCATTCTACGCTCCCAGAGTGCACAGGTGGCTGCAACTGCTGGCGGTTATTTATGTAGCGGGTATTATAAGCGGTTTGTTTTCCAATCTTTCACTCAGTTACCAGATCCTTAATTATAATGGGTTACTGGGTGTGGTATCTGTATTGTCAACCAGTTTCTATATTGCTAAAAAGCATTTCAGGCCGGCCTATTTTTATCTCACGGCATGGTTGTTTTTCCTGTTCACTTTTATCATCCTTATTTTAAGGAACCTGGCTGTATTACCGTATAATAATTTCACCACCTATATAATTTATGTTGGTTCTGCCATGGAGATCGCATTGCTTTCTATTGCCCTGGCTGATAAGATCAATGTGTTACGGAAAGAAAAAGAACAATCGCAGGCCGAAAGTTTGCGCAGGTTAGAGATAAACGAAAAATTAGTGAGAGATCAGAACGTGATGCTGGAGAAAAAAGTGGCCGAAAGAACGGAAGAACTCCAGTCATCCAACAGTAATCTCAGCAACGCCTTACAGAATCTGAAAGATACGCAGATACAATTGGTGGAAGCTGAGAAGATGGCTTCACTGGGTCAGTTAACAGCGGGGATTGCCCATGAGATCAACAACCCGATCAACTTTGTTAAATCAAATATCAAACCCTTACAATTAGATATTAACGACCTGCTTGAAGTGATTGAGGAGTACGAAAAATTACATACTGCGTCCGGTGATGATATACCCAGTAAGCTGAACAATATTGAAAAGCTGAAAAAACAAATTGATATTGACTATGTAAAAAAGGAGATAGATAACCTGGTAAAAGGAATTAAAGAAGGTGCGGAACGTACCGCTGAAATTGTTATGGGACTAAGAACTTTCAGCCGTTTGGATGAGAGCGAGGTAAAAACCGTTAATATTCACGAAGGGCTTGATTCAACGCTGGTATTGTTGAAAAATGTGGTCCCGGACAATATCAAAATAGACAAGCATTTTGAAGCCATTGGTGATATAGAGTGCTTCCCCGGTAAGCTCAACCAGGTGTTCATGAACATACTCAGCAACGGGTTACAGGCCGTGAAGGGGAAAGAAGAACAGTCTGATCATGAGTCCATCGTGATCTCTACCAAAGATGTGGGCGACCAGATCCTGATCAGTATCAAAGACTCCGGTATGGGCATGACCGATGAAGTGAAACAGAAAATATTTGATCCCTTCTTTACAACCAAGGATGTGGGAGAGGGCACTGGATTGGGATTATCTATCGTGTATAAGATCATACAAAAACACGGGGGTAAAATAGAAGTTATATCTTCAAAAGGAAATGGTGCAGAATTTTTAATAACTTTATTTCATAAGCTACCGGAATCAGTAATCGATTAATCCAATTCCCCCTAATGAACAATTATACCGATTCAAAGATCAAAGTGTTGTACCTGGATGATGAATCCAATAACCTCCTGGCATTCCAGGCAGGTTTCAGAAGACATTACGATGTGTTCACCGCCAACACTGTTCCTGAAGCGTTAAGTATTCTTAATGATAATGATGAGATACACGTGATCATAGCCGATCAGCGTATGCCCAAAACCACAGGGGTAGAATTTTTTAATATCATCAGGAAAGTTCACCCTAATCCTATAAGAATCCTGCTTACCGGGTATTCCGATCTGGAAGCTATCATTGATGCCATTAACAAAGGCGAGATCTTCCGTTACATAAAGAAACCATGGGATGAGATCGAACTGATGAATGCCATCAAAAATGCCTATGAATTATACCAGACAAGAAAAGAACTGAAAGACAAGATTGGTGAACTGGAACGAACCAATGACGAGCTGAACCGTTTTGTATACAGCACTTCGCACGATCTCCGGTCGCCATTGTCTAATATACTCGGCATTTTAAATGTGGCCAAGCTGCAACATCCTGTAAGCGATCCAACGGAATACTTTGACATGATCGAGAACTGCGTGAACAAAATGGATGGCTTTATCCATAAGATCATCGAATATTACAAGGGTATCCGGTTGGATGAGGTAAATGAGAATGTAGACCTTGGCCAGATGTTTACCAGCAGTATTGAATTGTGCAACATGCAAAACCCGCAGATCAAATTCGAGGTCACCGTAGAGCAGCAGGTGCCTTTCAGTTGCGATGCTTTCCGCTTGTCGCTGATCCTGAATAACCTTATCTCAAATGCTGTGAAATATCAGCGCGAAGATGAAGCCAATCCTAAAGTGAAGCTGACAGCCCTGGTAAATGAAAAACAGGCAAGGATCAATATCGAAGACAATGGCGTTGGAATTATTGAAGACCATGTAAACAAGATCTTCCAGATATTCTTCCGCAGCACAGATTTCAAGAACGGCCTGGGAATTGGTTTGTATATCGTAAAAGAAGCCCTGACACGTATTGGCGGAGAAATATTTGTAAAATCTGAATTCGGCAAAGGAACCACGTTCACTTTAACGGTGCCTAATCAATACAATCCTGAGTCTCAGTCGGAGTCTGAATAGGTCTTTACTCGTAAGTGTATTCGATCCGGCCTGCCAGTTTTTTCTCTTTATCAAAGCCGGTCTCTTTCTGCTTCAACCCCTTTTCGTTGTAGCTGTATTTCCAGATAATATAGCTTGAACTGCTCATCGATACCTGCGTCATCTGGCTGATCTTTCCATTTGCATCATATTCATACTGGTAATCTGGCAGAAGTTTCTTTAACCGGGCATTGTATCGTACAATATCTGTGAGCTGATTTTTTTGATCGTAGTAATAGTAATAAGTCTCCAGGTTACGGTTCTTTTTCTTCCAGTGCTCTTCAATAACCAGTCCCTGCTCGTCTTTGATCAATTCAACCAGGGTGGTGTCTGTCCTGTTTTTTATTTTAAGCATAAACACCGGTTGCCCTGCATCATTATAATTCCATTCATGCGCCTCGGTAGAAACGCTTTTCATGGCTGTATCCGTAGTTGTGAAAAGGATTTTTTGGATCTGGCCTTTATCTGTGTAACTATACTCCGTTTTATTTTCAATGCCATTGCTGCCAGACACGGTCCGTTTCAGTTTACTTAACTCATAAGTTCGGGTGGTAACAGATGATTTGCCGCCAGAGAGCGCCGTGCTTAATATGATCTTTTTACCGTCCATGCTGATCTCTTCTTCAAGAGCAAAGCCTTCGGTTACAGAATTGTCGGCTTCAAAACTGGTGGCTTTTATTTTCCTGATTTTATTTGTCCTGAGTAATTTATATTGATCATTACTAAGCTGTGTAGAAACCATATCATTGAAGTAATACTGGCTATAACCATTGGTGAGCAGAATGGCACAGATAAAGGACAGGAATAGTCTCATGGACGCTTATATTTTTGTCAAATGTACAGGTACAGTTTTCAACAATCCAAAAACATCCTGTGTAATTGTACTTGCCGCAATCATTTAGTTCTGTATTTTTAATCAAACGTTAACAAGTGTCGCATTTACCCGAACGCAAAGAGAAGGCCTGCTTAAATTGCGGAGCTGCTATTCATGGAAGATTCTGCCATGTGTGCGGCCAGGAAAATATTGAGCCGAAAGAAAGTTTCTGGCACCTGGTTACACATTTTATGTACGATATCACCCATTTTGACGGCAAGTTTTTCAGTACACTCAAATACCTGCTGTTCAGGCCGGGATTTCTATCACACGAATACCTCAGGGGCCGCAGGGCATCTTACCTGCACCCGATAAGAATGTATGTTTTTACTTCTGCTTTCTTTTTTCTTGTTTTTTTCAGCCTGCATAAGGAAGATGAGGTTACGAAAGTGAACATAACCAAACCTACTGCCGCTCAATTACTGCATAAATTAGAGAAGAAGAAAGCGTCACTTGTAAAAGATACGGCTGATGAAATGCCCCTAATCGCCAAACGATCTTTAATTACTGTTATTGCAGCCACTGATAGTGATATTGCCCTGATTAAAAGAGACACCACCGCCAAAGATAAATTGAAAACATTGGAGGATTCTTTTAATATGCTTTCTTTTTCTCCCGACAATCCCACTTATAAATCACTGGAAGCCTACGATTCTGTTCAGAAACAATTGCCGGCAGCAAAGAGGGATAATTTTATAGAACGGCGTTTTGCCAGACAGAATATTCATCTTAAGGAAAAATATAATGGAGATGAAAAAGCAATATGGATAGCCGTTCTGAACAGGTTTAAACACTTCTTCCCGCAGATGCTGTTTGTGTCGCTGCCCCTGTTTGCTTTATTACTGCAGTTATTGTACCTGCGACGCAAAAATTTCTTTTATGTAAACCATGTTGTGTTTACCATACACCTGTACTGTGCAACATTTATTATTATCCTGGCCAACATTGCAATGGAATCTTTATGGAATATCTTTGGCAAATACCCGGGATGGATGGGAGGTCTGTTTATGTTGGCAGGATGTTTCTACTGGTACAAAGCGCTTCGTAATTTTTATGAACAACGGCGGGGTAAAACCATCCTTAAATATTCTCTGGCACTGTTCCTGTCAATTTTTATTATGGCTTTCCTGTTTACCCTGTTTTTTATTTTCTCGGCCATGGCCATTTAAACCGTTTATATGCAAAACACTGCGGATAGTTTTTTAAGATTAGTAAAGATCATGGATGAACTGCGCGAGCAATGCCCATGGGATAAAAAACAAACCATTCATACCCTGCGCCCCTTAACCATAGAAGAAACCTATGAACTGGCCGATGCTATTACTGATAATAGCTGGAAAGGAATTAAAGAAGAACTGGGCGATCTGATGCTGCATATTCTCTTCTATGCAAGGATAGGAAAAGAAGAAAAACAATTTGAATTAAAAGAAGTGATAGACGGAATCTGTGAAAAACTGATCTTTCGCCACCCGCATATTTACGGAGACGTTACAGTTGCCAATGAAGAAGATGTAAAACGTAACTGGGAAAAACTGAAAATAAAAGAAGGAAAAACCTCTGTGCTTGGCGGGGTGCCACCTTCTTTGCCCGCTGTAGTAAAAGCAACCCGTATACAGGAAAAAGCCAAACAGGTGGGTTTTGAATGGGAGAATAAAGAAGATGTATGGAAAAAAGTAGAAGAGGAGATAGGCGAATTGAAAGAAGCCATTCAGTTGGAATCAAAAGAGAAGATTGACGAGGAGTTCGGGGATGTTTTGTTCAGCCTGATAAATTATGCACGGTTTTTGCATGTAGATGCGGAAGGGGTTCTGGAGAAGACCAATAAAAAATTCATTTATCGCTTTCAACAGATGGAAACCATTGCTGCAGCACAGGGAAAGAAGCTGGAAGACCTGTCGCTTACCGAAATGGATGAGATCTGGAACGAAGTGAAAAAGCAAACCGCTCATACTTGATCCATTCATTCAAACAAGCAGCGTTTAAACATGGTTACCTGGTTATTACGGCCGCATGGTTGTATACCCTCTCTTTTATTTTTATCAATTACTGGAGTTACCATTCTTCTCCCCAAAAAGTCAGGAATAAATTAGAAAACAGGCTCCAGGCAATGGAGCACCGCTTTGATGCAATAGTTGCAGATACTGCAACACTTTCCTCTTTACTCAACCCTGCTAAAAATATAACAGACCCGGTTACGGAGGATATGGGATTGTTTTTATATAGGATGAAGGGTAACGATATTACACCCGATATTGTTTATTGGAACACCAACCGCATTTATATCAATAGCGATGATCTGCACCGAAAAGACAACCGCTACTTTGTAGAATACCAGAATGGCGATTTTGAGATGATCAAAAGGACCATTCAACTGCGCGGACAAACCTTTGCTGCATTTGCCATGTTGCCGGTGCGATGGTCCTATTTCATCCAGAATAAATACCTCCGTTCAGATTTTGCAGGACATACCGGCTTAGATGAGCAGTACGAGATCAGCAACAATGCCCATGCGCTTCCGGTTTATTCTGTGAGTGGCGCAGAGATGTTCAGGATTGAGCTGAAGCCCGGCAAATCCTTTATTTCGTATGATGTGATCACGGTTATTCTGCGGGTATTGTCTATTATCCTGTTATTGATTTTTTTACATACTATAGCACAGGATCTGGTTGGATTATATCGTTTCAAAACAGGCTTTATTTTTCTGCTCCTTGCCGTGCTGTTGCTGCGGTTGATTGCTTACCGGTTCTCATTTCCGTTTGATTTCAGCAAATTACCCCTGTTCGATCCCTCGGTATATGCGTCCAATTTTCTGCATCCATCATTGGGCGATCTGCTGGTAAATGCGATACTCCTCCTCTGGCTGGTTACTTTCTATCAAACCCATAACGATCACCTGCCCTGGTTCAGATTCAGTATTCCCCCAAAATGGGTTCATTACATCAACCTGTTTGTATTAACGCTGATCTGCATTCTGATGGCCGGTGGCATTATCAGCCTGGTGCGCGATTCCAAAATATCATTCGATGTTACCAATATTTTCAGCCTGAACATTTATAGTGTAACAAGCTTTGTGATTCTTTGCCTGCTGGTGCTATCCTTTTTTAATCTTTCTCAGATACTACTGAAGAACGTTGTAAAATCTGATATGCCGTTATACCAGCAATGCCTTGTGGTTGCGATCTATGTATTTGTTTTCCTGATCCTGATGCCTTCATCTGCAGATGTGCCCATGTATTTGTGTGTACTGGCCTGGTTATTGGCATACCTGTGTTTATTAAATTTCAGGAAGGCTGATTTTGGGATCACATTGTCGCGCTCTTCTTTCTTTATTTTTTGGGTGATGATCTTCGCCATGTCCATTGCCTCCATGGTTATTTACGAAAACCGGATTGTTGAATTCGGGCAGCGGAAAAGGATTGCAGAAAAACTCGCCTTACAAACAGATCCTTCGGGAGAAAACCTGCTGAATATTGCCGCTACTAATTTTGATGACCAGTTTCTTACTGAAAATTTTCACCGGCTGGCAGGAAGCGAATATTCCAATAAATTTATCAAAGACAGCCTGATCAACCAGAATTTCTCCGGCTATCTCAATAAATACGATACCCGTATCAATACGTATGATAGCCTGTTTCATCCTTTGTATAATGAGGATTCTGTTAGTTATGCCAGTTTGAAGATGATCCTGCTAAACCAGGCAAAACCAACGGTTATTCCCGGACTATACAGTTATGAGAACCAGACTGAAGGATTCAGTTACCTATACCAGAAAGAGATCCGGGATTCGGGCAGCATCATCGGTTACCTGTTTGTAACCGTAAAATCCAAACGTTATAAAAGCGAGGCATTGTATCCCGAATTGTTCAACCAGGTGCAGGATATCGCTTCCGACCTGAATACGAATTATGCCTATGCAGTGTATAACAATGGGCGGCTTATCAACCATTTTAATACCTATGGTTTTCCATCCGTATTATCAAAAGACCAGATACCGGTATTCGAGTTTTCGCATAAACAGGTTAAAAACTTTAGTGAGCTGTGGTTCAACAGCGGTAATAATAAACAGGTGCTTGTTGTAAAACGGAGTGCCTGGTTAATGGAATCGGTTACCTTATTCGCGTATCTCTTCTGCTTTTTCCTTTGTATTATCCTGATCTTTCATGTGGGAAGCGATATACTGAAAACAAAGTTTAAATGGGCGGGATTCCGGCAAATGTTCCGTCTTAATATCCGCTCACAAATACAGGCCACCATTATATTCCTGAGTGTATTCTCTTTTATTGTGATCGGTATTGCCACTATTTCCTTTTTTATTCTCCGCTTTCACCGTAATAATGAAGAGCGATTATCGAAATCCATCCAGGTAATGGCCAATGAAGTGAACAATAAAATGAATTCACTTTCGGCTTTTGATGATCTGCCCGATAATATCGGCATCCGTTCCGGCCTCGAAAAAACCATTGCCGAAATATCCGACCTGCATAACGTTGATATCAATTATTATAATCTTACCGGCAACCTCGTTATCTCTACCCAGCCTTATATTTATAACAAACACCTGCTCAGCTCACTCATGGAGCCGCAGGCTTACCGTCAATTACAGTCCCTGCATAGCATACATTACCTGCAGTCAGAAAAAGTGGGCTCACTTGAATACCTGAGTATTTATGTTCCGCTAACAGATGAGAAGGGGAATAATTATGCCTACCTCAACATCCCATACCTTAATTCGCAAAGCGAACTGAACCAGGAGATCTCAGGTTTCCTCGCAACACTGATCAACCTGAATGCTTTCATCTTCCTGGTTGCCGGAGCTATTGCTTTCTTTTTAACCAGTCGGATCACCGCATCGTTCAGCCTGATCGGTAAAAAAATGCAGGACATGAACCTGGGCCAGATCAATGAAGCGATCCTTTGGAACAGGAATGATGAGATAGGGATGCTGGTGAATGAATATAATAAGATGGTAAAAAAACTCGAACTCAGTGCCCATGCATTGGCGCAGAGCGAAAGGGAAGGCGCATGGCGCGAAATGGCCCGCCAGGTGGCGCACGAGATCAAGAACCCGCTCACGCCAATGAAATTAAGCATACAGTACTTGCAGAATGCCATTCAGAAAGGGGCACCCAATGTAAAAGAGCTGTCTTCCAATATGGCTATCACGTTAATTGAACAGATAGATCAGTTATCAAAAATAGCCGGTGATTTTTCTCAATTTGCCAATATCGGTAATGTAAAAATTGAACGGTTTGATCTGACCGAAGTATTGGCATCGCTTATCAGGCTCTACAGTACCAATCCACGTATACATATCGAATGGTATAAGGAAGAAGGCAATTATGAGATCCTGTCCGACAGGGCACAGATGAACCGTTTGTTCACTAATCTCCTGCAAAACGCGATTGAAGCAGGCGAGGGTTCGTCTGCGCTCATCAACCTGGTGATCAGCCAGAAAACAGAAAATGATCAGATCCTCCTGTCATTCAAAGACGATTCAGGTGGTATCCCCGATAAAATGAAGGAGAACATCTTTACCCCCAACTTCACAACCAAATCATCCGGAACAGGCCTAGGACTTGCTATGTGTAAAGGCATTGTAGAAAAAGCAAACGGTCATATCTGGTTCGAATCGGAAGAAGGAGTAGGAACCACGTTCTACATCAAACTCCCAATGGCAGGAGAGAAGAAATAAATTGCGCCTTAGCGCCTTTGCGAGCAATTATTTCACGCCAGGGCGCCTAGGCGCAAAGAAATTCCTTATCTTCTCTTAGCCTGTTGATTAAGCACAAACGCTTCAAATGCAGCTAAAGAAAAACTGCTCAGGTTGTGTTCTTTGGTTAATCCTGCTTTTTGCGCCACCAGTACACCATACCGGCAATCATCAAACCCATCAATCGCATGCGCATCAGGGTTGATAGAGATCAGTACATTTTTCTCTAATGCCTCATCAATCCAGCGCCAGTCAATATCCAGTCGCCGAGGATGTGCATTCAGTTCAATCACCACATTATTGGCCGCACAGGCATCTATGATCTTTTTATGATCAACCGGGTATCCGTTCCTGCTTAGCAGTAAGCGGCCCGTCATGTGGCCAAGAATGGATGTGTAGGGGTTCTCAATTGCTCTCAATAAGCGCATCATGGCTTTCTCTTCGTTCATTTTCAGATTGGAGTGAACGGAAGCAATAACGATGTCGAAGCCAGACAATACAGCATTACTGTAATCCAGGCTGCCATCATTCAGTATATCGCTCTCTATACTCCTGAAAATTTTAAATGGAGCAAGCTTTGCATTCAGTTCATCGATCTGCTGGTGCTGCGCCCTGATTCTTTCTTCCGTGAGTCCATTTGCATAAAAGGCAGATTTGGAGTGGTCGCTGATAACAAGGTACTGCAGCTCTTTTTCAATAGCCCCTTTGGCCATCTGCTCAAGGGTATGCACCCCATCGCTCCAGTTGCTATGGCTATGTATGATGCCTGCAATATCTGCGGGTTGGATCACATCAGGCAGCTTACCTGATCTGGCCTGTTGAATAATGGCAGCATTTTCTCTTTGAAAAGGGGGGATTGGGTTACTATCAGCCGCAGTAAAAATGGCTTCTTCAGAATCATAGGTCCCGAGCGGATCCCATCCGCTTGCCTCATTCCATGCGGTAAGAAACGAGTCACTGCAGGCAGTTTGAAAAACTTTGCCTGTAAAATGTTCCTTTGGCGCATAATGAAAGCCGAGTGTTACATTCTCTTTTCCTTTGAAAGAAATATACGCATCTGTTTCTGTAACAACATCAAACTCATTCGATGTAAAGAAGTTTTTTAATTGACTGATGGTTGCAGTAGACACCCATTCAAGCGTATTAATGATCTCCATCTGCCGTCTGAACTCACCTGTTAATTCAAACTTTGCTCCTTCAAAAGTATTTTTCAGTTTGGTATCAAAAGTCCCGGCAAATGATGCTATCTGTTGATATAGATAACTACCCAATGCACCCAGATAAAATTCAATCGCTTCTTTGATGTTCTGTTGTGTTTTTTCGCCAAAACCTTTGTAAAGGGTAAGGCGGTTTTCGTTACAGGCATATAACAGTTCACCCAAAGATTCTATCTCCAGTTCCTTCCAAATGGTGGCAATTTTCTTCGGACCGATACCTTTGATGCCCAGCATGTCTAAAATGCCGGGAGGGGTCTTTTGAAGGTATTCGTTCAAAATACCGAGCTGTCCGGTCTCTATTTGTTCAACAATTTTTTTACCAATAGCATCACCTATACCCCGGATAGAAAATATTTTGTCTACACGTAATTCTGCTAACGGCGTAGGTAATTTATCAATAGTGAAAGCAGCAGAAGCGTACGACTTTGCCTTGAAACTATTGTCGCCATGTATGTCCATTAACTTGGATAATAAGGAAAAGTTTTCTGCTATTGCATAGTTGTCCATATCGTTGCTGGTATTGGGTTTCGAAGGTAGGAAATAAAAAAGTCCCGGTGTTTACCGGGACTTAAATCTATTTCTGCGTTAGAAATAAGAAGGCTACTATTTTTTAGCGGCTTTCTTAGCAGCTTTTTTAGGAGCAGCTTTTTTTGCAGCTTTTTTAGGAGCAGCTTTTTTTGCAGCTTTTTTAGGAGCAGCTTTCTTTGCAGCTTTTTTAGGAGCAGCTTTTTTTGCAGCTTTTTTAGGAGCAGCTTTCTTTGCGGCTTTCTTTGCAGTTGCCATGTTTTTGTAGATTTAATGGTTAGTTAATACCTTAAAAGTAAAAACTTATTTGGAACTACAAAAAAATATTTTTAGGCAGTCACTTCTACGGGTGAAACCGAGATAGTGGTTTTATCGTTTCTGCCTTTTTTAAATTCAACAACACCATCAGTTAAAGCGAACAAAGTGAAGTCAGTTCCAACACCAACATTCTTGCCGGGATGGTAAACAGTTCCTCTTTGACGCACGATGATATTACCTGCGAAAGCGGGTTGGCCGCCATATATTTTTACACCTAAACGTTTGCTTTGTGAATCACGGCCGTTCTTTACGGAACCTTCACCTTTTTTGTGTGCCATAGTTTTTTGTTTTAAAGACTAAAAAATAAATACAGCAGAACGGATCTTCCTGTTCTAAATTTTAATCGTTAGCGCTTACTAAGCGATACTTTCAATTTTAATTCTTGTGTAATGGGTTCTGTGACCATGCTTCTTGCGGAAGCCCTTTCTTCTTTTCATCTTAAAGGCGATCACTTTATCACCCTGTACCAGGTCGCTGATTATTTCTGCTTTAACAACTGCCTTTACAGCACTGCCAGTAGAAATCGTTCCGCTGTTGTCAACTAACAACACTTCGCTGAACTCAACTTTGTCTCCGGTTTGACCTTGCAGGTGAGGCACATACAGGCTTTGACCTTCCTGTACTTTAAACTGCTGACCTGCGATTTTTACAACTGCTAACATAGCTACCAAAATTAGGACGGCAAAGGTAAGGTTTCATGCCCGAAAAATGCAAACATTTTTGAAATAAATCTTGTCCCCAGAAGTGGAAAAGCCATTTAAGGTTTGGAGTTTGGGGTTTGGGGTTGGGTTTTAAAGACTTTTTTTAGTTAAATATCAGCTTTAACCCCAAACCCCAAACTCCAAACCCCAAACTTCCTCTATTTTTGCCAGCCTTACGATCTGAAAGCTATGAATCTGAAATCCTTATTGGCCAAACCATTTGCCAATTACATATATAATAAGACCCGCAAAGGGATGCAAACCGCCCTTGAAGACCAGGAAGCTATCCTGAAAATGCTTCTAAAGACCGGGAAATCAACAGTTTTTGGGAAAGATCACAGGCTGGAAGAGGTTGCCGACCATGCCTCATTTGCTCAGACCGTGCCAATCGGAGACTACGAGCAGATCAAACCCTACATCAACCAGGTTAAAGAAGGAAAACATAATGTGCTTTGGAAGGGCAAGCCTATCTATTTTGCCAAAACCAGTGGAACCACCAGCGGGGTAAAATATATCCCCATTACCAAAGATTCAATTGATAATCATATTAATACAGCCCGCAATGCCCTGCTTTGTTATATGGCCGAGACAGGGAATGCAGCTTTTGCCAGTGGGAAAATGATCTTTTTAAGCGGTTCGCCCGAATTGGAGCGGATAGGGGATATTCCTACAGGCCGGTTAAGCGGGATCGTGAACCACCATATACCCAGTTACCTCAGGTCAAACCAGCTACCCAGTTATGAGACCAATTGTATTGAAGATTGGGAGACAAAATTAGATAAGATTGTAGAAGAGACCATTAATAAAGACATGACCCTCATCAGCGGCATACCGCCGTGGATGCAGATGTATTTTGACCGTTTGATGGAGAAAAGCGGAAAAAAAATAGGAGACCTGTTCCCTAATTTCAGCGTGATGGTACAGGGGGGGGTAAATTTTCAGCCGTATAAAACAAGGTTGTTTGAAAGTATTGGCAGAAAAGTAGATGCGATAGAACTGTTCCCTGCCAGCGAAGGTTTTTTTGCTTTCCAGGATTCGCAGGAGGCGGAAGGGCTTTTGTTGAATACCAACAGTGGTATTTTTTATGAATTTGTGCCTGCCGGAGAAATCTTTTCAGAGAATCCTACCCGTTTAACCCTGAAAGAGGTAAAAACAGGCGAGAATTATGCCATGATCATTAATAGCAATGCAGGCTTATGGGGCTATAACCTGGGAGACACTGTTAAGTTTGTAAGCACCGACCCTTACCGCCTGGTGGTTAGCGGCCGTATCAAACATTTTATCTCTGCTTTTGGCGAACATGTGATTGGAGAAGAAGTGGAACAGGCTTTATTAAAAGCTGCCACCGAAGAAGGAGTTAAGGTTACAGAGTTTACCGTAGCGCCAATGGTAGAACAGGGCAAAGGCAAAAGCTACCACGAATGGTTTATTGAATTTGAAAGCGAGCCTGCTGATATGGAAAAGCTGAGCTGGAAAGTAGATACTTATTTGCGGGAGAAGAATGTGTATTACGATGACCTGATCAAAGGCAATATCCTGATGCCATTACAGATCAGGAAGATCAGGAAAAACGGTTTTATTGATTATATGAAATCGGTTGGAAAATTAGGCGGGCAGAATAAGGTGCCGAGGTTGAGCAACGACAGAGGGGTGGCGGATGGGCTGAAAGCGTTTGTGGGGTAATTGGGATCCCGCTTGGGCGGGAGGGAAATTGGGAAATTGCAATTTCAAAATTTCCCAATTTCCCAATTCCAAAATCCTTATCATAAGAATAACGTAATTTGTATGGGTAAGCTAAATAATATTAAGAATAACAGATGACTCAGAAACGTATCGCGATATTTGGTTCAACAGGTTCTATCGGGACGCAGGCATTGGATGTGATTGCGGCCAATCCATCTTTATTCTCTGCGGAGGTATTGACTGCGCAGACCAATGATGCGTTGCTGGTTAAACAGGCACTCCAATTTAATCCCAATATGGTAGTGATTGGGGATGAGAAAAAATATCCTGCCGTTAAAGAAGCCCTGCAGCATACCGATTGTAAAGTGTTTGCAGGAGAAAAAGCACTGGAAGAAGTAGCGGCCATGGATTGCTATGATATGATGCTGGCATCCATTGTTGGCTATGCAGGCTTAAAACCCACTTTACGCGCCATCGAAATTGGTAAGCCCATTGCACTCGCTAATAAAGAAACATTGGTGGTTGCAGGTGATATCATTATGCGCAAAGCAATGGAGAAAAGAATCCCCATCATACCGGTGGATAGTGAACACTCAGCCATTTTTCAATGCCTGGTAGGTGAGGGGAGGAACAGGATAGAGAAGATCATTTTAACCGCAAGCGGTGGCCCGTTTCTTGGTAAGAAACCTAATTTTCTGGTGAACGTTAAGAAAGACCATGCATTACAACATCCTAACTGGAGCATGGGCGCCAAGATCACCATCGACTCTGCAACGCTGATGAATAAAGGGTTGGAGATGATTGAAGCCAAATGGTTGTTCAATCTTACCTACGACCAGATACAGGTAATGGTGCACCCGCAAAGTATCATCCATAGCATGGTTCAGTTTGAAGACGGAAGTATTAAAGCACAGATGGGATTGCCCGATATGAAGCTGCCTATCCAGTATGCCATGTCGTTTCCCAACAGGATAGCGAACGATTTTTCACGGTACGATTTTAAGAAACCCGGCACGCTGAGTTTTGAAGAACCCGATGTTAAAACCTTCCGAAACCTGGCACTGGCCATGGAAGCGATGAAACAGGGTGGTAATATGCCCTGTATACTGAATGCCGCCAACGAAATAGCCGTTTATGCTTTTTTAAGAAACCGTATTGGGTTCCTTGATATGACAGAAGTGGTGGAACAAACCATGCAAAAGATAGCTTTCCTCGAAAAACCCACGCTGGAAGAGTATTTTGAAACCGATGGCGAGGCCCGTAACTTCGCGGCTTCTTTGATACATATGTAGTTTAATTAATTTAATCAGTAACACATTTAAATAAATCCCCTTTGGGTGAGATGAGTATGAGTTTATTAGCAATCGACTGGGTAAGTGTAGGTGTTAAAACAGGACAATTCATTCTGTCCTTTTCCATATTGGTGGTGCTGCACGAACTGGGGCATTTTATTCCCGCCCGATGGTTTAAATGCCGGGTGGAGAAATTTTACCTGTTCTTCAATCCATGGTTCAGTCTCTGGAAAAAACAAAAAGGCGAAACAGAATACGGTATCGGCTGGGTGCCCTTTGGCGGCTTTGTAAAGATCGCCGGTATGATTGATGAGAGTATGGATAAGGAGCAGATGAAAACGCCGCCACAGCCATGGGAGTTCCGCTCAAAGCCGGCCTGGCAAAGACTCATCATTATGATTGGAGGAGTGGTAGTGAATGTACTGCTTGCCATTGTAATATTCATTGGTATTACCTGGGTTTGGGGCGAAGAGAACCTGCCGGTTAAAAATCTGAAATATGGTGTTTATACAGATTCACTTGCCAGAAGCATGGGTATTAAAGACGGTGATAATATTGTAGCCATTGACGGAAGAACCATTGAAAACTTCGGCACACTGGAGTCGGAGATCGTATTAAAAGAAGCGAAGCAATTGCAGGTGGTAAGAGAGGGTCAAACCATCAACCTGCCTGTTCCTGATGGCTTCATGAAGAAGATCATCAAGAATAAAAAATTCAGCGGATTGGTTTATCCAAGATACCCGGTGCTGGTAGACAGCGTTTCTAAAACAGCCGATTTCAGAAAAGATAAATTACTGAAAGGGGATAAGCTGATTGCTTTAAATAATCAACCTTTTGAATTTTATCATGAGTTTGATAAACTGAAAAAAGGTTACATGGATTCGGTTGTAAACCTTACCGTACTAAGAGGTGCCGATACTGTTACGGTAAGTGTGAAAGTGAACAGTAAAGGTTCCATTGGTTTTTTTGCTGTGAGTCCGCTGGTGCTGTTTGGCACTGTTACAAAAGAATACACTTTCTTTGAATCTATTCCAATCGGCTTTAACCGTTGCTGGGAAACGCTGAACCGTTATGTAACAGGTTTAAAACAATTGTTCACCGGCAAAGTAGCAGCCAGCGATTCATTGGGCAGTGTGATCAGTATTGGTAATACATTCCCGGGTGTATGGGACTGGGAAAAGTTCTGGACATTAACCGGTATCTTCTCCATTATCCTTGCTTTTATGAACATATTACCTATTCCTGCACTGGATGGCGGGCATGCCTTATTTACATTATACGAGATGGTCAGTGGCCGAAAACCCAGCGATAAGTTCATGGAATATGCTCAAATGGCAGGCATGATACTGTTGTTAGGATTAATGGCATACGCTTTGGGGTTAGACTTTTGGAGACTTTTTAAATAGGGTGGGTTTGGAGTTTGGGGTTGTTAGGGGTTTTTAGGTTGTGGGTTAGGTATAAATACCTATTGTTTGATTTGGGGTGAGGGGTAGTTTTGTGAAAATAGGTTTTGTATGGCTACGATTACCAGGCTGGAAGATCTTGAAATATGGCAATTGGCGAGAAAGTATGCAAAGGAAATCAACCTGGCACTGGCAACAGAGCCCTTTAATTATGAGTTTGGATTGAAGCAACAGATGAAGAATGCATCGGGTTCTATCATGGATAATATAGCTGAGGGTTTTGGACGGGGCAGCAGGAATGAGTTTGTTAATCATCTTACAATTGCGAAAGGTTCTGCTGAAGAATCAAAATCACAATTATTCCGGTGCTTAGATAACGGATTGATAGATGAGGGAAAGCACGTTGAATTATCAGAGGGGGGTGAAACGTTGGTGAGAAGGATAGGGGCGCTGATTCATTATCTGAACAATGTACCCATAAAAGGACAGAAATTTAAAGATCGTTTATAGAAAAGGTTTGCGTTTGAAGTATTGAGGTCCTAAACCAACCCCAGACTCCAAACCCCAAACTCCAAACTGCTCCCGGGGTCGTATTGGTTTTGACAGCATAGGTTGCGGTTGGTGTAAGCATGCAGTGCGTTGCGCGGTCAGCACTTTAATCTGAATGCGAAAACTTCAAATGGCAATACACAGTATGCCATGGCTGCTTAATCAGTGATTAAGTAACCATTTGGGCCGCCGCACAGGTTCGCTTCTTTCCATGTGCCGCCGCCGACTCAAATCAAAAGAAGATGCTGCAACAGAAGGCTGTGACTGTTGCCTAAGACCATCCAGCTAAGCGTTCTGTTGGTTTGTTCATTTCCTGCAGAATGCCGACAAATAATAATGAAATAAGCATGTAGAAAGCTAATGGTAGCGATGTTTGGACGCGGGTTCGACTCCCGCCGACTCCACAAATTTGCCAATGCCGGTCGCCTGACCGGCATTGTTGTTTCATGCAAGTATTGTTGGTCAGGCGACCAACAACGGCGGAAGGTGAGCGATAGTGCTCCCTTGACCTTCTTGAGGAGACGACCAGTTTGTTCGTCTCCTTTTTATTGGTGGTAATTCGTTTAAAATGAATTAGTTGAGTGTACGATTTCAAGTGTGAAAAGTGGTTCGATAATTTTACTTATTCGTGGTAACTGCCGATACTGCCCATTTAAAATCAATTAAATCAATGTTTTTCGTGTTCGATATCATCCTTGCGGTAACAGTCCAAATGAGTCAGACTATTTAAACATCAGCTTTCGCTGGAACTACGTTTACACATCAAGTGAATAACTGTTGCTATTTATTTTAGCAAAATGCATAAATTTGATAATTAATTAAAAAGATGGATTCTAGATCAATTGATGATACAAAATCGCTCGGTCAGCAATGGATAACGATAATTTCTGTAATTGCTTCGGCTTTGCCGATAATTAGTTTTTTTGCTATTAATGCTTGTAACAATCCATGGCTTAAAATTTTGGTTACAATTCTGCTGGTGATTTCATTTTTGATTGCTGTTTTAGAGTTTTATCGGTTCACGAAGAAGAAGATATCCCTGAATACGATCTTAGTGTACGTGGTAATGTTTTTAATTTGTTTATGCTTTTCAATTATTATTCTGATAAAGAAATGCGACCCATCAAAAAAAGAAGTATCCCAGACTATTAATTCAGGGAGCACAACTATCAATAATAATATTGATAACAGTAACCATATTGACAATACAAAAATCTATAATGTCAACAAAGAGCATCCGCGAAAACTGGATGGACATGATAGGAAATTATTAAATGAAAGTTTACCTAATAAAGAAGCTACAGTTTGGGTGCAGTACATAGCTTCAAGAACGATTGATACAGTTTTATGTGAACAAATTATGAGTTATCTTAAGGAAAGACAATACGAGAATGTGCAGAGGTCACTTGCTTCAGTTTTGCCTGACAATCCCAAAGAAAAAATATCTATCCGTAAAGTAACCGTAGGACAAAAGGCGGTTTATAAAGTGATGATTAACCCAATAAATTAAAAAAAAGAAACTATGAAAATATTTTACACTATTTTATTGGTTGGTTTGATTACGAATACAGGTAATAGCCAAGTAACAGTATTTAACTTTAAAAGCGAAAACCCTGTTATTTCGACTGGAATGTTGAATGGCTCAAGTGAAATACTTACCCAGTATTTAAAAACAATAAAACCAACTTATACGGATTATGTGGTCCTGCCGAATGGGAAAAGTAACTCAACTTTTGAATTTCATGATCATGAAGTAACTACTCTCAATGGAAACACTGTGGGCCTAAGTACGATAAACCTTAGTGGGGTTGTACTATCTAATCTTCCGTCATCTTATAACAACGGTGCAAGTATAACTCATCAGTCTGTCTACAGAGAAGATTTATTTGGTTCAGGTAATATTCCATGGGTTACTATGCTTGCCTCCTCAGGGACAGAAGGACCAAGTATTACCTTGAATGCGGTTGGTAATTTGTACCCGGATAATAAAAAGGCTTCCTTTATAATTAATAACGGAACAGAAAATGTATTCAGCATGGCAACTACTGCAGAAGGTGGTAGTATTGGCTGGAAACAGCCGGAAAGTATGAGGTTAATTTTATCAGCAGATAAAGTGTACACCACAGGACAATTATTCGCTGCAGGAAGTATTCATACAAATCAATATTTAGTTACAGGTGACAATGCATCCAATATCAAAATCTCGTCAATCGGTATTAATTTTTCTAATAGTGACAATTCGAATTATATTGGAGCACTTAAGAATAGCTATGGATCTTGGGATAAACAATATGGCACTTTCATTATTCAGGCAGTTAATAATGATATGGTATTGAATTCAGTTTCAACCAATAGTTCAAAAATGGGATCTATTTCCTTCGCCTTTGACTTTAAAAATACGGCGTCATTTACTTCTACCGCGATATTTTTTGGAAGACCATTTACACGTCAATCTTTGCACGATGAAGATATATTCGCCATACAGAATCCTTCTGAAGGACAGGAAGTTTACAGCCTTGATCAGCATACGCCGGTATATTTCAATGGTAGGGAATGGGTGCAACCTTTTGGCTTTAAGAAGCTAGGTAAAGTTAAAACAGGGACTATTCTTAATTAGGCTTCAGGCGATTTTAAGATCATTTATAAAGGATAAAAATGGAATAAGGTGTTCGAAGTTACTCCCCTTATCTCCACAGATTTACCAATGCCGGTCGTCTGACCGGCATTTTTGTTTCATGCATATGTTGTTGGTCAGGCAACCAACAACGACGAGAGATTTGCAGGCGTTATCGATTTTTCTAATACGCACCCAAAACAATCGGGTTGGATATTTGGGCACTAGATCGAACAATCGGTGTAAAACCCGTACCGGAAGCATTTGTTGAACAGATCACAGTTGTACCGCCGGCGTTAGTATCTCCAGCTGTGAAAAATAATTTCTGACCATCTGGCGACATGATAAAAGTAAAGCTTGGTATATTCAGCTGTATCTGGTAATTGCTTGGCAATGTAAACTTGAATTCCGAAATATTAGAGCCATCATAATTACAACTATAGAATTTACGATTACCAGCTGCAAAAATGAGTTTATTAAGCTGTCTGACAACAGGTGGTTCCTGGGCAACCGTCTTTGAACAACCGGATTGAATAACCGCTATTGAAATTCCGAAAAAAAGCAGTGCGACTGCTCCGGCCAATAACTTTTTCATGTTGTTGTTGTTTGAAGGTTTTAAAAGCATATACTAAATATAAGAATCTATTTGTGTTCGCCATTCTGCTGCTTGAGTCGGATAAAGGTGGTTCGTCAAAATCGGACTAGAGTGGTCGACGAAGTCGGATTTTGCAAATCGAACCCCTTCTGCTCGATTTCGTTGCTCCAAGTCAATAGACCATTACAGGAAATTGGCCTGTGTCAACTTTTGCCGCATGAATGTTGCTTAAAAGCAATAAAATAGGTATCAGTGGTTCGATTCTATTCCCCTTATCTCCACAGATTAAGGAAATGCGAAAGCATTTCCTTTTCTTATTTAATGGTCAGGTGCCTATGATTTTTCTCCAATCTAAATTTCATCCTATACACGCATTCATCAATCACATAACCAATTCCAACAAAGCAATATGAAGATTCCTGTGTTGCAGGGGCAGGTCTAAGGTATCAGGGGTTTTATAGGTTTCCACAAATGAGAAGCCATAACTTTTGTAGTACCCGATGATTTTATCGTTTTCCGCCCAGGTATCCATCCTGATAAAACGCAATCGGTTTTCCTGCGCAAAATGTTTTGCCCAATCCAGCACCAGCCCAAATACCGGTCCCCCGTTTACATGGCGGTTGGCAACAATCCGGTGCAGGTACAATGCATCGCCTTTCTCCTTGTCACGCCAAATAAAGGGATCTGCGTAACAAATGCTGAAAATGCCACTGATGGTTTCATTGTTTACAATCTTATACAAAAGCCCGGCTTCAACATCCTGTTGCAGGAACGCTTTGTCATAATTCTTCCATCCTATATAATTGTTCTTTTGCTGATAGGCGATGGCCTCTTCGAACAGCTTGTAAATAACCGGCAGATCGTTTAGGGTAGCAGGTGTGATCATGGCAGATGGTTTATTTTGTGATCGTTCAGGTTGCTGTGTTTTGCGCTATACATGAAGTACACAAGTAAGCCGATGAAACTCCATACCACAAAGCGTACCCATGTTGCGCTATCAAGACTAAACATCAGCAACAAATTAAATGCGATGCCCAATGGAGCAACAAGCCTGATGTTTTTTACTTTGTACGGCCGGTAAATTTCGGGTTCTTTCCTGCGAAGGATCAGCACCGCACCACAGATCATGGCAAAAGCGAAGAGGGTACCGATGCTTGTCATTTTGGTGGCTTTTTCAATCGGTGTCACCGCTGCTACAACAGAAGCCACAGCACCCACAAGCATCGTGCTTTTCCATGGTGTTTTATGCACAGGATGGATGGCCGCGAACAGCTTCGGTGGCAGCAACCCATCTTTCGACATATTGAAAAAGATCCTGGTCTGCGATAACATCATCACCAGCATCACCGATATTAACCCGATCACCGCGGCAATCGTAATTAACAGTGATGCCCAGCTTAGTCCGGCAGAATCAAATGCCGATGCCACCGGCGCACCAAGGTCAATCATTTTGTAATTCACCATACCCGTTAATACCAGCGATACCAGTATATACAAGGTGGTACAAATGATCAGCGAAGCGATGATGGCGAAAGGGATATGTTTTGTTGGGTTAATGGCTTCCTGCGATTGTGTAGACACGGCGTCAAAACCAATGAACGCAAAAAACAGGATACCGGCGGCGGTTAGCACACCACCCCAACCATAATGATGTGCGCCGGAAACATCCGTAACACGTTCAGGAATAAACGGGTGCCAGTTGGCCGGGTCAATATAAAATACCCCTACACCAATCACAAACAGCACCGCTGCCACTTTTAACGCAACAATTGTGTTGTTGACCCTTGCCGATTCCCGGATGCCCCGGTAGAGAATCCATGTAACAAGCCACACTATTAAGCCGGCCGGCAGGTTAATAGCAAAGGGGAAAGGAGCAATGCCCAGTTTTGCTGCTTCTTCATTCGCCGTAAAAGGGTCGTTGACCAGCCATACAGGGATATGACTGATACCTGCAAGGTGCAATAGTTTTACAAAATATTTAGACCAGCTCACAGCCACCGTGGTGGCACCCATCATGTATTCCAATATCAGATTCCAGCCTATAAACCAGGCAAACAATTCGCCCACGGTTCCATATGAATAGGCGTAGGCAGAGCCTGATACGGGCAGTATGGATGCAAATTCAGCGTAACACAAAGCAGCAAACAAACAACCAATACCTGCGAGAATAAAAGAAAGGGCCAGCGCCGGGCCTGCATACAGGTTTGCTGCCACGCCGGTTAGTACAAAGATTCCGCCGCCGATTACCGCGCCAACACCTATGGCAGTGAGTTCCCATTTACCGAGTGTTCGGTTGAGCTCACTTGATTTGATGTCGCTGTTGTACGCACTGATCGGTTTAACGCGCAAATAGTCTTTGAATGGCATAGTGCAGAGGGTTAGTTGGTAAATGATGGCATTGCCCGCGCAACTGCGGCTTTAGCATGAATTTCTGTGGTATTGAAAACAGGAACAGGAATGTCGTTTTGCCCAATCAGTAAAGGGATTTCGGTGCAACCGAGTACAATACCTTCCGCGCCTCTTTCAATCAATGTTTCTGCGATGCTGAGATATACTTTTTTGGTTTGGGGAGATAAGATGCCTTTGCCCAGCTCATGCAGTAACGTGTACTCAATAAAATCACGGTCGGTTTTACTGGCGGGAACAATTGGTTCAATCCCGTTTTGGCGGAGTTTGTTTTGGTAAAAATCAAGTTCCATGGTATAAGTGGTACCAAGCAGTCCTACCTTGTTTAATTTCTTTTGCGTAATGGCTTCTGCAGTGGCTATCCTGATATCAACCAACGGGGTATGTATTGTTTCTGCAATGCGTTCCGCAACAATATGTGCCGTGTTTGCACAGAGCAGGATCATTTCTGCCCCGGCTTTTTCAAGCTGCAGTGCAGCATCCGACAGCAATGCAAAACTGCCATCCCAGTCGTGAGCCGCATTACAGGTATGAAACCGGTTAAAGTTTACGGAATAGATCAAACAGTCCGCAAAATTTAAACCGCCGGCAATTCTGTTTGTTTCTTCGTTAATGATGCGGTAATAGTCTATGGTGGAACTCCAGCTGATACCGCCTACGAGACCAATTTTTTTCATGTTAGTTCAATTAAGTATCCGTAAAAATTCAATAAAAGGCCCTACTTCTTCTTTGTACTGTTTAGCCATTACCCGCACAACCTGGGCGGTATGCGTAAGGTCATGTGCTACCCATGTTGATAACACATGGCCTAATGTTACAGCACCCATCTTCGCATGTAAACCCGTTTTATTGAGATCTGCTTCGGAAAGCAGATTTTCGCGAAGTGATTCCAGGTTCTGTTTTCTTAAGTTGCTGAATTCGGTTAACAGGTCGGTCATATTTTTTCCTTTTGTTAATTCAAACTGTGTGCTCATATCAAAAGGTGGAAGAACCTTCTCACCTGCGCCTGAAAGGATGACCTGTATCCTCGTGAAAAAATTCGTCTTTTCGCAAAAGATCAGGTGGCTCAGCACATCAAAAGCGCTCCATGTGCCCGGTCCTTCATTCTGCAGTATCCATTCATCTGAAAGACCGTTGAGCAAAGAATAGAGCGTATTTGGTGTGCGTTCCAATACCTGTAAAGAATCCTTAATGGAATAATTTTTCATACATTTTTTTTAAACAGTTTTTCTTAAGTCCCTCACTCTTTCTTCAAAAGCTATATTAGCCGGGAGCGGGTTAACCACCTGTTCAAAAAACTGTGTTAACGCTTCAGAATGCTGGTGACTTTTTTGTGTGGTAAGATGAAAATGAACGAGACGTCCCCATAGCACGGCTTTGATAACCGTTTGATCGTTGTTCCACATCACTGCTTCAAATGCCAGGCTCCTGTCGCTGTGGGCGATGAGTTGTGTTTGTATCAGCAGTTCTTCTGCAAGCAATGCGGGCGAGAGGTAACTGATCTGTGTTTGTGCCGTTACCCATCCAACCGATTGTTCGCGTGCAATACGGTAGATATCGAAATCGTAGTTATCAAGTAACTGATCGCTGCGGGCCGTCATGATATAATCGATGTACCGCGAATTATTCAGGTGGTTAAAAGGGTCGCAGTCGTGAAAGCGGACTTTCATTTTACTCTCTAAGGTTTTCTTCAATTCTTTCATACAATAGTTTTCTGTTTGGTTAGCTGTTTTAAAATATACCGATCGGTATATTAGTAAATAAAAAAAATCAATACGCCATATCCCTGATCATATTTTCCAGGAAGTTCATCGCCGTGCGCAGGTCGCCTGATTTGCCTGTAACTTTTGCCTGCATCACCGATCCTTCAATAAGTGAGCATAAGATCACCGCAAACCCCGACGGGTTCACATTAGCTTTGATCTCTTTTCTTTCGATGCCTCTTTTAACCTGGTTTTCCACCGATCGTTTCCAGAATGCCAATGCTTCTACGGCTTTCTCCCGCAGTTGCGGGTGTGTATCATCTGCTTCGGTTGAGGTGTTCAGGATGGGGCAGCCGGGCTGCAGGAACGGGATCTTTAAAAAATCGCGGTACACAAGCGGATAGGCGAGAAGCCGTTCAATGGCGTTTTCTTTTGAAAGGATCCTGTGTTTCATGTATGCGGTTACCTTCTCAAAATTGTAATCAAAGGCCGCCAGTGCCACTTCATCCTTGTTTTCAAAATTGCCGTAGATACTGCCTTTGGTTAAACCGGTAACCTGCGTAAGATCGCCTAAGGATGTGCCGGCATACCCCTTGGTATTAAAAACCGGGGCGGTTTTTTCAATAATGAACCGTCGTGTGCGTTCTGCTTTTGATAGTGATTCTTTCATAATGCAGATCAAATATAGCATAAATAATACCAATTGGTATATTTTTATAAAAAAACTCCAGCGGCTGGTTCATGCCTGATTTTGTAGCCCGTTATGGCAATAGAAAATTAAAAAACTATCGGTTTTGATCAGGTGCAATAAAGCATTGAGAACAGTCAATAGTTCTTAACATTATCTTGTACACCCCTGTTTTAATCCCGAAGACTATAAAGAATTAATTGAAAGACTGGTTTGTATTGGCCATTTCTTCATCCCAATTATGCCAATGATAGGTATGCTTTTTGCCTTCCACGTATCCGTCTGCAGATACCATCATTAATAAGATTACTTTTGTCATTTTTTGAAAATTTAGTGAGATAAGAAAAGTGTATTGTTTACTTGTTCAACTCAGAAAATTTAATCGAGTAAATATCACCTAAACCATTGCCTGGTGAATGCAATCTTTTTTCAAATGGTTGCATATTTTCCCGCTGAGGCAATGAATCATATATTTTGTTACGGCTGCTTCCAAAGAAGAAATAATTGCCATCACGGCTTACTTTTCCTCCCCATTCTGTTGCGGAAGAATTTATTGGCGCCGGAAGTTTTTTTGCTTTACTCCATCGCCCATTTATGTAATAACTGATATAAAAGTCTGCATTCGCAATTCCGCCCGGATAAGTTGCCATGAAAATTAAATAGTTTTCATCAGGGGCAATAAAGGGTTCATACTCATTACCGGTGGTGTTAATTGAATCGCCCAGATTTTCAGGGGAAGTGTATTTATTATTGATAATTCTGGAAATATAAATATCAGCCCCACCTTTTCCACCTGCCCTTGAAGATCCAAAATACAGGTTGCCATTATCAGCAATTGTGGGAAAATATTCACTGCTGCTGCTATTAATTGAGCTATCAAGATGTATGGGGTTTCCCCAGCCGGATGATGTACGTTCGGTTTTCCAAATGTCCCAATCTTTTTTTGGGGCTTCGCCATCCTTTACCGGGCGGTTCGAAACAAAATAAAGTGTTTTCCCGTCTTTAGTAACAAAAGGGTCGGCATCCACATATTTTCCTGAAAAAGAAACCACTTCAGGATTTGACCATACATTATTTTTTTTGTACGAGACACAAATAGAATAGAAGTTAGCATCGGGTAAACATTTTAGAAAATATAAGGTATCGCCAGTGGGAGAGAAGGCCGGATGCGTTTCGTAATCGCCCGTACTGATTACTCCTTCTGCAAATAAGGCCGGTTTTGTACTGTCTTGTTCCACAACAGCAGTTTCGTTTTTCTGATTTTCATTACCTGTTCCTTTACCGCCACAGGATGTGAGTAGTATAAGTAAACAAAAGGCAAATGGTTTCAACATGTTTTCCGGCTATTGGTTTTTTAAAATGAGTTTTATTTATTTTGTTACACTTTTCATGTTAGTGATTATTTAATCAGTTTAACCATACAAATTACATCATTCATGCCCTGGTACCATTCAATGCAATAGCCATTGGGATCAATGTTGGGAGCAACAAGAATTTTGTCAAATGATTTCTTAATTGATGAAATGTCTTTTCTAAAATCCTTAACTGTTATACTTAAGTAGGTGCCTTTAGGTATGGTAAATGGGGTCAAATTGTGTTGGCTTAAATCTCCATTTTCTATTTCCTCTGCAGCAACCCGGTAAATCATATTTCCATTTTCTGGTCTTGAAATACCGAAACACCGCCTGTTGGGTGAGAAGGTAAACAACGAGTGCATTTTTTGGTGTGCTTCCATAACTCCTTCAGGGAATGATTTTGCCTGGATGTAAAACACATTGATGTCTTTGTTGATAGTTAGTTTTTTCATTTTATTTTGATTTAACAGCAACTCATTTTTCAAAATCCCTGTAATTTTATCATAGCCACTAACCTCTAGGCAGCACTGTTCATCCTTCACCCGGAAAAGCCAATGGGCTCCGGGAATATATTCTGCAAGAACCATGGTAAAGTAATATTCATTGTATACTGCATCACTAATGGGGTGCAATCCTGATTAAAACTAAAGCCAAAAAACAAGAATTGTAATTTTCAAGACAGTGCTATAATAAATTGTCAACCAATATTAGTGGTTGTAGTTTTCTGTCGCTAATTTTCAACTTTTCAATATCTTAAAAGCATGTGATAATTTGGATTTGTACGTGTTTCAGAGATTTTAAAATCATGGTTCCCAATTATCTCAAAGTTGTTTCTCGTATAAAAAGTAATGGCTTTGTGATTTTCTTCCCAAACATATAACCACATTCCTGCTTGAAGATTATTTTTAGAAAATTGGATATTGAAGTTTAATAATTCAAATCCTAATTTGTGTCCGTAAAATTCTTGTAAAAGGTAGAGTTTATCTAATTCCGTTACATTTTGAATTTCGATGTTCGGGTGTATTGCATTAAAAATTATTTTAGAAAACCCAGAAGGTTTGTTGTTGTAATAAATAAAATGAAAATAGTTGTCAGAATGTAAAAGTTCTGCTTTTAACTTCTCAGGGCTGTAATTTAATTCTAAAAAAAAAATTATCTCATCAAAATTCCCGCTATTACTATGAGATTGCAGATAAGTTTCTTTCCCGAGATAGGCAAGCAATTCAATGTCTTTTTCCTCTGCTCTATTTATTGTTACTAAGTTATTCAATTTTTTTTTTCTCTTTTAATGCCCTTAAAACTTAGTATTATTATCATTGTAAGTGGTTTTATCAGCCAATCTCCTGCATGAATAGCTGCTATACCCCAATGCACATTTTCATACATTACAGAGCCTGAGAGTAGGATGAGAGGGAATCCAAGCCACAATATCAAGCAAAATTTCAATGCATTTTTCCAGCTTTTAATATCCAATACAGAAATGAAATAAGCTAATACACTGGCTAAAATAAAACTGCGTCCAAGTTCAGCCCCTATCTTCCAAATGGGAAGACTCTTGGTTGCTGTGGCTGTGTCAATGCCCCGTAACGCTAACCATAGAGAACCAAATATTGAATACCAAATTGAACTCACTATAAAGGCGGCAAGAGTAGCAACAAAAATTTTGCCATAAGTTATTTTTATTTTTCTTTCCATTTTTTTAAGTTTTAATATTTTTGTTAGCCGGTCAGGCTGCTTTACTAATAGGTTGAATAGCTATTAAATGCCTTATTTATCAGTTAATTGTCCAAGCAATACACCCTAAAAAATAAACTCTAATGGGAGCGTAGCATAATTTTTTTTCGATAAATTGTTTATGTTTTTTATATCTTATTCGCTGCCATAAGTATGCATCAAAGAAATCTTATTGACTTTAAGTAAGGGTTGAAATACTAACTATATGCGAAGCCATAAATACAACGTAGTCGCCGGCAGGTGTAAAATAAAAATGCGTTTTTTCAGTTGCATGGGCATTTTATTTGTCATTGGCGAATTAGCTATGGCTGTAGTTCAGGTTCGCCACCTAAGTCGTTTTTCTAAATGTCATAACCTTACAGCAGTTTACGTTGAAAATTGAATAAACATTGACTTGTGCTATTTTTTCTTTCCCGGTATAAAATTGGGGTTAAAAAATAAAATGCATGCAGTGCAAAAATGACAACAAAGGGGTGTTTTGCGACAAAAGCTTTTAATAGCCTTGTAGTTTGAAAAAGATAGTACATCCGTGCCTCTTCCATCGACGATAAAGGCAATAGCTATCTCACATTTTTGTTTTCTACAGTGATTGGATGTTGCGTGCAGTTTTTCCTTAGTTAATCTCCAAAATCATCGCAGTTTTTGCTGATATTTCCAATGTATCAGTAACCTCAAATTCTTTATCTGTAATAATATCCTTTGCTTTAAATTTGGCAGGTATCATTTCGTAATACCGTTTCAAATCCAGGGTTACATTTTTTGTATTTTTATTCAAAAGAACCATTAGTTTTTGTTTCTCAGTGTACCGGAAATAAACGTAAACATCATTTTTTTGTGGTGCATAATGTTTAAACTTTCCATTGTGAATTGCTGTATTGGTTTTTCGCCAGTTTAATAGTTTGGAGAAAAATAGCTGCGCTTCTTTTTCTTCGTGGGTAAGACCTAATCCTGTTTTTGCATCTTTTAAATCATTCTTCCAACCGCCATAAAAATCGCCACGTCTTTGTCCATCACTCCCGGGCTTCTCATTGGTCATCAAAACTTCGGTTCCATACAAAAATTCAGGAATACCCCGCATAGTTATATACATGGCAATCCCTAATTTCCAGTTATTAAAATTTTTATTTAGCCTCGAATAAAACCTGTCTAAATCGTGGTTGTCAGGAAATATCAGTTGATAATCCGGGTGAGGAAACAGGTAATCCTGTGCAATACTTTGATAAGTATCAACCCAGGTAGAAAACCATTCATCTGTTCTGTTTAGACTGGAAATTATATTATCGTTTAAGGCAAAATCCATTAAAGTTGGCAGGTAAGATTTGTAACCATCAGAATTTATTTTGTCTTTTTGCCAGTAGGATGTGAGGTAAATATTCCTCGACATTTCTTCTCCCGCGATATTAAAATTCGGGTATTCAGCTAGTACTGCTTTTGTCCAGTTTACGAGAAAGTCTTTATCAGCATATGAATAAGTATCTTCCCTGATACCCGATATACCTGCATACTCTATCCACCAAATGGTGTTTTGTATTAAGTATTTGGCCAGCAGGGGATTCCTTTGATTTAAATCCGGCATATGCGTGTCGAACCAGCCATCCGTATATTCTTTTTTATCTATAGCGGTAGCATAAGGGTCTGTTATAGTAGTTTTTAAAAAATTACTTCTTGTTTTTGTTTGAGAATAATTAACCCAGTCTTTGGAAGGCAGATCTTTGATGAAATAATATTCATTGCCACAATGATTTAAAACAACATCCCAAATGATACCAATGCCTCTTTTTTTTGCTTCTTCTGACAATGTTTTGAATTGCTCATTTGTGCCAAAACGGGGATCGATTTTGTAAAAATCTGTTGCAGCATAACCGTGATAAGAATAAGCCGGCTGATCATTCTCTATTAAAGGAGTATTCCAGATTTGCGTAAAACCCAATGATTGTATATAGTCCAGATGGTTGATAATGCCCTGGATATTTCCTCCGTGACGTTTGTTTTCATCGTTCCTGTCTATCGCGGTTTCTTTCATTTCAGGGATAATATTATCTTTTTCAGCACCATTTGAAAACCTGTCGGGGACTATCAAACATATTGCATCTTTCTGCGTAAAACTTGACCTGTTGGCACTGCCTTTTGCCCGTTCCAGAAGTGGAAAGTATTTGGATAAAACAATTTTATTGTTTTGACTGAAATTGATTGTAATGTTTCCGGCTTTAGCAGCAGGAGAGATTTTTAAAGTAACAAATAAATAATTTTTGTTTTCAACTGTATCTGTTCTGACCAGTTCAACCCCTCCATAATTAAAAGATGGTTTTAAGCCGGAGAGATTGCTTCCATACATTAGCAGCGTAATGGTGTTGTATTTCATGCCAGTCCACCAATTTTGAGGTTCTATCCGGATAATCTGCTGAGAGAAAGATGCATTGTAGAAATATAAAACAATGCATACTGTAAATATTTTTTTCATTTTGTTTGTTGAGGATTTACTTCAAATAAGGTTTCACAATGTTTCGCAAATTCGCATAGTTTTTCTCATCAATCGGACTATTTTATTTTTGTCATATACATATACCAATTCCATTCCCAGTTCTTTCCGTTGTTGTCAGAAAACGCCTGACTCCAAACAGGGTTGTCTTTGTTCCGCGAATCCCAGCGGAAAACAACTATTATGTTTTTACCATTGAAAATATCTTGGCTGAAAAAATGACCAATATGATTTTCAAAAGAGCCAACAACGGGCGGATCTAATTTTCCGTTATTAGAATCTGCCCAGTAAATACTCCATAATTTTGTTTTGGGATCGAAAAGCCTTACTGTCATTCCTTCAAAAGGTTGCCCCTCAATTGTTGCAATGAAATTATCTATATTCCCAATTCCATTCAATACCTTATGCATTTCCTGCGTTGATTCAAATTCAGTCCATTCTGTGCAATTACTTAATCTCGACTTTAATTTTCGGTTGTGGATATTCGATTTTCCTGCAAAGAAATCAAAATCATTTTTTGATGATGATGGGGATGCCACAATTTCCAATTCCCCGTTTGCATCAAATCTTAATTCCGGGATGGTCAATGAATCATTATTTATCATCAAGGAATGTTTTATTATTTATAAGCACTAAGTTACTATGAGTAGTTATTCTTTCCAGCATTAAATTTTTTAAAACCGGCGACATGTTATTTATTTTTTTTTGCTTTGCCCGGTACTCTTTTTCGCTTTTGAAATTTGTAATGGTGAGAAGAAGATTTTTATCCTGAAAAACCGGTAGTCGCGGAAAATCATTTTCAGACATTTCACTAACCCAGAGAGAAATGTCGTCAATAGCTAATGTTTTAAGAAATGGAAGGTATGATGTGTTAAACAAATCAATTGTTTCACTAAGCCTGCTGTTACAGATGTACCAATCAATTACAGTAATGCTTTTATCGGTATGTAAAAATTTACTATCAATGCCTTCAACCAGTTCCGATGCACTCTTGCCTGTGTGTATAGGGCGGAGCAGGTACACATTGTCAGAATTAATCATCATAGCATTAGCCCCGGGCCCAAATGTTTTCCATGCATAGCTTTTGATATAAAAATCGTTCAAAAACGTAAGTCTTGCTTTCATGTCAGTAAAACCGCGAAGCCAGACAAACCTGTCAGTTACACCGTCAATTTTAAACTGTCCTAATGTGTAGCCCCCTATTTCTGTCATGGGCTTTACAAAATGCTTGTTGAAATAGTTGCTAAATATATCTGCCGTATTTGGCTTTAATAAATAATTGCGCAACTCCAGTATTTTAATGTGTTGGTTATTTATTAGATAGGAATCTGTCATAGTTCTTTCTTTTACCGCTTTTAATGAATCTTGTATAGTTGATTTGCAAAAAACTGAAGCCATGAGATGGAAGCAAAAGAGGCTGAGCAGAAGTTTGTGAGTCATAAATAAAATTTATAAATTCATAGCAAAGGAAATAGTATAATACCTTTATAACAAGTAGGTACAATAAAGTATGCTGCATACCAATAGTATACTATTATTGATTGTCAGTCTGTTAACTTAAAATCATGATTAACAAAATATCCCGAAAAGCATATTGCCCCGTTGATTATGCGTTTCAAAGAATTGGCGGAAAATATAAAGCAAGGATTTTATGGTTCTTAAAAGATGAGGTTTTGCGCTATGGAGAACTTAAAAGAGCTGTTGAAGGCATTACGCCAAAAATGCTTACACAAACATTGAAAGAATTAGAAGCCGATGAACTGGTAGCGCGGAAAGTGTATTTGGAAGTGCCGCCACGGGTTGAATATTCTTTAACAGCAACCGGTATTGAATTAATTCCGTTTATTAATCTGATGCGGATCTGGGGAGAAAGGCAAATGTCTTTACTGTGACATGGAGGGTGCAGGTGCTGGTTACTACGCACTTACAGCCGGGCTTTTTTTTGCAATAACATTCGACAATATTGTGTCACATTATTTGAAAAAAAAGATGATTTATTTGTATTTTAAATTTGTTTCTGCAGCCTGCATTAATACGACTCCTTTTTTTGCTGTATTCCCAAGTCCATCATGGCCAGGTATGCCTTACTAACGAAGGATGAACGAAGGATGAACGAAGGTACTATGCCGGAGACCGGAGTGGGATAGGGGTAGCATTGGGAGAAAGCAGGAACCATGCCCGTACACGGATAAGTGATAAAGACCTCAAAACTGCCGTATTATATCACCTAAAATATCTGTTGCCTTGTTTATTTCCTGTTCATTCAATGAAGCAAATCCCATACGGAGGGCATTCTGGTTTTCACTGCCATAACTGTAAATGCTTCCATCATTCATAAACAGTCCCTCCGCCGATGCCCGTGCTGCAATTTTGGGCAATGAATATCTTTTTTTGAACTGAACCCATATTGCTAACCCCCCGGCTGGTTTGGAAAAGGAAACAGCATTCCCCAATTTTTTTTCAAGCGAATAACAAAGCATATCCCGCCGTACCTGATAAATTTTCAGCGATTTTTTTATATGCCGCTGTATGTCTCCTTTATCAAGCAAAACAGCAAGCGCCTCTTCCAACAGGTTATCGCCCCGGATATCTATCATACGCCTTAGTTGCGCCGTTTCAATAATAAAATTTACAGGTGCAACCGTGTAACCAACCCGGATAGCGGGTGATAGTGATTTGGTGAGCGAGCCTATATAAATAACATTTCCGCCATGATCTGCACTGGCAAGCGGTAATATAGGACTGCTGCTGTAATGGAAATCATAGTCATAATCATCTTCAATTACCGGAAACCGGTATTTGCGTATCAGCGATAATAGCTTCATTCTTCGCTCTGCGCTAAGCGTAACAGTGGTGGGGTGATGGTGGTGTGGAATAATATAAAGCAGGTCAGGGATTTTTGTTTTGCATATTTTTTCTATCGCATCAATATCCATCCCGTTTTCATCAACAGGTATACGTACCAGTTTTGCACCAAACTGTTCAAAAACCATGTCCGCCATAAAGTAATTTGATGCGCCAACCAGCACTATTGACCCCGGCCTGAGGATCATTCTTGCAGCCATAAAGATGGCCATCTGTGCCCCTCTGCTCAATAAAATGTTAGTTGCGCTGATATTTAATCCCCTTGTTTCTGTAAGAAATTTTGCAATAGAAGTACGCAGGTTTAACGACCCCGCCAGATCTCCATACATAACAAAATTCCTGGCAGCAGGGTTGTGAAACACATTTTTATACTCTTTCATAAGCAAATCAACTGGAGCCATTCTTGTGTCGGGGAAACCGTCATTAATTATTATCCTGTGTACGCCGTTTTTTGTGGGTGGAGGCAGATGGGAGGCTATTTTGTTAAACGTAAAACCTGTGCTGCCTGCATAGGCCGGTATTTTAAAGGAGGCGTTGAATGTTCTGGGCTTGATTTCAGGAAGATTTGCCGGAACAATAACACCTTTTCTTGGTATGGTTTCTACCCATCCCTGTATGATTAATTCATCGTATGCGGCCACCACTGTTTTCCGGTGCAACTGCAACAGGGTAGCCATCTCCCTGCTGGCAGGTAAGAAGGAGCCTGGCTTAATAATTCCATCCCGTATCAGACCTACTAACCTGTTGGCAATTTGCTGATATACCGGTGTAGCGGCATTTTTATCAATAAGAATGAGTGTTTGATAAGGAAGCATCTGGACTATCTGGTTTATTGTTTCTGGACTATAAAGGTAGTCCTAAGTGCGGATAATTTTGCAGGCGAAAACAGAACATTTTACTGCACTAATAAATGTAATTCATGAAAACCGAATCACAGGTAACTAAAGACGCAAACCTTCAGAAATCAAAAGTGAATGGGAAAGATACGCTTCCAAGAAAACGGATAAAGGTGCTGGATACCGACATTAGCTATGTAGATATTGGAACAGGGGATCCGGTTGTATTTCTTCACGGAAATCCAACTTCCTCTTATCTCTGGCGAAACATTATTCCCTTCCTTATCAATCATGGCCGTTGCCTGGCTCCTGATCTTGCAGGCATGGGTCAATCCGGTAAATCACCTAAAAAGGAGTACCGGTTCACAGACCATGCCAGGTATCTGGATGAATGGTTTGCAGCAATGAATCTGCAAAATGTTACCCTGGTGTTGCACGACTGGGGTTCTGCCCTTGGGTTTTATTGGGCTTTCCGCAATCAATCAGTCATTAAGCGTATAGCCTATATGGAAGCGATTGTACAGCCAAGGTTGTGGTCAGATTTTCCCAATGGAAGAGATGCTATATTTCGGGCGCTGCGCTCCGGCAAAGGAGAGGAAATGGTAATGGAGCAGAATTTCTTTATTGAAACCGTTTTGCCAAAAAGTATTATCAGAACCCTTTCTGCTGAGGAAATGGACGCATATCGTGAACCGTTTAAAACACCGGAAAGCAGGCTGCCCACACTTGTGTTTCCACGCGAAATACCGATTGAAGGAGAACCGGCAAATATTGTGGCAATTGTTAATCAATATTCCCAATGGCTTTCAAAAAGCGCTTTTCCAAAACTTTTAATTTCGGCAGACCCCGGTGCACTGCTTACAGGTACGGCACTGGCATTTTGCAGAACATGGCCCAACCAACAGGAGGTTACCGTTAAAGGTATTCATTATATACAGGAAGACTCTCCAACTGAAATTGGGAAGGCTTTGGAAAACTTTGTTATGAATGAGTTTGCTATGGAAACTTAGTATGGGGTAACGTGTTATGTTATTGAAATCCAATGGTACTGATGCTTTTGACTTTTAAAAAGTATTTAATAGTACGGTTTTCTGTATTTCAAATCTTTTAAAAACACATAGTTACATAGGGGGAACAAAAAAGAGACATAGATTTTAAACTATATGTCCTGTTGCCTGACCTATGTAACTATGTGTTTAACAGCACCACATGTTACTTGTTAATAAAATGGAAACTCCGGAGCCGCAATACCTTTGCATCTTAAATAAGTAACAGCCTGCCCTCTGTGATGTGCATTGTGCTCAAGCATAAACCAAAACCCCGCATTGGATTCATCAGTTGTTATTTTTGCGAGGCTGTGTTCAACAGTGTCAAATGCTTTTTTAAGATAGTTTAACACTTCTTTTTTTGAAGCGTATACTTCAGGTGCATTCCAGTCTGATTTTGCCTGTAATACATAATTCTCCGTCATCCAGATTAATGCATAACCAATATGGTGTATTTGGTCTTTAAAAGACCATACCTCTTCTGTTGGTTTAAAATTGTAATCCTTGTCTGGCATGGCTTCTGCAACCTGTAATGTGTAATTCTTTACTCTTTCAAAATGTGTTTTCAATAGCTTGTTCATAAATGAGATGTTTTTAATGCAGCAAACATATCGTTCCGTTATATCAGGGAGCTTCGAATTCTTGCTATTTTTTTATTCCTGCAGATTTGTATTCTGAAGGCGACATTTTATTCTTTTTGGTAAAAGCAGCAGAAAAATAATCAGGATGATTAAAGCCGGAAGATGATGCGACTTCTGCTACAGGGAGATCGGTATTTTTTAATAAATATTCAGCATGACTGATCCTGAATTGCAGCAGGTATTGGTAAGGACTTGTATGCGTAAATTGCTTAAAAGTTCTTGAAAAGTGAAATGGGCTCATAAATGCCTGTGCTGATAAATCATTCAGCGATATATCAGTGGCAAAATCGTTGTGTATAAAATTTCTGACCGTTTCTATTTTGGGTAAATAGTTTTTCTTGGCGGAGTCAGAGATTGCTTTTTGGCTGGTTGCTGCTTTTCCAAAAAATAGTATTTCTGCCAGCTCCATAACCAGGCACTCAATCAATAAACCGGGGGAACTGCTATTTTTCAGGGTTTCAAAAATTTGATAGTGTAAATAATCAGTTTGGGGAGTGCTCACCAACAGCATCGAATGTTGATCCGGGTTTTTGAGAAAACCTGCATACCGATTGGATGGCTCCTCTTTGAATTGTGTGTAAAATTCATCAGTAAAGGAGATGATAGTACACTCATCAGGCATATTATGAAGGTGTGCCACCCTGTAGTCTACATGTGGTTTGTTTATCAGAAAATGTCCGGAAATACTATCAAGATCATTTCGGAAAACCTTGAATAAAAAACTCCCTTTCCTGATATAACAAATGGAAAAAACATGTTGGTATTCTGGTTTAGAAAGCGTACAGTCGGTGCATTGACAGATAAAATTGACTATCTCAAAAAAACTTGATTTATACAGAACAGAGACCTTGGGAGAGGTATCGGGAAATTGTAAATTCACGGCAATTCTTTGTATGAAATTACTAATCCTGCTAATGAAATAACAGTGTTTTACAGGAATGGCTTCGATGTTCCCGGTTTAGTTAAGCAAAAGAAATGCAGCGCCGGCCCAATTTTAGATAGGCAAATTAATACTACATATTTTACATTGCAAATATTTCATGATGCTGCACTTTTTCTTCAAATTCTAAAAGAAAATGCTTGTCTTCCGGATAATATTTAGCTTTTTCAAAATCATCGCCGGCAAAGTTTTTAATCGCTTCCAGGTTTTCCCAATAGGTGATCAGGGTAAAATGACCTTCATCATCCTTAATGGTTCTTAAAAATGTTAGATTTTTAAAGCCTGCGGTTTCCCTGTAATCAGGAATAGCAACCTGTTTCAAGAAATCTGTATAAGCAGCATAGTTGGCAATGCTTGTTTTTCCGTGCCAGATTCTTGCGATCATACAATTTGTTTTAATGGTGAACATTTTTTCAAGCCAACGTGCGTAAGTTAATTACACTTCAATCTGGTTCTGAATACAAGATTAAGATGATTTAGCAGGTAGACAAAGGAATTGAGTCACAATATTTATGTGATTTGAATCACATAAGCTGGACTATGCGAAAATTTACATCTGGACTATATATTGAGCTTAGAGACTAATTACTTTTGGAATTGAATTTACACAAAACCTTTAAGATTCAAATGTAAACGTATCGGATATGAAAACAGTAACTATTACTTATTGTAAGCCTTGCGGCTATGCAAAAAGGGCTGAAATCGCCGCCACCTTGCTGGTTGAAAAATTTGGTGTGGAGGCAGAACTGCTCCCGGGAAAAGGCGGAATATTTGAAGTTGCTGTTGACGGAGAAATTGTTGCTAAGCGAACAAAAGAATATTTTCCTGACGAAGCAGCAATTGTAAAAGCAGTTGGGAGCGTTCTTTAGTTGTGGTGGCTGATAATAACTGAGATAAAATAATTAATTAAGTGCATTACCTGATGTGTATGCAAAATATTTGTTGGCAAAGTTGTTGTTCAGGGAATATTGGAATTTATTTTTGCAGGATTTAGGATGATCAGGTTCGGTTATGCTATTTGAAAAGAATATCTTGCACGGGTAATACGATCTCATGCTTTACCCGGATAAGTTAAAGAAGCTACAGGATGGATTATCACTTTATGTGCCCGACCCGGAACGGGTAAAACCTGTGTATGAGCAATTGCTCGCAAAAGATGCGGCTACTTCATTTCCTTTCTGGGCAAAGATCTGGCCCTCTGCAATAGCCCTGTCCTCATTTCTGCAAGCGGAACCTGATTGGATAGAAGGTAAACGAGTGTTGGAATTGGGGGCAGGTATTGGCCTGCCTTCCTTTAGCATGGTACCACATGCTGCAGAAATGATCATCAGTGATCATGCAACGGAAGCGGTGAAGCTGATAGAAAAGAATATTCAATACCTGGGCCTGCATCATGTAAACGCGATGTGCCTGGACTGGAATCATTTTCCGGAGGATATCGAGGCAGAAATAGTATTGTTGAGTGATATCAATTATGCCCCTGATCAGTTTGGGCCATTACTGGCATTGATCCGGAAATTTCTGGAGCAAGGCACTACTATCATTCTGTCAACTCCCCAACGAATCAGTATCACACCATTTGCCGAGGCGCTTCAACCTTTTATCAAACGTTCTGTTTTGCAAACCGTTGAGGAAATGAAGCAGGCGGTTGATATCCGCCTTTTGATTCTTGAGAAGAGACCGTCCTTATAACCAACAAAAAAGCCTCATCAAATGCTGATGAGGTTCTTTGTTGCTACAACACCCTTATTGCGTGCGGGAAGAGATCATCTGTATAGTCATAGGAAATAAGATATTGTTTTCAAGATGCACATGCTGATGCAGGTTTTCTTCAAAGGCCTTCAGTTCTTCGAGGCAGATCCTGTGTGTGTTACAGGCGCCTTCCGGCGGCGTAAAATGATTGGTCAGTTCTCTTATTTCGAACATGATCTGTCCTACCTCATCGTGTTCTGTTTCCATCATCCGGATGGGTGCATCAAGACCGCCGGGTGTTTTGTTTGACGCGATTTCTACGATTCGCGGGAAAAGTATTTTTTCTTCTTTCTCCAAATGAGGCAGCAATTCATTCACAGCTTCGGCAAACAAGGCCAGCACTTTGTGCATATGCGGATAACGCTCACCATGTTTGGTGGCTACTTTTTCAATATGCGCATAAATGGTGGCTATATTGCTTTTTACATAAAAATGGTGCTGGATAATAATATGCGAAACTAATTGCTCGGCAGTCATATCAGCAAAAGGGATCAGCGGCCCACCTGATCTGATCGTTTCTTTCATCTCATCAACAACAGCAGTAACGGGAATGTTTTTTTCGGCACAGGCTTCTGCCAGCGTTTTCTTTCCGCGGCAGCAAAAATCGAGACTGTATTTTTCGAGTACAGGAATAAAACCATGATTAGACAGTGCAATACCCGCCAGCGTTTGTTGATGTATATTCTGCATAAGAATCAATTGTAAACCAAAGTTCAGTTGATATCATGCACTGTTTTATGATTCAAATCATTTCCTGTTTTTTATCCGGGGCAGATAAAAAGTTCATCAGCAGGATGCCTGTAAACATAATAATGGCAGCAATGAAAAGGCTTTCGGCGATGAATGGAATGCTGTGGTAGCTGAGTGCTGCCACACCCTGGATCATCAGGAACAGTTCATTGATAAAAATTCCGGTCACGAATATACAAACTCCGGTGATAAATAGCCTGCTAACCTGTATCAACTGAAAGGAAATGATATAGCCCAGCAGGAAAATACTGATCACGCCCAGTAAAACAAGGTGCAGGTAGCCAATTACGATGGGTCTGAAGCCAAAAGCCAACTGACTTAAGGAAGGAATGGTAGACCCCAGTTGCAGCAATAGTTTTATGGATAATGCGATAGCTGATATAACGAGAAGCCATCTGCCCGTTACCGGCAGAGCATTTAGAAAAACCGGCTTGTTGCGGATAAATATCCGGATAAATATGATCCAGCCTGCGGCTTGTGCAAATGCCGACAATACAACTATCCAGTAAACAATAAGGTGCATTGGCAGCCATAATGCAGACAGGAGATAAGCCGGTATGCAGGCCAGACAAAAAAGCCAGAAGATATTTTTTAGTTGCTTTTGTATGGTGCTGATATGTTCTATTCCTGAAACAAGCAATCCCATGCCGGCAAAAAAGAACCAGCCATTGTATTGAAAGTGCAGGAAGAAATAAACAGAAGCGAGGTACCAATTCTGGTGAATGATCTTAGCAGCCATCATAAAAGCCAGCCCAAAAGCGCCAAGCGAAGAGAGTGCGCTGAAGAGGAGAGATGCTTTCATCCAAAGATGACTGATACTCTTCAATTGCAGGCTGTTCAGGTCTTTCCAGTACTTAATGGCAAATGCATAAGAGGTGAAAATAGACAGTGTTGAAAAGCTGATTGACCAGAAAGCATAACCCTGTAGCGGGAAGCTGATCAGCATGCCATAAGCCGTAAACAGGTTGGCATACAACAGGAACCGGTATTTTTTGAAAGCGAATGCTCCTTTATGACGTGCAAGGTAACATACCAGTAAAACCATCAATGTGTGTGTGATCCAGCCGGCAAATGCAAAATGTGAATGCCCGTGCAGCAAATGTTTCTGATCAATAAAAGGAAGTGAGAAAGCGATCTTGTACCGTAAAATAGCGCCAATAAAAGAAACCAGTAAAAGATTAATGAAAGAGAACTTAAGCCAATAATGTAACTGAGATCGCATGCCTGCCGTTTAAACACAAAATAAAACAGATGTTGCGGGTACTTATATGATTGCAATCATAAGTTAGCAGTATACTTTACCTTTTTCAATCACCAGTTCTCCTTTATCATGCATATTGCGCATGGCTCTGATCACTGTTTCAACCCGCAGACCGGTCATATCAGCAATCTGCTGACGGGTTAGTTTAAGCTGGTTGCAGGTAGGGCAGAAGTTTTTGTTTTCTGATTTCAGGTAATTCAGCAAGGTAGCAATGCGTGCTTCGGGAGAATGCAGCGCCAATGATTTTAATAACAGGAATTTGAAACGCACTCTTTTTGCCAGTAACTGGCTGAACGAAAAATGGATATCGGGCTTGTCTTTAATAAGTTGCAGGAAGGATGATTTCTGAAGCCTGAGTACAACAGATTCGTCAATAGTGATGGCTGTTGCAGCATAAGGACCATTATCAAACAAAGGCATTTCGCCAAAACACTCACCCGGATCAATGATCGTTTGGATAAACTCATTACCATCATCATCCACATTCACCCACCTGATACTGCCACTTACCAATTCATGGTAGAACTGGCATTGTGATCCTTCTTTAAAAATGATTTCACCGGCACTGAGTTTTTTATAGGCGGCACCACAGGCGAGCAGCAAGTCAATATCAATCATTTAGTACTTGTTTTAATAGTGTTGGTCAAAACTATTTCTCCCTGCTATTTTCGGATATGATTCCTGACAGTAAGATATATGATTTAAATCATCTTTTAGAAATGGTTTATAAGCAATTGATAGATAGCATATTTGGCGGCTTCCTGATTGATAAAACTCATTTATGGAAGCAGTATGATTGAACGCATAAAATGCTAATTAAAGGCTAACTAATCTTGTGCATGCAATTATCAAATCTCAAAAAATAACAAGTATGAAAAGAATTTTTGCGGCAATTATCATCATGTCAACCTTGTACGCCTGCGGCAATCAAAACGGAAAACCTGCAGCAGCCTCTGCAACGGAAGAAAAAAAAGAAGGCAATGGCAACCCATCTTATGATCCTAACAGAGGAGAAGGAAAGTTTAAAACAGTTGAAGTGAGTGGAAAACTGGATGCAGCGATGGCGGATAATGGTTTCAAAGTGTTTAGTGTTAAGTGTAGCAGTTGTCATAAAACAACCGACGAAAAATTAGTTGGCCCGGGCTGGAAAGGTGTTACCGTAAGGAATACCGCCCCCTGGATTATGAACTTTATTACCAATACAGATGAGATGATCAACAAAGACCCTAAGGCTCAGGCTTTATTGGAGATATGCTTAGTGCGTATGCCTAACCAGAATTTAAGCGATGATGATGCGCGGAACCTGTATGAGTTCATGAGAAAGAATGATGGTGTTAAATAACATTCGATCCTGTAAAGGGTATCATGTCATATCAAAAACTAAACATTCAAATACTATATAGCATGAAAAAAACAAGATATAATGCGATAGCCATGGCGTCTTTTGCATTATTGCTGGGTGTGCAGGCCTGCAAACCCAAAAACGCCGGAAATGCTGTGAGTGCTGATGCTGCTGCAAAAGCATATGTGGCACCGGGCAAATATGACGAGTATTATAATTTTGTGTCCGGAGGTTTCAGCGGACAAATGAGCGTGTATGGTTTACCCAGCGGAAGATTGCTGAAAGTAGTTCCCATTTTTTCGGTTAATCCGGAAAATGGCTGGGGATATTCAGAAGAAACCAAGCCAATGTTAAACACATCGCATGGGTTTGTTCCATGGGATGATCAGCACCACCTGGATCTCTCTCAAACCAACGGTGAAGTGGATGGCCGCTGGATCTTTGCCAACGCCAATAATACGCCGCGTGTTGCAAGGGTTGACCTGTCTACTTTTCATACTGCCGAAATCCTTGAACTGCCCAATAGTGCGGGTAACCACAGTTCTCCTTTTATTACAGAAAATACAGAATATGTAGTGGCAGGAACAAGGTTTAGCGTACCACCCGATGATAAAAACGGTGATGTTCCGATCAACACATACAAACAAAACTTTAAAGGCACCATCAGTTTTATCAGTGTTGATAAGAACAATGGTAACATGGATATCGCTTTCCAATTGCAATGCCCCGGTGTGGATTTTGATCTGAGTCATGCAGGAAAAGGCAAATCAAGCGGATGGTTCTTCTTTAGCTGCTACAACACAGAACAGGCCAATACTTTGTTAGAGGTAAATGCGTCTAAACGTGATAAAGACTTTATCATGGCCGTAAACTGGAAAAAAGCTGCAGAACTGGCCAAAGCCGGCAAGGGCCGCAAACAGGCGGTTAAATATGCCAGCAACCGTTATGATGAAAAAACACATACCGCTACTTCAACCATTAAAACAGAAGTAACAGTGATGGATGTAAAGGATTTTCCTGAGTTGGTTTATTTTATTCCCTGCCCTAAATCACCACACGGATGCGATGTAGACCCATCAGGCGAATACATTGTAGGTAGCGGAAAATTAGCGGCATTAATTCCCGTATTCAGTTTTGATAAAATTCAGAAAGCCATTGCTGATAAAGCATTTGAAGGTAATTACGATGGTATTCCTGTAATCAAATACGAAGCCGCTTTATATGGTGAGGTTAAGAAACCCGGGCTCGGGCCATTGCACACAGAGTTTGACGACAAAGGCAATGCCTATACTACCATGTTTGTATCAAGCGAAGTGGTGAAATGGAATGTGAAAGACCTGAAAGTATTAGACAGGGTGGCTACTTACTATTCTCCCGGTCACCTGATGATACCTGGTGGCGATTCTAAAAAACCATCAGGCAAATACCTTGTTGCTTATAATAAAATTACCAAAGACCGCTTTCTGCCTACAGGTCCTGAGTTGGCACAAAGTGCACAGTTGTTTGATATCAGTGGTGATAAAATGCAATTGGTGCTCGACTATCCAACAATAGGTGAACCACACTACGCACAAGGCGTGGCTGCCAGTGTGATCCGCGACAGATCTGTTAAGTTCTTTAAAATAGAAAACAATAATCACCCTTTTGTATCAAAAGGAGAAGGAACAACCAAAGTGGTGCGTGAAGGAAATAAAGTGCATGTGTACATGACTGCCATCCGCTCTCACCTTACACCTGATAATATTGAAGGAATAAGGGTGGGCGATGAAGTGTATTTCCATGTAACCAATATTGAACAGGATTGGGATGTGCCGCATGGTTTTGCCATTAAAGGCGCTACCAATGCCGAGTTGCTGATTATGCCGGGTGAAACGTCTACTTTGAAATGGATACCTGAAAAAGCAGCTATTGTACCTTTCTATTGTACCGATTTCTGCAGTGCCCTGCACCAGGAAATGTCTGGCTATGTAAGGGTATCACCTGCAGGAAGCAGTGTGCCACTCAGCTTTAGTACAGGAACCAACCTGCCTAAGTCTGATAGCGCTTCTAAAAAATAATATTTATGAGAAAGAGATATGATATGCCATGGCAATAATTACAGGCCTGCTTCATATCTCTTTTTTCATTTCAATTTAGTGTATGAAAAATAGCAGTCTTAGTTTTTTTACCCGGTTATTGCTTTTTATTTGCGGACTTGGATTATTGGCCGTATTGTTTACACCCATCTGGAGAATAGACCTGGATGCCCCGCAATACCCTGAAGGGTTACGGTTGCTGATCTATGCCAATAAACTGGCAGGTAATGTGGATATCATCAATGGATTAAACCATTACATTGGCATGAAAACACTGCATTCTAATGATTTTGCAGAGTTTACTGTTCTGCCGGGTATCATCGTATTTTTTTCTGCGCTGTTTATATTGATTGCCATTCTTGCCCAAAAAAACTGGATGAATATTTTACTGGTGCTCTTTGTTGCATTTGGTGTGCTGGCCATGATTGATTTCTGGAGATGGGAATACGATTATGGACACAATTTAAATCCAGCGGCCGCCATTGTTGTACCAGGCATGGCTTACCAGCCACCTTTGATCGGGTTTAAACAGCTATTAAACTTTGGCGCTTATTCAATGCCGGATATTGGTGGATGGATATTTATTTCCGTTGGCGCTATCCTTTTGGGCTGTGTAATCATGGAATGGAAAAGAGGGATGAAAATGATGTCTTTATCTAACGCCACGCCACTAACAATCATTGGCGTGCTAACAGTATTGTTCAGCGCCTGCAGTTCTGCACCACAGCCTATCCGCATTGGGCAGGATAATTGCGAATTCTGTAAAATGACCGTCAGCGATAATCGTTTTGGTGCTGAAATTGTAACCCAAAAAAGTAAAGTGTATAAGTTTGACGACGAACACTGCATTGTTTCTTTTTTACAATCACAAAAAATAGATAAACAGCAAATTGCGGAAGTCTATTTTACCAATTTCAATAGTCCGCATGAACTGATCAATGTAAAAGAGGCACATTTTCTGCAAAGCCCTTCATTTAAAAGTCCTATGAACGGCAATATTGCTGCTTTTAAAGATGAAGAAAGTCTTACTAAGCTATTACCCCAATTCAGGGGTAACAAAATTTCATGGGAGGAGATGCAGCAATGAGGCTGCCTTTTTTCATATTGTCTCTCTTTATTTTTTCTGCTGTTGAGGCTAAAATAATACATGTTAGCCCGGACCGATCATTTAAAACGATCACTGCAGGTGTTGATGCTGCCGGAGCAGGGGATACTGTTTTGGTAGATGCCGGTTTTTACAAAGAGAAAAATCTTATCATCAAAAAACGGATCCTGCTTAAAGGGATCAATTATCCTGTTTTGGATGGCGAAAAAAAATATGAAATTATTGGCGTAAAAGCCAATGGTGTTGTGATTGATGGTTTTAAGCTGGTGCATTCAGGCGTTTCGAGCATGGAGGACATCAGCGGCATAAAAATATACGACTGCAAAAATGTTGTAATAAGGAACAATATCCTGGAAGATACTTTTTTTGGGATTTATACCCAGAATGGCAGCAACTGCACCATTGAAAATAACCGGCTCAGCGCCTATGCCAAAGAAGAACAGCAAAGCGGCAACGGCATACATTGCTGGAAGAGCGACAGTATGAAAATAATTAGTAATGCCGTGAGCGGACATAGAGATGGAATCTATTTCGAGTTTGTTACACATGCTGTTATCAGGAACAATACATCTGTCAGAAATATCCGTTATGGATTACATTTTATGTTCTCGCATAATGATGTCTACCTCGCCAATCATTTCAAAAATAATGGAGCTGGTGTATCTGTGATGTATTCGCATGGTGTAAAAATGTATCACAATTTATTTGAAGAGAATTGGGGCGATGGGGCGTATGGGCTGTTGCTGAAAGAAATAACCGACAGCGATATTGAAGGGAATACTTTTTTAAAGAATACAAGTGGTATTTATATGGAAGGTGCCAGCAGGATAAAAATGAAGAAAAATAATTTTACCAATAACGGCTGGGGACTGAAGATACAGGCAAGCTGTATGGGTATTGAAGTAACAGGAAATAATTTTATTGGCAACACATTTGACGTAAGTACCAATGGCTCATTAGTGATGAACACGTTTGATAATAATTATTGGGATAAATACGATGGGTACGACCTGAACAAAGACCAGGTAGGCGATGTGCCATACCGCCCGGTAAGCATGTATTCGATGATTGTGGAGAAGAACCCACCAGCCATGCTGTTGTTCAGGAGTTTTATCACCTCCTTATTAGATAAAACAGAAAAAGTATTGCCAAGCCTTACACCGGAAGGATTAAAAGATAACCGGCCGATGATGAAACGCTTATTTAATAAATGAAAGCTGAAGTGTGCGATCCAGCCAAAGGCGAGACAAGCGCAACAGGAGTTGCCAGAGCATACCTAAGCAGGGTAAATAAACAGTTATGATTATTGCCAGTAATGTTTCTAAACAATTTGGTAAACTGAAAGCACTCGATAATGTATCGGTTACCTGCAACAAAGGCGAATGTATTGCACTGATTGGCCCTAACGGGAGTGGCAAGACCACACTCATCAAAAGTATATTGGGCATGGTTGTGCCTGATAGCGGTTTTATTACGTTTAACGGTAATAATATCCTGCATGATTGGCAGTACCGCAACCAGATCGGTTACATGCCGCAGATAGGACGCTATCCCGAAAATATGACCATTGGCGATGTACTGGATATGATGAAAGACATCCGGGGGCATAAAGGGGCTTTAGATGAAGAACTGATCAAATTATTCGGGTTAGATACTTTGATGAAAAAAAGAATGCGCACATTATCGGGTGGTACCCGGCAAAAAGTAAGCGCCTCACTGGCATTTTTGTTCGACCCGCAGGTGTTGATTTTAGATGAGCCCACAGCAGGATTGGATCCTGTTTCATCAGAGATCTTAAAAGAGAAGATCATCTCACAAAAGAAACTGGGCAAACTGATCCTCGTTACATCGCATGTATTGAGCGAGCTGGACGGGCTGGTAACACAGATCATTTACATGCAGGAAGGCCAACTGCAGTTTCATAAAAGTATTGAAGACCTGCGTGCTGATACAGGTGAAGAAAAATTATCAAAAGCCATTGCCAGTGTAATGCTAAAAGCACAAGCATGAAAAAGATCATCAAATATGTAATGACGGATATTCTGAGAAACCGCATCGTGTTGGTGTATACCATTTTTTTGCTGGTAACCTCTTTCAGCGTGTTTAGCCTGGAAGATAACAACAGCAAGGGTTTACTTAGTTTGTTGAATATTATTCTGCTGATAGTACCATTGGTAAGCATTATTTTCTCTACGATCTATGTATACAACAGCGCAGAGTTTATTGAGTTACTGGTGAGTCAGCCATTGAAACGAAAATCTATCTGGCTTAGTCTGTTTATAGGGTTGTCAGGTTCACTGTCCATAGCATTTTTTATTGGTGCAGGCATACCTGTTATCATATACCAGGCCAACGCCATCGGCTTTATGATGATAGGTGCAGGAATATTGCTGAGTGTGATCTTTGTTGCCGTGGCCATGCTGGCTGCCGTGCAAACAAGGGATAAAGCAAAAGGGATAGGCGTTGCCATTCTGCTCTGGCTGTATTTTTCCATATTATTTGATGGACTGGTACTGTTCCTGCTTTTTCAGTTTGCTGATTACCCGCTGGAAAAAGCAATGATCGGAATAAGCGCGCTTAATCCCATTGATCTGTCAAGGATACTGATCTTATTACACATGGATGTATCTGCTATGATGGGGTATACCGGTGCGATATTTAAAGATTTTTTTGGAACAGGAACCGGTATCACTATTTCGTTTGGTGTGCTGTTGTTGTGGGGGATAGTACCGGTATGGCTGGCAACAAGGAAATTCAACAGGAAGGATCTGTAAAAAAATCATAAGCAACCGACCGGTTATGTGTAACTGATAATTAATTAGCCAGATGAGCTTTTAAACACATAGTTACATAGGTTAGGAGAAAGGGCATATAGTTCAGGACTATGTTTCTTTTTTGTTCTCCTATGTATCTATGTGTTGAAAAGAAACTTTGAAATAAAGTGTAATCGAATCAATAAACCACTTAATAGTAAAGCATATAAATACCGAACGATCTCAAAGCATAGCACGCTAATACCTAATCACATGAAAAAAGACATTGAAAACAGGGCAGATATAGAAGTGTTGGTAAACACATTCTATGAAAGGGTGAAGGCAGATGATGTGATTGGTTTTATTTTCAATGATATTGTGAAAATGAATTGGGAAAAACATTTGCCACTGATGTGTGATTTCTGGGAGAATGCATTGTTTTTTGCGGGTACCTACTCCGGCAATCCAATGAATCTCCACAAACACCTGCACCATATCCGGCCATTGGATAATAAGCATTTTACGCAATGGGTAAACCTGTTCATACAAACCGTTGATGATTTGTTTGAAGGAGAGAAAGCTACGCTTGCCAAACAGCGGGCTGCCAGTATCGCATCCGTAATGGAATCAAATATTCTGCAATACCGCAAAGAGAATAAAGAAGCAGAATAGTTAAGCCCAAAAAAGCACAGATACATGGTATCTATGCTTTTGCTCAAAAACAACAAGTAACACTATTTCTGTGCCGGGGGAGGAAGTAATACGCCGTCAATTACATGCACAATACCGTTAGAGCAGGGTATGGATGCAATAATAGTGGCTGTTCCGTTTAAAATAATTTTTCCGTCTTTCTTTGTCACAGTAATATTTCCGCCATTCACCTGGCCAAGTGTCTGGCCATCCTGCAATGATTCTGCTTTATATACACCCACAGAAACATGGTATTGAAGGATGTCGGTCAGATCATTCTTCTTTTCAGGCTTTAATAAGCCGTCAACCGTACCTGCCGGCAGTTTGCTGAAAGCGGCATTGGTAGGAGCAAAAACGGTAAAGGGACCGGCATTGCTTAAGGCATCTACCAGTTCTGCTGCTTTGATGGCAGTTACCAGGGTAGTATGATCTTTGCTGCCAATAGCTACCTGCACTACATTTTTTTGCGACATATCATCCTGCACGCCGGATTGGCCGGCTGCTTTATCAGCAGAGATGGATGCAGCGCCTGATTTTGATTCGGGTTTGTTTTCGCAGCTCTGCAGCAGGCAGAAACAACAGCCTGCAAAAACGATCAGTAATTTTTTCATATGGCAATATTTTGTTTGAAGATTAGTACCAAAACTATACATTGCTATATCCGGAAATTGTGATTTGAATCATAAGTAAACATCTGCGCCTTTGCGCCTTCACATGCAATTTTTTCTCGCAAAGGCGCAAAGGCGCGGTAATAGGATGTACAAAAAAAGAGAGAAAACATTTGCAGTTTTCTCTCTTTTAATATCGGCTATTCAATCTTTTAATTAATTCCCATCCTCCGGTGTAATATCTTCCACTCTTGGTGTGTCGTTTGATGGCGCCACATAAATGGTTTGGTGGTAAAACTTGGTAGAAGGTTTTACTTCGTTCAGTTTTTCCTGGAAGATGGCGATATAATTATTGTCTTTATTGTTTTTGTTGAACACATCCTTCAATTGTGCAAACAGATCGGAAGAAGTTGATTCGAAAACAGAAGTTTCAAGGCTCAGCAATTTGATATTGGCCTCCACAAACTGGTTCATCTCTGTATTGATGATGGTACAATGGATATTCCCTTTCACGATAGAATCTTTGCAAAGATTTACACGCAGGCTGTACACAGACCCTTCAAATTCACCTTCTATTTTAATGTCGTTACAAATGATCACACCACGGATAATACCGGTAGGAGTAATGTGGATGGTCTTTTTGCTATATAGTACACCATTAAAATTGCCGTCCAGGATAATATCATTCTCAGAATCCAGTACACCCGAAATATTGGTTGAACTGGTTATGAAAAGTTGCTTTTCGTCCTGAGAACCCTGTGTAGAAAAACTGGAATTCGGATCGTGCAGTAGCTGTTCCCTGAACTTATTCATTTGCTAAAATTTATAATTTGATGAAAAGTTAATAATTTCCGTTAACAAATATCATTCAAATAACTGTTTTTTACAAAAAATCAGTGCAGAATGGTGTTTTTGTGAGAACAGTTCAATATTAACTATATTGAAGTCCCTAATAATATCCATATCCAAATCCAAAATATGCTATTTAAAAGAACCGAACCCCCTACAGAAATGCTACCGGCAGTACAGGTGGTTTCAGGCGGTGTTTATTTTGGCATCATCAAAACAACTTCTCCTATCAGGATAGAAGGCGATTTTAAAGGGATCATCTTCTGCACCAATAAAGTGATCATTGATAAAAAAGCTTCCGTTAATGGCGACATTCTTTGTCACGATATTGTGATTGGCGGCACAATAGAAGGCAATGTGATCTGTAAGAACAAATGCTCGCTGAATGAGGAAGCAATTGTAAATGGCATCATCCGCACGGCCAAATTTGAAAACGGCGATAACAGTTCCGTTACCGGGCCGGTATATGTAAATAAAGACAATGTGAATATTGATGTTGATGAGTATTATGAGCTCTTCAATAAAAAAGAAACCCTCGAAAAGATCAAAGCAGAATATTTCTCACTTCCGCAGAAATTGATATTGATTACCTGATTTTTTGCCACAGATTACACAGATTTGCACAGAAGTACAGCTAATAAACTAATCTGTGTTAGTCTGTGCAATGTGTGGCAGCTTCTTCCCACAATGCCACCCTTCATTAAGCAGAAAAAGGATATTTTTGCATTTCTATCCTAAACATCATCAACGGAATTCAATGAAGGCGAAGCTGCAGCAACTGGCTGAACAATTGGAAGGTGACCTCTATGTAGATACAACTATCAGAACACTGTATGCAACCGATGCATCCGCCTACCGCGAAATGCCTTTGGCTGTTGCCATCCCCAAAACAAAAAGCGATATCCGTGAACTGATCTCTTTTGCAAGAGCTAATCATACCTCACTTATTCCAAGAACGGCTGGTACTTCTTTGGCAGGACAGGTGGTAGGTAATGGAATTATTGTTGATGTGTCCAAACATTTTACCAAAATACTTGAACTGAACGCAGAAGAAAAATGGGTTCGTTTACAGCCTGGTGTGATCAGGGATGAGCTGAACATGTACCTGAAACCGCACGGATTATTATTTGGCCCCGAAACATCCACAGCCAACCGCGCCATGATTGGTGGAATGGTAGGTAATAATTCATGCGGATCAAATTCAGTGGTATACAGAAGTACGCGTGAACATTTATTGGAAGTGGAAGCATTTTTGAGCGATGGCACCGAAACAAGTTTCCGCGCACTATCGCTGGATGATTTTCATGCAAAATGCGAACAGGACAACCTGGAAGGAACTATCTATAAAAATATCCGCAGCATCCTGGGTAATTATGAAAACCAGGTTGAGATCAAAAAAGAATTTCCGAAACAATCGGTAGAGCGCAGAAATACCGGCTACGCCATCGACCTGCTGACAGATACAGCGCCTTTTGTAGCGGGTGGGAAAGATTTTAATTTCTGTTCATTGATCGCCGGATCAGAAGGCACGCTGACATTCATCACCGAGATTAAACTGAACCTGATTCCATTGCCGCCTAAAGAGAGTGGTTTGTTATGCGTGCATTTTAATTCGATAGATGAATCGCTGCGCGCCAACCTGATCGGGTTAAAATACCATCCGCGTGCCAGTGAATTGATAGACCATTATATTCTTGAATGCACCAAAGGAAATATTGAACAAAGCAAGAACCGTTTTTTTGTGCAGGGAGATCCCGGCGCTATCCTGGTAATTGAATTTGCTGCTGATACACGTGAAGAAGTGCTGGCTATTACACAGAAAGTGGAAGCAGAGATGCGCACTGCCGGACTGGGTTATCATTTTCCTGTTTTGTTTGGAGATGATACCAAGAAGATATGGACACTCCGCAAGGCCGGCCTCGGACTGCTGGGCAATTTGCCCGGCGATGAAAAAGCGGTACCTGTAATTGAAGATACTGCGGTAGATGTGCATGATTTGCCCGCCTATATCCGTGAGTTTAATGAAATATTAACCAAACGTGGCTTGCATTCTGTGCATTATGCGCATGCAGGCTCAGGCGAGATCCATTTGAGGCCTATCATCAATTTAAAAACGGCAGAAGGCAACCAATTATTCCGCACCATTGCAGAAGATGTGGCTACATTGGTTAAAAAATACAATGGTTCATTAAGTGGTGAACATGGTGATGGAAGATTGCGCGGTGAGTTTATCCGCCAGATGGTGGGAGAGAAGAATTACCGTTTATTACAGGAAGTGAAACGCAGTTGGGATCCTGAAAATATTTTCAACCCCAATAAAATTGTAGATACCCCGCCCATGAATACGATGCTGCGTTATGAGCCCGGACAGTTTACTCCGGCGTTCAAAACAGTATTTCGTTTTCATCAGCAGGATATTTTGCAACATGCCGAGCAGTGTAACGGTTCGGGTGATTGCCGTAAAACACATTTATCGGGCGGTACCATGTGCCCGTCTTTTATGGCCACAAGAAATGAAAAAGATACTACCCGTGCCCGTGCCAATATTCTGCGCGAATTTTTAACGCATTCCAATAAACTGAACCGCTTTGATCATAAAGAGATCTATGAAGTGATGGATCTGTGTTTGAGTTGCAAAGCATGTAAATCAGAGTGCCCGTCCAACGTAGATATGGCCAAACTGAAAGCCGAATTTTTACAACAGTATTACGATATACACGGTGTACCGTTCCGTTCAAGACTGATCGCCAATTTCACTGCTTCTGCAAAGCTTGGTTCACTGATGCCATCTGTATATAATTTTTTTGTGAGTAATGTTGTTACAGGAAGCATCATCAAACGCTTATCGGGCTTTCATGTAAAAAGATCAATGCCCAATTTATCAAAGACCACTTTGATGGATTGGTATAACAAACACCAGCAACAGATCGGCCAGAAAGGAAAGCGAAGGGTTTATCTTTTCTGTGATGAGTTTACCAATTATAACGATGCGCATATTGGCGAAAAAGCCATCATCTTATTGGAGAAACTGGGCTATGAAGTAGTTATTCCTAAGCATACCGAAAGTGGCCGTGCATGGATGTCGAAAGGATTGATCAGGAATGCTAAAAAAATTGCAAACGGGAATATTGCTTTGCTAAGCCCGGTCATCACTGCTGAAACACCATTGATTGGTATAGAACCATCTGCCATACTCACTTTCAGGGATGAATATCCCGACCTGGCAACTGATGAACAACTGGAAGCCGCCAAAGCATTATCAAAAAATGTGTTTCTGATTGATGAGTTCCTTGCAAATGAGATCAAAAAAGGAAATATCACTGAAGCCTCTTTTACACAGGAGAAAAAGCTGATCAAACTGCATGGGCACTGCCAGCAGAAATCTATTTCTTCTGTTGCTGCATCGGTTGCAGTATTGTCACTTCCTTCTCAATACAAAGTAGAAACCATCCCATCCGGTTGTTGCGGAATGGCGGGGTCATTTGGATATGAAAAAGAACATTATGATCTGTCTATGCAGATAGGGGAACTGGTGTTACTGCCTACGGTACGTAAACAATCAGAAGACACCATTATAGCCGCACCGGGCACCAGTTGCCGTCACCAGATCAAAGATGGAACAGGCAGAAAAGCAGTGCACCCTGTTGAAGTATTATACGATGCCTTAATCTAATACCTCTGTGCAACTCTGTTCCTTTGTGAGCTCTGTGTTAAAAAAAACTTTTAATTGCCCACGATTTTTTTTCAACACAGAGTGCACGGAGATGGGGAGTTTCACAGAGGGATTTTTTATAAACACCATTTCGTATGCAGCATACTGTAACTGAGTTGGTAGAAAAATTTGGGTTGCTCCCGCATCCGGAGGGAGGTTTTTATAAAGAGACATATCGTTCTGCAGAGCAGATAGAGGCTGTAGCATTACCGGAAAGATTTACGGGGAACCGTCAGTATTCCACCGCCATTTATTTTTTACTGGAGCAGGGAAATTTTTCCGCCTTCCACCGCATACAAAGTGATGAGTGCTGGCATTTTTATGCAGGACAATCACTGCATGTACATGTCATCCATCCCAACGGGCAATATGAACTGATCGGTATGGGTAATCACATCCAATCCGGCGAAACCTTCCAGGCTGTTGTGCCTGCGGGCAGTTGGTTTGCATCAGAAACAGCGCCGGGCGGACAATTCTCTTTTGTAGGCTGCACCGTGGCCCCGGGCTTTGATTTTGCCGACTTTGAACTGGCAAAAGCCGCAGAACTGAGTGTTTTGTTCCCGGAATATGCTGGGTTGATCAGTAGGTTGTGCAGGCAATAATTCCTTTTACCGATAGTTGGTGTTCCATTTTTTATAGTAGGTTTGCCGCCTGAAAATATTTTTAAAAAACAGCGAGTATAGAACAGCAGCGTTATGCAGATACAAATTTTAAAATCTAAAGTACACCGCGCAACCATAACAGAGGCCAACCTGAATTATGTAGGCAGCCTTACACTTGATGAAGACCTGATGGATGCCGCACAGATGGTTGAATACGAAAAAATTCATGTGGTAAATGTGAACAATGGCGAGCGCATTGAAACCTACCTCATTAAAGGCAAACGCGGTTCCGGTGTTTGCTGTCTCAACGGCCCCGCTGCAAGAAAAGGAGCAGAGGGTGATATTGTGATCATTATTTCTTATGGGTTGGTAGAAATGTCGGAAGCTAAAAACTGGCAGCCTGTTGTGGTATTCCCGAAAGAGGGTAACCGCTTATAATTCTTTCTGCTTTTATAGTTTCATCCTCTGTGAAACGCTGTTCCTTTGTGAGCGCTGTGTTAAAAACAGCTACAGTTGTATTTGCATCCCCGCAAAAATCATTTCTCCTGAACATAAACATATTAAAGTCAACGATATAAGAGATTAATCCTTTAGTTATCGTATTTTGTAAATCTTTATTTTCAGAGCCCATAAATTGTTTATTCAGAGAAGGATTTAATATGAAAAAGACCGGCCTGCTTATCATCTTGTGTAGTTTTTTTTGCAGCTTTGTTTCCGGGCAGCAAGGGAAAGATGGTACGGTTACACAGGTGCGCGCCAGTTCAACTTTTAATCAGAATACGACAGATAGTAAAATTCAATTACAGCAGCAGTTGCTCCTCTCAAAACAAAAACAATTGGAAAAAACCAGGCAGGAACAGCAGAAATTACTGGTTGAACAACAAAAGAAAGAACTGGCAGAAAAAGAAAAGCAGCTCATGGAACTGCGTTTTCAAAAAAAGCAAAACGAGTTGGAGCAGGACCGGGTGGTACAGGCCCAGCTATTGCAGAAGAATCAATTGCAGGCACGTTATAATGCGGCCATAAAAGATAAACAGATCAACGCCCAGAAGGCAGAAATAATAAACAACCGGAAATGGAACCTTTTCTGGATCATCCTTTTCTGTATTGTGGCAGCTTTTGCTATTGTTACTTATTATAACCAAAGAAAAACCAAACGCCTAAATGCTGTAATCTCAAGCCAGCACGCCGTATTGGAACAAATGGGCATGGTAAAAGATACGCTCTTAAGTGTGGTGAGTCATGATATGCGTGCGCCGGTTAATACATTGATTTCCTTTACAGAATTGATCAATGATGGCGATATTTCAAAAGAGAAGCTTGGTTTATATCTCGATCAGATCAACCACACACTGCATCATACTTCGTCCCTGATGAATAACCTGCTTAACTGGGCGGCCAGCCAGATGCAGGGATTTAAACCCGTAATAGAACCTGTTGATGCTGGACTTGTTGCATCCAATATTGTTCAGTCTTATGCTGAAAGAGCATTGGCCAAAAAAATAGTACTGGCCACTTTATTAGAACCGGGTACACTTGCCTTTGCAGATGCCAATATGCTGGATCTTATTTTAAGAAATTTGGTAAGTAACGCTTTAAAATATACAACTGTTGGGGGATCGATTACTATAAACTGTGATGCTGTTAACGGATCTATGGTATTATCAGTCTCAGATACAGGAATGGGTATGAGTGAAGAAAGAATGGAGCAGTTTAATTCAGCCATCTTGTCTCCCACGAAAAGTACATTGGGTACAGCAAATGAAAAAGGAACAGGATTGGGTTTATTACTTTGTAAAACATTTACCAGGTTAATGAATGGGAAACTTACCGTGCAAAAAAATGAGGATATGCAGGGATGCAGATTTGAACTGAGTTTGCCGAAGGGGTGATGTAATACCCTTCACTATAAAACTCATTGCCTTTGTACCATCTGTGTTGGAAATACATATAGCCACACTGAGAGATATAATTTAAAATATGATGGCTTATACTATATTATTTCGTGTACAACTATTGCTTGTAGTTGCATTAATTACAGAAAGCATTACTGTCTTTTCTCAGCCACCCGTTATTACTTACGGCGGGTATAAACTGTTTATAAAAGATTCTGCTATTATTCCGCTGTCCCCGGTTAACAACGGGGGTAAGGTACCTCAGGCTATTTATAGTCAGACCATCACCTTTGCCGGCACTGATCAACCTGGTGCTATTGATGCAATGGGAACCAAGGCTGGTTTTAACCGGCCGGTCAAAATTGCTATCGACAGAAATAATAACCTGTACGTGGCTGATGAACTGAATGATAAAATTCGTAAGATCAGTCCCGATGGTATGGTAAGTACTTTGGCAGGCAGCGGGAAAGCAGGTGCTGAAAACAACACTAAAGGAACGATGGCCAGCTTTAATGGCCCCTGTGGTGTTGCAGTTGATAAATATGGCAATGTATATGTAGCAGATGCCTTCAATCATAAAATAAGAAAAATTACACCGAATGGTGTTGTCAGCAATTTTGCAGGTAATGGGCAGCCTGGTTATGTGGATGATGTGAAAGGTTTATCGGCAGCTTTCAATTTTCCTGTAGATCTTGCTGTAGATGAAGCAGGTAATTTATTTGTAGTTGATGAAGGCAATAATAAAATAAGAAAAATAACACCATCCGGTACTGTAACCACATTTGCAGGAACCGGCTCTGTAGGTTCTTTTGATAACAGTATTGGTGTTCTGGCTACATTTAATCAACCCAATGGGATAGCGATTGATGGTAAAGGAAACATCTATATTGCCGATCAGTTAAATCATAAGATTCGAAAGATCACCAATGCAGGAGCCGTATCAACCCTTGCAGGAACCGGCTTTGCAGGCTCTGCCGATCATAATATTGGTACGCTGGCAAGTTTTAATAATCCACGTGGCATTGCAGTAGATCCGGCAGGATATGTATTTGTGGGAGATGTTGGAAATCAAAAGATCAGGAAAATATCTCCGTCGGGCGCTGTTACTACATTAGCGGGCAGTGGCGCAGCAGGCTCGCAGGATAATACGAATGGTTTGTTGGCCGGATTTTATTTTCCCGGAGGAATAGTAACAGATAGTTTGGGAAATGTGTTTGTAGCAGACTGCCTGAATAATAAGATCCGTAAAATAGACAACAAAGGATATTTTATCAGTCCGGAATTATTACCACAGGGTTTAGAATTTAACTACACTACCGGCATATTCAGCGGCACACCTGTGGAAGATGTTATTAACAGTACTTACACCATTACGGCGTATAACCAATTTGGCAGCAGCACCACTAAATTAGGGATTGGTGTTTCGTCAGAGCCAGGTAACGCCTTACATTTTGATGGGTTTGATGATCGGGTGAACATACCTGATGCCGACCATTTACATACACCGGTTGTTACGGTGGAATTATGGGCAAACATCAAAAATTTGCAGGCAGGTTTTGCCAGAATGATTGTAAAAAGAAATTCACTGCCCGGTTATGATGATAGTTATTCTTTGGGGGTGGATAGTAATTTCAAATTCAGGGCGGCTATCTGTTCCGGATCGGGCAAGGCTGAAGGGCAAAGATTTGCAACACAGAAAGACAACCTCGAACCCGGTAAGTGGTATTTTGTAGCAGGCGTTTTCAGACCTGATAGTGTGAAATTATATGTGAATGGGGTTTTACAGGAATCAATAGCAACAGGGTTCCCGCTTAGTTACAGCAAGAATGCGATGGTGCTTGGCTTTGATGACAGGCTTTCTTTTGCGATGGATGAATTGCGGATTTTTAATGCCGACAGATCTGATTTTATCATCGCCGATAAAAATAATGCGTTGTCTCCTTCTGCACCGGGATTGGTGGCATATTATAATTTTAACAGTGGCAGACCAGGCGGTTCAAATCCGGATCAAAATATTTTGGTTGATTTGACTACTCATGCCAATCATGGCGTATTAACCAATTTTCAGCCATTATCAGGTAATATTTCTAACTGGGTAGAAAGTTATGCAAAGATAGTGCCCTTTGCAATGGAAGCGGTGGATATACAGGAGAAAGGTTTTACAGCTGCTTGGAAAAAACCTTCTGTGGGAGAGCTGGATCATTACCTGCTGGATGTAGCTGATAAACCCGATTTCAGTTCTTTTGTAGCAGGGTATCATAATTTAATTGTAACAGGAACAACGCACCTGGTAACCGGCCTGAAAAAAAATACAACTTATTATTACAGGATAACAGCAGAAAAGCAAACGTTGCGCGGACAGGGGGGCTATTCTAATACAGTGAGCATAAAAACAAATCAGTACTAAATTTAATGTCACTTCACATATTACGTATCTCTGTTATTCAAAGAGTTTTATCTCATTTCGTTTATTATTTAATCCTTCTGTTATCGTATTTTGTAAGCCGTTATTTTTGAATACCAACTATCAGCCGCCGGAGTTATTATGAGAAGGATCTGCTTATTGTTTTTTGTTTTTTTTATAGCATTTATTCAGGCTGCAAACCCGCAGCAAAAAAGACTCGATAGTTTACTTGTACTTAATAACAGCTACCACAAAGAAGATTCACTAAAAGCTATTTACCTGAAAGATATTTTCAGGGCCTATGCAAGTCAAAAGAATTATCCTGAATATAAATTGTATGCTGATTCTGCTGTGAAGATCGCCGCAGCATTGCCACGCAAAAATGTATTGGCTTATATATACCAACGCATAGCTGCGATAAACCATGTGTCAGACAGGCTGGAAGCGATTACCAATTACCGTAAATCGATTGAAGCTGCAAAAATATCCGGGGCCACTAAAACAGAAGCCGGTTCTTATCTTAATCTTGGTGCTTTGTATATGAGCATCCGTGATTACCCTTCTTCACTTGACGCGCACGAACGGGCATTAACCCTATATGTTTTTCTGGGTGAGCAGGTAGATGTGACCAGTTGCTACATGAATATTGCAACTATCTACAATGGTATGCAGCAAAGAGTAAAAGCAATAGAATATGCCAGAAAAGCAATGCCAACTTTTGAAACACTCAAAAGTTACCGTGGTATTGCAGTGGCCTGCGATGTACTGGGGGCAACATACCTGAGCGCTACAGAGCAGGAACTTGACGAAGTAGGTGTATCGCCTTCAGGACGGCTTCGTGTAGCGGCAGATATTTTTGAGAAAGGATTAAAAGCCGCTAAACAGGCTAATGATAACGGGGTAATAGCATCTGTTCTTGCAGATTTTGGAAGGTTGAATGAAATGATGGGTAAGAATGATATTGCCCTGTCTTATTTTCTAAAAGCACTGGAAATAAGTAAGGATGAAGACGATAACGATGGCCAGGAGATCTACCTTGATAATCTTGTTCAAACGGGTGTGTTCTACCTGAAGAAGATGAAGGATACTGAGAAAGCGGGCCCCATCCTTTTTCATGCGCTCGTTTTCTCACAAAAAATAAAAAATCTGGCGGCAGAGCAGGATGTGTTAACGGCTTTAAGCAATATGCATGAAGGGAACCGGAATTTTGATAGCGCCTTATATTATTTCCGCAAATCAATGGTGGTACGCGATAGTATTTCCGGTGAGGAAAGAGAGAAGGAAATTACAAGGAAACAACTGAAGATAGACTTTGAAATCAAGGAACGTGGGTACAGGGAAACACAGCAGTTAACAGATGTCAAATTAAAACAGCAGGTATTACTTGCAAGAGAAAGGGAACAGGAACTATTGGTAAAAAAACAACAACTGGAACTCAGTGATAAAGAAAAAAGCCTGCAACGATTAACTTTTCTTCAGAAACAGGCAGAACTGGAAAACCAGAAAAAAAGCCAGGCTAACCAACTGGTACAGGAACACCTGAAGGCAGAATATGACAGGAAAATACTTGATAAGCAAATAGACGTGCAGCATGTTGAACTGGTCTCTAACGGGCGGTTAATTGCTTTTCTCGGTGTAGGGGCAGTGATTGTACTGACTGCGGCGGTATTTATTTATAAGAGCCGTACAAAAACTGTAAAGCTCAACAGGCTGGTGTTTGAACAGAAAACAGAACTGGAAGAACTGGTAAAAGTAAAAGATAAAATATTCAGTATTGTAAGTCACGATATGCGTGCGCCCATCAATAACCTGGTAGCATTCGGTTCACTGCTGGAAGAAGGAGAAATAGGACAGCAGAAGCTTGCAAAATATATTGAGCAGGTGAAGGGAACACTGGACCACACCTCTTCGATGATGGAAAACCTGCTGAACTGGTCGGCAAGCCAGATGCAGGGTTTTACACCTGTTCTGGAAAACGTATCACTAAACAAGGTTGCATCAAATGTGATTGAAGGAATACGCCCTGCCTTATTGAAAAAAAATATTGTACTCGATAATCAGTTGTATAAAGAAATAAAAGTTACCGGCGACAGAAATATGACTGAACTGATCATCCGGAACCTATTGTCCAATGCAGTTAAATTCTCCAGACAGGGAGGAGCTTTGGCAATTTCTGTGCAGCACCATGAAGCGGGAAGTATCAGCTTTTCGGTGAAAGATAATGGAGTAGGACTGAGCCCGGAAAAAGTAGCGTTGATCAACGCATCCACAGTTCGTTCGATGAAAAGTACGCATGGTACTGATAAAGAAAAAGGAACAGGTCTTGGTTTGATGCTCTGTAAACATTTCGCTGCCCTTATGCATGGCAACATTTCTGTTAAAAGTGAAGAGGGGATTGGCAGTGTGTTTTCGGTAAACTTACCTTCCGGGTGAATGGACAACGGTGAATTCATTATTCACCATTCACCATTCACCATTCACAATTCACCATTCACCATTGCCCCCCTCCTCACTCAATAAAACGTGTCAAAGTTTTTTTATTGATCAGGTTATCCTGCAATGCCTGTTTATAGGCCACACTTACCGGGATGATAAAATTATTGCTGAGCTTGATATCAGATACGGTAATGTGTTTAATATGCAATGTGTTAATGATATATTGTTTGTGAACACGGATAAACATATGCTGCGGTAATTGTTTTTCCAGGTTCTTCAAACTGATCAATACCATATGCGACTTATTAACTGTGGTGCTGATCTTCGAAAAATCACCCATGCTTTCAATATACAATACATCGCCCATATTTATTTTAATATGGGTATTGTTTTCTTTAACGAAGAAATATTCATTAGCATCTATGGTGCGTACAAAATCAGTAGGTGGCTGGGTTGTTGTTTGCTTAACCGGCACCTCTGCCTGTATTTTTCTTTTTGCATCAAGGTATTCGATGGCTTTATCAACTGCCTTGATCAGCCTTTCTATTTTAGCCGGCTTAACGATATAATCAATCACATCAAGATCAAAACTTTCGGCTGCGTGCTCCGAGTGGGAAGAAATGAAAATAAAAACCGGAGGGTTCTTCAGGCTTTTCAGCAACTCAATACCGGAGAGAGAAGGCATATCAATATCCGAAAAAACAATGTCAATATCAACCTGTCTTAGTACAGTTAAAGCTTCCATCCCATCAGCCAGTACCGCTTTTAAAGACAGGGTTTCAATCTTTTTCAATTTGTTCGTTAACGAGTCCCTTTCCAGAATATTGTCTTCTATTATGATACAATTGTATTTCATTGGCTGATTTGGTGGTAATTATTTGACTTTTAAGCTCTTGCAAAGATGTTTAAATGTAGGTAAAATTGAAAAAAGAGGCAGGTGTATTTTTTTGGTCTACTGATTTACTGATGTTATCTACTGGTAAGTGCTGCTCGTCAATTTTGTTTCATTCGTGCATATATACCTGCTATTTTCACTTATCGTAGTCTTTATACTACATACTCTTTAGGTAAAGTACACGATATTGAGTCAGCCAAAACCTACATTATGAAAAAAAGAACTTTACATCAAATTGTAAGTACGCTTTGCATTACTGTTTTAATCTGTCTTATTTCAGGCTCTGCAAAAAGTCAATGCAGTTATATTGCTATCAGTTCATCAAATGACACTACTATTGTATCAGTTACCAGTGATTTTCCCTTAAAAATAAATACCGGCGATACTGCGGCCGACAATGTTACTTACTCAAATGCCATCCTTCAATGGAAAAACAGTAACACGATTATTAATAATCTGGATACGCCTACTTTACTCACACCGGGCATTAAGAAGGTATACTTTCTGATACCTGCTTCAGAATTTGATCTTTTCACTGAAGAAAGAAAGACTGCTATTAAAGCAAATCCTGATTTATATCTCATAAAATAATACACCAAGGCGTGCAATGCCATCGCATACCTTTTGTTATTCGATTTAATATTAGCTGTTACCGCACAAAATTCCTTTTATGAACACACCAAAACTAATTAAGCTGTTAGCAAAGATAATTTGTTTAGCAGTTTTGTTTTTTAACACCGTACCTGTTAACGGGCAGGCGTATAATTTTACCAACTGCAGTGCGGTTGGTAAAAATGGGCCAACACAAACACAGGTAAACAATACCTATACAGGTGCCAATACCTTAACAGGGAAAGTTACCATCTCTACACAGGGTATCCAGCAATGGACGGTTCCGGCAACAGGTACTTACCGTATTACTGCGGCGGGCGGTGCCGGGGGTGTTTCGGTTTTTAATACGCCTGCTGCTGGAAATGGAAGAGCCCTTTCAACAGAAATTACTTTAACCGCGGGACAGGTACTGAATATTGTTGTTGGCCAGAAAGGCCAGCAAAGTGCCAGTGCAAGTCAATTTTTGGCCGGTGGTTCAGGCGGGGGTGGTTCTTTTGTGTATACAGGTACGATAGGCGGTTCTGGCCTTATTGTAGCTGCAGCTGGTGGCGGCGGTGGATTGGCTTCTCCTACAAATGTTCAGCCCGGAAATGTACCTGATGGGAATTTTGGTACAAACGGATCAAATAGTAATGGCTACAATAATACGTTTATTGCTCTGGGTGGCATAAATGGAAACGGAGGTGGTTTCTCAAACCGGGGTCTTAATTCCGGTGCCCCCGGAGCCGGTTGGCTTTCTGATTTTAATCCGGCATTCCAGGGTACTTTTCTGGGAGGCGGGGGGCTTAGATTTGTAGGTGGAACACCTTTGGGTACTAACGGGAAAGAAGGAGGCTTTGGTGGTGGTGGTGCCGCGGGTAGTAATTCCAATACTACACATGCCTGGGCAGGTGGCGGCGGTGGTTATTCAGGTGGTGGGGCAGGACATAATACGGGTAATTCTGATGGCCAGCTCGGCGGCGGCGGGTCTTATTTAACCGGTGCCAATCAAACAAACCTTGGTTTAAATGCGGGTGATGGATATGTAACCATTACCGCATTAACAACACCTGCCGGTGCTTTGAATTTTGATGGTGCTAATGATTATATAACACTTGGAAGTTTATTAACCAATAACCAGTCTTACACTAAAGAAGCCTGGATAAATATAAATACTTCTTCTTCCAATAATATTATCAGCTCACCTGATGCTCCGTTCTGGATATACTTTGGACATCTGGCTGCTGCTAATGGATGGACATCAACTTCAACCATAGCACAGGATCCGGCTACTTTTCCGCTTAATCAGTGGGTACACGTTGCGGTTACTTATGATGCACCGTCTGCTACCATGAAATTATATAAGGGGGGAGTATTGGTAGCTACCAATACTTCAATGGTTCCCCATGTGGCGGGTGCCATCAATATAGGTGCCTGGAAGGTAAGTAATTTTTTCAGCGGTTCTATGGATGAAGTACGTATCTGGAACCGGGTATTGTGTCAGAGTGAGATCCAAAATAACCTTACCTGTGAATTAAGCGGTAGTCAAACAGGATTGGTTGGCTACTATAAATTCAACCAGGGAAATGTTAATTATGACAATACAGCCATCACCGCTTTAACAGATGCAAGTGGCAATAATAATACAGGAACTTTAAACAACTTTACACTCACCGGAACTGCTTCTAACTGGGTGGCCGGTAATGTAACCGGTAACTGCACCGTGTTTGCAGCGCCAACTTCTCCTATAACCGGAGCTACCTCGATCTGTTTAGGATCAACAACTACTTTATCAAATGCCGGTACCGGAACATGGAGCAGCAGTAACACTGCGGTGGCAACCATTGATCAATCAGGTGTTGTTAGTTCCGTTGCTGCGGGCAGTACTACCATATCGTTTACAAATAATTGCGGAGGCGTATCTACCACATCATTTACTGTAAATGCATTGCCTAATCCTGTAATTTCTGCTGGCGGTCCTACCACTTTCTGCCAGGGAGGTTCTGTAGTACTTACAGCAGGTGGTGCAACAACCTACAACTGGTATACTGCTTCTACACAGGCAGGATTGGCTGTAGTACCTGTACTGACAACAGGAAACAGTGTGACGCCGGTTTCATCAGGATGGTATAGAGTTATTGCAGCAAATGCATCGGGTTGTACCGCAACGTCAAACAATATTCAGGTAGTGGTAAATGCACTGCCTGCAGCTAATAGCGTGCCAGGTGGCCCAACCACTTTCTGTGCAGGAGGGAATGTAAATCTGTCTTCCGAAACATATTCACTTTTCTTTAATGGGGCTAATTCGGTTTCAGTACCTAATGGGTATCCAACTACAGACGATATTACCTATGAGGCAACCATTACTCCGGTATATCTCAATTACTCAGATTTTAATGTGATCATTAATCACGATAATTATAATACAGGTGCGATTCATTTTCAGTTTGATAAGGGCAATCTTCAGTTCTCTGTGGCTGGTAATGTACCCAATGACCAGTACTGCAACATCGCCTTTGCAATAAACACCACCTATCATGTTGCCGCTGTTTATTCGAAATCGGGTAAATATGTACAGTTTTATGTGAATGGAGTTTTGGTACGTACGGCTACTTATACATCAACCGTATCGATTATCGGAAATAATTCCTACAATATCGGATCATGGAATGGAAACAGTCGTTTCTTCGCGGGTAATATAGATGATGTAAGAATCTGGAATGTTCAACGTACCGCTACCCAGTTAATGGCGGCTATGAACAATGATCCGATACCTGCCGGAACTCCGGGACTCATGCGGTATTACCGTTTTGATGAAGGAACCGGAACTACAATAACCGATGATGCCGGAAACGGAACAGGCACATTTATCATTGTTAGCGGTGGGCCAGCCTTTATGACCACAACCCCTCCGCCGGGCGCGCTCACTTATTTATGGAGCCCAGGCGGAGCCACTACACAAAATTTTTCAGCAACCACATCCGGAAGCTACACAGTAAAATTAACCAATGCGTCAGGATGTTCTGCTACATCAGATGCAGATGTGGTTACTGTGAATCCATTGCCTACAGCTACAGCCGGCAGTAACAGCCCCGTTACAACAGGAAATACTTTAACGCTAAGTGCATCAGGCGGTTCTTCCTATAGCTGGACAGGCCCCAATGGCTTTACATCAACGCAGCAAAACCCGTCTATTGCTATTACCAGCCTGGCAAACGGCGGAACTTATTCGGTTACAGTAACCAGTGCCGGCAACTGTTCTGCAACAGCTTCTACTTCAGTGGTAATAAAAGATCCGGTGGGCCCAACAGGCATTAACAATGGAATTTTAATGTGGTTAGATGCATCCGATATAGATGCCGATGCAAACACCGGTAACGATCCTTCAAATAATACAAGTGTAGCAACCTGGAAAGATAAATCCGGCCTTGCACATAATGCAACCACTTTGTCAGGCAAGAATAATATTACTTATCTCACCAACCAGATCAATGGAAAATCAGTAGCCCATTTTACCAGGGTGAATGATGTTACAGGTACAGTACTGGAAGCAACAGGTGTAGATATCCGTGCTGCAGCAAATCCGGCTATTACCATGTTTACGGTGTACAAACAAGGTACCCATGTAAATGATGGCGGGCAAGGACAGGCTTTATGGGGGAATGATAATGGTAACTGGGACAGGTTCTTTTATAACTCGTGGAACTTTACCAACGACGGTATCGTTTCATTAGGACCAGTGAACCCGACCAATGTTACTGTTACGGGGGCAGGAAATACAGGTGTTACACAATTGATGACCGCTGTGTATAACAATGGTGTTCCTTCGGGATCAAATATCTATTTCAATGGTGCCGTGGTTAATACATTTACGGATAATACACAGCCGTCTGCAGCACAAACAGATCTCAGGATTGGTTGGGATGGAGATAATGGAACTTTCAATGGAGATATTGCTGAGTTTATTGTGTACAACAGGAAGCTGACATATTGCGAAATCTTGCAGGTGAACCAGTACCTGGGTGCAAAATATGGTGTAACCTTTACAAGTGCCACTATTACTGCAGGAAGTGCAACTACTTTCTGCCAGGGAAGTTCTGTTACTTTAACGGCCAGTACTGGTGATAGTTATCAGTGGTATAAGGATGGTGTTGTTATTCCATCTGCTACTACATCAACCTATAATGCTACAGCATCCGGAAACTATACGGTTAATATTACCACTTCAGGCTGTACGGCAACTTCTTTGGGAACAGTGGTTACAGTAAATGCACTGCCATCTGTTACTATTGCAGCAGTTGGCGGCACTTCTGTTTGTCCCGGAAGCAGTGTAACACTTAATGCCACCACAACAGCAGGAACCGGCACCATCAGCTCTTATCAGTGGTATGGAAACGGTGTTGCTGTGAGTGGTGCAACAGGAAATTCTTATGCGGCCACTGTTAGCGGAAGCTATACTGCCTCAGTAAACAATTCAGCTAATTGCTCCGCTTCATCCAATGCGGTTTCAATAACCGTAGCAGATGTAACGCCACCGGTAATTACTACTCAACCCAATATTTTAACTCCTGCCAATCCTGATGGAACGGTAAATGCAACAAGTGCTGCGGGTGCTGTTGTAAATTATTCATCGGCAATAGCCACAGATAATTGTAGCAATGTATCAGTGGTATCTGTTCCGGCCAGCGGTTCTGTGTTCCCGATTGGAACAACTGCTGTTACCTATGTTGCAACAGATGCAGCAGGAAACACGGCTACCGGCACATTCAACATAACTGTTGTTGGTATTGTACCACAGATTATTTGTCCTGCTAATATCTCAGTAAATGCACCTCAGGGGCAGTGCAGCGCCAATGTAAGTTTTGCTGCTACAGAAACAACCGCAATACCTGCTTCAGTTATTTCGTACACTGAGAACGGAAGCGCGGTAACATCAGGTAGTGTCTTTACTGTTGGTGTACATACGATTGTTGCCACTGCAACCAATGCGATAGGAACATCAAGCTGTACATTTACTGTAACGGTTAAGGATGTTCAGGCTCCTTTATTCGCCGGAACAGCAACTGGAAGCAGTGTTCCTGCAAATATCCTGGCTAATGTTCCGGAGGCATCACAATACCAGTTGGTATATAAACTGCCGGTACCTAATGTGGCCAATTGGGACGCAGGTTCTGCAATTCCGTATACTGTTAATAATGCGGCTTCGTTGGCTTCAGCCAATTTCAACAGAATAGCCTACTATATGGAGCTGGATGGTAAGTGGGTATGGGTGTCGATGGATAAGTTTACCAATAATGTTGCTTTAACCGGTATTCCATTGGGCAACACTTTCTTCCAACAAAAAGTTAATAACCTCAATGTATTGTCCAGCGCCGGAGCTGGCGTTGTAAACGGGAATAATATTACTACCGGAAATATTGAGTTCTGGAGTAATTGTTATAGCACTGCCAATGCCGCTGCCATTCCGGGTGCTTCAGGTAGTGTGTATGATTTTGGAGACAGAATGGATGGGATTGATTGTTATGGATCATTCCAGGTACATAATTATGGAGCATCGCAGACCGTTTTTGCCTATAACAGATGGTCAGATGCAGGAAACAATATCTCTGACTTAGGTATTGGAAACAGCCCAAGCGGTAATCCGGATTGGACATTCAGATCGAATGCCAATGGGTATACAACAAAAAATATTTATGTTTTCATTTCAGGTGGTATTGCTGATATTACCGCCAACACAGATCCGGGTCAATGTGCGGCTACAGTTACTGTAACTGTACCACAGGCTTCAGATAATTGTGGAACAACAACCGTTGCCGGTGTAAGGAGTGACAACCTTTCATTAGCTGCACAGTATCCGGTAGGGGTAACAACCATTATCTGGACAGCCACTGATGCATCTGGTAATGCAACTACTGCTAACCAGACAGTGACTGTACTTGATAAAACAGCACCGGCTATTAGCTGCCCGGCTAATATCAATGTGTTTGCTACAAGTGCTGCAGGTGCAGTGGTAAATTATACCCTGCCTGTTGCAACAGATAATTGTTCAGGAGTTACTATTGTAAGAAATGCCGGCCCTGCCAGTGGTTCTGTATTCCCGATTGGAACTACAACAATTAGCCATACAGCAACCGATGCATCAGGTAATGCAGCCAGTTGTACATTTACTGTAACGGTTTCAGGTTTGGCACCTGTGATTCACAATCCTGCTAATATTGTTGTAAATGCAACTACAGGTCAGTGTGGCGCCAATGTAAATTTTGCTGCCACAGAAACAACAGCAATACCAGCATCTACTATTAACTATTCTATTAACCCGGGTAGCTTCTTCCCTGTAGGAACAACTACTGTAACAGCTACTGCTACCAATCCGGTAGGAATTTCTACTGGCACATTTACTGTAACAGTAATAGACAACGAAAACCCAACCATTACAGCTCCTGCAAATATTGCGCAGAACAATGATGCGGGTGCATGTGCTGCAACAGTAAACATCGGATTGCCGGTAACAGGAGATAATTGCGGTGTAGCAAGTGTGGTGAATGATCATCCATCAGCAAGCTACCCTGTAGGTACAACCATTGTAATCTGGACAGTAACCGATGTTCATGGCAATAAGAATATCGCAATACAGTCAGTAACAGTAACAGATAATGAGAACCCAACCATCACCGCTCCTGCAAATATTGCAGTAAGTAATGATGCGGGTATATGTGCTGCAACAGTAAACATCGGATTGCCGGTAACAGGAGATAATTGCGGTGTAGCAAGTGTGGTGAATGATCATCCATCAGCAAGCTACCCTGTAGGTGCAACCGTTGTAACCTGGACGGTAACGGATATTCATGGTAACACCAATACCACCACACAGTCAGTAACAGTAACAGATAATGAGAACCCAACCATCACAGCTCCTGCAAATATTGCAGTAAGTAATGATGCGGGTGTATGTGCTGCAACAGTAAACATCGGAACGCCGATAACGGGAGATAATTGTGGTATAGCAAGTGTTGTAAACGATCATCCATCAGCAAGCTACCCTGTAGGCACAACCATTGTAATCTGGACAGTAACTGATATTCATGGCAATACCAATACCACCACACAGTCAGTAACAGTAACAGATAATGAGAACCCAACCATCACCGCTCCTGCAAATATTGCAGTAAGTAATGA
>Ga0208395_100028_pt1 | contig 118540 bp, 88 predicted proteins | sample LakWasMet61_LOW9_2_FD_183893 | JGI IMG/M metagenome (GOLD analysis project Ga0208395, IMG submission 183893) | Freshwater sediment methanotrophic microbial communities from Lake Washington under simulated oxygen tension - Sediment Metagenome... | ecosystem: Environmental > Aquatic > Freshwater >...
TGCACGAACAAAGCCAAATAGTACCCAGATTATGGCACAAAAAAGGGAGGAGCACTTTGCAAAGTGCTCCTCCCTTGGTATCTTCAACTATTACCTAAAATCAGTCAACCTATTTTAGGACGTCACATATTGTCTCAGTATTTATTTTATAGATACCGGTACATCAAGATTTTCCCAGCTCAACACAAAACCTTTGTTATTAATTGTGTACACCAGTCTTTCGTTCATGCTGGCCGATTTAACGGGCTTCACTGTTACCCTTATTACATCTTTTGCGGGGTCTTCGGTTGTTTCGCCTGTGCGTTTAATACCCCACTGGCCTGTTTCTGCATTTAAAATGATGGTCCACTCTTTTTCGCCGGGGATAGCGTAAAGGCTATACTTACCTGCAGGCAGGGCTTTGCCTTCTACTTTGATGCCTTTATCTGTTTCAAAGATAGTGGCCTGGTTGGCGCCGGCTCTCCATACCTGATTGTAAGGAACCAGTCCGCCCCAAACCTGCCGCCCTTTTACAGAAGGGCTGCTGTAACTGATGGTGATAGTAGCATCTTTTACTTTGCCTGTGGCAGTGGCTGCGGGACTTGCCTGCGACCAGATCTGTGATGATACCAGCATCAGTGTCAATACCAGGGCAGTCCCTTTAATGATTTTCATTTTTTTCATAGCTGTAAGTTTAGTTAATAAAATCCGTGGCTTATTAGCTTAAAACTACTGATGATTTGCTGTTCGATGCCATTAACAGAAAGTTAATATGTGTGATAGGAGAAGCTGGTTTTAAATACTTCTTAAAGAGTAACCCGTTATACATCAAATTTTTCTTAATATTTATGAAAGCCGGTAGCAGAGATATTTTTGCGGGTTACTTTTCATGAAAAAAAGTATTAAGGGGTAGAAATAAAAAAACATGATACAAAAAACATATTTTAAGACAAAAGATTATTGCAAAGTAAAATTCTCGTTTACCGGTGAAAATGCTGAAACTGTTGAGGTCCTTGGATTGAACAGTGATTGGGAAAATTCGGTGGTAATGAGCAAAAAGAAAGACGGAAGTTTTACCTGCGATGTATCCTTACCTAAAAACTCTCAGCACGAATTCAAATACCTGGTAAATGCCACAGAATGGATCAATGATCCGGAAGCTGATGCACAGCAGGCAAATGTGTACGGCGGCAGCAACAGTGTAATTACTTTGTAGCAGATTGGTTAAAAGGGTTAAAGAAGTTAAAAGAGTAAAAACTAACGTGTTGTGCTCCTATTGAAATTCGTTAGTTCTCTGTGTAAACTCTTTTACTCTGCGGCTCAGCGGTGAAAAAAACTTGTCTTATAGTCGATTTGCTTTGGTCTATAAATTCAATTCACCGCAGAGAACATGAGATGCAGAGAAAGCGCAGAGGGTTGTTTTCTTTCAAATCTTTTTTTGAAACACAAAACAAAACTAATTTAACCGCTTTAACTATTTTAACCACCCCTCAGCCTCAAAAAAAGCAAGGAATCCCTTTCTTCCTGCTGTCGTTATTAAAATAATAGATAAAAGAAATTTCGCTGCTTCCGCTGAACCTGTTGATTCGGCTGATATCCTTATTGATGATATCATAACTAAGTCCCAGTTGATAATCGGAAGCTTTCAGGCCTACATAAGGATAGATGGCATCCTTAACGCGGAGCCATGCCCCAAGGTATAAGTTCATATCAGACGAGCCGAGGCCCAGGCCATATGCGGCACCGAACACATATTCATTAGCGCCTGCCTGTTGCATCATATGGGTACTTACAAAAAGGTTATCCAGTTCTCCTATATTAAAACTTGCTCCTGCATGCACCGTAAAACGTTGCGCCAGCGATGGATTAGCTGCGCTGAAAAATGAGAGTCGTGGCCGCAGAATATGAAACATGCTGGCACCAAATGAGAACTGGTTGCCTGTTTCATCTTTATAATTATACAGGATCCCCGCATTCAGATCAACATAAGAAACAGAACGGTTGTTGATTGTTTCACCGCTGGGGATTGAAAGATCAAACCCCGATCCTGTAAACTGGCTGTTGAAAGAGATCTTACTAAAGTCAACGTTGTTCCGTGCAATACTTGCCTGGATACCTATACCAATACTCTGATCACCATCTGCATCCAGACCTTTATTAAAAGCGGTTGATACAGAAAGATAACTGTTCTTATATATGCCACCGGTAGACTGATCGTACAAGGCATGCACACCCAAACCCCAGCGGTCGTTACTGCCAATACCGCTTTTTAGAATTTTTGTGTCGAATGATGCAGTGCCTGTTATATATGGATCGCCAGTACCGGTTGATTGATTGCGGATATTAAAAGTGGAACGGCTTGTTCCCTCGAAATACCCGGTAAGCGCGGGATTAAAAGTAAGCGGAGAACTGAAATATTGCGAAAAATGCGGATCCTGTGCAGCTACCGGCTTTACGCACACAAAGGAACCGAGCAGTACAATAATGATATGTTGATATGTTCTCTGCATGCAGCGCATTAGTTGATCAATAAAATATTTCCTGTTCGTTTAACAATATTTCCGCCGCCATCAATAGCCTCGGCTGCCCAGATATAAGTGCCGGTAGTTTGTAATTTACCGTTCAGTTTTCCATCCCATCCGTTTTGCGGGGTTGCATCGTTTGTCTGGAAAACAAGATTGCCCCATCGGTTAAACACTTTAAAATAAGTAAGTGTTCTGATGCCCACCAACATAGGATAACACCTGTCGTTCAGGCCATCGCCATTTGGCGTAAACCCCTGCGCCACATACATATCTCCTTCGGTAGCTACTTTCACATAAACAGAATCGTTGGTAACACATCCGGCGGCAGTTTTAATTGTTACCGTATAGGCCATATCATTATTGAGGGTAACGCCTGGTGAGCGGATACCAGGATTATTTAATCCTGCTGCCGGATGCCACAGATAATTTACACCAATAGCTCTTGCATCCATAATGAAAAACTTGCCACCTACTGCTTTAATTGTATCGTACCTGATAGCAGCAGGGGTAGTTTCGATAATATAGTTTGCAATGATCTTTTCGGTGAGATTACTACAGGATGCATTATTTGCAGTGAGCGAGATTGCATAACTGCCGCCATTTTGAAAAGTATGTACCGGAGATTGGGTGTTTGATGAGGATCCATCACCAAAATCCCATTGCCAGGTAATGCCACCCGAATTGGAAACAACCGAATTATTTGTAAAACTAACCGGCGAGCCTGCACAAAGACTGTTGGGTTTAAATTGCAATACGGGTTTTGTTAACAGGTCGAGACGGATGGTATTGGCTGCATTTGCAGTACAACCTTCTTTCGAAATAAACTGTACGGTATAGTTACCTGATTTAGCAGCAGTATAACTGGATGCAGTTGCACCCGGTATCAGCTTTTGATCGGCATACCATTGATAAGTAGCTGCATTAACCGCGTTAAGTACCAGGGTTGAGCCATCGCAGATATAATTTACTGAAGGATTTTGCAGTACTCCTTTAGGCAATGGATTAACCACAACTGCTACCGGTAATAACGCAGAACATCCTGTTTTGGAAATTCCTTTAATGTAATAGGTTCCGGAACTGGTAACAGCTGAAGGCATAGCCACCTGGTTTGTTTGTGCCGCATCTGTATAGTACATAAATGTTACATCTGCCGCATTGCCACCGGTTGTTACGGTTGTAATAAGATTAACCACAGATGGTTCACAAACAGGTGCAGGATTGTTGATGTTAATTACCGGAGGAGTAAAAATATTTACCGTAACAGGTTGTATGCTGGTACATCCGGTTTGCAAACTGCCCTTAATAAAATAAGTGCCCGGAACCGAAATGGCGGAAGGAGTTGTAACCGGTTGTGTGGCGGCTGCATCATTCCAATAACTGAAAGAAGTTCCGGAAGAACTACCGGTAGTTATCTGTACATCCAACAGACTGATGGTAGACGGAGAACAAACCGGTGCCGGATCTGTTACAACCAATGTTGGCTGAGGATGTACTGATAGGTTTACAGCTTTCAGTACAGAACAGCCTGCTGAAGTAGTTCCTTTAATATAATACGTGCCGCTGCTGTTAACAGATGCAGGATTGCTGAGTGGCAATGTTGCAGCGGCGTCTCTCCAATGAGTAATAGTTAGCCCGGCCGTACTGCCGGATAGAACAGCGGGGGAAGTTAAGTTTATTGAGGATGGGGAACATACCGGTGAAATACCGGCCACTACCAGATTTGGTGCAGGGTTTACAGTTACGGTTGCAGCTGTGGAAGTTGCAGAACAACCATTTGCTCCCGTTACTGTTACCTGCTTAACAGCGCTGTTAGTAACTAAAACGGATTGTGTGGTTTCACCTGAATTCCATACATAATTATTCCCCGCAGCAGCTGTTAGTATAACAGCGCCACCTTCACAGAAAGTGGTTGAACCGCTGGTACTAATAGTGGCAAGTGGTAAGGGTTTAACTGTTATTGCAGTGATAGATGAGTTGGCAGAACAGCCATTTGCATCTGTTACCGTTACCTGTTTATTGGCGGTGCCGGTTACCTGGATGGTTTGACTTGTTTCACCAGAGTTCCACAGATAAGAAAGTCCGCCGCCAGCAGTTAAATTCACAGTACCGCCGGCACAAAAAGTAGTAAGACCATTGGCCGTAATGGTGGCAGTGGGTAAAGCATTCACTGTTACCGCTGTAACAGATGAGGTGGCTGAACAGCCGTTCACATCTGTTACTGTTACAGATTTATTGCCCGTTGCAGTTACATTTATGGTTTGACTGGTTTCATTAGTGTTCCATAAATAAGAACTGCCCGCACTTGCTGTTAAATTAACTGAGGCCCCCGAACAGAAAGTTGTTGGGCCTACTGCATTGATTGTGACTGTTGGTAGCAGATTAACCGTTGTTACAACCGGTTGAATAACTGAACAATTTGCTACAGTTGTGCCTTTGATATAATAAGTGCCGCTTGCAGCCACTGCAAAATCATTTAATAAAGGATTTGTTCCTACAGCGTTTGTCCATCTGGTATAAGTCAGCCCTCCTGTACTTCCAGTTGTAATGTTTGCAGAAGTTAAATCAACAGTTGCGGGAGAACATACTGCCGTCGGATTTGTAATTGTTACTGTGGGTAATGGATTGATTGTTGTTACTACCGGTTGAATAACCGAACAGTTTGCAGCCGTTGTGCCTTTAATGTAATAAGTGCCACTTACAGCAACTGCCGTCGCATTTGATAAAGCGTTTATTGCTGACGCATCGGCCCATCTTGTGTAAGTCAATCCCGCTGTACTTCCTGTTGTAATATTTGTTGCTGTCAAATCAATTGTTGATGGTGAACATACTGCCGCGGGGTTGGTGATTATAACTGTTGGCGAAGTATTGATTGTTGCACTTACTGGTTGCGTGGCCGAGCAACCTGTTGCCAAAACAGTTCCCTTAATATAATAAGTACCCGTAGTTGTTACTGCATTGGCATTGGTTAAAACAGAAGCAGCCAATGCATCTGTCCATTGAGTATATGTTAAGCCGGGTGTACTGCCTGTTGTAATACCTGGTACCGTTAAATCAATTGTTGATGGTGAACATACTGCCGCGGGGTTGGTGATTGCTACCGTAGGTGGAGTATTTATTATAGCGCTGACTGATTGCGTGGCCGAACATCCTGTTGCCGGTATGGTTCCCTTGATATAATAGGTGCCGGTTGCAATTACTGCATTGGCATTCGCTAAAGCAGATGTTGTTATCGCATCTTTCCATTGCGAATAGGTTAATCCAGCAGTGCTGCCTGTAGTAATACCTGCAGAAGTCAGATCAATTGTTGAGGGTGCGCATACGGCAGCAGGATTGGTGATTATTACATTGGGCGATGTATTTATCGTTGCACTTACCGGCTGAGTAACAGCGCAACCCGTTGCCGGAATCAGACCTTTTATATAATAAGTTCCTGTTGCAGTTACTGCATTGGCATTGGCTAAGGCCGAAGTTGCCAGTGCATCTGTCCATCTGGTATAGATTAATCCCGTAGAACTACCTGCCGTAATACCTACCACTGTCAAATCAATTGTTGATGGTGAACAAACTGTAACAGGATTCGTTATCGTTACTGTTGGTAAACTATTGATCGTTGCAGTCACTGGCTGCGTGGCTGCACAACCCGTTGTAACAACGGTGCCTTTGATATAATAGGTGCCGGTTGATGTTACTGCATTGGCATTCGTTAAAGTAGAAGTGGTCAATGCATCTATCCATTGAGTATAGATTAAACCTGCAGTACTACCTGTTGTAATACTTGCCACTGTCAAATCAATTGTTGATGGTGAACACACTGCTGCCGGATTCGTGATTATTACTGTTGGCAAACTATTGATCGTTGCACTTACCGGCTGAGTAACAGAGCAACCCGTTGCCGGAACCAGGCCTTTTATATAATAAGTTCCTGTTGTAGTTACTGCATTGGCATTCGCTAAAGCCGAAGTTGTCAATGCATCTCTCCATTGGGTATAGGTTAATCCGGCAGTGCTTCCCGTTGTAATACTCGTAGAAGTCAGATCAACCGTGGCTGGTGTGCATACTGCTGCAGGATTAGTAATCGTTACGGTTGGCAAAGCATTAATGGTTGCACTCACTGGCTGCGTGGCCGCACATCCTGTGGCAACAACAGTTCCTTTGATATAATAGGTGCCGCTAACTGTTACTGCATTAGCATTGGATAGAGCAGAAGTTGCCAATGCATCTGTCCAGCGGGTATAGGTTAATCCGGCAGTGCTTCCCGTTGTAATACTCGTAGAAGTCAGATCAACCGTGGCTGGTGTGCATACTGCTGCAGGATTAGTAATCGTTACGGTTGGCAAAGCATTAATGGTTGCACTCACTGGCTGCGTGGCCGCACATCCTGTGGCAACAACAGTTCCTTTGATATAATAGGTGCCGCTAACTGTTACTGTATTAGCATTGGATAGAGCAGAAGTTGCCAATGCATCTGTCCAGCGGGTATAGGTTAAACCTGCAGTACTACCTGCCGTAATACTTGCAGCTGTCAAATCAATCGTTAGTGGAGAACATACTGCTCCGGGGTTAGTGATTGTTACTGTTGGTGAAGTATTGATTGTTGTCGTGACAGGTTGTGTAACCGCACAACCTGTTGCAGGCACGGTTCCTTTTATGTAATACGTTCCTGTTGTTGTTACTGCATTGGCATTAACTAATGCAGAAGTTGCTAATACATCTGTCCATTGCGTATAGGTTAATCCACCTGTACTTCCTGCTGTTATAATTGAAGAAGTCAAATCAATTGTTGATGGCGAACATACTGCAACAGGGTTGGTGATTGTTACTGTTGGCGAACTATTGATCGTTACACTCACTGGTTGCGTGACCGCACAACCTGTGGCAACAACGGTGCCTTTGATATAATAGGTGCCGGTTGTTGTTACCGCATTTGCATTTGCTAAAGCCGAAGTTGCCAATGCATCTGTCCACCTGGTATAGGTTAGTCCTCCGGTACTTCCGGTTGTAATACTTGCAGCTGTCAAATCAATCGTTAGTGGAGAACATACCGCTGCCGGGTTGCTGATCGTTACTGTTGGCGAAGTATTGATCGTTGTCGTGACCGGTTGTGTAACCGCACAACCTGTTGCAGGCACGGTTCCTTTTATGTAATACGTTCCTGTTGTTGTTACTGCATTGGCATTAATTAATGCAGAAGTTGCTAATATATCTGTCCACTGTGTATATGATAACCCGGCTGTACTTCCCACCGATGTAATACTTGCTGCAGTTAAGTCAACCGTTGCCGGGGTACATACCGCAGCAGGATTTGCCACAACTACTGTTGGCAAAGGATTCACATCCACGGTTGCCGTTAAACCAGTGAACTGACAACCGGTGGCGGATATTTTTAAAGTAAGAATACCTGCATAAGAGGCAGGGGCCGCTGCCGTTGCAGGCACAGCAACAGTAATATCACCAACCGCAGGATTGAAATTATTTGGCGTAAAACTTACATTGGTAAATCCCTGTGCTATTGCCGTGGCATCCCACAAAATCTGGTATTGGTCCGGACTATTGGAGGTTCCAAAATTTTCTACAAAAGAAGTTTGTCCACGGCAAACGCTGGGGCTAAGCGGTGCAATAGTATTAATAACCGGATTCGGATTAACAGTTGTAGTTGTAGTAACAGTTGTTGTACATCCAAGTGAGGTTACCCCATAGCTCATGATAGGCGACCCTGCCGATACACCTGTTACTAATCCGGTTGCATCAATAGTTGCAGCCGCATTATTGCTGCTCCATGCACCTCCTGATGTTGTGCTGGTTAAACTAATGGTTGACCCAATGCATACTGCTACAGGGCCCGTTATTGGATTAACAGTAGGTAGCGCATTAACGGTAACTGTTGCGGTAGAGGACCCGGATGGGCCACCACCTTGAGGAAAAGGAACTGACGAATCGGTAATTGCCAAGAGTTGATACACAAAGCTTCCTGCAGATGAAGTAGGGACTGAAATTGTGGTACTTGGTCCTGAAACTGTAACAGCATTAGGTTGAACAGCACCATTAAGTGTATAAATAAAAGTATAGGGTTCAACACCATTCGAACCAGTAAACGTAATATATGTAACAGCATTTACACAAACAGTGGCTGTTCCGACAATCGTTGCAGATACTGCAAAAACATTCTCATAGCTATTATTCTTTTGAGAGTTTGTCAAGCTGCTACTACGGTCAGTCAATGACCCCCTAACATCAATAATACTTGGCGTTTTATTCCCATTATCTACACTGCCGGATGAAATACTAGCTTTGGTTTTTTCATCACCAACACCCGCTCTCACCATCATAGGCACCAACAATAAAACTAATACCGGCAAAAAAATGTGGTAGAGATTTGAGAAAGGAAACCGGAGATATATATTCTTCCTTCGGCAGACAGGCATACGCTTCACCCTCTCCTGCCAACAGGAGCGCATCAATGATTCTGCAGTTGAGGGGGAACTACGTTTCATCACAAGGATATCGGTTCACTAATTTAAACTATTACAGAGAGATCTGTCTCTTCTGTTTTAAGAATATTGCATCGGTTTTTATTTAAATACGTAAAAATCAGAGGCACGGTTTCCCGCAATATCCTGTAGACGGCCTTGCAGATGTAAACGTGGTTTTATAAACGCTCAATCCTGTGTTTTTCGTATAAAATTTCCCTCTTTCTAAGAAAAATAATTTCCTCTCCTCAAAGTTATTATTTCTTTACCCCTCGCGGGTTTCAGCGTTATCCGCTTTTGTATCGTGATATTAATTTTTACTATATATACGTACCGTGTTATTAAGATCTATCTGTACTGAATTATTTTATTCTTAACAGTATTTAATAATGCAGTTATGCCTTATTTCAAAGCCCCTTTTTAAACACATAGGTATATAGAAAAGCAAAAAAGAAATATAGCCGTTTGGCTATATGCCCTGTTTCCTGACCTATGTAACTATGTGTTTTACTAGCACAATACGTCAACTACTAAGCAAGATGAGATATGGTTAATCCCTTGTGCCCCTTGCGGTTCCTGGCGCTCCTTGCGTTACGGCTTTTCTCTCCAACACTTATAAACCCAAAAATCACTGAAACAGATTCATCTATAATAGTTGGCCCGCTGAGTATGCGGGTTTAAAGCGGTAGCGCAATGAACGCAAAGGGCTGCAATGATCGCAAAAAGCCTTTGTGTATTTCACACAATTCTTACTTAAAAACGCAATTAATCCGGTAAAACCAGAAATGATGCTATCAATAGCTAATTTTAATAGCACTACACGTTATATATATTAAACTTCAAAATGAATGATTTGGAAAACCGTACCTGCTAACAAATCGGGAACTTCGTTTTCCACCTTACTCAAACCTCATTCATCTACCCATTTAACCGCTTATCTTATTTACCTGCTTCATATTACAATTGAATATCCTATTTTCGTTTCTGCAAAGCTTTTTACCAAAATACAGCAGACGCAATTTTCAATTTACAGCCGATGAACAACTAAGCAGAGCTTAGATCTACTTACTGACAAGCTCAAACCTCCCCCGGCATTACGCAAAGGCATCCCTTTGTGATTTTTCTATTTATATACTTCTAATAAAAAATAATGACTACTTATATCAATCATAAGGGCAGGAAAACTGTTTTCACCTATCTCAAAGAAGCTTTAAACAGCGAACACCAGGATTTTACCACCGGCAGCATCCGTAAAGCCATCTTTATGCTGGCCATTCCCATGATCCTCGAAATGTGTATGGAATCTGTATTTGCCGTTGTTGATATTTTTTTTGTAGGTAAACTGGGCGCCAATGCCGCAGCAACGGTAGGTCTCACCGAATCCTTTCTTACCATCGTATACTCTGTTGCCATCGGCTTAAGCATGGCCGCAACAGCCATGGTGGCAAGGCGTGTGGGCGAAAAAAATTATGAAGACGCCGCCAAAGCCGGAGCACAGGCTGCTTTACTGTCTTTTGCAGTAACCATACTGATCAGTTGCACCGGGCTGTTCTTTGCCAAAAACATACTGAGCCTGATGGGCGCCGGACCCGAAGTGATTGCGATGGGAACCAGTTATACCCGCATCATGCTTACCGGAAATGTGGTGATCATGTTATTATTCCTGATCAACGGTGTATTCCGCGGAGCGGGCGATGCAACCATTGCCATGCGCAGTTTGTGGCTGGCTAATATCTGTAATATCATTCTCTGTCCGTTATTAATTCACCGTTACGGCCTGCCCGGCGCAGCTATGGCTACCACTACGGGCAGGGGTATTGGTGTTTGCTACCAGGTGTACCACCTGTTTAAAGGGAAGGGCATTATCAGGGTACATCTCAAACACTTTATTCCCGATACGGCCGTTCTGAAATCTATCCTGAACGTTGCCTCATCAGCAACGCTTCAGTTTTTAATCGGCTCGGCAAGCTGGATGATCATGGCAAGAATTGTTTCAGGATTTGGAAGTGATGCCGTTGCCGGCTATACCATCGCCATCCGCTTACTGATCTTTTTCCTGATGCCCGCATGGGGACTGAGTAATGCAGCCGCCACATTGGTTGGTCAAAACCTTGGCGCCAAACAACCCGACCGGGCAGAAAAATCTGTCTGGATAACCGCCGGTTACAATGCCATCTTCATGGCGGTTGTATCAGTGCTGTTTATTACAAGCGCAGAGTTTTTTGTAAAACTGATCAACTCAGATCCTGCCGTAATTAAAACTGCCGTGGTTGCTTTACGCACCATCAGTATGGGATATATTTTTTATGGTGTGGGGATGGTGATCATTAATGCATTTAATGGCGCCGGCGACAGTAAAACACCAACATGGATCAACCTGTTCTGGTTCTGGGCTTTCCAGATACCCTTTGCGTATACACTTGCCAATGTGATGCATGTGGGCACATCGGGCGTATTTATTGCCATCGTGGTAACAGAATCCTGCATCACCATTACCAGTGTGATATTATTTAAGAAAGGAAAATGGAAATTGGTTAAAATATAAAAACCGTGCCTTCTCGCCCGCTAAGCTCAGGCTTAGCGGGCGAGAAGGCACGGTTTATAGGATGTTGATTGCATCCAAATATGCAATCGGCTTTACCTTTATCTAATATTAAAAATGACACTGTACTATGGATTTACAATTAAAAAATAAACGCTTCATCGTTAGCGGCGCTACTTCCGGTTTTGGAAAAGCCATCGCCGAAGCATTGATAAAAGAAGGCGCTCATATTATTGCCATAGCCCGTGGTGAAGAGAAACTGAAAGCATTGCAATCATCCGCGCCAGCACAGGTGCAGATCATTGCCGGTAATATCTCAGACAGTAATATCATAGCAAAGCTGGTAAATGCAGTACAGGATAAAGAACTGCATGGCATGGTAGTAAACGCCGGCGGCCCTCCCGCCAAAACCGTTCTGGAAACCAGTTTAGAAGACTGGGACGATGCCTATAAAAACATCCTCCGATGGAAAGTGGCCATCACCCAGGCCATTGTACCTAAAATGATCGGGCAACACTATGGCCGTATTGTTTATATAGAAAGCTCCTCTGTAAAACAACCATTGGAAAACCTTGTATTAAGTAATTCTTTGCGGGTAGCCGTAGTTGGGATGGTAAAAACACTGTCGCAGGAAATTGCAGGCACAGGTGTTACCTTAAATATTTTAGGTCCGGGCTCTCATAACACCCCGGCTATCGACCGCATTTATCAAAAGAAAAGCGAGCAAACAGGTTTGCCATTTGAAGAGATAAAACAAAAAGCCATTCAACAGATACCCGTTGGCGCCCTTGGTGAAGCCGATGATTTTGCCAGCCTGGCTTTATGGTTATTAAGCCCCATGAGCCGGTATGTTACCGGAGAAACCATAACCGTAGACGGCGGAATGGTTAAAAGCATGCTTTAATCTCTTATCGGTACATTGATAAAAGATAAAGAATACAACAAAATATCAGGTAAACTAATCTGTAAGCGCCTATTCGGCAGCAGCCTCTTCTTTAGGTGTTACATTTTTAAGGCTAAGCTGGAATTTGGTATTGAGGGATACGATATAGTGGTTGGCCAGCAGTAAAGCTTTCACATTGGCATCTTCCAGCATCACAAAAGCAAGATCAGACGCCAGTGCAGAGCCGCTGATAATATTGGCCACACGGCCCTTGGTAAACTCGATTGAAAATTTATAACCCGCTTTACGGCCACTTCCCGCTCTTTCAAAATCAATACGGTTCAGATCCAACACCTGGTCTCCATTTACGGTTCTCTTTAATAAAATTTTGATAATGGGAAGGTACTTGCTCCAGATCTGTGTGTACATGTGGGTAAATTATGGGGTTTAGGGGTGTGTTGATTGCCCTTAGTAAGGGAGAATTACTCTGCAAAGGTGCGCTTTTTATGGCCGAAATACGAATTTGGTTTTGAATAATACTGCTCCACTTGGCCAAAAGGCGCGCTGGTATTGATTGACGGGCGTATATACTTTCTGTTTTTATTCCCTCCCATCATCCCATAAACTGCAAATCACCGCGTCTTACTCAGGCTTCTGCTTGTTATCTTCGTGGCTTATGACAAGTATCGACAGCGTACAATTACAGCAGGTTATCGTACACAAAGTGGGTAACCCCACCCGTGGCGAAGAACTGAAATTATCTGCTAACCCCTTAACCCTGAATGATGAGATTGTGCGGGGTTTACTGGCTAAATATTTCCTGGGGCCTTTTAATGAGCACGAACAATACCGGTTTACCCACCTCAGCGACCTGGGTATGAATGAGGTATACACTTATGTAAGCTCCCTGTTCGATACCCCCCAACAGTTTACCAAACATAGTGCCCAACTGGCGCAGTTTCTTTATAGCAAAAGCACGCATGCCAAAGTAAAAGAGGGCGAATTATATGTGGTGCATTTTAGCAATGTTCCTTTTGGAACAGAATATACAGAGGCCATCGGTATTTTTAAAAGCGAAACCAAAAAAACCTTTCTGAAAGTATTTCCGCACGGAGAAAGCTGGGAGGTGATTGCGGAAGATGGTATCAACATCAACAAACTGGATAAGGGATGCCTGGTATTTAAACAGGACCGCGAAAACGGCTATGTGGTATGCGTAGTAGATAATACCAATAAACAAAACGATGCCCGGTATTGGGTAAACGATTTTTTACAGGTAACACGCAGCGCCAACAGTTACCACTATACCGATGCAGCGCTGGGCATGTGCAAACTGTTTATCAGCAACGAACTGGCCGAAAAATTTGAGGTAAACAAAAGTGAACAGATAGATATGCTGAACCGCAGCATGGACTATTTTAAAACCAAAGATGAATTTAAGTTTAACGAGTTTGCAGAAGAAGTGCTGCACCACCCCGAAGTAATTGACAGCTTTACCCAATACAAACAAACTTATGAGCTGGCAAGGCAGGTAACCATTGAAGATGAATTTGATATTCACCTCTCTGCTGTTAAGAAGCAACAACGTGTATTTAAAAGTGTGCTGAAATTAGATAAAAACTTTCACGTGTACATCCACGGCCGCCGCGACCTGATTGAAAAAGGTTATGATGAGATGACGGGCAAACACTATTACAAACTCTTCTTCGACGAAGAGAGTTAATTACATCTGTGGTAGCTGGTAAGTCTTTTCACCGCAGAGCCGCTGAGAGCGCGGAGTTTACGCAGAGAAGTTTTTTTACATTAACTCATTCAACTCTTTCTGCAGATCGTATTGGATGTCTTCATGCAATGTCTTCATTGCGGTGTTGATCTTTTTAAGTTGCATCTCATACAGGTTTTTCAGCACCGTGGTTTTTGAATAAGGAATGCCCGAGCTTTTCATCTTGCTGCAGAAATAAATCAACAGCGTAGCTTCTGCCAGTTTTGATCCGGAGTATTTGATATAGCGGTTGGTGATGCGCAGAATTTTTCGGAGGCTTTTTTTAGTGAGGTACAGATTGGCTTTGGGCAATTCTGTAAAACCCCCGTCAATCAATCCTTTCACGCTGTTTATATAAGCTTCTTCGTCATGTGCCTCAAACAATAAAAAAGTAAGCAGTTCTTTATTTTCTTTCTTGAATTTAGCCAGACGCAAACAGAGTTCCAGCAGTTTGTAATGACTAACTGCCTGCAGCTCCTGCTTTAATTCCTGAACGGTTGCCATTTTCATGGATGCAAGTTAATGCGAATTTTTTGCCACCGGCTTGTCTGCCGATTGAGGCAGATTTCACAAATTAACACGGCGTCTATTCTGTGACAATCTGTGAAATCTGTGGCAACAAAAAAGACAAACTATCTTTACTGATCATTATTATTCTGTAACCATGCCATTCGATACCACCCAACCACACCCCGAATTATTGCCGGAACTGGTAACCATGCAAATGCCGTTTGGCAAATACAAGGGAAGGTTGTTATGCGATCTGCCGGATCACTACCTTGAATGGTTTCAGCGCGAGGGTTTTCCAAAAGGTAAACTGGGTATTCTGTTAGAAACCATGTTAGTGATCCGGTTAAACGGATTGGCTTATTTACTGGATCCATTAAAAAAGAAGTGATGAACGGCTGCTAAATCATTGGCTTACTCAAACGCTCTCCGGAATATTGCTTATTTTCAATCTGCCTTTTTTGATTACTTAACAGCCATATTAAAAACAACTTCATGAACACCTCCCGTAGATCCTTCATCCAAAAAACAGCACTCGTACTTGCCGGCAGCTCCGTTTTTTCAAAACAATTATTGGCCGCGGCCGCACCCAAAACCCTTACGGGAATACAGTTGTATTCTGTAAGAGATGATATGGGCAAAAACCCGCTTGGCACATTAAAAGCCCTTGCAGATATGGGTTACCGCAATGTAGAACACGCCAACTACGTCAACCGGAAATTTTATGGATACTCAGCAAAAGAATTTAAAAAGATACTTGAAGACCATGGAATGAAAATGCCCAGCGGCCACACCGTAATGGGCAGGAATCATTGGGATGAATCGAAAAAAGATTTTACCGATGTCTGGAAATACACGGTAGAAGATGCGGCAATTGCAGGACAGGAAATCGTGATCAGTCCCTGGCTGGATGAAAGTCTGCGAAAAAACATTGACGACATGAAACGTTATATGGATGTATTTAACAAAAGCGGCGAGCTCTGTAAAAAATCGGGCATGCGCTTTGGCTATCACAACCATAATTTCGAATTCAGCCAGTCGTTAGACGGCAAAAAAATATACGATATCATCCTCGATAACACCGACCCTTCGCTTGTGACGCAACAATTAGATATGGGTAATCTTTACGGTACCGGTGCCAATGCTTACGAGATCGTTAAAAAACATCCGGGCAGATTTGTATCCATGCACGTAAAAGATGAAGTAAAATCAGCCAAAGGCGAAATGGAAGATGGTTACGAAAGCACTATTCTGGGAACAGGCGTAGCCAATACCAAAGCCATTACAGATCTTGGTAAAAAATCGGGCGGCACACTGCATTTTATTATAGAACAGGAATCTTATCAGGGCAAAGCGCCATTGGATTGTGCCAGGGAAGATTTAAAAGTGATGAAAAGCTGGGGGTATTAACTCAATTTGCCCCTGTTTTTTTCGCAAAGAAAGAAAAGCCCCCTCTCAATTCATAGAGAGGGGGTGGGCAAGCAAAGCAAAGCCGGGGAGTGTTTATTTTTTGTAAATACCTCTTGCCAAAGCATATGTAATAATCCCTGCAATACTTTTGGCGCCAACCTTATCCATAATCCGTGTTCTGTGCCCCTCAATAGTCCGTTTACTCAGGTTCATGGCATAAGCAATTTCTTTACTGGTACACTCCCTGCATATTAAACGGATGATCTCTTTCTCCCTTTCCGTAAAAAAAATATCGGTGCTGGTTGTTGACTGGTAATTTTTTGAAACAATCTCGGTAAGCCGTTCTGTAATCTCCCTGCAGAAATATGGTTTATGCCTGTAAACCGTGTTAATGGCTTCTGCTATTTCAAGTGTATCTGCGCTTTTTAACACATACCCCAATGCACCTGCTTCCAGCATTTGCAGGATGGGTTCTTCTTTGCCATAGGCAGATAATACAATTACCCGGTTGCTGATCTTTCGTCGGGTCAGTTCTTTGGTGGCCATCACACCGTCCATTATGGGCATACCAATATCTGTGAGGATTACGTCGGGCAGCAGTTCTGTAGACCGTCTTACAAGATCCTGGCCGTTTACTGCTTCGCCCACAACCTCTATATTTTTAATCTGCCCCAATAAGGTTCGTAACCCTGTTCTGAAAATAGTATGATCGTCTGCAATCATAACCCTGATGTTTCTTTTTTCCATATAAAGTGGTTTTAAGTGAGTGTCCTCTTTGTATTACAAACAAACAGCGGTCAACAGGGATGGTTACGGGGCTCTACCCGTATTTATACTGAGTAGTACCCATTGTTTCACAAAAAATCAACAATTGAAAGCTAAGATAACAAAGGATTTGAGCGGCAACAAGCGTTAAAACACGGTATTTATACGGAGAAGATGCAGCAAGGTAATTTTAAAAACACTATGGGCATTTGAGGGGAATCGTCACAGGTATTTATTACCACAGTATTTTATAGTTCTGCAGATGGTGATTGTGAGGACACAATCACTGCCTCGGTATTTTGTAGTCCTGCAGAAGAACATGAACATCCACATCCAATCCCTGCGCCAAAGCAACCAGTGTTGTAAAGGCCAAATTCACTTTCCCTTTCTCAATTCGTTGAATCTGACTGTATTCAAGGCCGGAAGTGGCAGCCAGCTGACGGATACTAAGCCCTTTTGCCTGCCTCAGTTTAGTGAGAGTAGAGGCAAACCTGGTCAGTATCTTTTCCCTGTTATTCATCGGATAACAAGGTCAGTTCAATGTGATTATTTTTTGACGTATGATTATACGTCTTTCCGGTTTTCTTGTTAACTTAGTACAAACCAAATGCCTCTGGCTTTGCTTATGAAAAAAGCGGATCTGTCATTGCTTCCAAAAGAAACCCTGCATATTATTCTGTATGGTCTGTTAATGGCGCATATCAGAAATCAAAAACATTCTTCCTGAAATATCATTCAGATATGAATGGTGCAGCATTCAGCTATCCTGCCCTGTTAATAATTAGCATATAAATGTGGAGTATTTAACATCTATAAAATAGAGATGTCGGTTTATTTTATAGAAATTTAAACACGATACAAATATTCCAATCCAACCTATATGATCCCTGCCGTAACTACAGCGTATAAAACGCTAAGCAAGCACGGTTTTGCAGACGTTATGCAAAACAGCATTACAGGTGAAAAATCATTACATGCTACTGCGTTTTTTGATGCGGGAGAACTGATCTGCGGTTTTGGGCCGGAAAAAATTTTAGACTCTCCCACCTATCTAACTGTTCAGATTGACGAAGACAAACACATCACACTTCAACCGGAATTCCTTCAGTATATCAATCATAGTTGCAACCCGAACGTTTTTTTTGATACGGCCAATATGGAACTGATTGCTTTAAAAGAAATTCAACCGGGAGACGAGCTGGTGTTTTTTTATCCTTCAACCGAATGGGAGATGGATCAACCCTTCGATTGCTTTTGCGGCACCCGGCAATGCCTGCATCGCATTCAGGGCGCCGCTCATCTTTCTGAAGAAGATGTAAACAAATACAGGCTTACCAATTTTATTCAGCAAAAACTGCAAACCCGTAAGACGAAATAATTCTCATGTGCCCTCTTGATGACCTTATTCCCGAAGTACCTGTAGACCGTTTGAAAATTTGGGTGTTGGCCCCATACCTTGAAACAACAGATGCCAATATTGATTACTATTACGATTTTACACAAAGCATAGCCGAGTACACAAAAACATTCAAAGAACTTGATCTGCCCTGGCAATGGCAGCCGGTAACAATGAATGATTATGTGTTGATCATTGAAAAGATCATTGAAGAAAAAAATGCAGGATATCATTTCCCCCTGGTACTGAATTTATGCGATGGTGATGAGGTAAACGGCACACCCGGTGTTTCTGTAGTACAATTGCTTGAAGCCTCAGACCTTGTATACACAGGGTCTGATGAATATTTCTATCGCATCACCACATCTAAAATCCCCATGAAGCAGGCTTTTGATAAAGCCCATGTGCCCAACGCCAAATGGGAAACAATCCTCTCAAAAGATCAAAAGATTGATGGATTGTTTGATAGATTAGGAACACCTGTAATTGTTAAACCATCCGTTTCTGGTGGCAGCATGGGCGTAGGCATAAAGAATGTTGTTTATACACCCGAAGCATTAGAACAACAGGTGCAGCAAATGTTTGATGGCTACCGTGGCTGGAACCTTGCTGCCGATGGCTTGATAGCAGAAACATTTATTACCGGCCCTGAATTTACCACGCTTATTGTTGGTTCATCGAAGTTTCCTGAACAATGCATCGTTTACGAACCGGTTGAAAGGGTATTTCATCCGTCTTTACCCGAGCAGGAAAAATTCTTATCCTTCGACCGCCTGTGGGAGATCTATGAAGAAGAATCGCCCATGCCGGAAGAAGCTAATTTTTACGAATACCAATCGCCCGATCCATCGTTGCACGCAGCGCTTAAACAACTCAGTCTTGATGCCTATATCGCCGTTGGCGGAACAGGGTATACAAGAATAGACATCCGCATGGATGCCGCAACCCAACAATTATATGTACTGGAAGTAAATGCCCAGTGCGGTTTAAGCGAAGATGAGGATTATACTTCTATCGGTGCTATATTGCGCATAAGTGGCAAAACATTTACCGGGTTAATTGTTGAGATCATTAACGATGCATTCAGAAGAAAAGCGAATTTGATCCCGGCCCAAAACAAAAAACCACGCGTTGCCTCTTTGTGAGCTTAACAAGATGAAAGTTTGTGTACTACAACCCGATTATTCAACTTCTGCAGTGGATTATCAATATTATGATCCGCCACGCAACCTGTCGGTACTGCTGCCCGAAGCAGAAGTAGACCATGTTTTTCTGAATAAACTCACCACCTATAAACAACTTAAAGCACTCCGCGATAAAGGGTATGACATCTTCGTAAACCTTTGCGAGGGCTATCTGGAATGGGAGGTTCCTTCTATTGATGTGATCTATACATTGGAATTACTTGGCCTGCCTTACACCGGCCCAACCACTTTATTATATGATCCTTCCAAAGAGCTGATGAAATATGTGGCTTATTGCGAAGGTGTAAGCACCCCGGCTTATGTATTGATTGAAAAAGATACCGATCCGGCAACTGCCTGCGCGCAACTATCCTTCCCGTTGTTCATCAAACCGGCCAAAGCAGGCGATAGTTTAGGGGTAGATGAACATTCGTTGGTACACAACAAAGAAGAACTTACAGAAAAAGTAAACGCCACACTGAAAGAATACCCGCAATTACTGGCCGAAGAATATATCGCCGGCCGCGAGTTCACGGTTCTTATCGCCGCGAACGCGGATGGAAAAACAGCCACTACTTTTAAACCCGTTGAATTCATTTTTCCTTCGGGATACGAATTCAAAACCTATGCCTTAAAAACATCGGAACTGCACCCCGATGCCAATATACCCTGTAATGATCCGGCCATAGAACAGGCGCTTCGTGATGCAGCCGAAAAGATCTTTAAAGGATTTAACGGCGCAGGTTATGCGCGGCTCGATTTCCGGTTAAATGAAAAAGGGCAACTGTATTTTCTTGAAATCAATTTTACCTGCTCTGTTTTTTACAGTGATGGCTATGAAGGTTCGGCTGATTATATCCTCAAATACGACGGTATTGGCCAGGCAGGTTTTCTTCGCCACATGATTGACGAAGGCATGGCCCGGCACCAACGGATACAAAAAAAATATACTATCAGGGGCAATGCCATTGCCGGCTACGGCATTTATGCAACGCAGGCAATTAAGCCTAATGAGCTGGTATTCAACGGAGAAGGCCTGTCTCAACGCATCATCACCCGGCGGTTTGTGGAGCAGAACTGGACCGATGTAGATAAAAAAATATTCGCCCGGTACGCTTACCCCCTCAGTAATGAGGTATTTTTGCTCTGGGATAATAACCCGGCCGAATGGGCACCACAGAATCATAGTTGCCAACCTAATACTGCTTATGATGGCCTTAATGTAATAGCCATCGCCCCTATAACCCCGGGGCAGGAACTAACCCTCGACTATGCATCCTTCCTGGATGATCAGATGGAGCCTTTTCAGTGCCATTGCGGTGCACCCAATTGCCGGGGATTGATTTCCGGTAAACACGACAATTCGGTAACAAGTCGTGAAACACTTGCCCGCGGTTAAACATTAGCCCTGTTAGAAAGTCTTACTTACTACCCCATTAAGCAAAACAAGACTGTGTTAAATTTTTATGCTATGATGTAAAGCTGGTTTTTTCAGCATCATCCTTGCGTGAATAAAGAAAGAAAGGAAGCACTGATATGTCAAGATTTGAGATTTTGCGAAAACTGATACAGAAACACCGCGGGCAACTGCTGTTTACGTACCTGCTATTTTCGCTGGAGATGTTCGGTTCTTTAATGCGTCCGTATTTTCTGGGTGAAGCCGTGAACGATCTGATCAAAGGAAGCTACAAAGGAATAATCATTTTATCAGGCGTTCACCTGGCATGGCTGATTATTGGTACACTCAGGCACAGGTACGACACAAGAACCTACTCGGCTATTTATACCTCACTGGTTACACGTTTTTTATCGCGCCGTATTGCGCAGTCCGATGTGTCCAAATTAAGCGCCCATTCTACTTTAGCCCGTGAGTTTGTTGATTTTCTTGAATTTGATCTGGTGTATGTAATAGAAGCGGCTTATAATTTACTCGGTTCATGTATCCTTTTGTATTTCTACGATCGTTCTGTGGTTTTGCTTTGTTTGGGCATCCTGTTACCCGTTATCGGTATCAGTTATATATACGGTAAACGAATGAAGCGGCTAAACAGGTTAAAGAATGATGAGCTGGAGCAACAGGTAGATATTATTTCATCGGGCGATAAAAAAGCCATTTTCAAACACTTCAGCAACCTGCGTCACTGGCAGATACGCATCAGCGACCAGGAAGCGTGGAACTTTGGTATTATGGAACTGATGGTGATGATCGTTATTGGTATTTCACTGCTGGTTACCAGGCAGGTTTCGGGTACTACCATACTGGCAGGTAACCTGATTGGTATTTATACTTATATATTAAAGTTTGTGTCTGGGCTTGATACCATCCCTTACACTGTTCAACGCTTAACTTCTTTAAACGATATTACCCGCCGTATTGAATTACAGGCAGAGGATTTTCCGGTAGAAGGAACAGAAAAAATCAGGAGGGACAAAACAATCCGGTTATCAAAAATGCCCAAACCAATTTTATAACAACGCCTTATTAATATTACGCTAACAATTTCGTAATCGTTCATCCCTTTAATCGGTTCTTCTGACAAAAAGTGCTTAATTTTTAGGTTTCTTATCAACCTTTCTAACGCTATGTCATCAAGAAGAAATTTTTTGCGCAACACCGCATTTGTTGCGGGAGGCAGTTTACTCAGCTCCTCTGTAAACAACCAGGCATTTGCTTATTTCAAAAACAAAATTGCACCAAGTGATCAATTGAATATTGCGGCCATCGGCATTAATGGTATGGGCTGGGCCGATTTAACCGCTGCCATGAAAGTGCCGGGTGTAAATCTTGTGGGCTTATGCGATGTAGATAAAAATGTGCTCGACAGAAGAATGGGCGAGCTTGGAAAAATAAACGCAGACGCTACCAAAGTAAAAACTTACCACGATTACAGAAAACTGCTGGAGCAGAAAAATATTGATGCGGTGATTATTGGTACCCCCGACCATTGGCATGCACTGCAAATGATACACGCCTGCGAAGCAGGTAAAGATGTATACATAGAAAAACCGGTTGGCAACTCAATAGGCGAATGCAGGGCGATGGTTAAGGCTCAGCAAAAATATAATCGTGTTGTGCAGGCAGGGCAATGGCAAAGAAGCCAGCAGCATTTCACAGATGCTATTGATTATGTGCATAGCGGGAAGCTGGGTAATATACGCACGGTAAAAGTCTGGTGCTATCTGGACTGGAAGCAGCCGCTTGAGGTAAAACCTGATGCACCTGTTCCGCCGGGCGTAGATTATGCCAAATGGCTTGGCCCTGCACCTGCAAGACCATTTAACCCCAATCGCTTTCATTTTACTTTTCGCTGGTTCTGGGATTATGCGGGTGGTTTAATGACCGATTGGGGCGTGCATTTATTGGATTATGCTTTGATAGGCATGAAAGTGGCCAATCCAAAATCTATTGTAACGGTTGGCGGAAAATTTGCCAAACCCGATTCGGCAGATGAAACCCCCGATACATTAATGGCCATGTATGAGTTTGATGGATTTAATATTGTATGGGACCATGCCGTAGGTATTGGCAACGGCAATTATGGAAAAGATCATGGCATTGCATTTATTGGCAATAATGGCACTTTGGTATTAAACAGGAATGGATGGGAAGTGTTGGAAGAAAAGAAAAATGCCAATAAAGTAATGGTGCCATTCCAAAAATCAAGTGATAGTGGTTTGGATAAACATCTGGTTAATTTTGTTGACGTAATTAAATCAAAGAACCTGAAAAACCTTAACTGCCCCATACAGGCCGGAGCAGATATTGCTTCTTTGGCACAGATGGGAAATATTGCCTACCGCACCAAACAAAAACTTTTCTGGGATGCAGGCAAACAGCTCTTCACCGATGAAGCCATCAATAAAAAATATTTAACAAAGGAGTATCATAACGGTTACCGGTTACCGAAAATGTAAATAGTCAAGGATAAACTTGTTCTGCTATTGAAATGTTTTTAAAACACATAGATACATAGGGAAAACAAAAAAGAAACATAGCTTCAAACTATATGCCCTGTTTCCTAACCAATGTAACTATGTGTTTAATACAACACGCTAATGATAAAGTAAAATCAAACCAAATGAAAAAAACAATCTTATTCGCTGCTGCCATTATTTTATCAGGCACTGTTATGGCACAGAAAAAATTTAACCAGGACAGCCTGGTAAAAGAAGCGGCTAAAACAGAATTCTGGGAACCTGTTCCAAAACCGGTAACACCCGGCAAAACCAACAGTGATGCGCCAACAGATGCTGTTGTTTTATACAATGGCAAAGATGTATCGCAATGGCAAAAAGAAAAAGGCCGACAGCCCGGATGGAAGATTGATAAAGACGGCGCCCTCACAGTGGTAAAAGGCTCCGGTAATATTGCCACCAAACAGGGCTTTGGCAGTTGCCAGTTGCACATTGAGTGGCGCGAGCCCGCAGCCATTGCAGGTTCCAGCCAAACACGCGGCAACAGCGGAATATTTTTTATGGGCAGATACGAATTGCAGGTATTGGATTCATACAATAACCCAACTTATGTTAACGGGCAGGCAGGCAGTATTTACAAGCAACATGTGCCATTGGTAAATGCATCTAAAAAACCAGGTGAGTGGCAGAGTTATGATGTGATCTTTACAGCGCCCACATTTTTTTCTGATGGCAAATTACAATCGCCCGCAAGAATTACCGTGTTGCATAATGGTGTGCTGGTGCAGAATAATGTAGAGATCAAGGGACATACCGAATGGATTGGCCAACCCAAATACACCGCTCACGGCGATAAAGAGTCATTGATATTACAGGATCATGGATTGGATGGCGGCAACCCGATCAGCTACCGGAATATCTGGATAAGGGAATTATAGTTTAACGGGTTGTGCTATCAAAATAAGTTGGTTTAAATAAAAGTTTCTCTGCGCTTCCTCTGCATCTCACGTTCTCTGCGGTGAATTGGACCAGTTGACCAAAGCAGTCTGGCAATCAGGAGGGTTTTTTCACCGCGAGGAGCCGCAGAGTAAAAGAGTTTACGCAGAGCAATCGAATTTTAATGGTACACATGTTAGAAGATATTTCAATAAAAGAAAGACAGAAGAAAAAGAGCATCTCTTAAATTCAGGGTAGTCTCTTTTTCTTCTTTTCTTCGTTCTTCTCTTATTGCAACCAAAATATACTGACGTGTTTAATAGTACAATCTATCCGATGCATCTGAAAAAGTACTCATAATCAATGTTTTTTTCTACTAAATCAGTCGGAAATCAATTTCCGGAAGTTTCGGATAGGTTATTATAGCTATTCCATGATAAAAATTCTTAATTTCAGAGTCATAAACTTTAACCAAAACTAATTTTATGTCAGACTCATTTACAAACGAAACAAATACAGAAGTACAATACGGAAGCCTTAAAACGCTTACAGTACTTACTTTTATTGGCTGTGCGCTTGGTTATATCTTCGGCATCTGGGGCTATTTTAATGCAGACAAACAGGTTACCGATTTTGAAAAAGGTATGAACAACCCGGATCTGCCTGAATTTGCAAAAAAATTCATGACACCCGAAGCCTTTGAAAGGATAAAACTGCTTGCAGCAAACAAATTACCCATCCTGATTCTGGGACTGATTGCTACTTCTTTATGCCTGGTAGGGGCTATGCAGATGCGTAAGCTAAAAGCGCAGGGTTATTATTTATGGCTGATTGGAGAAATTCTGCCTTTTATTGCTACAGCGATCTTTGTTGATGTAGCATCTATTTACACTGGTTTTGCTATCATCGGGCCGATCATTGTATTGGTTTTTGTGATATTATATACCATGCAAAGAAAATACCTGATCAATAAATAGCATTCACTTTATTAAAAAAGCAGGTGAGGTTTCCTACTCACCTGCTTTTTTATTTCCGGTTATAAAACCGGCAAGCCAATCACATTTATCCATTAGATAATCCAAACTGGTTGGTATCTATCCATTCGGCTTTGGTCATTGTCCACCAATCATCTGCAACACCTTTTAAAATATATTCATAGGGCAGCCAGCCATAGCCTTCTTCACCCCATTCTGTTCCCCACGAGTTTCTGATAAGAATGGCGCCGGTGGTTACAACAGCTTTATTTAAAGGATTGGTTATTTTCAAAGCATCGTCAAAACCTACAGCCATCACGGCATGCCCGCCATCCGTGTCTTCTTTTCTATCGGGGAAAGGTATTTTTCCTTTAACTGCATGGTTAATAGAGGTGTAACAGGTAAAACCAAAAATCAGTGGCAACCCATTTCTCAGATGGTCTTTAATGGCATCCAGCAAATGCGATCTGGTAACCCCTGTACTATCTAACCGGTAATAACTGATAGCCTGGAAATTTTGTGCGTAAGAGTATAAAAATGCCGTTGGTTCTTCTGATACTTTGCTTTCATCGTAAGGCCAGTATTTTTCGGGCACCACACCAAACAATGCCATGGCCGCCATAGCGGTACGCAGGTAAGCGCCGTCATCACCGGTTTTTTTGAGCAGATTGCGGGTTGCTTTGTATTGAAACAGGCGCGACCCATCTATATGTCTGCCAAAAGCCCTTCGTTCAAAATATTCATACAAGCCAATAGAAGCATGCGCCGTGCAGGAACCTAAATGCCCCTGATCTTCAATGGGCGAACACCATTGCCTCAGATCCAAACGGGTAGAAGAAGTTCCTGATTTTTTACGACCGCCGGCGCCGCGTTTTGCATCAAGTTTTTGCAGTATTTTCTGCACCGGAACTTTGATACCCCGGCTGGCCTGTTTATCGGTTAGCTGGGTACTTGCCGGTGTTTGATCGCGAAAATCAGGAAGATCTTTTAACCACCCTTTCCCTTTACTCAGAGATGTGTTGTTCATAGGACTGGACTTATAAATTTTTAGGTATGTATGTGCCTTATAAATATACCAGTTGATTTACTCTGCAAAAAAACCAAAAGATATTTTTAATTCCTATGGGGAAAAGACCCTTTTATTTGCGTATAAATACCCTTTCTTAAATCAGCCCCTTACATATTATCTTGCACCAGGTAGCGATGACCAACTCATCGCCACAGGAAATGAAAATTTATTATGCGTTCTATTGCTACACCGCACCAGGTTTTGACAAATGTTTTTGGTTATCCAGCATTCAGGCATAACCAGGAAGGGATCATTGAGGGATTATTAAAAGGTAAAGACGCTGTGGTGCTAATGCCCACCGGCGGCGGTAAAAGTCTTTGCTACCAGGTTCCGGCCCTGTGCCTGCCGGGTGTAACCATCGTGGTTAGTCCCCTGATCGCTTTAATGAAAGACCAGGTGGATGCTTTAGTGTTAAGTGGTGTAAAAGCAGCGTTCCTTAACAGCTCGCAAAGCAGTAGTGAACAGGCATATATTATGCAGCAGTTGCGCAGGAACGAATTGAAGCTTTTATATGTAGCTCCTGAAAGATTGGTGGGTGGGGAGCTGCCTTTTCTACGTTTTCTGCAGGAGGTGCCGCTTTCTTTGTTTGCCATTGATGAGGCTCATTGCATCAGTCAGTGGGGACACGATTTCAGAAGCGACTATCGCGTACTGAGCCAGTTAAAAGAAACCTTCCCGGATGTTCCCCTCATCGCACTTACTGCCACAGCCGATTCACTTACAAGGAATGATATTATTCAGCAACTGCATCTAAAAGATTATCGTGTTTTTGAAAACAGTTTTAACAGGCCAAACATCTCTTATTATATCAACCCCAAAAAAGGGTATTATGATGTACTGGTAGATTATCTGGAAGCGCATAGCGACGACAGCGGTATTATTTATTGTTTAAGCCGTGCCGCAACAGAAAGATTAGCAGAAGACCTGCGCGAAGATGGTTTTAGCGCTGCGGCCTATCATGCCGGACTGGACAAAAACACACGCGATGAACGGCAGGACCTTTTTTTGAAAGACGACATTAAAATTATGGTGGCCACTATTGCTTTTGGGATGGGTATTAACAAAAGCAATGTGCGTTTTGTGGTGCATGCAGACCTGCCCAAAAATATTGAAGGCTATTACCAGGAAACAGGAAGGGCCGGCAGGGACGGATTGCCAAGTGAAGCCATTCTTTTTTATGGACCCGGCGATGTAATGAAGCTGAAAGGGTTTGCACAGATAGAGGACAATCCCGAACAAACAAAAATTTTGCTGAAGAAACTGGACCAGATGGTGCAGTTATGCGAAACAAAAAGCTGCCGCAGAAAATACCTGCTCAATTATTTTGGCGAACAGGCATCCGATTATTGCGGCAGTTGCGATAATTGTTTGAACAAACCTGAATTACAGGACAGTACCATTATTGCACAAAAGATATTGAGTACAGTTTATCGTATCAAACAAAGTTTTGGTGCGCGATATGTAGTGGATATTTTAAAAGGAAGTAACAGCGAAAAAATAAGAGAAGAGCATAAAAAATTATCTGTTTACGGTATTGGCAAAGACAAAGCGAAAGAAGAATGGATGCATTACACCAAAGAGTTATTGCACTATGGCTATTTAAAACAAAGCGAAAGCGAATACCCTGTTTTACAGTTAACCGATAAAAGCCAGAACGTATTATTTAAAGGAGAAAAAGTATTCTTATCTGCCCCTGTGCAGGTAACAATTGCCAAAGAGCCGGTAATATACCAGCCACACGCTTATGAGAAAGCATTGTTTGAAGAATTAAAGAAACTGCGCAACAGGATAGCGCACGAAGAAAATGTACCCGCCTACCTTATTTTCAGCGACAGTACATTATTAGACCTGGCTACTTATTTACCCTTAACACAGGATGATCTGCCAAAAATATCCGGCTTTGGTGCGTTTAAGATTGAAAAATATGGAAGGGATTTTTTAGAGGTAGTACAGGATTATTGTCATGAAAACAATTTAGGATCACAAATTGAACTAAAGCAAACCAAAAGAACAAGAAAAAATTCCGCCTCCGGAGAAAGGGCATCGGATACAAAAAGAACCAGCTACAATATGTACCGCGAAGGCAATACCATTGCAGAGATTGCGGAAGCCCGCCAGCTTGCTGTTACCACCGTTGAAACACATCTTAGTTATTATATCTCAACCGGCGAGTTGGATATTGATGAACTGGTAGCGTCTGATAAGCAGGAACTGATAGAAGCGGCCATCGCTAAATATGGCAGGTTAGGATTGAAGCAGTTAAAAGACAACCTGCCCGAAGAGATCAGTTACGGCGAAATACGGATGGTAGCTGCGCGGTCGGGACGCTAAAGCGGCCTGAACGCTATGCAACCTGAACACTAAAATATCAACAAGACAAAAATACCCCCCACTTTTTACATACACCGTGCTTCTCTTTTTTAAACTTAACGTTCAGGCCGCTTTAGCGTCCCGACCGTGACTAAAATCTTTTTGTATGTCGCAGGGACATTGCTTTTGCGTGAAGCAATGTTGCCAGGGCTTTCATCTGTTATGGTTGAAGAGGTATTTCTTTATATGTCGCCCTGTCCATTGTAATGTTTAATCTATCAAACATTTCTTTGGGGTTAAACCCTTTCTTTTTGTATTCGTCTTGCACCACTTCCTTTGCTTTCTCTAAAGCATCCTTGCTTCCCCATACTGCAATAGTTATATAAATCAGGTTTCCATGTTCATCGGCGCGTTCATACGCGGCGTCTTCTATAAATCCGTTGAGTTTTTTAATGAAATTCCGGTTGATATTCATCCTTTCGATAAACTCCTGCTTCGCGTTTTCAGGAACACTGAATTTGTCAATCAAAATTTGTTTCATACTGCTTGTTTTTGGAGTTCCTGATTGTAGCTTAGCATTATTTGTTTGTGCATAAGTTTTACAACTGAAAATTGCTAACAATATAATTCCAGTTAAAAGATTTGCTTTCATTTTTTTGCATTTTGTTCATACGCTTTACTTAGCCAAGACACTAATTCCTTGTCAATTTGCTTTGCGTTAATAATTCTTACGCGGTGTGTCATCATCGCATTCCATGTACCGGCAGCTTCAAGCCTTGCGGTGGTACCTTCTCCTTTTAGTTTGATTCCTACGTCCATTCTATCTGTTGTAATTTGTACAATAGCAATTTTTCTTTCGCCCCTTAAAATACTTAAATAACTTGCTGCAGGTGCAATATCAATATCGTTTCCTAACTTATTAAGTTTATTGATTAAAGCATCAAATACTGGACGCCAAACAGACTTTGCATTTGTAAAATGTTTCCCTATTGCATCATCCTTGCTTATCTTTTGTACTTTTGTTCCTTTAAATACGGTATAAATTGCCATTGCATGTCCATGTCCCAAATCAAATTCTTTTTTTAGCCAAGCAACAATTTCACCGGCTTTTACATCAGGTTTCAGGAGGCCTTTCTTTTCTGCCAGTTTTATAAAATCTTCCGGCGTTTTACCAGTTTTTAATTTAACGTTGTCTAAGTATGCTTGAAATGACATAATATACTGCTTTATAAGTGAGTTAATTTTTTGCTTTTTTGAAATACATTTTACATTTAAATCTCTCCTTTGTTTCAGGATTATATACCTATTTAATTTCCAATATCATTGCTGTTTTTGCTCCAATTTCCAGTGTTTTATTTACCAAAATTTCACTGCCTGAAATAATGTCTTTGGCATTAAACACATTTGGAATCATTTCCTTGTAGATATTCATATCAAGTGTCACTTTTCCATGATTTTTATTCAATAGTATCATTATCTTTTCTTTATCATTATATCTAAAATAAACATATACATCATTTTTACCTGGGGCGTAATGTTTTAATTTCCCTGTGTGAATCACTTCTTTTTCTTTTCTCCAGTTAAGTAATTGGGCAAAATATTTTTGAGCTTCTTTTTCTCTTGGGGTAAGTCCTTCTTTCGTTTTTGCATTTTTTCTGTCACCCACCCAGCCGCCATAAAAATCACTTCTCGTTTGTCCGTCATTTCCTGCTTTTTCATTGATAAAGAGTAGTTCTGTTCCGTAAAAAAATTCGGGGATCCCTCTCATTGTCATATATAAAGCAATACCTATTTCCCAATTTTGGAAATCCTGATTTAAGCGTGAATAAAATCTATCTAAATCGTGGTTATCCGGAAAAATCAATAAATTTTCGGGGTGCGGATAATGATAATCCTGCCCCAGGCTTTGGTAGGTTTCCCGCCAGGCAGAGAACCATTTATTAGCGGTGATTAATGATTTTACAAGATTATCATTCAAAGAAAAATCCATTAATGACGGCAAATACGATTTATATCCATCAGCATTAATTTTGTCTTTTTGCCAATATGCAGATAGTTCAATTACGTTAGTCATTTCTTCGCCAACGATATTAAAATTGGGATATTCATCTGTGATTGCCTTTGTCCAACAGGCTAAAAAATCTTTATCCGCTTAAGAATAGGTGTCTTCTCTAAGACCTGAAAGCTCTGCGTATTCTATCCACCAAATTGTATTTTGTATCAGGTAACCGGCAAGCAATGGATTTTTTTGATTTAAGTCGGGCATATGATTATCAAACCAGCCATTTGTATATTCCTGTTTATCCCGAGTAGTTGCATAGGGGTCTAACAATGTTGATTTAATAAAATTGCTGCGGGTTTTTGTTTCTTGAAAATTCAGCCAGTCATTTGTTGGTAAATCTTTTACAAAATAATATTCTAACCCACAATGATTGAGTACAACATCCCAAATCACGCCTATGCTTCTTTTTTTAGCTTCTTGTACAAAAGTTTTAAATTGTTCGTTAGTTCCGAATCTGCTGTCAATTTTGTAAAAGTCGGTCGCTGCATATCCGTGATAAGAATATTTTGGCATATTGTTCTCAATCAGAGGGGTATTCCAAATTTGGGTAAAGCCTAATGATTGAATATAATCCAGGTGATTGATAATTCCCTGAATATCGCCTCCATGCCTTCCATTTTCATCTTTTCGATTCGGTTTTTCTAAACTGTTTACTGTATTGTCGTTTGTCGTGTCACCATTTGCAAATCTGTCCGGTACAATTAGAAGTATAGCATCTTTAGATGAATAACTTGTTCGGGTAGCACTATTTTTTTGCCTGACTAATAAAGGAAAATCTTTAGTTATAACTATTTTATTCTCCTTTTTAAATTCTATTCTTGCATTTCCAACTGGCGTTTGTGGGCTGATTTCAAGAGTAACAAACAAGTAATTAGGATTATCTATTTTTTCAGTTTTTAAAATTTTAACGCCTTCATATTTTATAAAAGGCTCTAAATTTTGAATTTCTTTGCCGTAAACCAAAAGAGTAATATTATTTAACTTCATTCCAATCCACCAATTACCCGGTTCAATACGGCTAATGGTTTGTGCTTGCGAAAACAAAGGTGAAATGAACAACAAAATTAGTGCCCAAAGTTTATTTTTTTTTCGTGCCATAATAATTTTATAAGTCGTTATTTAATTACCAGGTGTATACGGTACTTTGCAGTTGGCTATGTGGTAAAACCAGGGACATCGCTCCGTTCAATTTTTTTCGCAAATTCCATAAACTCATCAGTATGGTTTTGACGTTTTCCTGTTTTTGTACTTATGGCTACAAAGGTTGTCAAAAGCCGCGATTTTAAATGTATCTGTGCTTCGTCCATCATCTGCATTTCCACCAATAAAAAATCATTTTGAATTTCCAGTAAAGAGCTTTGGATACAAATGATTTCGCTGTACCTGGCCGGTCGTAAATAATTTATTTCATGGCTTCCCACTACCCAGGCCAAGCCTTGTTTGTAAAACTCACTTAGCTGTAATCCATAATCGTTCTTTAAATGGTCTTCCCTTGCATTCAAAAAATAGTCTATATACCTTGCATTATTCAAATGACCAAGTGGGTCACAATCATTGAAGCGGATTGTATAAAATGAAAATGGGGTTTTTGTCATACTATCGGTTATAATTAAAGCTCAACAAATTTTCTGCTAATTCGCCTGTATTCTTTTTGATTCGGTTTCTAAACCAGATTCCCGCTTCCTTGCACCCTTAATTTTATTGCTCCCAAAGCGGTAGGAAAAGCTTACTCTTGCTGTTTGACTTTCTCTTGTAACCCAAAAATTGAGGACAAGTCCCCCAAAGTCAGTACCAGCTCTAAATGGCACCGATGTACGGAAAACATCAGTTGCTGTGATTTTAATTGTTGCTTTTTTTTGAAACAACAATTTCTGGAATCCAATATCCAAAGCTCCAACCGATTTGGCAATCAATGTGGGGCTCAAAGGTGCCGGGCCATTAAAATAGCCACTTATTTCTGCAGTGTAATCTTTACCAAGTGCAAAGGAATGCTGTGTAAATCCTCCGTATGTAAATGCCTTTAACGAGACGGTATTTTCATTAACTTTCCCATTAAAAATCAGGTAATTTGCGAATAGGTTTACAAATCCGTTCCACCATTTTGTGATTGTAAGAGGTGAACTGATACTAAAAGCACTTATATTCTGCGTAGCCAGGTTTTTTGCCAAAGCATAGGTGTAGTTTTTAAGGGTATCTACAGTTTGCGTTGCAAAATCTTTTACTTGACTGTAGCTAACCGAAGTATTGACTTTGCTTTTCCATGTATGCGACAGCTCAACATTGTCAGTATATTGAGGACGCAGAAAAGAATTGCCTTTTACATAAGTTAGCTCATCAAGTTTCATTTCATATGGATTAAGGGTTTGATAATTGGGTCTGTCAATTCTGCGGCTATAAGATAAATTAAAACTATTCTTCTCACTTGCTGTCCAGGTTAATACAGCGCTTGGAAACAAAGAAAAATAGCTTCTCTTAACATTATTATCAGTTTGAATATCCCCGTCGCCCCTCACAAGTATGCCCTCGCTATTAGTTTGCTCAACTCTGAGCCCAGCCCTTACTGTCCATTTTAAATTCAACTGGTTATGATAGGTTGCATAAGCTGCGTTTACATTTTCTTTATAAATAAAATTATAACTGCGCTCCGGAACTTTTGTTGTTGTGCCGCTGATTTCGTTAAAAAAATCAAGAGTGTTGTTCGTTTTTACATAGGAGAATTTTACCCCAAAACCAAACTTGTTTTTCTTTTTAGGAAGAACAATATCCAGTTTGCCTGTATAGATGTCAATATTAGTAGGTGTACTATTACGGGTTATAATTTCTGCTAATAATATATTGTCTTTATCAATATAATAATTGGGCTGGTAACTCTTTGCCCTGCCCCTGAACAATCCATAATCAGCATCAAAATTTATTTCCCTGCCACTTGTATCAGCATATCTGTAGTTAAGATTTGTATTTATATTCGTCCGTCTTTTGGGTATTTCATTCGTTGCATCTAATTTCTTACTATAATTATTAGTTGGCTGATAGTATATAGCAGTAGTGCCATAGCTTGTATAATCATCAATACTAAAGTTGGAAGTATTCATAATACCAATAGTCTGTTTTTTGTTGATAAAAAAATCAACCCCCGCTTTTAGATTGTAATTTTTGTTGTAGCTCACTTGTTGTAGCCGCTGGTCATACGTTGTGTCTTTTTGAGTGCGGGGTGCTATGATGTTGGTTTCATTCCTTCCAAAACTTAAGCCGGCGTTTGAGAAAATATTTATTTTTCTATTTCGGTAATTAACATTCAATGCCCCATTTGCTTTGGGTGTTATGCCCTGAATAATAACCGCAGTAAAACTTCCATTAGTTCCTAAGTTATTATTCTTCCTTAGACGAATATTTATAATTCCGGTACTGCCACTTGCATCATATTCTGCACCAGGATTAGTTATCGTTTCAATAGCTTCAATATCATTGCTATTAATGCTTTTTAAATAAGCAGCAAGATCTTCAGCAGTTAACTGTATCATTTTCCCATCTATATAAACCTTAACACCAAGCTTCCCTTTCACAGAAATATTATCATTATTATCAACAGTGATGCCCGGGCTTTTCTGCAATAATTCAAATGCACTGCTGCCTGTTGCATTAATACTGTTTTGTACATTAAATACCGTTTTACCGGCTTTGATCTGAATCAGGGGTTTTCGGGATGTAACAGTTACATCCTGCAGTTGTTTAGATGCGATTTTCAGATTTACTACAAGTGCTGTGAAGGATTGCCCCGATGCCAACTCAAAAACAGGTGAATAGTAAGTTTCAAAGCCTATTGCTGAATAGCTCAGCAGAAAACTTCCCGAAGCTGTTGAAGAAATTTCAAATTGTCCATTATCATCAGATAAATCTGCTTTTATAAGTGACCTGTTACCTGAGTGCAGAAGTGAAATAATGGCCCGTTTTAATGGTTTTCCATTATCATCAATTACAGAGCCATTAACTTTAACTCCCTGCTGAGCCTTTGCATAAAAATTGCAAATCATCAGCATAAAAATCATGAAAAAACCAAGTACTTTTCTTTTCATATAATATTTTTTAGAGCTACTTAGGGCATAACTATCCTGTTCCCAAAAATTTTAGGGTTTACTACACACAAAAACTTACTTATTTTTCAAGAATTGTTTTCAGGTTTGCAAGGCTTAGTTCCAGGTCTTTGCCAAGTGTTTTTTCTATGGTCATAAATAAAAGAAAAATATTTGCAGGATATTTTAGCTTGCTGGAGAAAACCCATTTCACCATTGTTGATTCATCATTATCTATTGGATGGATGACTGACCCGGTTTCCATGAAAGTTTGAACTATCCCCTTAAACGGCCGGCTAAAGCGAATTTCCATGTCGATCCGCTTACTATCTTCTATTTTTTTAATTTCCTGTTCGCCTGCCCCTGCTTTATTATTCCCATCCCAGGCATAAATAAAACCATCGGTGCCATCATTTCCCCTAAACTCTTTTTTCATATTTGGGTCTGTCATCACCCATTTATTGTAATAGTCCTGGTTTTTCAGAAATTTTATATAAGTAAAAACTTCAATAACGGGTTTTATAATAGTAACTGACCGTTCAATTGTGTATTCTTTTTTAGAAAACAGGCCGATAATCAAAAGCACACAGAATATACAGCCAATGATTGTCAGGATAATTAATATTGCATTCATGATTTTAAAAACGTTTAAATTTTACTATTCAGGATATTTTTCTACAGCATTCCGATGTAGTTGAATTGCTTTTGATGCAACTATTATCAGCCAGGTGCAATATATCAGCACTAATAACCTGTTAAACCAACCGATTGCAGTATCGGAACTAAACTTTCCCTGTGATTTACTCATCATAATAAACGTTGAGGCAAACATTAAACCCAAACTTATCCAGGTAAAATGGGCAAACCGTATAATTGGTTTCATAACAGATGACCAATTGAGATTGCGTTTCAGACTATAACTTATAAGCAAGGTGGCAATGGCCTGTCCCGGCAGTCCTATCATAGCTGAAAGCCCATGAAGGTTCCCATGCATCGTGAGTTCTTGTTTTTCTGCATAAGGAGAATCAATAACAAATATACCGCCTGCTATCAATGCCATGCTTGCAATAAAGAGCAGTACTAAGCCTGCCTTACCACCAACTGATCCAATTTGTGTACGAATAGAAAATACCAATGACATACAACTTGCCGCCCATGCAAAAAAAGCAAGTTTCATAATCCAGCCATATTGTCCAATTGCATATTCACTTAACATATGCCCTGCCGGAGTTAATTCACTTTTAACAAAATGCAAAATAACGATAAGCAACATCGAAATTAAAGCAGAGAAAAAAGACAGATGTGCAACAGCAGACGAAATTGACGGCACGGGGTTAGTCGAATTTGCATGGGCACTTAAATATTTATTTGTAGTTGCCATATCAATATTTTGGTGCTAAAAAATTATCTTACTTCAGAATAGTTTATCATCCAGCTAATTCCAAATTTGTCCTTACACATTGAAAAATAAGCACCCCAAAAGGTTTTATTGGGAGGCATTTGCACAAAACCTTCTGTTGAAAGTTCTGTGAATATTTTATCAACCTCTTTTTCACTCTCCGCCTGAATACATATATGAAAATTATTTCCAAACAATATATCATCACCCATTGGCTTAACAGAATCTGAAGCCATAATTGTAATGCCATTTGCAACTAATGAGATGTGCATCATTTTCTCCTGGTCATCCGGTGGCATTTTCTCTCCGCCGGGTACATCTTTGTATCGTTGAAAAACGGCAAACTCTCCGCCAAATACCGATTTATAAAAATTCATGGCTGCCTCTGCATTACCCATAAAGTGTAAATAAGAATTTGTGCTAATCATAAATATTTTGTTTTGAAGTGTAAAAATAATGACGATGATTAACACAAACACCGTGTAAATACGACATTCTTTAGTGGGCATTTGCGACAATAACTTTTGGTAATTTTGACTTATGATTACAATCTCAATTCTGGCACTAAGAAATTCTGTCCTGGCATCTATAGCAGATTCCAGGTATGTTTTTACAATGGTGAATCAATTTTTAACGCAGGCAGGAAAGAAGCCGTTATTTTATATTCAGCTTGTCGGAAATTCAAGACAGATTGAATTAAATGATGGTTTATTTTCTATACATCCCAATGTTACATTTACTGAAGTAAAGAATAGTGACCTTATTATTATTCCTGCCCTTACGGGAGATATGATAAGTGCAACACATCTTAACAGGGAATATGGTCATTGGATTGCACAGCAGTATAAAAATGGCGTAGAGATAGCAAGTCTTTGTTCAGGCGCTTTTTTGTTGGCATTTTCCGGGATTTTAAAAGGAAAGCAATGCACTACACATTGGCAATATGCTAATGAATTTAAGCATTTTTATCCTTCAGTAAAACTTGTTGATGAAAAAGTACTTGCACACCAAAGCGGTATATATTCAAGTGGTGGGAGCAATGCGTACTGGAGCCTGCTAATTCACCTTGTTGAAAAATATGCAGGAAGAGAAATGGCGATACATACTGCCAAATATTTTGTAATTGACTTTGATAGGGATGTACAATCGCCTTTTATAATTTTCAATGGGCTTAAAGACCACGAAGACGAAACCATTCTTCATGCGCAGGGGTTTATTGAAGAAAACTTTAGTGATAAACTTACTGTTGAGCTATTAGCAGATAAATTCAATATTACCCGAAGAACTTTTGAACGAAGGTTTAAAAAAGCCACACAGAACACTGTTGCGGAATATATTCAACGGGTTAAGATAGAAGCGGCAAAGAAGTTACTTGAGTCTGGCAGAAAAACTGTGGCAGATATTATGTATGAAGTTGGTTATGTTGACATACAGACTTTCCGTGATGTTTTTAAAAGAATAACAGGAATGACACCAGTTGGTTATATGAATAAATATAATAAATAATTGATGCTTCTGTGTAAGGCCTACTTATTGCACAGTTTTTACAATGTGAATTTTTACTATTCCTTTCACTATCCAGAACATTTACAATTATACTTTTCCATACAATATTCAAAGAAGTTTTAGGCAGCCGGGTAGGTGTAGGCTTCATCTCGCTTTAGCGCCCCGACCGCGCAAACTCCAGCGCCCTTAACTCTGCCCATGAATATTCTGAACCCGGCAACATAAAGCCACAATGGCCACCATGTGCCGGCGTTTCAAGAAATAACTGATCATTGTTTTCTGCCTCCTCATAACAGAAACATTCGGGAGATAGAAAAGTATCGTTTAAAGCCTGCACAATTAACGAGGGTATACGAATATTAGGTAACAATGGTTTTACACTTGCTCTCGTATAAAAATCATAGGCATCGGCAAATCCGTGTAAGGGTGCCGTATAGCGGTTATCAAAATCAATAAAATGTTTGATCTTATCATACCCTTCATAACTGATCAAACCAGGAAAAACTGTTTCTTTTTGTTTGATCTTTTCTCCCAGTTTTCTCAAAAATCTGCTGCTGTAAATTTTATTGGTTGATTGTGATAATATCTTAACGCTCGTCAGCAGATCGCAGGGCACCGAAAATGCGATCACGCGTTTGATCTGCACAGGAACGGTTTCAGGAAATTCCGCTATTGCCCTCAAACTTAAACTGCCACCCATACTAAATCCCACCAGCACTATCTCTTCATACCCATGCTCCGCAATCGCATAATTAATAACCAGGCGGAGATCAGATGCATCACCATGATGATAAAATCGCGGCAACCGGTTCATTTCACCACTACAACTTCTGCAGTTCCAGCCCAGCACATCATACCCATTGGCCGTAAACAATTTGGCCATGCCCAATACATAATGACGGTGCGAGTCGCCCTCAAGGCCATGGGTAATGATAACCAGTTTTTTATTTTTTGGGGTGGTAAACGACCAGTCCAGATCCACAAAATCGCCATCCGGTAATTCGAGTCTTTCCCTTTGCCGGTAGTTAAAATGAACTTTCCGGAACAGGCTGGGGTAAATAGTTTGCAGATGCCCGTTAAACTGCCAGAACGAGGTACGGTATTTGGGTTGCGATAATACAGGCATTCAAAAATGATTAGCAACAAATGTAAAGCGAAATGGGTTTTGAAAAACTACCGCTTTTCCAAAACTTGTTTTTACCTTCAGCTATGCCACAAAATAAATACCTCAAATATTTTAATGTTCTGTCGCTTTTCAACACCAAACGTACCAGGGATATTTTCCAGGTAAACCCCACTATTGTGCCGCACAGAGAAGAAGCGGCAGAAACCACCATTAATGTTTTTGATTTTTCACCACATCATATCGAAGAAAAAACACTTGATAAAATAACAGATTGTTATGCTTTCAGAGACAGTGATACGGTTTCGTGGATCAATGTAGATGGCATACGGAAAGAAGATGTAGAAGATATCTGTAATCACTTCAATATTCATTTGCTCATACAGGAAGACATCCTCAGTGTAAGCCAGCGGCCAAAGATGGATGAAATGGACCCGGTTCTTTTCTGTCTTTTAAACATGCTCTATTTTAATAACCGCACCGGAGCTGTTGAAACCGAGCAAATCAGTATTGTATTGGGTAAGGGTTTTGTAATTTCTTTCCAGGAAGATGGTACAAGGGATGTGTTTGACCCCATCAGGGAAAAGCTGCGCACCGGCAGCAGCAAGCTACGGCAGAGCGGTGCGGATTATTTGTGTTATGCATTGCTGGACATGATTGTTGACAATTATTATGTGGTGATGGAAAAATTAGGAGAACGCATTGAAATGCTTGAAGAGCGGATTATACGAAGCAGCAATACCCGCTCACTGGCAGAGATCAATAGTTTACGTAAAGAATTGATTGTTCTGAAAAGAAACGTAAGCCCCGTTCGCGACCTGATAAATGGTTTTATCAGAAGCGACAGCGACCTGCTACAGGAAAAAAGCACAAAATATTTCAAGGATATTTATGATCATATTGTACAGGCCAATGATCTTGCAGAGAACTATCGTGATATGATGATGAACCTGCAGGACCTCTACCTGAGTAATGTAAACCTGAAAATGAACGAGGTGATGAAAGTGATGGCGGTAGTAACCTGCCTGCTTGCGCCGGCAACCGTTATCGGCGGTATTTTCGGGATGAACTTTGATAAACTGCCGTATATCCATCATCCCTATGGGTTTTTTATTGCCGTAGGGCTAATGCTTATTATTCCCGTGTGGATGGTTCTGGTATTCAGAAAAAGGGGATGGTTCTGATGTTAGATCATTCTTCTATCCGCAGCGCTTTATAAAATCTTTTCAGTTCGTTTATCTCGTCAGCAACAAGTGCTTCGTTATTCTCATATTTCGATTTCAGAAATAATACCCGCTTGTGTTCAGGGTATTTAGCCAGTATGGAGGAAAGTATCTTGCCCGCCTCTTCATTTTTTTCATAGATGGGAGAAGGAACAATAGATTCCTCCGATTTGTAGCGTGTGGGCATTTTTAAAATGATGGCTTCCAGCGTGCCCAGCCAGTTTTGCGGGATATTTTTTGCCTTTTGCGCTTTTGCCAGTAAACCCTGCAATTGTTTTTTGCTCAGGCTTCCGCGTTCTTCATACTGGTGCATCAGGCTCATGATGAATAATGCATCAGGGTTATGCGCATAACAGGCATCCAGTATTTTACCAATAATATCAATGCCGCGCTTTTTCTGGTACATATACAGAAATGGTTGTAATGCTGTTTATAGTACAATATTAATGTGTTGTGCTATTGAAATCAATATGTACTAATGCATTTTACTTTTAAAAGTATTTAATAATACGGCTATTCTTTATTTCAAATCACTTTTAGAACACATAGGTACATAGGAAAAACAAAAAAGAAACATAGCGGTTGAACCATATGCCCTGTTTCCTAACCTATGTAACTATGTGTTTAATAGCACAATAAGTTACTAATGAAACATTGAATTGAGAAACACTACAGTGACGGAATATTGATGCAGATCTGTTATATAAATAAAAAAAGCCCATGCGGGCTTTTTCGGGTAAAAGTATCTGCAACAAATAGTTTAGTTAGTGCCGGTTACAGGATTTACTGTTTTAACTACACTGCAGGTATAGTTACCGGCCTGTTTCAGGTTAAGGGTGATGGTGTAATTACCGGGTTTTTCTACTTTAAAATCGGTTCCTTTATAATCGGGTACCAGATAACCGTCTACCATTGTTTTACCAAAGCTTATGGCATCAGTATTATTGGCCCTGATCCTGAAATCGCCTTTTGCAAGTTCTACATTCATTGTCCATGCGTTGGTAGCTGCATGGTAGGTCATTTCAGGGTCTGCATTACCATTTGCAGGCACCGCAGTACCGTGTACGCCCCATGTATTGATTTTAGTATAACTGAAGGTATTGGTATTGGTGCTGGCTGTTATTCTATAGATGCCTGCGCCGCCAAAAATTGAGAACACGCCGCCACCAAATCCGAATTTGCCACCGCCAATATAAGTGTAGGTATTAACCGGAACCCATTGAGCTCCTTTTACCAGCAGGAATTGAGGATACGCATTGGTGAAGTTTACATATCCGTCGTATTCACCATTATTTTCGGCAGTTACCAGTGTGGGGGCGCTTGTCATATCCCAGCTTTGAAAATTACCCGGAACGCGCATGTATTGGGGAGCCTGGTATTCGGTATAATGCTGGTAGGTGGTAACCTGTAAAGCAACAGGATTAGAATAAGTAGTAGCGGTTTTACCATTGCTTGCCCTAACCCTTAATTCAACCATTTCGGTAGTACCGGCAGGTATCAGTTGACACATCTGGCGGTTAAGGTCTTTAACAATAGGGCTTATAGTAAGCTGGTCTGTAGAACCTATTTCAATAAAATCGGCAAAATTGTTTCCTTTAAGAGCCACTTCAACAGTAAACATTCCGCCCGCATTGCTTCCGGTTACGTCCCAGTTTAAGTTAATGGCTTTGATTTTATCGTTGCCCTGTAATAAAGTTATTTTAGACTCAGAAAGATGAAAATTACTGGCAGCTACAGGAGTAAAAACCGGTGCATTATTAATGGTTGTTTCTGGTGTAACCATTTCTTTCTGGCAAGAGAAGAGAAATACTGAAACCATCATAACCAGTAAAAATTTACCGGCTGTTGGCAGGTTTCTTTTTTGGGTGATGGTGATTTGCGGTTTCATAAACTCTGTTTTTAAAGCGGTTAATTTTGATTCCCTTTAACAATACAAAGGGATAAAATCAGCCGTTCCTGTGAAATAGAGCCAGATTGATAAAACCGTAGCATTAGCCGATAAAAAGGCTAACAAAAATTTCAGAATGGGAGTAGTGAAAAAAGACGCAGATGATAGTTAATAAAACAGCAGGGCAGTAGTAGGGATCGGTATGGGAGTAGTAGCTATTCTACCGGCATGTACCAACTCATGAATCCTGATTTCTGCGGTATATATAAGTACCACAGTTTTGTTATACATAACCTCATAAAGCCATATAATTATGTACACTATTAACCATTAGCCGGATTAATTTATTACTCTCTATGAACCTCAGTACCTCTGTGCTCTGTATTGAAAAAATTGCTTTAAATGGAGCGTTTGTTTTTTAACACAGAGGGCTCAGAGAATTGGAGTTGCACAGAGGGGGTACCCAACTATACAGTTATTTCTATTTTACCGGCACGACCTGCCCTTCAAAGATGACCACTTGGTTAATGCCCGGCAGGTATATTGTATGGGTATTGTTATAGTATTATTAACCCGTTATTATTCATTGGTGTTCTTTTGTCGCAAAACACCCCCTGATGGTATAAAAATGCCAGTTAGGCACTTCGGCTACCCCCCGGTTGGGCATGGCTTAAAATGGGTGCCAAGGGGGTATGGTACGGGAAGGGTTGGTGAGTGGTTGGTATGGAGTTAGTATTTTATAGGTGTATTGTTATGGTGGGATTACTGTATTATTACTGTATTGTTGCTCGTTTGTGTTTTTGGCTTAAAAATGGGCCCTATGGCGGCTTTTTTGCCCACCCACCCAAGCTTGAAATACGGGATTTTTCCCGGTATGGCGCTGGATGGATTGGTGTACTTTGAGATACTTAAAAAACGCAAAACAAATGCGCATATCTGCTATGTAGGGTTGGATTTGCGAATGTTTTTAGGGAGTTTTTCCGTAAATTGAAAAGTTAGCTGCAATACATTTATGGAAGAGTTTAAAGTAATTATACCAACAGAAAATTATCAACTGCTTGATTTTAATCACGAAGGACTTCCGGGAGTTGCGGTTGTAAATTCAGCTTTAAGAATGTTTGAGCCAAAGGCAGTTTTCGATTCTCATCTTTCACTCACATTACAATTAGAAGATTTGGTAGACAATGGAATGCCTTCAAAAAAAGAGCAATCGATTATTGATGAATATGGCGATTTTCTCGATTCAAATATAAAAGGACAGAACAAGGAAAAACCAAATGCACTCTTTTTAGCTAGAATAACTTGGAATAAAACTCGCGAGTTGGTGTGGAGAGTTTATAATCCAGAAATAGTTGATGCTTTTTTAAGACAAATTATTCTTGAAAATTCCTCACCCCGACAATTTGAATATCTTCTGTCGCCTGATCCAAGTTGGAATTTAGCAGCGTGGTATCTCGAGGATCGCGAATAGTACTGCAGCTAATAACTAAGGTTTCGTTGCGCCCAACGGGCGAACAATGAAACCCCTGTTGAACGGAACCGGTTATGAGTGGAGTGACTGTATGGAGTTATCGGAAGATGGTATAGAGATGGCAAACAGGCTAAGCGCCTGTTTTTTGTTTTGTTGAGAGGCTAATGATGCCTGTTGCCTTTACATCAACTACATTTTCATATGGCAGGTACATACCTTCCCCTACCCGCTGTTTTAACCAACAGGAACAGGTTGCTTTGCCTGTAAATATTTACCGGGCGGTCCCCGCTGGCCAAAGACTTCTATGGTTACCAGAGTTCCGGTTTTGCAGCAAGGGCAACGGCGCAATAGCGTTTTAACAGGTTGACCGGCAGTATATATTTTCAACTCTTTTTGTAAAGCCTGTAATCTGCCCCTTTTCCAGTGGCTGCTCAGTATGCCGTAATGCCTGATGCGAACAAATCTTTTAGGCAGTATATGCTGACTGAACCTTCTTGCAAACTCCTGGTTGCACAGTGTCATTTGTTTATTACCGCCACCCGCCTTATAGTCTTTATACCGGAAGGTTACTTCCTTTTCATTTACATCTTCAATGCGATGATTACTGATGGCCACTTTGTGGGTATAACGTCCCAGATATTCTATCACCTGGCGTGGGCCGCCAAACGGACGCTTGGCATATACTACCCATTGCTTTGCAAATAATTGGTCAAAGAGGGTCTTATCGGCTACGCCCTCATCTCTCAACTGCCGTACATATTTTGCACGGAACACATTGCTCAGTGCTTTTACCGGGAACAGATATTGATTACTGCGTAAACACCGTTTCCATTGTCCGTTACCATTTATGCCCCCGCCCGGCACAATACAATGCAGATGCGGATGAAGGCACAGGTTTTGCCCCCAGGTATGTAATACAGCTATCATGCCCATTTGCATGCCTTCGTTTAGTGCAAACAGGTTGAGGGTATTCCACACCGCCCCAAACAATGCATCGTATACCAGCTTGGGACGATGCAGGGCCAGTACATGTAGATCCTGTGGCAGTGTAAATACCACGTGATAGTATGTACAGGGCAGCAGGTCGGCCTCTCTGCGTTGTATCCACTCTTCCCGCTTATGTCCCTGGCACTTCGGACAGTGTCTGTTCCGACAGCTGTTATAGCTGATACTGATATGACCACAATCAGTACAGGCATCAACGTGTCCGCCGAGGGCAGATGTTCTGCATTGCCTGATGGCCCTGAGGGTTTTCTGCTGATGAATGGAAAAAGATGAGCAGTCTATATTTACACTACGCAGCACATCGGCTACTTCGTATGTAGGCTGCATAGTGCAAACACTTTATCCAATGGACTTTGTGGTAACTGTTCCGGCAACTGGCATACATGCAGATAAACCATGGTGCTGTCAATATTGACATGACCCATCAGTTTTTGTACGGCAATAATGTTCACCCCATCTTCGAGCAGATGGGTAGCATAGGTGTGCCGTAGCATATGGGTATGCACTTCTTTGGTGATACCCGCCTGACGGGCAACCGTTTTAACGGCCCACTGCACGCCACGCTGGCTATATCTGCCATCAAAACCTTTACCTTCCGGATTGCCGGTTCCTTCAAATAGATATTGTTTTGGGTGTTCTGTACCGATATATTTTCTGATGCCTCTGATCAGGTGTTCGGATAATACTACATAGCGGTCTTTATTGCCTTTGCTCTGAACAATACGTAACAGCCTGCGGTCAAAATCGATATGAGGGAGTTGCAGGTTGCGTACTTCCTGGCATCGCAGCCCGCAGCCATACAACAGGCCAATGAGTATTTTATGTTTGAGCAGTGGTGCTTTGGTAAGCATGGCCCAGATCTCCTGCCGACTCAGTATAACAGGTAGCTTTTGCGGACGGGCAATCTCAGGCAGATGCAGATGGTCATAGGGTAGCCCCTCTGTTTTGAGTAAAAACCGAAGTCCATAAACGGTATGTTTGAAATAGGTCTGAGAGGGTGTTTGGCTACGCTGCTGCAGCTCGTACAAATAATCTTTTACCTGTTCGGGATCCAGATCAGTAGGTAAGCACTGAAAATGTAATGCCATGGCTGCAACATGCCTACTGTAGTTGTCGAAGGTGCGCGGTGAGCGACCAAGGATGGAAATATTACGCTCATAACGTTGCAGCAGTTCACTGAATCCATTAACTTCACGACAGGCACGATTAAGGTACTTGTTCCACCTTAATACTTCCGGCGATTTTTTTTCGTTGTCATCATTTAATTTTTTGGTGAATACTAAATTTACGGATAGTTGCGGAAGGCTACCGTAGGTTTAGTTCAACATCGGCTTCCAGCAATTGGGGGGCGACCCAACGCGTCTTTCAGCGACAACAAATATCCAAGCAACAGTTCCAGCGCGACCCAACTCGGCTGGTCTGTAGAATATATCATCAGCTTTTGTATCTTTAGTTCAGCGGCGGTTAGCCCGGGGCGACGGAATAGCATACCCCAACTGCTTAAAGCCCTGACCGTTGTACGCAACCCTAAAGCGAAATTCCGTTCACCTTCAAGCGACAAGATATTCAAAGCGAAGTCCTTAATAGCCCACTGCACATTGCAGCACATTTGCAAGGCACACAAAACCCATCGCACAAAAGCCAACCTTGCAAAAGAGCTGCAATAGCCAACACACGGCAAACAGTCCTTAAATTGGGAAGACAAAACTCCACCCTCCAAGAAGAAAAAAGAAAATTCGTCACATGGTAGAACCTATTCAGACTACACCATATTGCTTTACAAACACTATTTCACTTTGACAACAACTTTTCCCTTTGCACGACCTGCTTCAACGTAAGCCATTGCTTCGTTGGTTTGTTCAAACGGAAACACCTTATCAATAACAGGTTTTATAATTCCTAACTCTATCAGTTTTGTAATGTGACTTAGTTGACTTCCTTCTGCTTTCATAAACAAAAAAGTAAAATTGACATTCAACTTCTTTGCATATTTTCTTGCACCGCTACTTAAAAGTTTCGTTATAGATTTCAGATGCCAAGCCAAACCAAGTTGCTTTGCAAACTCAGGAGTTGGCGGACCAGTTAAGGTAATAAGTTGACCACCGGGTTTTAAAATGCGCAAAGATTTTTCAAGTATTTTTTTATCCCTGTTGCTATGCAGCACCACATCATAGTCTTTTAGTTTGGTCTCAAAATCTTCGCTCTTGTAATCAATCACAATATCAGCACCCAAACTTTTTACCAAATCAATATTTCCAGCACTAGTGGTGGTAGCCACAGTTGCACCCAAATGTTTCGCCAACTGAATTGCAAAAGTTCCGACACCTCCTGAACCTGCTTGAATGAAAACCTTTTGCCCTTGCTTCAAGTTTGCAATTTCAACAAGTGCCTGCCATGCAGTCAAGCCCACCAATGGAATTGATGCAGCTTCTTCCATTGAAATATTTTTCGGTTTCAACGCAACATCTTTTTCATGTATTGAAATCTGTTCGGCAAAAGTTCCAACATTGTAGTCGGAAGGTCTTGCATAAACTTCATCACCAACTTTGAACTTACTTACTCTTGAACCAATTTTTGTTACTATGCCTGCAACATCATGCCCCAATTTGAAAGGCGGTTTGTAAGGCAGAAAAATTTTGAAGTCGCCATTCCTTAGTAATGAATCCAACAGGTTCACACCCGATGAATGTATTTGCACTAACACATCATTTTCCTTGACAACAGGTTCTGACATTGTTGTTAGATGCAGTTTTTCTTTTTTGCCGTAGCGGTTAACTATAAATGCTTTCATTTTCTTTCTTTTACTTGGTTAAAAAATCAATGGCTTGTGGTATAAATTCCTGGTGGTATTGAAAAATGCCGCCATGACCTGAGTTAGGGTAAATTTTTATTTGTGCATTTGGAAAGCGTTTTGCGATATCATAAGAGTTCGGCGTTGGCACCATTCTGTCTGCATCACCATTGGCAATAAATACAGGAAGTTTGAAAACACTTAAATCGGCAGGTTGGCCATGCCCCCATGTTTCAATTGCTTTTAGTTGAGCTTTCAACACACTTAATTTCACTTTCGTATCACGGTTTTCTGTTCTTTCTTTTAATCGTTTAAGAAAATCTTTGGCAGCCGCTTTGCCTACTTTATTTTGTGTAAAGAATAAATAAAATTTTGGGTCTCTGAATGTTAACAGTCCTTTGAAAATATCTTTATACGTTAAACCAACAACTGCACTTACCCCTTCACCACCTCTTGGACCTGTACCTGCAAGTATTGCTTTACGAACCAACTGCGGCTCGACCAAGAGTAATTCCTGGGTTATAAATCCACCCATAGAAAATGCTAAAATATCAACTTGCTTGTAACCCAATGCATGAATAAAAGCAATGGCATCTTTTGCCATATCAGGAATACTTGTTCCTTGCTTGCCAGTAGTTGCACCAACGCCTCTGTAATCAAAGGAAATTATATGACGCTGTGCTGCAACGGCATCCATGATTCTTGGGTCGCAATTATCAAGGTTTGCCGTTAAGTGGTTGAAATAAATTACAGGTATATCGCCTTCTTTACCGTAAGAACGGTAGGCAAATTTTATACCGTTAGCTTCCACAAACCGAGTGGGAACTGTTGCGTATGTATACTTCTCATTCGCAATATTGTTGCTTTGAGCATTTGTTGTCGTCATTTTACTTATTATTAAAATTGTTAGAAGAAATATATTTTTCATTTTTGGTTTTTGTTTAATTGTTTAAGAACATTTTTTTCTAAAATTCCATAGGCAAAGTGCTGCAGATTAATCAAAACATTAGTACCCTTGCCAACAACGTTCCTGAATTTAGGCTTGTCAGCTTGAACTACTTTAAGCACTTTTTCCGCAACTATTACAGGGTCTTCTGCACTTTTCACTAATTCATTTGTGAATTTTTCAATCTTACCTCTTAAAGAATTGTAATCTTCAATTTTATTTAAAGGCGAAGATGAGTTATCCATAATGCTTGTTTTAAAAGCAGAAGGCTCAATCATAGCAACACTAATATTAAACTCATTCAATTCGTAACGTAATGCTTTGAAATAACCTTCCAATGCATGTTTGGAGGCTGCATAATAAGCTGCATTGGGGAATGATACTAACCCTACAATTGAACCTACGGTTATTATTTTACCAAACTTTTGTTTTCTGAAATATGGTAATACTGCATTTGTTACCTTGATAGTTCCCCAAAAATTTGTTTCAAATTGCTGCCTTCCTAACTCAACAGGTATTTCTTCAGCAATACCAGAAACTAAAAAGCCAGCATTGTTAATAAGAATATCTAACTGACTTATTTCCCTGAATAGTCTTTCTGAAAAAGTAGCTATTGATTGTTCAGAGTCCAGGTCTAATGCTATCATTTTAAAGGGGAATTTTGCTGCATACTTTTCGGGGTTGCGGCTTGTACCAATTACATGGTAACCACTTTCGTGTAGCTTGGTTGCTACTAACAAACCAAAGCCTGATGATGCTCCCGTTACTAAAATATTTTTTTTCATTTTTACTTGTTTTATTTTTTAATTTGTACTTTTGCTTGCAAAATGCAAGTGCAAATATACAACTTACTTGCAAATTGCAAGTGCTTTTCAAAAAAATATTTTTATGCCTAAAAATAATAAGAGGTCAGATTGCCCTGTAAGTTGCTCCCTTGATGTGTGGGGAGACAAGTGGTCGCTGTTGATTATCAGAGACTTGATGAATGCTAAACAAAGTACTTATGGCGATTTTTTAAAGTCACCCGAAGGAATTGCGACCAATATTTTAGCTTCCCGATTGCTGACATTGGAAGAAAATGGAGTGATTGAAAAACTTAGTCACCCAGACAGCAAAGCAAAAGTTTTGTATAAACTCACATTAAAAGGAATTGACTTGCTGCCCTTAATGATTGAAATTGGAATATGGTCTGAAAAATATTACGATATTGACAAGGGCAAGAAAGCTGAGCTGAAAGAAGTGAAGAAGAACAAGGAGGAATACATTAAAGCAAAAATAAAAGAATTACGAAGTTGATAACTCTTTCCTTCTCCGCAAGGTGTCCATTTAACAATAAAAAAGATGTTCCCCGCAGTTTATATGTTTGAATTCGCGAATCGAGTTTGCTAAATTCAAAGAAACGAAAACATATGAAAAGCGAATCAACTAAACTGCGGGATTTTAGCGGTCAAAATATTTATGTAGGTATGGATGTACATCACAAAAGCTGGAAGGTCCATATTTATAGCGATGAGTTTGAATTGAAATCTCTTAGCCAGGAGCCGGACGTGAATAGATTGTACAACTACCTTGATAGTCATTATAAGAATGCAAATTACCATCTGGCGTATGAAGCGGGCTTTAGTGGCTTCTGGATATAACGGGCATTTGCGGCAAAAGGTATAAATTGTAAAGTGGTGCACCCCGCTGATGTGCCTACCAGTAACCTTGAACAACTACGTAAATCAGATGCTGTGGACAGCAAAAAAATTGCAAAAGGATTAAGGAGTGGAGATCTGAACTTCATTCATGTTCCGGATATCCAATTGGAAATGGATCGGCAATTGATGCGTAGCCGCGGACTACTGATCAAAGATTCCACGCGGATTAAAAACAGAATCAAATCAATATTAAAACTACAAGGCATAGCTATTCCGGCGCAATACAAGGAAGGAACATGGAGTAAAGTTTTCATTAAATGGTTAGGAGAAATCAATTTTGGAAGTGTTAGTGGTAAAATGACAATGCAAACCCATATCAATGAACTTCTATTTTTGGAGGAACAGAAAAAGCAAGTTGATATTGGTATAAAAGAATTATCGAAAACAGAGCGCTACCGTTCCAATTTAAAATTGTTGCAAAGTATCCCATCAATCGGATTATTGACTGGTATGATACTATTGACAGAGATAGGCGACATGGCCCGTTTTAGCCGGCTGGACGAGCTGTGCAGCTATTGTGGTATTGTACCCAATTGTCATAGCAGTGGCGAGAATGAAAGGATTGGCAGATTAACAAGAAGAGGTAATAGCATTATCAAACGGGTGCTGATTGAGTGTGCCTGGGTAGCAGTCAAGAAAGATCCGGCCTTATTGCTTTATTATAAAGAGCAAATAGTAAAAATGAAGGGGCAAAAAGCTATTATTAAAGTGGTTCGTAAACTGTTGAGCAGAATAAGATATGTATTGATGAACAAACAAGAATATGTATTAGGCGTAATAGCATAAATAAGTCATTGAACACAAACATATAAAAACTAAGTTGGCATAAAATCGCAGAGAGACGTTTGTAGCCGAAAGGACTACTGTCCGCAGTTTGCGTTATGCCAGCTATTATATACTAATGAAAAAATTGCAGTGCATGGTTCATGTATCTGCTAAGAGAAGATTGTTTTTATAATGTTAGTGGGAAATGTCACACGATGTAATCGAACGATTGCACTTCAGCAACTGTGCCTTGATTTGGCTGAAGGTCATGCAATCATTCAATTCCATCGTATTTAAAATAAATTTTGAATTCAACATAGAAGGGTCCCCTATCGGGAGAGATCTGCAGGGAAAGGAAAACCTTCTTCTGAATTGACTTATTTTATAACACAACGTGTTATCAGTAGTAAAAAAACAAAGGCTGCACCAATTGTGCAGCCTTCTGTATAAAGCAGGGGTTAGTATACTATTATTTATCCCACCAAACTTTACCAAACTGCGAGTCTTTACCATCAGTTGAAGTATAGTTTGCTGCGGCAGCATTGGTGTTTGCGCCATTCAGGTTATACTCAGTGCTGCTGTAAGACAATCTTCTTGGTATAGCAGTTTGGCCCGGTGCAGGTGTTAGTGCCGGATAACCGGTTCTTCTCCAGTCTGCATACCCCTGGTTTCCATTGGGGTAATGGGCAACCCATTGCTGGGTATTGATGCGTTTTAAGATCTCATCGCCGGTTTGCCCGGTTAACGATACAGATGGTTGAGCAATAAATGTTGCAAAATCTGCGCTGTTAAAAACATTCCATGCTTTCCAGCTTTCTGTAATTCCTGCCTGGTAATTGGCATCTACATCTTCTGCTGTCCAGCCTAATTGTGCCGCTTCTGCTCTTGCCAAAAACACTTCGGCCGCAGTGATGATATTAAGAGAAGCCGTTGCGGTTACATAAGCCGGGGCCAGAATTTTTGCCCAGTTTACGTTTCCATTTGCAAATGAAACTGCATCGTTACGGGTTAAACCATAAGGAAAACCAACTGTTGAAGAAGCATATGCATTGATCCTTTTATCATTATTGCCGCTTAATAAATCGGTTACCGTTTTTGATACAGCATAATCGATCCTTGGAGAGGCGCCATAATAAAAATTATATATGGGGTTTAAAAATGTTCCGCCCGGATAAGCAATTACATAATTTTCTCCCGCGCCCAACACACCGCCATCAGCACTAAGTGCGGCATTAAATTCTGTTTTACCTGTTGCAGGGTCTGCCTTACTTAACCTGAGTGCACTGATTGCATGAATAGAGTTGGCAAATTTTTTCCATTTAGTTGTATTTCCACTAAACAGGATATCTCCTTTTACCGGAACGCCGTTTTCAAACTGGGCAACAGCCTCTTTCAGTTCTTTAAAAATATCAGCATAAATACTCTGCTGCGAATCGTATACTACTATTCCATTATCTCCTTTTAAAGCGCCTTTATACGGGATGCTTCCATAGGCATCGGTAAGGAACCAGAAAATATAGGCTTTTAAAATGCGCGCAATGGCTATCTGATTTTTATTGGAACCATTCTGTGCCGCAATGGCCGCGGTTTGCGGGTTTGTATTATAATCTATGATCGTTTGTAAATCGTACAAAGCACCGGCATAATGGGTTGTCCAGTCGGGCGAATTTTTTGCATACCTTGATATATCTGTGTATTGTGTTTCTGCAAAATACTGGGCATACAATCCTTCTGAAGTAGATACCCCGCCCGCATCCCAGGTATAACCACCTATCCCCGCAAGGGTATTGGTTAAAAGAGAGGAGGTAATAGGCTGGGTAGTATTGCCCGGGTTTTGGTTGATGTTACCAAACTCACCCACCTTGCTGCAGGAAGTAATACCGAAAAACAGGCTACCGGCAATTATAACTATTTTAATTTTTTTACTTAGCATCTTATCTGGTTTTAAAACTTAGAAATTGAATTTAACATTGAAGCCGAATGAGCGTACAGAAGGCAACTGGCCATCTTCTCCCTGGATACCTGAAATTTCGGATGGGTCGTAATTTTTGGTATCGCTGTAAATCAGCCATGGGTTTCTGGCAACAACAGAAACGGTTGCACCCTGTAACCATGAATTAACTAATTTCCACCTTTTAACAGGTATAATGTATCCGATGCTCAGTTCTTTCAGTTTTACATAAGAAAGTTTGTGTACATAGGGTTCTGCTATTTTACCAAAATAAAACTGTTGAAAATAAGTAGCTGCGTCAACATGTGTATCAACCACTGTTTTACTATCGGCTGCGCTTACACCCACTACGTGAACACCGCCACCGGCAGCCAGATCATCGCGCACGTTTTTGCCTTTATCGTTAGTAGCTGCCGTATAATCAAGATCTCCTGAAAATGCGCCCCAGCTTTCCGACAGTGAGAAGAACCTTCCGCCAACCTGGTAGCCAATGCTGGCATTAATTACAAAGTTTTTATACGTAATCAAACTCTGTAAACCACCGGTTACTTTTGGAACAACAGAACCCCAGTTATAATTGGCGTCTCCTGTAACAAATAAACCTGTTGACGGATTAACCAAAGGTTGGCCTTCTGCATTTCTTACAATAGCACCGCCACGTAACTGGCCCCAATCCTGGTCTAACACCTGGAACGCACGTGCATACCTTGTACCGGATGAACCTGCTGCCAGTAGCAAACTGTTTTGCCCATCAATGATTTTGGTAACCGGGTTTTTGATCAGGTAGCCAAAAGTTTTGGTAATACTCCACGTAAAATCTTTCCTGCTGATAATTTTTGCGTCTACTGTTACTTCAATCCCCTGTCTTGAAACTGTTGCTGCATTAATAGATTTTCCGGTTAATCCGCTTACAGGATCAACCGCAATTTGTACGGGTTGATTTTTTGCGGTTTCATTATAGTAGGTCAGATTCACCCCCAGCCTGTTTTTGAGAAATCTTAATTCGGCACCGGCTTCATAAGAAACAATCAGCGAGCCTTTCAGGTTTGGATCAGGCACTACATCCGGTGCGGTTAACAGGGTATTTCCATTCCATTGGTTAGCGTTAAGTGTGTATGCAAGATTGTTTTGATAGATATCAAGGCTGATTGGTTTTTTACCCCAGCTTCCATAAACTTTCGCAAACGAGAGCCATGGTGCAATTCCTTTGGTGAATTCACTGGCGATGAATGAAATACCTGCTGAAGGATATACCAGTGAATTACTACCTGCCGGTAATGTTGAGGACCAGTCCTGACGGAACGAAGCAGAGGCACTGATAAATCTTTTATACTCAATATCGCCGGAGGCAAAAACAGAGTTCACCGTTTGGTTTCCGCGGTAGTTGGCAACATTAGGCTGCGCCTTTGAATTATTAATTGCATAATAGTCTGGTATGATCAAACCATTTACGGTATTAGCTCCGTTGAATTTTTCGGTTAGCTTGTAAATATTTCCGCCTGCAACCACATTTACACCAAAATCTTTCAGGAAAGTTTTGTTGTACGTAGCCAGCAATTCATAGTTTGTTTCGGCATGATAAAACTGCCCGGTAGCGTATGCTGCAAGCCCACGGCTTGTTTGAGAAGCGCTTCTCTGTAATAAAGAAGTTGTTGTGTTTTCAATAAAAGATGAAAAAATATCTTTCCTGATGGTTGCCTTCAGCTTCAGATCATTCGTAATATTTGCAGCAATGTAGGCATTACCATACACCCTGTCTCTTTGCGTGTGGGCAATTTTGTTATCGAAATAGGAATAGAAATTATACCAGTAGTTTCCTGTAAAAAAGCCGTTTGGATTATTGGCATCATATCCATCGGGGTTGTGATACCAGTTCCATGAAGCCAGCGTTCCTGTTGGTGTGCGCAGATTGCGCAGTTCCCTTACAATTTTAATATCCAGGTCCCTATGTCCCCATTGGGTAAAATTACCCGATGTCTGGTTGGCATAACTGTCATCAAACTCACCATCAATATTCTGAGAGGTATAGTTTACATTAACGCCTGCAGAGATATTTTTATTGATCTCAATATTGGTGTTGGTAGAAACGGTATTACGCAATGTACGTGAGCCCGGTATAATACCATTTACTGTTTGATTGGTATAGCTGATCCTTGTATTGTACCCTTCGCCTGATTTTGAAAAATTGATATTGGTATTATTGGTTACGCCGGTATCCCAGAAATCTGTTACGTTATTGGGTTGTGCAACAAGATTAGTTGTTTTGCCGGTGTATTGCGTTCCCGGAACCCATGCATACCAGGGAGCATATTCCTGTCCCTGAATGGCCGGTCCCCAACTGGAATCATCTGTAAAATCATGAAAGAGCTTACCGTCCAATGCTTTCCATTCTATAGGGTCGCCTGCTTTGTAATGGTATTGTATCAGTTGACTTGATGCGCCACCTGCATACGAGTTTTGCAATTTAGGCTGGCGGTATACTTTATCTATAGTTATGCCCTGACTAACCTCAATATTTGTTTTACCGGCTTTTGCTTTTTTGGTAGTAATAATAATTGCGCCACCCTTAGCCCTGTCGCCGAGTAAAGCTGTTGCATTAGCTCCTTTTAAAACAGTGATTGATTCAACAATACCCGGATCAATATCGTATGCACCTCCAAAAGATAAACTTCCTGCAGAGCGCGCAAATGATAAACCGCTTATCGTTACATCATTAATAACAGTACCATCCACTACATAAAGAGGTGCAAGGTCGCCGCTCAATGCGAGGCCACCCCTGATCCTTGGCGCTGTTTGGCTATTCAGTTTGGCGCCTGATTGTGATCTGAATTGTACACCTGAGATCTTATTCGATAAGGCATCGGCAAGATTGGTTTGTGGCGTAATATTCAGGTTTTCTGAAGAAATAACCTGCGAACTGTAGGCAGTTGTTCGCTGCGATTTTTTTAATCCGAAAGCGCTTGTCACCACTACTTCCGAGATCTCAGAGGAAGCTTTAAAAAGCTGAACCTGGATTGTATTTCCATCAGCCTTTACCTCTTTAGAAGTAAAACCTAACGAACTTATTTCCAGCACTGCGCCGGATGGCACTTTGATACTAAAATCGCCGTTAATATCCGAGGCGGTTCCGCGTTTATTGCTCTTTACTTTAATACTTGCAAAAGGAATCGGATCTCCTTTTTCGTCAGTTACTTTCCCGGCAACACTGCGTACCTGTGCGGTTACCATTAGTGTGCTGAACACAAGCAATAAGAACAGGGTTAAGAATTTTTTCATGTAATTAAATTTTATGGTTTGAAGTTTTAGCAACAGATTGATACAGCTCCGCATAAGCATTGATAACAGCATCAACTACTTACAGAGAATTGATAAGCGTATAGGCGCACAGACAATATTTTCTGTGCAAACAGCACTACACGTTCTTAATAAATACCGTGATTTTTAAATATGGCAAGAGGGGGATTAACAGCAACAACAATAAGCCTTACTATATGAGATATAGTAGTCTTTTCCGCCTATGAATGAATGATTTATTACTGCCCGTGAAATATCCATTGCTGTTAATTTTAACCAAAAATAGAAGAATTATATTAGTCTACCAAATTTATAGACTATAAATATTTGAATTTCCCTTATTTCAAAAATTGCCGTTTGAACGTCACTATTTGAAACGATATTTTCAGGTGTCTCCACCAGATAGGTAATTTAATTCTGTGATTTTGCAAAAATAGACCGGCCAAACTGCCTTTTACTCATTCCGGGCAAGGCTTTCAACTCAGAATATGAGGAAAATCATCTTATATATCTTGGCTTCCCTCTAATTTAGTCCTTTCACAAAACAGGTTTGTTCAGCGTTTCAATATTTTCTTATGCCCGGTGCAGGAGTTAAATTTAAGTCGGGTGATCAATTATCACCCCGTTCTATTTTATTATGGCGTATTGCGCAGGTAGCTGTTTGGCTGGTGGGAGCCGGTATTTTATTTTGTTTACTGTTCTTCCCCTCAATCGGCATTCTGTTATTCTGGGATATTTTAATTCCGGTTGCACCCGCATTATTTGTGATGGCCGTGGGTGTGTGGAGAAATGTTTGCCCTTTGGCAACCACCATTCTCTATCCCCGTCATAAAGGATTATCAAAAAGAAAAAAATTAACGGCTAAGCAATTGGGGAAACTTAACCTGATTGCCGTATTTACTCTATTTGCCATTGTTCCTTTGCGGCATGCAGTATTTAATAATAACGGAATGGCAACAGCCATACTCATCATCTCACTGGCCGTTGTTGGAATAATCATGGGTTTCTTTTACGAATGGAAAAGTGCCTGGTGTTCCGGCCTGTGTCCCGTACACCCTGTTGAAAAACTATATGGCGGCAATGTGTTGCTCTCTATGCCCAATGCGCATTGCGATCAATGCCAGAACTGCGTTGTTCCCTGCCCCGATTCAACACCCAATATTCATCCGGGATTGGCAAGGAAAACGATCCATCAGGAATTAGCCGGACTGCTTATTATTGGCGGGCTACCTGGTTTTATCTGGGGATGGTTTCATGTGCCCGATGAAATAACAAACCTAACATTCAGCACATTCATTGGTGTTTACCAGATGCCGTGGCTTGGTTTTTCAACAACGTTTGTTTTGTACCTGCTGCTGTCAATGATTGTTAAGCCATCATCCGAACGGAAATTGATCAGCATTTTTGCTGCAGCGGGTGTTTCCTGTTATTACTGGTTCAGGATTCCTGCATTATTTGGTTTTGGAAAATTTGCCGATGACGGTCTGCTGATTAACCTAAGGAACGTATTACCCGAGTGGAGCCTTACTGCCATTACCACCACCACTACGCTGTTCTTTTTTTACTGGCTTGTTATGCGCAAACAAAATAAACAAAGCTGGGTTATCAGGCCGCGTTTTGCCGGTAAACAGGCAAGAACTGAAGAAAAATTATCTGCGTGATTCTCTGCTATTGCATTGTTTCTTTAAGCCATCCTTGTGTTATGTTAAGCTTGAACTGCCGCTAATTTATGAGTAGTAAGTAACGTGTTGCGCTATTAAGGCAAGTTAATGTAGCTAAAAGTTCTCTGCGCAATCTCTGCATCTCCTGCTCTCTGCGGTGAATTGAATCAGTTGATTAAAGCAAATTGGCGATTAAGCAAGGGGCTTTCACCGCTGAGCCGCAGAGTAAAAGAGTTTACGCAGAGTCATTATATATTCCTTCGAGCGATGTTTCAACTAATATAACTGACGATTTTTAATAACAAGACTCTTTAAAAGATGTTTCAATAAGAGTGTTCATATAATCTAAAGCGTTATGTTTCGATTACTAGAACCTTCATTTTTTATCGGTTTAATTATTAGTCGCAAAAAATAAAATTCTGAGTGTTTGTGCCTATAACCCTCTGTGAAACTCTTTTCCTCTGAGCTCTCTGTGTTGAAAAAAAGCACGCGATAACATCAGTTTTTTTCAACACAGAGAGCTCAGAGATTTGGAGTTTCACAGAGATGGGCTCCAATAAAAGTGTCCATATAAACCTAAGATGTTATGTTTCTATTAATAGAACCTTCAATTTCTTCGGTCTGATTATCAATGACAAAGAATCAAGTTCTATAGTAGAAGGACCGAAGAAAAGAAGCGCCTCCGTAAGTTCTTTTTTAACTTTTTTTCTTCGTTTCTCTCTTATTGCAACCCAATGTACTGCTGTATTTAATAGCACAACACTTTAGTAAGTAATTAACTCACTACTGACAACTCACGATTAACATAGCACTATCTAACAATGTTTCATTACATAGTTAACAATATCGGCCGCTACTTCTTTCTTGGATTGGGTATCAAATTCAATTACACCATCCCTGTCAATAATACTGATCTTGTTGGTGTCTTTTTCAAAGCCTGCACCTTTATCGTTCAACGAGTTCAGAACAATGCAATCAAGATTTTTCTTGTTTAATTTTTGGATGGCATTTTCTTTTTCATTCTCCGTTTCAAGCGCAAAGCCTACCACAAACTGGCCTTTCTTTTTTTGTGATCCCAGGTGGTGTAAAATATCTTTTGTATGATGCAAAATGATGTTGGCTGAAGCATCTGTTTTCTTAATTTTCTGGTCGGCCGCACTTGCCGGCGCATAATCTGCAACCGCAGCGCTCATTACAATAATATCCGCATCCCGTTGTTCATCGCAGGCAGCAAACATTTGGGCGGCTGTTTGCACACGAACCACATCAAGCCCTTTATAAACAGTTTGCAGGTTGGTAGGGCCTGTAACCAATATTACTTCTGCGCCCTGCAGGTAAAAAGCTTCTGCCAATGCAAAACCCATTTTACCAGACGACCTGTTGCCGATAAAACGAACAGGGTCTATCGGTTCATATGTTGGTCCGGCTGTTACCAGCACTTTTTTCCCCGCAAGAACTGATGATCGAAAAAAGTATTCAACCAGGTAATTGATGATCTCTTCGGGTTCTGCCATTCTTCCTTCTCCAACTAATCCACTGGCCAGTTCGCCGTTATTAACTTCTATTACAGCAACGCCATATTCTTTCAACAATTCAAGGTTCTTTCTGGTGGAAGCATGATGCCACATGTCTTCATCCATAGATGGTGCAACCACAACAGGGCAGGTGGCAGATAAATAAACAGCAAGTAATAAATTATCACAACCACCGGTTGCCATTTTAGATAAAGTGTTGCAACTAAGTGGTGCAATCAACATTACATCGGCCCATCGGCCCAGTGCTACATGATTGTTCCATTCGTACTGCTCATGCCAGTCGATGGCTACTTTATTTTTTGAGAGTACCGATAATACAAGGGGAGAAACAAATTCTTTTGCAGCGGGCGTCATCACCACTTTTACTTCTGCTCCGGCCTTAATTAATAAACGTACAAGCACAATAGCCTTATACGCAGCAATACTGCCCGTAATACCAACAAGAACCTTTTTATCTTTTAGTAGCATACTCTAAGTAACGAATAAAAACAGTATTAACCTACTTTGTTAAATGACTATAATAGTTAATAACAGCGTGATTTCAGTCTTTTGTTTTAGAAACAAATACAAGAAATATTTGTTGTTTGGATTTTAAGATATTAAAGCCACACATGCATAACATGTGCAGCTTTTTCTTTACATGAACATATTATTACTCGTCTCCATTTTCATAACTGGCAGAATAAGTAACCTGTATATCTTCTGCCACATTATTTTTCATTTTCCCTTTAGGTTTACCCACACCATACGAACTGATTTCTTTTACAATCAGGTTGCTGTTAACGGTCAGTTTACCATTAACTATTTTAATTGTTGCTTTTCCCGATACCGGTTTTGTGATGCCTTTTATGGTAAGATCACCGGCGATTACTGCCTCATAACTGCCATTCTTAGACAGGTCAACTGTAGCAAGGTTTGCTATTTTACCTTTTAGTAAAATTCTAGGGAACTGTTTTGAGTCCATAAAATTTGAATTGTTGAAATGCTCCTGCATAAGCGCTTTTTCAAACTGAAAACTTTGCACCGGAACTGAAATAGCAATATCACCTGTACCTGCATTAATGATACCTGTTACAGTATTATTTGTGGCGCGAATATCTTCTGCAGGAGTATGAGAGAAAATAGTTGCCTGGCCGGATCTTGCTATATACTTTGTTTGTGCATGCAGACTGCCGGCTATTATACCTGTAAGGCAAAATAAAAAAGTAATTTTTTTCATAAGTTTTTTTACAATGACTGATATTTTAAAAAAACCTTACAAAAGTTTTTTCCGTTCATCATAAAAATTAAAGAAGGGTTTAAATTTAGAAGATCTGATTCTTTTTATATTTTCTTTACCCACGAATAAATCCGGAAATTATCCAGTAAACAATAACCACTACTGAGATCATGGATTTAATGTTACAAATAGTCCAGAAGGTTTTGGGCGATTTTTTTCTTTGGCAACTATTTATACAACAATAATACCTGCTCATTTTATAGTCTGTTTTGTGAAAGATAATTCCTGCTCCTGCAACTAACCCAAAATTTTTTACGGTTTTTTCTTGAGCGAGAGTCCATATTGTCCAAATTCGATCAACTGTTTGGGTTCTATAAATCCTTTTGTATAAGTAATTGCATTACCAGACTCATCGGCAATGATCAATGTTGGATATGCCTCTATCCTGAACTGTTCCGAAAGAGCCGGTCCATCACCTTTCTCCATATCCATGGCCACATTAATAAAGTTCTTATTAAAGAAATCTCCAGCCTCCTTATTCGGGAAGGTCTGCTTTTTCAGCATCCTGCACGGGCCACACCATGTAGCATAAGCATCCAGGAAAATGAGTTTATGTTGTTTTTTTGCTTCTTCTTTCGCTTTTTGCCAGTTTGATTCCATAAACTGTATGCCCCCCTTCGCTTTTTCGTCGTCATTGTTTGTAGAAATAAAAGCAAGTCCTAAAACAGTGGCGCTGAGCAGTAGTGCAGATATGACTATTTTTCTTTTCATTTTTATCTTTTAGACTGTGCAAATGGATTTTCCTTACAATTGAAATGATTTTATTCTTTATTCCAATACCCTGCCGGTTTATAAAAAACCGAACCCCTTAACGGGATCCGGTTCAAATTTAACATTCTTCTTACTTACAAAAACTGCGACCCGGTGTTGTTTAATTCACTTCATTCCACTCTCTCGATTTAAACATTGGATCAACCGGTGTATGAAAAATATGGTTGGAATAGTTGCTGATGGTTTTAACCGCAATAGCAAGTATGATAGACAATATATGCTGTTCGGTAAATCCTGCGCTCAAAAAAGCTTTAACGTCTGCAACAGATGGTTTTCCCTTTTTGTTTACCATTACAGCGGTAAATAATGATAACGCTTTTAATGTTTCATCCGGAATTTCTGTTCCGTTTCTGATGGCATCCGTTACGGCAACGGGCACTTTACTCTTCATATCGGCCACAACGCTGTGTGCGGCTAAACAGTACGCACAGCTATTTTCTTTACTGATGGTAAGAAATACTACCTCCTGTTCAGGAGGTGTAAATCCACCTTCCTGCCTAAACAAACCATAGCCTGAGGAATAAATTTCGAACATAGCCGAAAAATTGGCCATGTTTGCGTACATGTTGGGTATGGCACCCATTTGTTTCTGCGCACCCTCCAGCAATACCCTGGCTCTGGCATCAGCCGTATCAATGCCTACCGGCGATAATGTAAATTTGTAAACTTCGTTTTGATTTTTCATTCTGATTGTTTTACGCTATTAAGAAAATGATTGATTAAAGGCCAATCTTTTATACCTGTTGTAAACCGGTTTAAATGTTTTTTTAGTAACAGGCCTTCCTGTTTCGAGATAGTATTTTAATCCGACCAGCATATTCAAAAGCTTTTGTTTAAACACGCTTTTCATCAGCACACTCATGAAGGAAGGGCTAGTTGTAATTACTGCATGCAGTACAACTTTGGTGGTTCCGGCTGCTACGGATTCTAATCTAACCTCTACCCGCATGTCTTTAACCATGGGCATATTGCCACCGGTTACATCAAGGGTAAAATTCTTTAAGTGGTTAACCTGAACAATGGTTTCGCGGATATAGGTTTTGGCATCAAGGCGGCATTCCCGCTCGCAACCCAGTTCTCCTGAATTATTTTTCGTGAAATGTGAACCCACCAGGTTAGGATTGTAAAGGAAGGTGTCGCCGAATCTGTTAAAAAGAACATCCCACAACCTGTGGTGCGGGGCGTTAATAATAATGTCTGCAGTAATTTTTGCTGGCTTTCCCATTGGTAGTCTGTTTTGCATTAATTAATAATGCAAAGCTGGGAAATAGAAACAGCCGGTGTTTTGCGGATTAGTTCATTGATTTGTTTTTTTGGCTCAACCTGTAGCGGGTGGGCGCTGTATGGTATTTGTTCTGAAAGCTTTTTGAAAAATTAGATAAACTGCCAAACCCGCATTCAATGGCAATATCATTCATCGTTTTATCTGTTGCCAACAATAGCTCTGCTGCTTTTTCTAATTTTTTTGTTTTCAGATATCCTGCAGGACTTTCGCCATATACTTTTTCAAATCTTCTTTTGAAAGATGAAACGCTGAGGTTAGTTAACTGTGCCAGCTCTGTAATGGAGAGACTTGAAAAAAGATGAGCGTCAACCACCTCTCTGAACGAATAATTTACCGGCGAATACAGGCTTGCCAATATCTGGTGAACAAGAGGCGCTTCTTTTGTTTGGCTAAGCAACAACATAAGTTCCTTTAATTTTAAAACAAGCAGTTCTTCCGTAACGATGCCGGGATTTTCAAAATAAAAAAGAAGCCCATCAATGTATTTCTGAAGAAGCAGATCGTCCGGAACTTTTGTCATCCCTGTAACCGGGGTCTCCGGATTTGATTGTTTAAGAAACCCGGGGATATCATTATTATATATTTTCTTCAATACATCTGCCGAAAAATGAGCTACAATTGTTTCATATTTTTTTGCGCCGGCAGAAACAGGAAACCGGCTAAGATAATTACCACATTTCATCAGCAAAGATTCTTTTGCCGCCGTTTTTATGGTGCCGTTTTCAGAAACGGACGTGTATTCTCCTTCAAGCATGTGCAGGAAACAGGCTTCATCAGAAAGCATCGTACTCTTTTTGAAAGGCGGAATGATGATCATTTTTTCAAAAAGGATCTTTCCAAACAGTTCATATTTTTTGTGTTCCAATATCATACAAATGGTAAAATTATTCGGATAAAACTAACCGGCCTGCTGATTTATTTATCAGCTGCTTAAGATCAAATATATCATTTGTATGCCGATGATCTTGTTTATATAAATAGTAGTTCACATATAGAATCATCACATAACGTTTTTATTACAAAAATTGAAGTGTCTGTAAGGTCTTATCCACACAAACGTCATTGCGTTGAAATGAAATACAGAAAGCACACTAAATAAAATTCACATTTATGACCGCTAAATCAAAAAAAATAACATCGCTTTTAATACTATCAATATTTGGTATCGCTTCCAGTGTAGCTACTTATTTGTGGTTTATGCCACATCGCAATGTACGGGCTTCAAAAGCAGACGCCGAGTTGAAAGTAAAGGACCTCACTGATGAGTTTACCAAAAATGCTTCTGCGGCAAATGCCAAATATCTTTCAAGTGATGGAAATTCCAAAATACTCATTATTGAAGGTCATGTTAACCGTATCTCTATTAATCAAAACGGAGAAACAGTCATTATCTTAAAAGATGAAGGTGCTAAAGTTGGCGTTAATGCCACTTTGCTAAAACAGGCTGTTTCAAATATTGCTTCGTTAAAAACAGGAGATATCATAAAAGTAAAAGGGGTAATAACCGCAGGCAATACCTATAACATGGATCTTGATTTATATGAGCACGCCGTTTTGGTACAATGTGATATAGTTAAATAGCATTATGAAACAGTTAATAAAAAGTAACCTGCTCACCATTTCTGGTTTTTTTGTTGGATCAGTAGCCGGTTTTTTGTACTGGTATTACATCGGATGTGCATCAGGCAATTGCTATATCCAGTCAAGTCCCATTAGAATGACCCTGTATGGTGCAATACTGGGACTATTATTGTTTAACCTTTTTCAACCAAAAGAAAAAAAATAGTATGTACCGAAAACATGCAGCATTCTTGCTGATCTTAATGTGTTCATCAACAATAACAACTCGCGCCCAGGATAAAGGGAAAATATTTTTTACTACAGCAGCCGGTTTGATTAATGCTCAGGGAAATTTTGGCAAAGCATTTAAATCTACAGTTACCTTTAATTCGGGGGTTGAATTGTCTCTAAAAGATAATTGGTTTGGCCAGTTTGTTCTCGATTTTAATGCCCTTAAATACGACCAGCAGATCAAAGATGTAAATTCGTCTTTTTTATTCCAAAACACCAATAGCTCTTTGTTACTATTGGGTTTAAATGGGGGGAGAAATGTTTATTTCAAAAACCATAAATGGTTTAGCTCATTTTATGGCGGTGGCGGGTATTTGAACATAGGCGAACCAAGGGTTACTGTTGACCCCGGTTCAACAATTATAACTCAGGATGTAGTTAGAAAAAGCAATATTTTTGCAAGAGCCGGAACAAGATTGGCCTATACTACCCGATCCAGTTTTTTTCAAACCATTTTTCTGGATGGATCCTACTGGATATCTCCCGCCAGAGTACAAGGTGGTAATGTTAGTGGTTTTTCTTTTTATATCGGAACAAGATTTGGCGTAATACAATAGTTTTTTTATCCCCCGAACGGTCAGTTTCACATAAATTTCTGGTTCCCGTATTTAATCAATTTTTTATAGGCTTTATTTGCTTTCAGTTCCTTTAGTTTTGTTCCCTTAAACAAGTACAATGCAGATTATCAGAACCGTGTCTGAAATGAAAGCGTGCATGTCCCAATTCCAACATTATCGGATCGGGTTTGTGCCAACCATGGGTAGCCTGCACGAGGGGCATCTTGCACTTATCAATAGAAGCAGGTTAGAGGATCATATTGCCATTTGCAGCATTTTTGTAAACCCCACACAATTTAATGATCCCAAAGACTTTGAAAAATATCCCATCAATACAGAACACGATATTGAACAGCTAACCGCTGCCGGTTGCGATATACTTTTTCTTCCACCCGTTACAGAAATATACCCACCGGATTATCAAAACAAAGTGTATGATCTGGGTTTATTGGATGAGATATGGGAAGCGCAACACCGGCCCGGCCATTTCCAGGGGGTTTGTATGGTGATGGACAGGTTACTGGACATTGTTCCTGCCCACGATCTCTGGATGGGGCAAAAAGATTTTCAGCAATGCATGGTGGTACAAAAACTGTTGTTACTAACCAACAGGCCACATATCAGTTTTCACCAGGTGGCTACCGTAAGAGAAGCTTCCGGACTGGCTCTCAGCAGCCGTAACAGCCGGTTAAGTGCCGAAGGCAGGGATAAAGCAGTGGCTTTATACCGGGCGCTTCAAACAATGAAAGATCAATACCAAACAGAAAACCTTGTATTACTGCGGGATAAGGCAAAGCAATTTTTGCTTGATAATGGTTTTGAGAAAGTGGAATATATAACTGTTGTTCATGCAGAAAACTTATTGCCTGCAAACAATTATACACCCGGGAATAAATATGTAGCCATTGCCGCAGCATGGATGGAAGGAGTGCGGTTAATTGATAATTTACTTTTATAGTAAGCCCCATTTGCGCCAATGTTGTTCCTTTGTATATCGGATAACAGGACATCTGAATATGTTTTATTCTAAGCAGAGCCATATTCAGTTATTATTCATCTCTAAAATTCATTCAGATGTCGGTACAAAAAGAAGCTAAGAAAATCACCACCCATACACTGCAGCAGATGAAAAAGCAGCAGCAAAAAATATCCATGCTTACAGCCTACGATTATTCGTTTGCAAAAATGTTTGATCAGTGCGGGATAGATGTGATACTGGTTGGCGATAGTGCTGCCAATGTGATGGCGGGGCATGAAACCACATTACCCATCACACTTGACCAAATGATCTATCATGCGCAAAGTGTGGTGCGGGGTGTAGAAAGATCGCTGGTGGTGGTTGATCTTCCTTTTGGTTCTTATCAATCCAACTCTTCCCTTGCCTTATCTTCTGCTATCCGCATCATGAAAGAAACAGGTGCGCATGCCATTAAACTGGAAGGCGGCGAAGAAGTGATAGACAGTGTAACGGCCATTGTAAAAGCCGGCATCCCGGTAATGGGTCATCTCGGTTTAACACCGCAAAGTATTTACCAGTTTGGCTCCTACGCCGTGCGCGCCGCCAATGAACCTGAGGCCGATGCGTTGAGAAAAAATATTCAGCTTCTGCAAGAAGCAGGATGCTTTGCAGTAGTGCTCGAAAAAATACCTGCCACATTAGCTAAAGAAGTAACAGCGCTTGTTCATATTCCCACTATCGGCATCGGTGCCGGAAAATATTGCGACGGACAGGTTTTGGTAATGCATGATATGCTTGGCATTAATACAGAATTCAAACCAAGGTTTCTGCGGCAATACTTACAATTACACAACCAGGTTACCGGCGCAGTAAAACAATATATCTCCGATGTAAAGAACAATGATTTCCCTTCAGAGCAGGAATCTTATTAATTAAGGTATTGTGCATTATTAAAATCGTTTTTTGAAACACATAGGTTCATAGGTAAAACAAAAAGAAACATAGCCTTTCAACTATCCGCCCTGTTTCCTGACCTATGTAACTATGTGTTTAAACGCAATAATTTAAATGATATTATTTATCTGTTGTGCTCCTTAATTACACAACACCATACATAATAAAAACCACTCCCGGTTGGGGGAGTGGCTTTGTGGATATTGCCTGATTTCGCAGGTTATCGTTTCCCTAAAACTCTCTGCATATTTAATATCTGTTCGCTACATCCAGGTTATTTTACTTTGCCATACTGAACAGCAGCCTGTGCCGCAGCCAGTCTTGCAATAGGCACACGGAACGGAGAACAGCTTACATAGTTCATGCCTATGCGGTGACAGAATTTTACACTTTCTGCATCACCACCGTGTTCGCCGCAAATACCTACTTTCAGTTTTGGTTTTGTTTTGCGTCCGCGGTCTGTTCCTAATTTGATCAGTTCGCCCACACCTTCCTGGTCGATGGTTTGGAAAGGATCATCGGGCAGAATTTTCTGATCCATATAATTTGGTAAGAATCCGCCCACATCATCGCGGCTGAAACCAAAACTCATCTGTGTTAAATCGTTTGTTCCAAAGCTGAAGAAATCTGCTACCTGGGCCATTTTATCTGCCAGCAGGGCTGCTCTCGGAATTTCGATCATGGTACCATATAAATATGGAATGCTTTTCACTTTCAGTCTTTCACATACTTCTTTATAAACCCTGTCAACAATTGCTTTCTGATGTGTTAACTCATTAACGGTACAGGTAACAGGAACCATGATTTCGGGGAATGCTTTTTTACCTGATTTGATGATTTCTGCTGTTGCTTCCAGGATAGCCCTGATCTGCATTTCGGTGATCTCCGGATAGCTAACACCCAGCCTTACACCACGGTGGCCAAGCATTGGGTTGTTCTCGTGCAGGGCCAGCACCCTTCTGCGCAATACGCTCATGCTGATGCCCAGTTCCTTACTCAGCTCCTGCAGTTTTGCAACATCATGTGGTACAAACTCGTGCAGTGGCGGATCCAGCAGGCGGATGGTAACAGGGTTACCTTTCATCACCTGCATAGTGTTTTTGATATCTTTCTTAACAAACACAAACAGGTCGTTCAATGCTTTGCGGCGTTCCGGTTCTGTTTTACTCATTATCATCTTACGAAGCAGGAACAGCGGTTGCTCACTTCCTTCACCATAGAACATGTGTTCTGTACGGAAGAGGCCAATACCCTCTGCACCAAATGCCATAGCCTGTGCAGCATCCTGTGGTGTTTCGGCATTGGTTCTTACACCTATCAGCTTGATCTTGTCAACCAATACCATCAGGTTTTTGTAAGATTTGTTCTTATTAAGATCAATGGCCACCAGCGGCATATCTCCATTATACACCAGTCCTCTGGTTCCGTTTAATGTAATTATATCGCCTTCTTTTACAACAGCACCATCTTTCGCTTTAAAGGTTTTGGTATCGCTGTGAATTTCAATATCGGTACAACCTACAATACAGCATTTACCCCAACCTCTTGCTACAAGGGCTGCGTGAGAGGTCATGCCCCCTTTGGTTGTTAAGATAGCCTGCGATTTGTGCATACCGTCTACATCTTCAGGAGAAGTTTCTTCTCTTACAAGGATCACTTTTTCTCCCCTTGAGGCCCATTCTACTGCTTCTGCAGAAGAAAATACCACACGGCCTTTAGCGCCGCCCGGACCCGCAGGCAAACCTTTGGCAATGGCCTTGGTTACTGCTTCAATTTTTGGATCAAGCATTGGCAACAACAGTTCTACCAACTGGTTGGGTCCAACACGCATGATAGCGGTTTTGGCATCAATCAGTTTTTCGGTAAACATTTCTGTTGCCATCCGTACAGCCGCTACACCATTGCGTTTACCTACACGGCATTGTAACATATAGAGTTTGCCTTTTTCAATGGTAAACTCAATGTCCTGCATGTCTTTATAGTGTTTCTCCAGTCTTTCCTGGAAGCTGTTCAACTCTTTGTATGCCTTAGGCATTACTTTTTCAAGTGTGTCTAAATTTTTGCTATGGTCGTTTTTAGAATAGGCATTAATAGGTGCTGGTGTTCTGATACCGGCCACCACATCTTCTCCCTGTGCATTTACCAGGTATTCGCCGTAGAATTTATTTTCGCCTGTGCCGGGGTTCCTGGTAAAAGCAACACCGGTGGCGCTATCCTCGCCCATATTTCCAAATACCATTGCCTGCACGTTTACAGCGGTACCCCACTCGTCAGGAATTTTTTCAATGCGGCGGTATTCAATGGCACGTTTTCCGTTCCAGCTACCAAATACACCGCCAATACCACCCCATAACTGCTCCAGCGGATCTTCGGGGAATGGTTTGCCCAGTACCTTTTTCACAGTAACCTTAAATTCTTTCACCAGTTCCTTTAACTCAGGAACGGTAAGGTCAGTATCAGATTTATAGCCTTTTTTATGTTTGATGGCTTCTAATTTTTCATCCAGCACTTTGCGGATGCCTTTGCCATTCTTTGGTTCAATGCCACTTGCTTTTTCCATCACCACGTCGGCATACATCATCACCAGTCTGCGGTAGGCGTCAAAAGCAAAACGCTCATCTCCCGATTGTTTGATCAATCCTTTGATGGTATTATCGTTCAAACCAATATCCAGCACGGTGTCCATCATACCCGGCATACTGCGCCTGGCACCGGAGCGAACTGATAAAAGGAGCGGATTATTTACATCTCCGAATTTTTTTCCTGTAATCTTTTCTATTTCACCCAGGGCCGTATTAACCTGTGTTTGTAATACTGCAGGATACGTGTGCTTATGATCATAATAATAAGTACATACATCTGTAGAAATAGTGAAACCGGGAGGAACCGGTAATTTGAGTTTGGGATGACCTGCCATCTCTGCAAGATTGGCGCCCTTACCACCCAATAAATTTTTCATGGATTCATTTCCGTCGGCCCTGCCGGCGCCAAAGAAGTAAACGTATTTCTTTGTACTGATCTTTTTTGCCATATTATAATTTTTTAATACCCTAAAATTAACGGGGTATACTTGCGGGAGGTATGATAATTGTCATGGATAAGAATGTATTTTATCAGCTTATGGGAAACTGCTAAAGAACAGGGTTTGCACCTACCAGGTGGTTTATGATAGCTGAAATACTCGTTTTGGTAACCAAAAGCAGGCTTTGACGGATACAGGCAGCTATTCTATCATATTACATACAAACGCTACCTGAATAAATATTTTACATCTTCTGTTATACCTCTTTTAATTTAGAGGCCAATATGACAGCAGAGGAGCAACGGCTAAAAGCAAACAGTACCAAGAAAATTCCTTTAGAACAGTGGGGGCCTTACTTATCAGAACGGCAATGGGGCACGGTTCGTGAAGATTTCAGCGAAAATGGCGATGCATGGAATTATGTTCCCTTTAACCATTCTCATTCCCGGGCTTACCGTTGGGGCGAAGATGGCATAGGCGGTATCTGTGATTTTTTTGGGAACCTGTGTTTTGCCATATCACTCTGGAACGGTAAAGACAATATTTTAAAAGAACGTTTATTCGGACTGGGTAATAAAGAAGGTAATCATGGAGAGGATGTAAAAGAACTCTATTATTATTTAAACAATACCCCTTCGCACTATTATATGCAGATGCTGTACAAGTATCCGCAGCAAGCCTTCCCTTACCAGGAACTGATTGATAAAAACAAAGAAAGAAGCAAACTCGAGCCAGAATATGAAATTCTTGACACGGGCATTTTTGACGATAATAAATATTTTGATGTATTTATCACCTATGCCAAGGTTAATAAAAAAGATGTCGGCATAAAAATAGAGATCATCAACCGCGGCACAGAAGCGGCACCCATCACGGTTTTACCTACACTTTGGTTTTTTAACAGGTGGCAATCGCGCGGGCAGGATAAAAAACCATCTATCCGTGCGGTTAATAAAGATCTGATGGTAAAAGCCATGCACGAGAGGCTGGGCGATTACTATCTCTATTATCCCAAACCAACCGATGCTTTTTTTACAGAAAATGAAACCAATACAGAAAAATTATTCGGCACAAAGAATGCCGACATTTTTGTAAAAGACGCTTTTCATGATGCCATCATTGAAAATAAAAACAAGGAAGCGCTTCGCAATAAAAAATGCGGAACCAAGTTTGCGCCGGTGTATCAATATAACATTAAAGGCGGCCAGTCTGAAACCCTTTACCTTCGTTTAAGCGATGTGTTGATGGAGTCTCCTTTTACCAAAGGCTTCACAGATATTTTTGAACAAAGAAAACTGGAAGCCGACGAATTTTACAATGAAATTCTGCCTGCCACCGCTTCAGACGATCTTAAAAATATTCAGCGCCAGGCATTGGCGGGCCTGCTTTGGAGTAAACAATATTATTATTATGATATTGAACGCTGGTTAACCGAATCTGATGGTATTGCGCATGTGAGCGACCAACGCGCCAAAGGGCGCAACTGCGACTGGCAACATCTTAAAAATCAGGATATCATTTTAATGCCCGATAAATGGGAGTACCCCTGGTATGCCGCATGGGACCTTGCTTTTCATTGTGTACCCATGGCAATGATCGACCCCACTTTTGCCAAACACCAGATCACCCTCATCATGCGCGAGTGGTACATGAAACCAGATGGGCAACTGCCCGCGTACGAGTGGAATTTCAGCGATGTAAATCCGCCGGTACAGGCATGGTCTGCATTGCAGGTTTACCAGATCGAAAAAAGTAAAACGGGTAAAGGAGATATTAATTTTCTTAAAAAAGTATTTCATAAACTCATCATCAACTTTACCTGGTGGATCAACCGGAAAGACCCTAACGGTAATAATATGTTTGAAGGGGGTTTTTTGGGATTGGATAATATTGGTGTGTTTAACCGCAACATCCAGTTACACAGTGAAGCTAAATTAGAACAGGCCGATGGCACCAGTTGGATGGGCATGTATGCGCTGAACCTGATGGATATTGCCATTGAAATAGCCATGGAAGATCCGGCTTTTGAAGACAGCGCCACTAAATTCTTCGAGCATTTTGTATTAATTGCCGAAGCGCTTAATCAACTGGGTCTGTGGAATGAAGAAGACCAGTTCTTTTATGATACACTGGGGTTGCCAAACAATACAACCATCCAGTTACGCATTCAATCTATCGTAGGCCTTACTTCACTTTTCGCTGTTTCTATCATCGATAAAAAAGTGTTGCAAAAATTACAGGACTTTACAAAGCGCATCAACTGGTTTGAACAGTATCGTTTAAAAAATAAAAAGTTCTGGCCCAACGAAGAGGTAGCCGATGAAGAAAAAATGCTGATCTCCCTGATCCCGAAAAACAAATTGATCGCCTTATTAAAAAGATTGTTGAATGAAACAGAGTTTTTATCGGAAGGCGGTATCAGGGCATTATCAAAATACCATGAGGCAAATCCGTATTCGGTTAATATTGAAGGACAGACTTATTCTATTCAATACGATCCCGGCGATTCTACTTCTGATTTCTTTGGTGGTAACAGTAACTGGCGCGGCCCGGTGTGGATGCCTATCAATTACCTGATCATAAAAAGTATCAAGAAGTTTGGTGAATTTTATGATGCAGATCTCAGCATCGAATACCCTACCGGCTCAGGTATTTTTATGGACCTGAACAGTATAGCCAACGAATTATCAAAACGGGTGATCAGTTTGTTTGAGCTGGATGAAAAGCAGCACCGAAAATTGCACGGAGAGCAAAATAGCTTTTACAGCAAGCCCGAAAACAAAGACCTTGTTTTGTTCTATGAATATTTTCATGGCGATAAAGGAACCGGTTTGGGAGCCAGTCATCAAAGCGGCTGGACAAGCCTGATAGCCCAGTTGATTGCGGAGAACAGTATTATTTCCTGTCCGCTTTCCAGCAGACCAGCAGATCTATAACAAAGTCAGCTATGACAAAAGAAGAATTATTGCACGAGTTACAACACGAAACATGGGTGGCGCTTCAACCCTCGCCCGTACATGGTATTGGCGTGTTTGCTGTTTGCGATATTAAGAAAGGTTGCAAAACCATTTTTTCAAAAAATACCGGTGGTTGGTTAAAACTTAGTTTTGAAGAGGTGGAACAATTACCCGCCCATTCAAAAAATCTGGTTGAAACCTATTACCTCTACAATTCGGAACATTATTTTATTCCCGATCATGGTTGCAAGGTGATGGATATGGCCAATTACCTCAATCATTCCAATACCCCAAATATTATCTCTGTTAACGATGGCGAATATTTTGAAACCCTCCGCGATATTGCAAAAGGAGAAGAGTTGTTGGTTGACTACGGCACCATCGTAGACGGAGTTGACGACTACCATTAACACATCTGTGCTAATCTGTGTATTCTGTGGCAAAAAAAAGAGGACCAACAAAAGCTGATCCTCTTAAACAGTTCATTATCCCACAATCTTAATTTTTCGAGAGATACTCCGCAACACCGTCATGAGTAGCTACCATAGCCGTTTTACCCTGGTTCCAGTTGGCCGGACAAACCTCGCCGTACTCTTCAACGTGTAATTGCGCATCAATCAGACGGAGGTATTCGTCGATATTTCTACCCAAAGGGAAATCATTGATGGTTTCGTGACGAACAACACCTTCCTTATCAATCAGGAAAGTACCACGGAAAGCGATAGGCGATCCGTTGAACGACCACTGCTTTGTATCATTATTAAATGCATACTCGCCACCCAGCACGCCAAAGTTCATCGAGATAACTTTTGAGGTATCTGCAATAATAGGGAAGGTTACACCCTGGATGCCACCTTGATTTTTTGGTGTGGTTAACCATGCCATATGTGTTTCTTCCGTATCGGTAGAACAGCCGATCACCGCTGTGCCCCTTTTCTCAAACTCGGCTAATTTTGCCTGAAATGCATGGAGTTCAGTAGGACAAACAAAAGTGAAATCCTTTGGATAGAAGAACAGTATCACGTGTTTCTTTCCGATAAACTGATCCAAACTAAAATTTTCAACGATCTCTACGCCATTGATAACCGCAGCCGCTGATATAGACGGTGCTTTTTTTCCAACTAATGCCATTTTACTTTTTTTTATAATTTGTAATTGTTCCTGAATCTGTTCCAATCTGTCTTTCGTTATATAAAACACCCAAAGAGGCTAATTGTTTGGAACGCCGCAAAGTTACGCCCAAACACAGGTATTTAGGGGCAGTAACAGAACGGTTTTATGTTAATTTTTCATCTAAATCAGATCTGAAAAGTATTCCGGCTTTGGGTTTTGGTAATTGCCTGGAGAATACTCCGCTTATCCCTGTTGGCGGCCTCCGGTCAACCAATAAAGTCTATCTATTTGGTAGATTAATAAAACCACCCTACATTTGCGCCATGTTTACAGGCAATCGTTCGAAAAATTTTTCCATGGCAAGTATTTTCCTGCATCGATGTTGATGCGTTATTGAGTTACACTACAACACAAAAACTACCCAGATTTTTATTTATTTATTGATTAACCGACCGGCTAAAACAATGCCGCACCGGTACAACAAAACCATTTTTACCATGAAGAGTTACCACTTGTTAAAAACGTTATTCGTGTTGTTCTCACTGATATCGTTACAAGCTGCAGCCCAAACGGCTGTTATTAAAGGAACAGTTAAAGGAGACCGCAACACCCTGGCCGACGCCACAGTAAGTGTTGGTAAAACAGGTGTTACTACAGATGCAAAAGGCGCCTACACCTTATCTGTGGCTCCCGGAAAACATACTATTGTTGCTTCTTATACCGGATACGAAACACAAACAAAAACAGTTACAGTAACTGCAGGCCAGACAGTAGTATTTGATTTTGACCTTGCTTCCAGCTCCGGTTTAAACGAAGTAGTGGTATTGGGAAGCCGCTCAACACCCAGAACTCAGTTGGAAACAACCGTTCCTATTGATGTGCTGGATATTAAAAAGCTGGCCGGTGTTGGCGCACAGGTTAACCTGAACCAGATCCTGAACTTTGCCGCCCCGTCTTTTACCTCAAACACACAATCGCTGGCCGACGGAACCGATCACGTTGATCCGGCTTCGCTCCGCGGTTTAGGGCCAGATCAGGTTCTGGTATTGGTGAATGGCAAAAGAAGATACAACTCTGCCCTTGTAAACGTGAACGGAACCTTAGGAAGAGGTAGTGTTGGTACCGATTTAAATGCCATTCCTGTTTCATCTATCGAAAGAATTGAAATTTTGAGAGATGGCGCTTCTGCCCAATATGGTAGCGATGCAATTGCAGGTGTGATCAACATCGTTCTGAAAAAAACCGTTAATAAATTAACAGGTTCTATTACATCTGGTGGTTACAATACCAATACCAACGGACAAACAATTAAAGATGGCCAAAACGTACAGGCCGCATTTAACTATGGTTTACCCATTGGTTCAAAAGGCGGATACATCAATTTCTCCGGCTCGTTCGACGACCGTAAACCAACCAGCAGGGGCGGTGTAACAGGCGCTGCTATTTATAAAACCTATCCGGGTGGTGCAGACAGGTCAGACTCTTTTCTGCTGGCAACCAATACTACCCGTAAAGACTACAGCCTGATTGTTGGACAGGCGCAATTCAGAAGTGGCCAGTTTGCTTTTAATGCATCTATCCCTGTTTCTGAAAACGCCGAATTCTATTCGTTTGGTGGTTTTGGATACAGAAAAGGCAGGTCTGCCGGTTTCTATCGTTTCCCGCATGAGTCTAGAAATGTATTGGAGATCTATCCACGCGGCTTTATGCCATATATTGGTTCTGATGTGTACGACCGCTCTTTTGTAATCGGTATCCGCGGAAAAGTGCAGGACTGGAGTGTTGACTTCAGCAATGCATTCGGACAAAACCAGTTTGATTTCAGTATCGAAAATTCATTGAACGCCTCTCTTGGTAAATCTTCACCAACAAGGTTTAATGCGGGTGGCCCTAAATTTACACAGAACACTACCAACGTAGATATCAGCAAAGCTTTTGATTGGTTAAGCGGTACCAACCTCGCGTTTGGTGGTGAGTTCCGTTATGAGAACTACCAGATCAAAGCCGGCGACCAGAATTCATACGCCAACTACGGCCTTACCCGCCAGGTGGGAATTGACCAGGGCGGTAACCCCATCCTGATTCCCGACTTTGGAGGTACTATTAATACTGTATTCGGTCCCGATGGTTCTCCAAGACCGGGTGGCGCTCAGGTGTTCCCCGGCTTCAGACCTGAGAATGCAGTAAGTGCAAGCAGAACGGCAGCAAGCATTTATGCCGATGCGGAATTTAATTTCACCAAAGCATTCCTGGTTGATGCAGCCATCCGTTTCGAAAACTACAGCGATTTCGGCTCTACCACCAACGGAAAAGTTGCAGCGCGTTATAAGCTGAATAAAACCTTTACCATCCGTGGTTCTGCAAGCACCGGTTTCCGCGCCCCATCGCTGCAACAACGTTTTTATGCCAATACTGCAACAGTATTTACAAGTGGTGTTGCTGCCGAAGTGGGAACCTTTACCAACGATAGTCGCCCTGCACAATTGCTGGGTATTCCTGCACTGAGTCCTGAAAAATCTCATAGCGTAAGCCTGGGCTTCACCAGCAGCTTTGGTAAATTAAAACTGACTGTAGATGGTTACTTTACCAATATCAAAGACAGGGTTATTTATACCGGACAGTTTACCGGAAGCAACGCACCAACAGCTTCTGCGGTAGATAAAGAAATCTACCAGTTGTTGTCTTTAGCTAACGCTACCGGCGCCTCATTCTTTGCCAATGCATTGAACACAGATACCAAAGGACTTGATATAATCGTTTCTTATAAATCAAGATTAGGCAAGGGTACTTTAAGTGCCGACCTGGCTGCCAACTTTACTAAAACAGAACAGGTAGGGCCAATCCATACCTCTCAGAAACTGGCAGGAAAAGAAAGCACTTATTTCAGCAATTCCAGCAGGGTTTACTTAGAGAATGTAGTGCCAAATACCAAAGCCAATCTTGCTTTGAATTACAGCATCAATAAATTCAACATCTTCCTCCGCAATAACTATTTCGGAAAAGTTACTGAAGCAAGTAATGTAATTGCCAACCAGCAACGTTATGGCGCAAGAGTGGTTACAGATTTATCTGTTAGTTACAAGCTCAACAAAATTGTTACCCTTACAGCAGGTTCAAACAACCTGCTTGATATTTATCCTGAAAAAATCGGTATTGCCGCAAACAGCAACGGCGGACAATTCATTTATTCAAGAAGTGTACAGCAGTTCGGCTTTAACGGAAGATACCTCTTCGGCAGAATAGATGTATCATTCTAAGTAATGATATTATCCAATAACACAACAGGCGTCGGCGTTCCCGATGCCTGTTGTGTTTTATGCGTGAGACGTGAATCGTCAATCGTGAGTGGTGAGTGGTGAGTGGTGAGTAGTGAGTTTGGGGGTGAATGGTGAATAGTGGCAGATCGTTTATTGTGTTGTTTATATAAAAGGTTTAAACTTAAATGCCCCCCTTACTCAAAATTCACCATTGCCAATTCACCATTCACCATTGCCCACTCACTACTCACCACTCACTACTCACGCCCCACGCCTCACCTACATCGCAAAACATAATTATCTTCACCCCCGCACAAAAAGTTCACATGAAAAAAAGATATCAGGTACTGTTAGTATTGTCGTTGCTATCCATGATCACTTTTCTCGACAGGATCGCGCTTTCTTCTGCCAGCGGTTCTATCATGGACGACCTGCATATCAGCACCGTTCAATGGGGATGGATAATGGGGATGTTTACACTGGCCTATGGCATTTTTGAAATTCCAACAGGCTGGCTGGGAGACAGGATAGGCGGAAAAAAAGTATTAACCCGCGTGGTACTCTGGTGGTCGTTATTTACCGTCCTCACCGGGTTTTCAACCGGGTTCATGATGCTGATCGTTGTGCGCTTTCTGTTTGGTATTGGCGAGGCGGGTGCTTATCCCAACACATCCATCGTATTAAGTAAATGGTTTCCTGTACTGGAAAGAGGAAGGGCTCAATCTATTATCTGGGGCGCATCCAGGTTGGGAGCAGCCTTAACACCATTTGTTGTAATACCTATACAACATAACTATAGCTGGCATGTTTCTTTTTATGTGCTGGGAGCTGTGGGAATTGTCTGGGCTATTTTCTGGATCTTCTGGCACAAAGAAGATCCTGCACAAAGTAAATCCATCAGCCAGGAAGAACTGGCCTATATCCAGGCCAACCGCGATTTACCCGTCCACGGCGATGCACATCAAACTTCCATCTGGAGAGGATTCAGAACAGCTAATATCTGGTTTTTGATGGCCATGTATTTCTGTTATGCCATCGGCGCTTATTTTTTTCAAAGCTGGTTTCATACGTATTTAGAAAAAGGAAGGCTGATACCAAAAGAAAACCTGATGTGGGCTTCTTCGTTACCTTATATACTTGCAGCCATTGGTTGTTTTACCGGTGGATGGCTAAGCGATAAAGCCTGTTTACGTTACGGCAAAAAATGGGGCCGCAGAATTGTGCCTTTGATCGGATTATTTATTTCAGGCATCTGTATGATCGGTGCATCGCTGGTGCACGATAACCTTACCGCCATTATTGCGCTCGCCATCGGGATGGCTTGTATGGATGTAACTGCACCGGTAGCGTGGGCCGTAGCCATGGATCTTGGCGGAACAAAAAGCGGTTCTCTTTCAGGGTCAATGAACACAGCAGGATTAACAGGCGCATATCTCAGCACTGTTGTATTCGGATACCTCGCATCAACCTACGGATACTATTTACCTGTATTGCTGATAGGAAGTTTTGTTTTGCTCGGCGCATTTCTCTGGTTAAAAATTGATGCAACAAAAAAAATATAGAAAGTAACGCATCATTCAAAAATTACTTTCTTCCCCAACAAACCGCGCCTTTGCGTGAACAAATGCTCGCAAAGGCGCAAAGGCGCGGTTGTTTAAGCAGGCTCTTGCAGGTTTTTTAACTCTTGCATTTTTCAGTCCCAGCCAACCAAATCTTTAAATAGTTCGTACAGGTTGAAAAATCAATCTTTATGAAAAAATACATCCTCGCCCTTGCAGTAATTGCAACGGCATTTATCGGCTGCACTAAAAACACCGACACGCCCCCGGCAACAGTAAGCTGGTCTGAAACCGTTACCATGAGTGCAAAATACGAAGTACCTGCACCCGCGGGTAGAAGTGAAACAGCCACAGCAGAGCTTCAGATCTTAAGCGATAATACACTCAAGTACAACATTGTTGTTAGTAGCCTTACTGCAGGAGATGCCCTTGCCGCGGCACATATACACCTGGGAAATGCGGGTGTAAGCGGCAAAGTATTTGTTCCCTTAAATGGAACCTTTACGGGCTCTACCATTAGCGGTACCGTACAGTTAACAGCCGGCCAGGCAGATACTATTAAGAATGAAGAAACCTATGTAAACGTTCACACTACGCAGGTGGGTAGTGGTTTGGTGCGCGGACAGATAGACAATAAAGTTGTTTTTGCCGCCGATATAGCTATGAGTGGCGCTAACGAAGTGCCTGGTGTTACTACAACAGCAACCGGCACAGCCATTATCCGCATGACGGAAAATAAAAAACTATTTGTGAAAGTAACCGTCAACAACCTGGAGGCCGGAGATGCTTTAACATTCGCGCATATTCACACAGGTAATTCATCGGTAAGCGGACCGGTTGCTTTGGGATTTTATTCTGCCGCTGCAGATTTTGGTACACTTAAAACAATATCGGTAGACAATGTTTTTTATGCTTCGCTGCTGGCAGATCCATTATACATCAATGCACACTCCGTTGCACATGGATCCGGCATTATAAGAGGACAGATCAGATAAACATACATTTGGTTTTTGGTTCAAAGCTATTCCTGGTTATCGGGGATAGCTTTTTTACTTGTACCAGTGTTAGGTTAAGCTTAGTTTGCCGCTAATTTGTGAGTAGCAAGTAACATATTGTGCTATTAAAAAGTCAATTTGGAAAAAAAGTTTCTCTGCGCTTACGCTGCATGCCTGTTCTCTGCGATGAATTGAATCAGTTGATTAAAGCAGGCAGGTTCTCTTATTGCAACCAAAATGCAGTGCTGTATTTAATAGCACAACACGTCAACTACTAAGCAAGATGAGATATGGTTAATTCCTTGCGACCCTTGCGGTTCCTGGCGCTCCTTGCGTTACCGCTTTGCTCTCCAACACTTATAAACCCAAAAATCAATGAAACAGATTCATCTATAATAGCTGGCTCGCTGATTATGCAAGGTTTAAAGCGGTAGCGCAAGGAACGCAATGGGCCGCAATGATCGCAAAAAGGGCTTTGTGTATTTCGCGCAATTCTTACTTAAGAATGCAATTAACCCGGTAAAACCAGGAATGATTGTATCAATAGCTAATTTTAATACAACACGTTAGCAAGTAGTCAATAGTGAGTAAATCCTCATAACCGGTTAACTTACTCACCACTCACCACCGACAACTCACGATTAACTTAACACTAGTAAGTGGGCCGGCATCAATATCTGTTTTTTAGTTTTTTCCTGCACGTTTAAACCAGCATTAACCAGCGGTTACTAATTATCCCGGTCCCGCATAAGACTTTCTATAAAACACATTGATTATCAAGTGGCATACCTACGCATAAGCCCTAATCAGCACGCTTCTTTCACATCAAACAAAGCTTATGAACATTACATTAATTCATTAAACTATTTTATAAAACAGTATAAAGTTCCGTTTTTTTGTTTGTACATTTAGTCTGAAACCAATATCCGTACCAATGGAGGGACAAGAACATCTCCAGAAGTATCCAGCTGCACAACAAAGTGAAAGCAATTCTTTTTTGCCTAAACGCGAATCTGACCGGAATTTTGGTGTACAGTCACCCTCCATCTCTCTCCCCAAAGGCGGTGGCGCAATCAGGAATATTGATGAAAAATTTAGTGTTAATGCTGTTAATGGAACATCGGCATTAACTATTCCATTGCCATTTTCGAGTGCCAGAGGTTACAGCCCTTCATTATCATTAAATTATAATTCCGGATCAGGCAATGGAATTGCAGGTCTGGGGTGGCAAATGCATATCGCTTCTATAAAAAGAAGAACCGACAAACAGATACCACAATACATTGATGATAACGACACGGATACTTTTCTGATTTCTGATGCAGAAGATCTTGTTCCTGAATTTAAAAAAGATAGTTCCGATAACTTTATCCGGCTTCCCGACGGCAGTTATGTTATCAACGAATTTTCATCCCCTGATGATCTTTACCTCATCAGAAGATACAAGCCGCGCACTGAAGGTTTGTTTGCGCGTATTGAACGCTGGCTCGAAAAAAATACAGGGTTAATACATTGGCGTGTTATTTCAAGAGAAAATAATACTACCATTTACGGCAAATCCGCCTCAGCCAGAATTGCCGATCCGCGGCAGCCGCTTCATATTTTCGAATGGTTTATCGAGTTTACATATGACGACAAAGGCAATTGTGCATTATATGAATATAAGCCGGAAGATGCACAGGGCATAGGCTTCTCCGATCTTCATAACCGAAACAGAACAAACGGAAATACCCTTTTTACGAATACCTATTTAAAAAGAATCCGTTACGGTAATATTACAATGTACAAACATCATGAAGATCCGGTACCAATGGATTTCATGTTTGAAACCGTTTTTGATTATGGCGAGTACAATACTGCTGTTCCCTTTTCTGAAGTAAACACCTGGGAGTTTCGAACCGATGCTTTTTCTGATTACAGATCCGGGTTTGAAATCAGGAACTGCAGGTTATGCAAAAAGGTTTTACTGTACCATCATTTTACTGAACTACCCGGAGGCTCTGCATTGGTTAAAGCTACCCATCTTGTATATGATAACAACGGGGCAGACGGGTTAACATTTTTAAAACAGATCATTACCACCGGGTATACAAAACATGATGACAGCAGCTATACGGAAAAATCGCTGCCACCCCTTTCTTTTGAATACAGTAAACATCAATGGAATGAAGAAATACAATCTGTAGCTACTGAAAATCTTGTTCATGCACCATCCGGACTGGACGAGCCGGTATACCAGTTTACCGATCTGTATAATGAAGGCCTGAATGGTATATTAACAGAGCTATCGGGCGGTTGGTTTTATAAATCCAATTGGGGTAACGCACATTTTACGGAAGGCAGAGAAGTGGTTTCAAAACCTTCTTACCGTGGGTTAAGCAATGGCTCATTACAGCTAAACGACCTGGAAGGGAACGGCATCAAACAATTGGTTAACTGGAATGATGCCGTTCCGGGTTTTTTTGAACTGGATACTGAAGCAAAATGGCAGCCGTACGAAACATTTAAAAAAGTACCCAATATTAATTTCAAAGATCCCAATCTGAAATTTATCGACCTGAATGGAGATGGCCTGGCGGATATCTTACTAACTGAAGAAAATGTATTTGCCTGGTATCCGTCAAAAGGCAAAGAAGGGTTTGGCGATGCGATCAAAACATTCAAATTTTTTGATGAAGAAAAAGGCCCGGCAGTTGTATTTGCCGATCCAACACAAACCATATTCTTATCAAATATGAGCGGTGGGGGCCTGTCAGATATTGTCAGGATCCGCAACGGGGAAGTTTGTTACTGGCCCAACCTTGGCTATGGCGCATTCGGGGCAAAAGTGAGTATGGATAATGCTCCATTATTTGATCATGAAGAAAAATTTAATCCGGCACTGATCAAACTGGCAGATATTGATGGTTCGGGTACCACAGACCTTATTTACCTGGGAAGAAATAATGTCAAGATCTGGTTTAACCGGCAGGGTAACCGGTTTGCTGCAGAACCAAAAATAATAGACTCCCTGCCCGAAATTAACCAGCAGTCAAAAATTACAGTAACTGATCTTTTGGCAACCGGGCTTTCCTGTATTGTATGGAGTAACTCGCTGCCCAAAAATCAGGGATCATCGCTTCGTTACATAGATCTGATGAAAAGTGTGAAACCCCACATCTTAATCAGCTATTGCAATAACCTGGGTAAAGAAGTAGCACTTGAATATAAACCATCTACACAATATTATATTGAAGATGAAATGGCAGGTACGCCCTGGGTAACAAAATTGCATTTCCCTGTGCATTGTGTATCGAAAGTAATTACCTGTGACCGTATAATGAAAACCCGCTTTGCCAGTGAATACGCATACCATCACGGATATTATGATCATTTTGAAAAAGAATTCAGGGGGTTTGGAAGAGTAGATCAAAAAGATGCTGAAGACATTACCCATTTTATCATGCAGAGTGCCGGAGCATCCAATAATGTGGTAGACACTTCCCTGCACCAATACCCTGTACTTACCAAAACCTGGTTTCATACAGGCGCTTTTTTAGACAGAGAGAAAATACTGAATCAATTTGCGCACGAATATTTTTCGAACAGCGGCGTACCGGAAAAAAAATTACCTGAGCCGGAATTATCACAGGATCTTACCACTGATGAGTGGCGGCAGGCATTACGTGCATGCAAAAGCACCATTTTGCGAAAAGAAATTTATGCACTTGATCAATCTCTCCTTGAAAAAACACCCTACACAGCCGAGCAACACAATATTCTCATAAAGAAAATACAACCTGCGGGGCAGCAAAAATTTGCTGTGTTTCTCACGCACGAGAGCGAATCCATCATATATCATTATGAAAGAAATGCAGACGACCCGAGAGTGATCAATGATTTTGTTCTTGAAACAGATCCCTATGGCAATGTTTTACAAAGCGCTTCTGTTGTTTATAAAAGAAATCCTCCGTTATCAGGCAATCCCCCCAACGAACCCGAGCAGGAAGAGGTTCGTATCAGCCTAACAGAAATCGCCTATACAAACGATATTCAACTGTCAATGGATTATCGTTCACGAATGCCTTATGAAAAGAGGTCGTATGAACTTGGCGGATTTCCACTCTTTTCCGGTTACCTGGATATTACAAATTTGCGGACACAATGCAGTGCAGCCACCGCTATCAATTACGATGCTCTTTTTACCGGGCCTTTGCAAAAAAGGATTATCAAATATACACGTACCCAATACCGCGCTGATGACAGTATAACGGTTTTACCGTTTGGAACAATTGAATCGAAAGGGTTAACACACCAGGCTTATAAGGCTGCCTTTAACCAGGATATGCTCACAGCCATTTTTGGCGCCAAAATAACGCCCATCGCTTTAGCTGCCACACTTACCAACCCATTAAAAGGCGGCTATATTTTTTCAGACAATTATTATTGGATCTCTTCCGGCAGCAGGCAGTATGATACCAATCATTTTTTTTTAACAACTGCCGTCACAGACCCTTTCGGAAACACAACTATTGCACAATATGATACCGGCTATTCTTTATTCCTGCAAAAATCTATAGATGCGGCAGGCAATACCGTTCAGGTAAAAGAAATTTTGCCGGGTAAGCCGGCGTTTAATTACCGAACGCTATCGCCTTATATCATGCAGGATATCAATCTTAATGAAACGGCGGTAAGATTTGATGAGTTGGGAATGACGATCAAATCTTTTGTGATCGGGAAAAAAGGAACTGATAAAGGAGATGAAATTGATGAAACCAAAGTAGAAACAAATGGCGCGCAAGACCATGCAACGGTTGAAATTAATTATAGCCTGCCGGAATGGTACAATCAGGTTACTGCACCCGGTTTTGATATCAACAACTATAAACCACAGCCACCATATGTAAAAACGAGGAGTCGCGAAACCCATTATCATGCAGATCCTGCACATATAACCAACTGGCTGGAAACCTATTCGTATTCTGACGGGGGCGGGCATGAAGTATTGAAAAAATCACAGGCCGAACCGGGAACAGCCTTGCAGGTGCAGGCCGATGGAACCATCATTACAATTGATACCGCTTTATTAAATCCGGTTCAATTACGCTGGATCGGAAACGGAAGAACTGTTCTTAACAACAAAGGCAATCCCGTTTTAAAGTATGAGCCCTATTTCAGTACCCAACCTCATTTTGATGATGAAAAAGAAATGGTACAGCTTGGTGTAACATCCGTTACAGAATACGACCCTCTGAACAGGATCATCAAAACAAAAAATCCGGATAACACATTTACCAAAATATCATTTACCGGATGGAAAGAACTGCATTACGATGCCAACGATACTGTAATAGACAGTGATTGGTACATTGAAAGAGGTAGCCCCAACCCGGCCGGACCTGAGCCCGCTAATGCGGAAACAAGAGCTGCATGGCATTCGGCAGGGCACTACGATACGCCCGAAGTAAAGCATCTTGATAATGCGGGCAGAACATTCCTGGTGATAGCCGATAACAAAACAGAAACATTAGCCTCCAGGATTCGGTTTGATATTGAAGGCAATGAAAGAAAAATATATGACGCAACCGGCAGGGAGGTGATGGCATATGATTATGATATGCTGGGTAATAAACTGCAGCAGATAAGCATGGATGCAGGAACTCGGTGGATGATTAAAGATGCGATTGATAAGCCCCTCTTATCATGGAACGAAAGAGGCTTTCATTTTATTTTTGAATACGATGAAGCCAGAAGGCCGGTACGTTCTTTTCTGCAAAAAGGTACAACAGCACTTGTTCTTTTTGAAATATACGAATATGGTAAACCCACCGTTCCGGCTCACCTGTTAAACAACCTGGTGGGTAAGATTACAAAACATTACGACCAGGCCGGTATTATTACCAATATACAATACGATTTTAAAGGAAACCTGCTGGAAAGTGCCAGACGGTTCACCGTTAATTATGAGACAGAAATTGACTGGACGGATATTTCGTTGGTGGCAACAAAACCGGAGAGCTATTTTTCCAATACGCAATACAATGCAAATAATAAACCGGTTAAAATTACATCGCCGTATTTGCCGATGGAACCAAGAACCGAAATCTTTCCATCCTATAATGAAGGTAATCTGCTGGAGAAAATAGCGGTTTCCGTTAAAGGGGCAGCAAAAGAATTTATTGTAGAAAATATTAATTACAACGCAAAAGGTCAGCGGCTGGATGTTTTTTATGGCAATAAAACCAAGACCCGCTACAACTATAACAAGAATACCCACAGGCTGGAACGCCTCCTAACATCCGGAAACACAGGAAGTAATATACGGCAGGATATTTCTTATACCTATGATGCTGTTGGAAATGCGGTAGAGATACACGATGCCGCCCAGGCAGTTATAACCTTTGACGGAGAACAGGTAAACCCTGTAAACAAGTACCGGTACAATGCTATTTATCAGTTGCAATATGCAGAAGGAAGAAAGCAGGCAGGGCAAACCGACATTAATCATTCTGCTCCTGGATTCAATTACCGGAATCATCCCTTTGTTAATTCTGCCACTATTAATCCGAATGATGCGCAGGCTTTCCGCAATTACCATGAAGAATATGCATATGATAGTGCAGGTAATATGCTGGAGCAAAAGCATATTGCCAAAAACAGTAGCTGGACACGGACTTTTGATTACAATCCCGTTAATAACCGGTTAGCGCAAACCGGGTTAGGCTCTTTTGTTTTTAAATACATAGATGCCGCGGCCGGAAGAGATTATGATGCACATGGCAACATGTGTGCAATGGAACATATACAGGAGTTGATATGGAATTTTAAAGATGAGCTGTCGGAAGCGCACCTGGGCGGTGGTGGAAAAGCCTATTATGTTTACGACAGTGAGGGGCAAAGGGTAAGAAAAGTAATTGAACGGTTAGACGGCACAAAAGAAGAACGCATTTATCTGGGAATTACTGAAATACTATTTAAAACAGATACCACCGGTAGCCCAACACTGCAAAGAGAATCGATCCATATAATGGACGATAAGAAAAGGGTTGCCATTATAGAGATTCCTGTTGTAAAACCAGCGGGTAGTACAGAACAACAGTTAACAAGATACCAGTACGACAATTATCTTGGCTCGGCATGTTATGAATTAGACCAGGCAGCCGATCTCATATCTTACGAAGAGTACTTCCCCTTTGGCACCACCTCTTATAGTGTAACAGATAACTCGCGCGAAATATCTGCCAAACGATACCGCTTTACCGCAAAAGAAAGAGATGAAGAAACCGGTTTAAATTATCATGGAGCCAGGTTTTATGCCCCCTGGCTATGCCGGTGGATATCTACTGATCCGGCCGGGTTGGTAGATGGCAATAACATGTACCTCTATGTTGGCAATCACCCTACCAATACCAATGATCCCACAGGAATGTGGGAAATGCCCAGTTGGCGAACGGTGGCTGTGGTAGCCGCGGTGGTAGTGGTTGGAACAGTGGTAACTGTGGCAACCGCCGGTGCTGCCGGCCCGCTTGTTGTTGGTGCCGTGGCATCCATCGGTTTAACCGGTACGGCGGCTACGGTAGCTACAGGAGTGGTTGTAGGAGCAGTAGCCGGTGCGGCTGGCGGTTTTGCCGGCGGCGTTGCCGGAGAAGCAACCAGGCAAACAGTAAATCACAGCGCACTGGGCTTAGGCACTGAATCATATGATGGCGGGAGAATATTAAGTGAAGGTGGAAGAGGTGCCGCCACCGGCGCTGCTATAGGCGCAGCCGTTGGTGGCGTTGCCGCTTTTGCCACTACAACTGCCGGTGCCGCAGCCATTGGTGCCGTAGGCAGGGTAGCGCAACGTACCGCTCCAACTCTTTCAAGGGTAGTGGTATCCGGTGCAAGAGCAACAGCAACAGCCGCCAGAGCCGTAGGAAGGGCACCGGTTATCAGTCATGCCGGAAGAGCCCTTCAGGCACTCGAAACAGGTGGACATAATCTGGGTGTAAGGGCGGCACAGGGCGTATTCAGCCAGGGATCAACAGGTGCAGCGGCAGTGGCACGTTATGCCGCAACCAGGAGCGTTGCTGCAACATTTGAACCGCCACCACCGGCACCTACTCCGCCACCAACGGTAACACCCGCCACCACCTGGCAGCAACATGAAGGGCAGGTTACCCAGGCTATTGATAACAGCCTTCCCGCAGGAACAACCCACGGCCAGCAGATTACACTTGACGTAACAAACACAGCAACAGGAGAATTGGAAACAATACGGATTGACAATATTTTCAGAGACCCTGCTACAACCAACTTTCAACTGGTAGATGCCAAATTCAGTTCTGTAAGAAATCTGACAACAGGAAACCTGTCGTCAACAGTAACAGAAAGCCAGGAAGCTGTATATGGCTGGATCAGAAACGGAGACCCTGTTTCAGTTGTTCCAAGAGGTGCCAGAGCCGTTGCCGCAGGGTTGCCCACGGGTCCGATACCGATTAATCCGGCAGTACAAGTTCATGTAAATTCGCCGTCAGGTATTGTTATCAGAAACTATTAAACAAAAAATCATGAACAATCAGGACGTAACTAAAATTTTAAAAGAAGCACTGTTGAACTATTTTAAAGAACAGGGATTTAAATGGCTGGCAAAAGAATCATGCCTGGTAAATAAAAATGCAACCTGTGAAAACAGAATATATGTTGCCGTATTCAATTATTTTCCTGAGTACCTCTTTTCACTGGCCTTTACCCAGCGCTTTCCGTCTATTGAAGAACTCTTTCACAAATTTTCAGAGACCCCTGCACAATACCAGGGTCAGTCACATACCATCAATCTCCCCCTCAGTTATTTCAGTAATGACAATACAGTTAAGTTTAAAGTAACCACCGAAGAAGAAGTAAAACAAACCATCGAAGCGCTTCTTGGTAAATATGGCAGCATCATAAAAAATTATTTTACAGAGGTTACAACGGAAGAAAAACTGGAAAAAATTATCAATGCCGGCTATCAACCCTTTGATCAGCCGTCAAGGGCCATGCATGGTTTGATATTGGCAAAAAAATATAATACGCAACATTACACCGCCATCAGGCAGATGTATGTAAGCAGCCTGCCTAAAATATCTGCCATGGAGCAGTCACGGCTTGATAAACTTTTAGCATACCTGGAATCCAATACATAAATATAAAAACCATTGTTATGGCAACAATCACCATTACCGGAGTTGTAGTTGATATTACTACAAAACAACCCCTGCCCGGGGTAAGGGTAGAAGCCTGGGACAAAGACATTAAACTAAGCGACGTTGTAGGAACTTACATTACAGACAGGCAGGGAAGGTTTTCCATTTCTTACGACGAACTGCGTTTTAAGGAAAACCCGAAAGATAAATGGGCAGATATTTACTTCAAGGTTTACGATAATAACAGGATTGTTGCCGACACACGAAATACACAATTGTATAAAAACCTTTCCGGAGACCAGCTCGATATCACCATTGTGGTGGATACCGCAGGTTCTCCAATTAATACATACACTGTTCAGGGAAGGTTACTGAGCAACAGGCAAATCAACTATGCCGCTTTTACTGTACTTGTTTTTGACAAAGATCTCCGGAGCCAGCAGAAATTAGGAGAAGCCATACCCGACAGCAATGGTCATTACCTCATAGAGTATGATATTAATAAGGCAAAGAATGCCGAAAAAGGAACGGCTGATCTTTTGGTAAAACTGGTGGATAAAACCGGGAAAACAATTGCTGAATCTGCTATCCGGTTCAATGCTTCTTACCGGGAAATCATTGATATCAATATCAGCAACGAATCTTACAGGGGTGTTTCAGAGCTGGAAACCATTACTAACCTGGTATCTCCCCTGCTGGATAAAATACAGGCACACGAACTTACTGAAGACAATAAAAATAAAGACATCAGTTTTTTAAGCGCCGAACTTGATACTGAAGATGTAATACTGGAAGCCTTTGCCGGAACCCACAAATTGCAGAAACTGGCACCGGTTGACGTATCATTCTATTACGCACTACTGAGACAAAACATACCTTCAAAAACACTGCTTCTTACCGGTCTTGATTTTAAAAAGCCGGGGATCAATTCATTGTATATCTATCTTCAAACAGATGCTGTGCTGAAGGTATTGCTTACTATGCCTGTTTCGGGAATTGAAACGGCCATCAATACTGCGATAGATAAAAACATCGTTCCCGCTGTTGATAAAAACAAACTGAACCGTTGGTTACTGCAATGGAAAGAGATTCAAAAAAGCAGGGGGAATGATACAACCGGCAAAAACTCATTGTTAGAAAACATCCTTGCAATTACTGATCTCACAAAAGCAAAAAAAACAGTTTTCCTTCAGGCATATCATAGTGCAGAAAACATAGGTGCTGATTTCTGGAAAAAAATAGGCATCACTACAAAACTGAGTGCTGCAGAAACCAATCAGGTTAAAGCAGTGTATGATCTTGCCGGTATGATGAGCCACAATATAAAAGCTACTACCTATGTTGTTAAGAAATACAAAATTAAAGATGCCGCATCGCTGAGAAAATTGAGTTCATTAAGTGACCGCGACTGGGAAGCGGTTGTAAACCCTTCTGCCAAAACAACCGGCAAAAAAATTTCCGAAGAAGCAAAGCAAATAACAAAAAAACTGGAGAAGCAGTTTCCTACTGCTGCATTTGCTGCTAATCTCGCAAAAAATAAAACAGTTCTAAAAGGAGCAGAAGCGGTTAAAAAACTCCATGCTGCTTTCCCCGATACAGAGCTGCATAAAATAAACGTGGCGGAGTTTGTAAAAAAGAATAAAAAAGAATTACAACTCGACAAAAAAGGGGAACAGTCGTTTACCGGTGACCTGATGAAAATTCAGCGGGTCTTTAAAATAGCCCCTCAATTCAAAACAACACAGGTATTGCTGAATAACGACATTCATTCAGCGGCAGGCATTTACAATATGGGGGTTGATAATTTTACAAACCTGGTAACAACACAGGCTGATGTAAATTCCGATGAAGCCGTACAGATGTATAAAAAAGCAGAGGTTACCCACGCGCTCAGTATTGCTATTGCCGGAGATTTTCAATCCATTACTTCGGGTGGGTCTGTGAACGCCCTTCCCTCTATGAGTGTAAGAATGCTCACATCCGGCCTTTTAAAAGAGTTCCCTGATTTGCAAACACTTTTTGGATCGGCTGATATGTGCGAGTGCCAGCAATGCCGTTCTGTATACAGTGCGGCAGCTTACCTCGTTGATGTACTGGAATACCTTGATAAACGACGCAGCACCACAGCCGGGCAATCAGTAAAAGAGGTTCTCTTTAAACGAAGACCGGATATAGGTGAAATAGAATTAAGCTGCAACAATACCAATACTGCTATGCCTTTTATCGACCTGGTATGTGAAATACTGGAAGATGCCGTAGCGGATAATTTTCTGGTATTACCCGGTTCACTGAATGCAGAACTAAGTGTAAGCCCTATCAGCGCTGCGCTTAAAGCTGCATTTATCAGCAATAAATTACCCATAACAGAAGCCGCTACCGTGCTGCCCGGCAAAAATTCCAACGAATGGATTGTAAGGGATGCGGGCAATACCTTCAAAATAAATAAAAGCGGAAGCCAGTTACAATTAAGGATTTCAAGACAAACGCATCACACGGCAGCAGAACTGAAAGCAAGACCGGAATATATCAACAATAAGGCGTATGATATTTTACGGGCAAAAAAATATCCCTTTGATCTGCCTTTCGATCTGCCATGGCATACCACTACCCGATACCTGAACGTGTTGAATATAAATAGATACGATCTTATCCGGGCATTTCATTTAAGCACGGGGGCATCAATACTGGAGCAGGCATACGAATACCTTTTTATACCCAAAGCCGTTGGGGATATTATTGCCGGTATTGACGGCGGAACCCTGAACGATTATTGGGGCAGCATAACAGATATTGATCAGGTAACCGTTTTTCTTACCAAAACAGGACTCGCTTATGACCAGATGCTGCAACTGTTTGAATGCACATTTATCAACCCGGCAGGATCTGTCAAAATCAATGTTCCCACGGGCGGCAGTATGTGCGATACTTCTATACAAACCATCGCCGGCTTAACCAACCCCGTACTTGGTCAAATACATAGATTTATCAGGCTTTGGCAAACAACAGGCTGGCAATTCTGGGAACTTGATATGGTAGTAATGAGTAAATCGATGGAGAATGGCCTGATAAATTCAGACTTCATCCCTAAGCTCGGGCAATTTGTATGGCTACTGAAAAATATTAACTGTACCGTAGAAGAGCTGGTGAATATACTTGACGGTTTTGATACCACTGCATTACCAGAGAGTCAGGTAACAATAAGAAAAACCTTATACCATAAACTTTTTTTAGACAAAGCCATCTTCGAACCATTAGATGAAGCGTTTTACCCGGAAAATATTAAACAGGGAACAAACCTTGAACTACCTCTAATTACCGCAACATTAAGTGATCATGCAGAGGTGATAACTGGCGGATTAAAACTGTCTGCTGCTGAATTGCTTTTGCTGGAAGAAAATACTGTTAATAAAAAACTTTGTGTCAATAACCTGAATTTCCTCTTCCGGTACAGCCGCCTGGCGCGTAGCCTCCGGTTAAGCATTGCCGACGTTTTTACGATGATTGAGTTACAGGCAAACAGTCTGCCCATTTCTTTTAATAATACGCAAAACCCTTTCCTGGGTATTGATAATCTATACCAATTTTACAAAACGGTTTCAGAAATGCTGTCGCTGCCATTAAAGGCTGGCGACTATTCATGGTTGTTTACAAACAGGATAGGTGTGCCGGAAACCATCGTGCTAAACCAGGCCATAACTACCCATCTGGAGGCTTTACGTAAAGCGCTTATGGGTATTGATAAAGACCTTGCAGTAGATGCAACCGGCTCAACCCGTGATTGGGTAAAGCTAAAGCTTGCCAACCTTGGTTCCTTTGATGAAAAATCAATCAATGATTTTACCCGGCTTATCGACCGAAATGGTGTACCGCCGATAACTCCCGCAGAAACAACGCAGTTAAACACGTTGTTTACCGGTGTATTGCAGGTAAGCGGAGCCGGCGGGTTAATTAATAAATTAAACGAAACAACACCAACCGATGAAGAGCTAAGGCTTTCCGGTAAATACCAATACATCAAAGACCGGCTTACACAATATTTTAAAGCCACGCAAAGCCGTGAACAACTGGTTAAAATAACAGCCAAATCTGTTAAGCTAACAGAAAAAGCATCCGCTTCATTACTGGATGCCCTGGAAGTTACCACAGGTATAAAACTGGCAGAACAATTCTTAACCGATTCAAATATTACTACCGCACTACCGGTTACTGAAACAAATTTTGCCACGCTTTTCAAGGCCACTAAGCTGTTAATCAAAACCGCTTACCTGGCTAATAAACTATCCCTGAACCAGCAGTTGCTCACATTCATACTTCAAAACAGTACTGCCTGTGTTTTGCCCGATTTGAATAGTTTACCGTTAGTTGAAACGGCCTCCCGGTCTTTCATACAGCCTATCATCAACCTGCAGATTTTACTGGGCCTTGACAAAAAATATCCCGGCAGTGAAGAGTTAAACATAGTTACCTGTTTGAATGAACTGTTCAACGCTTCCGCTACTGTTTCTTCTTTTAATTTTTTACTATCCTCACTAACCGGCTGGGATGTAAAACAACTTGAAAAAACAGAAACATATTTTAGCTACACTTTGCCTGCGACATATAAAAGCGTAGCAAATATAGCCACACTGGATACCTGCCTGGAGTACCTGTTTCAATTACAAACAGGCATTCCGGAAATAACATCCATGGTCAAACCACAATTAACGCCTGATGACGCGTTGCTTACCGAAAATGTGATCAAGGCATTGTTTGAAAGAGATACCTGGCTTACCCGGTCTAATGAAGTACAATCGCCCATACGTGAATTAAAAAGAAATGCTTTGGCCAGGTATCTGATCAATAACCCTCCGGCCGGGCAATCATGGAATAATACCAACGACTTATATTCTTATTATCTGATTGATGTGGAAATGGGCGCCTGCGAGGTAACTACCAGAATTTTACAGGCCGGACTGAGCGCTCAGCTTTTTGTACAACGTTGCCTGATGCAACTGGAGAAAGAGGTGATCGCAGATGCTTCTCAGGACAGGAAATGGCTGCAATGGAAATGGATAAAAAACTACAGGGTATGGGAAGCCAACCGTAAAGTGTTTCTATATCCCGAAAACTATCTCGAACCGGAGCTGCGTCCCGATAAATCATTTTTCTTCAAAGACCTTGAGAATGATTTGATGCAGAATGAAATCAATACCGATAATGTAGAAACCGGTTACCTTACCTATCTCGAGAAACTGGATAATGTTGCGCGTTTGAATGTTTGTGGCACTTATTACGATGAAAACACACTGATCTTCCACGTGTTTGCACATACCTATGATGAACCAAGGATCTATTACTATCGAAAATGGATAAAAGACAGGTATTGGACGCCATGGGAAAAAGTAACGGCCGACATACAGTCGGAGCAACTGATTCCGGTGGTACGCAATTCGAGGTTATACATCTACTGGCCTGAATTTAACGAGGTAAATGAAGAACCTTCTTCCGGCGAGCTTACCGCACCAACAGCCAGTGGGGGCAGCTATCCTCCGGCTTCTTCAGCCAAAAAATTTACCGAAATCCGGCTTGCCGTATGTGAATTCAAAAATAAAAAATGGTCAACCAAAAAATTATCCAAAACAAAAATTGATACCAGTAACTGGAGCGGCAGTTTCTCAAAAGAAAATTTTGTTTTCGTACCTATCATAGATTCATTGCGGTCGGTTCTTGATTTCCTGTATATGTTTATCGGAAACAAGCCTGCTGTAACCGATGCAATGGAAGATTTTATGGAAAGCTTTGGCATCAGTAACCAGAATGTTATTGTTTGCATGTATGAAACAAATGATCACAATGAAAGCGTTAATATTTGGGGCTTGAAGCATATTAAAACATTTGAACTCGGAAGCTGCCATGGCACACCCGAAATAGCCGATAGTTTTACCGGCCTTACTACAAGCGGCCCTTTAATTCCTTATTTCGACAGAAGCGGGTACAATGATGGAGAAGACCGTGAAATAACTACAGCAAGTCCCGACTCACTTGTATTTCATCAATGGGGAGCGGTCCCTTTTATCAACCACTCTCCACTGATCAATAAAACACCCGGTAATTTCAGAACACAGTTTTCGTTCCAGCTCAGTTTGGTAGATAAGTTCTTTTATATGCTCGGCGTATTTGTGCAGAGAATTTATGGCAGCAGTTTTGCTTTCGGCGATCGTAAAACAGGACTGCCCTATTCTACCAGTACTTTTCTGCCATTTTTTTATGAAGATAAGAGCCGCACTTTTATGGTGCAGCCCGAAATAATGGTTACCTACCCCGATCCCGATAACCCGGCAAAAACAAAAGCTGATGAGTTGTTTTATTCTGATATCCTGCAGTTCATCAACGAATTTGCTGCCAATAAAAAAATTCCGGACGAGCTGAAAAAATATACTGAAGAAGGGATTAAATACAATTTTAATCCGGCTATGCGTTTTCGTAACTTCTACCATCCGCTGGTATGCTTTTTTATGAAACAGGTTTACCTGAGCGGGCTTGACGGATTGTTGAACCGGGATATACAGTTGGTTGGCGATATGTCTATTGATGATACAATACTGAAAGACAAAATCAGAAAGAAGTTCAAAGAAGTAAAACTATTTGACTTTAAAAAAGTATATGATCCAACTGCGGCTGTTAATTCGTTTCAATACCCCGAAGAAGAGGTTGATTTTGCGCCGGATGGCAGTTATTCTCAATACAACTGGGAATTGTTTTTCCATGGACCCATGTATGTAGCAGGCAGGCTTAGCAGTAACCAGAAGTTTGAAGAGGCTATGAAATGGTATCATTACATTTTTGACCCAACAGATGCATCCTCATACGATACACCACAAAAATTCTGGATCACTAAGCCTTTCTTTTTACGATCATCAACAGCGCCCGATAATGAATACTTAAAGCAAAGAATTGACCAGATCTTAGGGATGATTCATAACAACGACCTGGAGTTGCTGAAACAGGTGGACGATTGGAAAGACAATCCTTTTCAGCCACACCTGATCGCACAATTCAGAACGGTAGCCTACCAGAAATCTGTTGTAATGAAATACATCGATAATCTGGTAGCATGGGGTGATTATCTTTTCAGGCAAAACACAAGAGAATCTCTGGGCCAGGCAACACAATTATACATTCTCGCTGCTGAAATCTTAGGACCAAAACCCAGGATCATTCCAAACAAAACCGGTAAATCGCCCAAATCATATAACCAGTTAAAGCCGGGCCTGGATGGATTTTCCAACGCAGTTATCCAATTGGAAAACGTAATTCCTGCGGTGCCCGACAGTGCATCCGGCGTATCCCCGGTAACCCCACCGCCATTACCCGCCATAGAAACGTTTTATTTTTGTTTGCCGATAAATGAAAAACTGCTCTCTTATTGGGATATGATTGGCTTACGGTTATTTAACCTGCGAAATTGTTTAACCATCGATGGCAACCCAAGATTCAATGCCCTGTTTGATCCGCCAATTGATCCGGCATTACTTGTTAAAGCAGTTGCTTCCGGCGTAGACCTGCAGGACGCATTGAATGATCTGAGTGCCCCGCTGCCTTTCTACCGGTTTAATCTTATTTTACAAAAAGCAAAGGAATTTAATAATGAAGTAAGGGCATTGGGAACCGCTATCATGGGCGCAATTGAAAAAAAGGATGGAGAAGCATTGGCCCTTTTGCGATCAACCAATGAGATAAAAGTAATGCAGGCTGCATTGTCATTAAAAAAGTATGCTATTCAGGATGCAAAGGAAAACCTGGCGGGTTTACAACAGAACCGGAAAAATGCAGAACTAAAGATCCGATACTATGGGGGGCAGCTATACATGAACCCATTAGAATCAGCCGCTTTCGGTATTTCTACTGCATCAACCATTATACATACCATAGGCTCTGTGGCAGATGTGTTGGCAGGCGTACTGGCACTGATACCACAGTTTAATGGCGGCGCATCCGGATTTGGAGGATCCCCGCAGGTAACGGTTTCTTATGGCAGCCAGCAAATATCAAAAGCGGCAGAACTGGGCGCTAAAGTAATGTATCAAACATCTGCTGTTATGGATAAAGTATCAGGCCTTATTTCTACACAGGCCGGATATGTGAGAAGAAAAGACGAATGGGATTTTCAGAAACAAATGGCTGAAAATGATTTGCAGCAGATAGGCCGTCAGATTGCATCTGCGGAAATAAAAATTGCCATGGCAGAAAAAGAATTAAAAAATCATGAGCTACAGATCTCAAATGCCGATGATGTTGATGAATTTATGCGTACCAAATTCAGTAATACCGATCTCTATGACTGGATGATCACGCAACTGTCGGGTGTGTATTTTCAAAGCTATAAACTGGCATTGGACATGGCAAAAAAAGCAGAAAAATGTTTCAGATACGAACTGGCTACAGAGATAAGCAATTTTATTACGCCTGGTTATTGGGACAGCTTGCACAAAGGATTACAATCTGCTGAAAAATTGGCTTTTGACCTGAACAGAATGGACGGATCGTATATTGATCAGAACAAGCGGGAACACGAAATGACAAAAACCGTTTCTCTCTCATTACTCGATCCGGCAGCCCTCATTGAGTTGAAAGAAACCGGCAAGTGCGAAACTATTATTCCGGAATCTTTGTTCGACCTGGATTGCCCCGGCCATTATCTCCGTCGCATAAAATCTGTATCCGTTTCCATTCCATGTATTGCCGGTCCATATACAAGTGTAAACTGTAAGCTTACACTAATGTCCAGTATGGTAAGAAAAAATATACAAACCGGATCTGGCTATTTCAGGGATACGATGAATGAAGATGCGAGGTTCGTATATAATTATGGCGTGGTTCAGTCGGTTATTACAAGTAATGCACAAAACGATTCCGGCCTGTTTGAAACAAACCTGAAAGATGAAAGGTATTTGCCATTTGAAGGACAAGGTGCAATTAGCAGGTGGAAAGTAGAATTGTTGCAATTGGAAAGCGGTGGCAAACACATCCGCAACTTTGATTTTACAACCATTTCGGATGTCCTGTTCCAACTTCGTTATACGGCACGTTATGGAGGCGATCCGTTTAAGAAAACGGTAAACGATACCATTACCGGTGCAATGAACGGCATAATAGAATATGCAATAAACAGTAAAAATAAATTTTACCGCGTATTTCCGTTAAAACACCAGTTGGCAACAGAATGGCATCGTTTCTTCCATCCGCCCACTCCATCCGGCGATCAGCAATTGTTGCTTTCATTAACCAAAGATCATTTTCCGTTTTTTATGAAAGAACAAAACCTGCAGGTTGATGACGTTGATATCTACGTCCGTTACAAAAAAGGAATTACCGCAACATCATACAAATTTACTTTTGACCCGGCTGCGGTAGTAAGCCCTGCCGCATTAGGACCGGCAACAGATGCTTTGGGATTAAAGAAATACGTTAAACCGGGTTTAAACAATTCTGTTCCCGATACGGCGGCGCTTGACTACAAACTAACAGGATGGAAACAATCAGGATCAAATCACATAAGATTTACCACCGATGAAGTGGATGATATCATTATAGTGGTTCATTATGAAATAGTATAAATACAAATAACTAAGAGTGCCTGTAATTTTAATTTACGGGTACTCTTATTTATTTGACAGGGTGCCATTCACCTGTACAACTCCCCCCGCAGCAAATCAATACAATAATCCGTAATCCATGCGCCCGCAACATCTACATATAAAATATTGGGTTTGTTTTGTTTGTTGATGGTGTTGTTTTTGATCCACTCATTCAACTTCACCGGCAGGTATTTATTTCCTTCCAGCGAATGGTCCATGATGCTTTTGTTTTTCCTGATCAGGTTGGTTAACAGCATGGCGCCGTTTACTAATGGATGAATTTTTTCATCTTCAAAATCATTACAGATCAGCGGCGCTTCATCGTTGCTTTGCGTTAATTGCCAGTCGAGCCGCACCAGGTCGTTATTGTTTAGTGTGTTATTCAGCGCTACAAAAAACGTTCTTTCTTTTTCTATCAACGCGGTCATATTATTGGTGGCCGCATACGCTCTCCTGAAATTGATAAACGCGCCCGATTTATCTGCAATAGAACAGGTAGGAAACCGGTTATCCGGATTTTCGGCAACCTCAAAACTCAATACCACTTTACCTGCCAGCTCACTCAACGGCACCAGGCCAATAGAAGTTTGGTTGGCTGTATAAATCAGTTCGGGGCCTATCCACTCAATCAAACTGTCTTTTAAACTATTGAGCGGTGTTTCTTTCTCACAAAAATGACTAAACGTGGCCAGTACAATTTCCTGTTTGTTGGTCAACAAAAAATTACGCATACCGGTAGCAATATTGCGCAGCCCCTCGCCATAGCCACCACCCAGTGCATCTTCCATACAATCAGATGAAGCGTGTTTGGTGTACAACATTTTATTATAGGTGCCCGCTCTAAAATCGAACATCCGTATCCCGCTGTTTAACTGCTGCTCAATAGAAAGCGCCTGCGTAAGTGTATTGCATTCATTAATGGTTCCTTTTTGCTGGCCTCCGGTAGCGGTTAACACACTCATACCCGCATCGTGCGATCCGGGTATCACAATATCTTTCAGCGTTTTATTACCGGTAAGTGGCTTAACCAATTGCTCCATCCATTTAGCGGGCTGGTAGGCAGAAAAATTGCTCAGGTACAGATTATTGTCCATTCCTGTATAGGCCATCATAAAATTATTCTCGTCTACCTTGCATACAGACACCGGAAAATCAGAACCAAAATAGGTGGGCAGTTCTGTGTGCCCGCGCTGGTTATCAAAATCACTGCCCATCCTGTAATACATCCTCGTGTCTTTTTTATATCCTCTCCAGATATAAAACAACTGTTCTGTGTTCCAGATTTTATGAATGGCCGGAGAAATGGTTGTTTGTGAATTTCCCTTCAGTTTTGTTTCATACCAGTTACCGGTAGCCACATCAAAATCAGCATAATAAATCAGATCATTCTTGCCCTGCCAGCAAAACCGGGCTATTGATGCGTTTACAGCAGTTACATGCGGATAGTTTTTTGATTTTTCTTTTTGTATGCGTTGTGGGGTTGATGGCTTTAAACTGCCGTCATCATTTGTCTGCAGCAGGGCATACAACAATGTTTCTTTATTATCTGCATGCGTTGCCAGCAATAACTGATTGCCAACGGCTGTAATACTGATGCCCAATGAAACTTTTTGCTGATCAGTAAACTGAAGTTCATAAATACTGCCCAGATCAAATTCCCGGTCTGTTTTGTTGATGATATAATTGATCCGTCCGTTGGTGGCAATCCAGAAAAAATAAAGCCGTCCATTAAGCGATTGTAGAGAAGGGGCAAAACCTGAATAGGCACCCGGAATGCGAATGATGGGGAGTGATGCAGATGTATCATATTGTTTACCAAGGCTGCTCAATAAAAGATTTCCTTCAGCTCCGGCCTCTTTCCAGCCAATAAAATAGTTGCCATTAAAATTGGAAATAGTTGGTTCTCTGTCTGTTTGCTGATTGCTGAAAATTTGGGCGGGACGGGTAAAACTAAGCCCCTGCGCAAACATGGAAGAATGCAACAGCAGGCAGGATAAAAAGAGCAGGATGTGGATTATTTTAATCAACTTTGTATGGTTGTTTATCAGTAATCCTTCAGCAGTTTAAGTTACTGATAATTCAATCATCTTCCCAATAAATTGTAGGCTATGAACAGAATTCTTCTTTTTGTTCTGCTGGCACTTGTTTCTGCTTCCAATATGGCCCAGGATGCCAATTACTGGTCATCGGCCTATGGTGTGGGTGGTTTTATGACTCCGGGTTCAACCATTGCAAAAAACGGCGATAGCGGCGTATTGTTTTATAACCCCGCCCTGCTGGCATTTAACACCAAAAATGCCTCCAATATCAGCGGAAATATTTACAATTTTCAAAGCACCTCTTTGCATGATGGGGCTGGTCTTGGGTTAAACCTCACCGCTAACTCAACCTATATTCTTCCGGTACTTGCTTCCAACACCATTTACCTGCGGTTAAAAAAACCCATCACCATTGCCTATGCCCTGATGAGTACGCCGGTATTGCGTTTTCAGGCATCTCAACGCAGGGATGGACTGATCAATGTGCTGGGAGATAGTTACAGCCCCGGCAATGAATTTTATGTGGGGCAATATGTGCATTCAAACAGTGTGGACGAAACAAACGGGTTACTGGCCGTTGGAAAATCCATTTCAAAAAAACTGTCGGTGGGTCTTTCCTTTGCCGTTAATTACCGCAGGCAGGAGTTTCACCACAATCTCACCTTAAGCGCGCTCATCAACGATAACAGTACATACGATCAAAGATTAGTACACATATCAGAATATTACCTGGTGCATAGCAAGGTATATAACCTGGGTATTAAAGCGGGCTTGTCGTATGAGATCAATCCCAAACATCATTTTGGGTTATTGCTTTCGTTACCCAGCATACATTTGGGCGGACGGGCCGATTTGTTAACGGAGTATACCATCAACAACCTCCGCTTAAATAATGATGAGATCTTTTTAATTGCCAGCAGTAAACAAACCAAGCTGAACTCTTTCTGGAAAACACCACTCAGCCTTGCCGGAGGATACACTTACAATTACGGAAAGGGCTATTTATATGTTGCCTCAGAATATTTTACCCGTTTGCGCGAATACAATGTGATTGCGCCGCGGAATGAATTTTTTGTACGGCCCGATACCGGCATTGTTCAAAGGTTCACGGCATCTATGATGCAGTTAAAAAATATACATAAGGCCATCCTGAATTTTTCTGTTGGCGCCAGCTTCCCGCTAAAAGACAGGGTTACCGGTTACGCATCACTGCGAACCGATTTTAATTATTCTGATGAAAGGGCTTTCAGCAATGAGGATGGCTTCCGGTCTAACACAGCCACCTGGGATATTTACCATATGCAGCTCGGAACCAATTTCAAGAAAAGAAGATTTAATTTAAGAGCAGGTGCGCTGCTCTCTTACGGAAGAAAAAGCAGGGTTGAGCAGATGGTTAATTTTGATAACCCCTCAGAAGATAGCCTGGAAGGAACGCTGAAGAGCATCAGCGCTACAAGGTTTGCAGCAGGGTTGATGCTGGCTTATATTCATAATTTTTAAGCGGTATTAAAGAAATGACTGGTGCAATATTTCAGTAAGAGAAGAACGAAGAAAAGAAGTCTCGAGAAAGTACTTCCGGTCTTCTTTTCTTTGTTTCTCTCTTATTGCCACTGCTCGTTTTAGAAGAGGCCTTAAGAAATCTTTACCTCTGCAAACAAAATCCAGGTATTGCTGCTGAGACCCATATAGTATTGGGCCCCTTTCTTTTTACAGCTTCCTAAACCTAAATGTTTGTCCGCCTATAGATGCTTCATACATCAGTCCGCCCTTGGCTTGCGTAAAGATCATCACCCCATCCCGGTATTTCGCATTACCAGAAGCGCCGGCGGTTACAGCAACGGCTGATGCCTGTGCCGATAGTTTAACTTTGTTTTCTTTAAATCTGTCCAGATCTTTTTCGCTTTCAAAAAAAACAACTTCCCTGTAAGCCTGGCCACCCCATTGAAACCCAATGGTTACCTGGGTTAATTTAGCCATACCAATCAGCTTGCCTCTTTGATACACGGCGCCATTGCCCGAAGCGCCACCTAACCCAATACCACCTTTCCCTACGTTCGGGAATATGGCATATCCAAAGGCGTTTTCAAACAGGTTACTCATTAGTTTATCAACCTTAACAAAGTCTTCCCTTGCCACTTTACTATCAGAAACAATTCTTTGATCTTTTGAACTTGACTGAGAAAAAACGACCGAACTTATTACTAACAGTAAAAACAGGAAGAAGCTCCTGGTTAGGGTTGCATAGCTTGTGGTTTTCATAAGATGATTATTATAAATGGAATAGAATAATGTATACCTGCATTTTGCGCACAGTAAAGCTATGCAGAAAGTGGGGGGCATTTATTGATTGTGATCAATAGGATTGGTGATACGCATTACGGACGGGATAATAACCAGATCGCAAATTCTTTCAAACTTATGTAGCCCTTAAAACAGTTAAAGCGAACAAGGATGTGGTGTTTTGGATATTTATGGGTATAAATATGGGTATTTGTTAGTTTTTGGGTATTTTTGGGTATGAATTTGGGTATGAAAACAGAAAGCCTCAAAATAACGCCAGAAGTACTCTCACTAATCGCTGAAATAGACGAGTTTAAGGGAGCTTGGAGAGCCTTGGGGCGATTAGCTCCGGAGCAATTATCCTCGCTCAAAAAAGTCGCAACGATTGAGAGTATTGGCTCCTCCACCCGAATTGAGGGTAGCAAACTAACCGACAAAGAAGTTGAGGTTTTACTATCCAAACTGGAAATACAAAAATTCGAGACCCGGGATGAGCAGGAAGTAGCCGGCTACTCCTCTGCCATGAATCTGATCTTTCAGAGTTACGCTGACATTCCTTTCTCAGAGAATTATATCCAGCAACTTCATTCAGTACTGCTGCAGCACAGCGAAAAAGACTACTGGCATAGAGGTACCTATAAGAAGTCTCCAAATCATGTAGAGGCTTTCGATGCCCTGGGTAAAAGTCTTGGCATCGTCTTTGAAACTGCAAGTCCTTTTGAGACACCCATAAGGATGCGTGACCTTGTTGAATGGACCGGACAAGCCTATGCCGACAAAAAACTTCATTCGCTTCTTATAACAGCAATAGTTGTTGTCGAATTTTTGGCGATACATCCTTTTCAGGACGGTAACGGAAGGTTGTCCCGCGTACTTACAACACACCTCTTATTGAGAGAGGGCTACCATTATGTTCCATACAGCTCGCTTGAAGCGGTAATAGAGCAAAGCAAGGAGGGTTATTATTTGGCCTTACGCCAGACCCAGGGAACATTAAAAAACGAAAACCCTGACTGGCAACCGTGGGTGTTGTTTTTCCTTCGCGCTCTGCGGCATCAGAAAAAGAGGCTTGAAGCAAAAGTGGAGCAGGAAAATCTACTGTTGATGCAGCTTCCTGATTTGTCCCTGAAAATCCTGCAACTTGTAAAATCAAGGGGCCGGGCTACGATCAGCGATATTGTTACAGTCACTAACGCCAATCGTAATACAATTAAGAAACATCTCGAAACACTCGTAGATACAAAACGCATGCAAAAGAACGGCGTGGGTAAGGGTACTTGGTATTCCTTATAACTTCAACAAATTTTCCTGTATAGAACTATTTGCAAAGGAGTTTGTAGTGAAACAACAACTAATGCCAGCCCTTCACTATTTCGGGACAATACAAAACATCAAATTTATCAGGTGGAGAACGCAATCGGATCCGGCACCACCCATATCCTTCTTTAAAGAATTGACTTGTTTAAATAATTAGATTTTCTGTAGACAATTTATTGCCTTGTTGTACCCAAAGAAAAAAGCTTCCAAGCGAATTGCTTGAAAGCCTTATCTGTCTTGTGGTGTGGGCCGGGATCGAACCGGCGACACAAGGATTTTCAGTCCTTTGCTCTACCGACTGAGCTACCGCACCTTCGCTAAAGCTTCGGTGCGCAGTGCGCACTTTAACTTGTGTATCAATGCTTTCGGGCATCGCCCGCTGCAGCCTTGGCGTAAGCGGGCAGCAAAAATAGGGGGTTTTCACAAATAATCCACATCGAAAAGCCTGTTTTTAAATTTTTCCTCCCGCTCTCACAGATTATCGTGTCAATTTCAAAATTTCCCATTTCCAAAATTTCAAAATCCCTAAAACTCACAATTCTTCGGTGTTCTCGCAAACGCAATCACATCCCGGATATTCGTCATACCTGTTACAAACAATACCATACGCTCAAAACCCAATCCAAAACCCGCATGCGGTACCGATCCAAAACGGCGGGTATCTAAGTACCAGCTTAGTTCTTCGGCAGGTATATGCATTTCTTTCATTCTTTCTTCCAGCTTATCTAATCGCTCCTCTCTTTGCGATCCTCCCACAATTTCTCCAATACCCGGCGCCAGAATATCCATGGCGGCTACTGTTTTACCATCATCATTCTGGCGCATGTAAAACGCTTTAATTCCTTTTGGATAATCTGTTAAGATCACCGGCTTTTTAAAATGTTTTTCTACCAGGTAACGCTCATGCTCACTCTGCAAATCAACACCCCAGCCTTCTATCAGGTACTGGAATTTTTTCTTTTTGTTGTGATTGCTTTCTTTTAATATGTCAATCGCCTCGGTATAGGTTAATCGCTGAAAATCGTTGTTCAGTACAAACTCCAGCTTTTCTATCAATCCCAGCTCACTGCGCTTATCCTGTGGTAATTGTTTTTCTTCTTCTGCCAGGCGCTGCGCTAAAAATTCAAGGTCCTCGCGGTTATTGTCCATCACATACTTAATCAGGTATTTGATAAACTCTTCTGCCAGCGTCATATTATCTTCCAGGTCATGAAAAGCCATCTCAGGCTCAATCATCCAGAACTCAGCCAGGTGGCGGGTTGTATTGGAGTTCTCAGCACGGAAAGTAGGCCCGAAAGTATAGATCTCACTAAACGCCATCGCTCCTAATTCTCCTTCCAATTGTCCGCTCACCGTTAGGTTGGCGCTCTTTCCAAAAAAGTCTTCTTTGTAATTAATAGTACCATCATCATTTAATGGCGGGTTGTCCATTGGCAGCGTAGTTACACGGAACATTTCCCCGGCGCCTTCTGCATCACTGGCTGTAATAATAGGTGTATGCAGGTATACAAAACCTTTCTGGTTAAAAAACTGGTGCACCGCAAAGGCTAATGAATGGCGCACACGAAACACCGACCCAAACGTATTGGTACGAAACCGCAGGTGCGCTTTCTCCCTTAAAAATTCGAGGCTGTGTTTTTTAGGTTGCAAAGGATATTTTTCGGCATCACTGTCGCCCAGTATTTCAATGGTGGCCGCTTTTACTTCAATAGTTTGTCCTTTACCAACAGAGGCTACTAATTCGCCGGTAACTTTTACAGAAGCGCCGGTGGTGAGCCTTTTTAATAAAGTATCATCAAACTGCCCCAGGGTAGCTACCACCTGCAGGTTATTATTGGTACTGCCATCGTTCAGCGCAATAAACTGGTTATTACGGAATGTACGTACCCAACCCATTACCGTTACTTGTTTACCTGCTTCTCCTTTTGTGAGCAGTTGCTTGATCTTGGTTCTCTTATTAAACATAGTGCTTGAATTAGCGGATTACGGATTGGCGGATTGGGGATTAACGGATTGGCGGATTAGATGGTTTTGTAGTCCGATAATCCGCCAATTAGCTAATACGCCAATCTTTTGGACGGCAAAGATAACCAAACAAGCCTCCTGACAGACTTTTAACACCCTTTCAGACTCAAAAACACGTAAAAAATTCTTGTTTTCAGAAAAACTGGCTTAACATTGCATTGGAAACAAGCCGGTTCGGTCTTCTTACTTAGCTCTCGACACAACCGGTTCACTCTCTTTCCGATCAAAAAAAATCACAACCCGATCTGAGTTTACTTTCCCTTAGACTGGATATTTAACCTTTGACAATTGAAATCCCCGAATTAACAGATTTTATTTTTTATGTACGACATTTTGCAATTAAATGACATGCTCCTGCCTGAGTTGCTGGACATTGCCGAGCAACTGAACATTAGCGGTGCCAAGAAATTAGACAAGCAAGGACTGATCTACAAAATATTGGATGGACAGGCCGTGCAAGCCAGTGAAACCAAAGAAGATCCGAAGAAAAAGAGCGCCCGTCCACGCAAACCCGTAACGCTTAAAACAGCCAACGTAACCGAAGAAGCTGAAGTGATGCAGGAAGCGCCAAAAGCTGTTGAAAAAGCGGCGCCTCAAAAGAAAGGACCGGTACGCAAGCCCAAACAGGAAGCGGCTGCCGGGCAATCGCAACCCGAGTTGGTACAACCAACCGATAACCAGGAAACTGCTGCTGAAGCAGGTACTGAGGAAAGCGCACAACCGGGTGAAGAAGGTTCCGCACAGGAAACCCCGCAACACCAATATCCACGCCAGCAACAACGCAAAGAGCCTGCTTTTAATATCGAATTTGAAGGGGTGATCCTTGGAGAAGGGGTATTGGAAATGATGCCCGATGGATATGGCTTCTTACGTTCTTCAGACTACAACTACTTATCATCCCCGGATGATGTATATGTATCACCATCACAGATCAAATTATTTGGATTAAAAACCGGCGACACCGTTCATGGTGCCGTTCGCCCTCCCAAAGAAGGTGAAAAATATTTTGCCCTGTTAAAGGTTGACAGCATCAATGGTAAAAGACCCGATGAGGTTCGCGATCGCGTTCCTTTCGATTATCTCACTCCATTGTTCCCTTTTGAAAAATTAAACCTGTTTACTACAGCCAATAATTACAGCACAAGGATCATGGACATCTTCACGCCAATTGGTAAAGGCCAGCGTGGATTGATTGTTGCCCAGCCAAAAGTGGGTAAAACCATGTTGCTGAAAGAAGTAGCCAACGCCATTGCGGCCAATCACCCGGAATGTTACCTGATGGTGGTGCTGATTGATGAGCGCCCTGAAGAGGTTACTGATATGGAACGCAGTGTTCGCGCAGAAGTAATTGCCTCAACATTTGATGAGCCTGCCGAAAAACACGTAAAAGTTTCAGCCATCGCCCTGCAAAAAGCAAAACGTTTGGTTGAGTGCGGACATGATGTGGTGATCCTTTTAGATTCTATTACCCGATTGGCTCGTGCGCACAATACCGTAGCACCCGCTTCAGGTAAAGTATTATCGGGCGGTGTGGAAGCAAACGCTATGCAGAAACCAAAACAATTCTTCGGTGCAGCCCGTAAAATTGAACATGGCGGATCATTAACCATCCTTGCTACCGCGTTGATTGAAACAGGAAGTAAAATGGACGAGGTGATCTTTGAAGAATTTAAAGGTACCGGTAACATGGAGCTCCTGCTCGACAGACGCCTGGCCAATAAGCGTATCTTCCCTGCTATCGATCTTTCCGGCTCTTCTACACGCCGTGATGATTTATTGCTCGATAAAGAAGTGTTACAAAGAATGAATATTCTCCGCCTCTTCATCAACGATATGAATACAGAAGAATCAATGAACGAACTCCTCAAGCGCATGAGGGGAACAAAAGACAATGAAGAATTCCTGATGTCGATGAACCGTTAATCGCGGATTTCGCTGATTGATTAATATGAATAATAAGAAGGGCCACGATAATTCGTGGCCCTTCTTATTATATAAACCTATTCCCAAAAATATCCCTTGGGTGCCCCAGCGGCTTAGCGAAGGGCGGAGTGGCTACGGTTTTACAATCAGTAAACACTCAAAATCCACCTTATTTATAATAACTATTCCGCTCAATCTCTTCTCTCACTTTCTCGGGAACTAAATAACGGATTGTTTTTCCGCTCCTGATATGATCGCGGATAGAGGTTGCAGAAATTTCAAGCATGGGCGCATCCAGAATAACAGCTTTCGCACCAAAAAAATCTTTCAAATCAAAACCTTTACGCCTGTAAATAATGAAAGAATAATTTTTTACCAGCAGGTCAAAATTTTTCCATCGCGGTAAATTCTGAAAACTATCGCTTCCCATAATAATGGAAAACTCATGTTGCGGGTATTTTTCCTGTAAGTAGGTTAGGGTATCTATTGTATAAGATGGGCGGGGTAATTTGAATTCTACGTCAGATGCTTTTAACCGGAGATCATCTTCAACAGCTAAATGCACCAGGTGTAAACGATGGTACTCGTTCAACAATACAGAAGACGGCTTTAACGGATTTTGCGGTGATACCACAAACCAAACCTGCTGCATATCGGTATGATTGGCAACATAACTGGCAACAATCAGGTGGCCAATATGGATGGGATTAAAAGAACCAAAATACAGGCCGATTTTCATCTATATTATTAATAATCAATTAATTACATATTATTATACAATCTCTACAAAAATACTTTTTGCTTCATTAAGTCGCAAACTGAGGCGATAGCCGGCCACAGATATCGAAATAGGGTCTCCCAGCGGGGCAATCTGTTCTACTTTAACCTTCTCACCAGGCACACAACCCATTTCCATCAGTTTTATAAAGATCTCGTCTTTTTCAAAAGAATGAATCACTGCATCCTGTCCCGGTACTAATTCTGACAATCGTTTCATTTCCTGTTATTAATGTTTAAAGGTAGTATGGCGGGATAGCTTTTTGTTACGAATTTTGGAGTTATACAATCCATCGCATGGCAACAGTTTCTTTTCGCTCGGCAGACCGTCGTTTGCAAATATCTGATAAGTCTTTAGTAAAAGATTTTATTACCCGCATCTTCAAAAAAGAGAAACATACGCTGAGCTCTATAACCTATGTTTTTTGTTCAGACGATTTTCTGCTGCAGATGAACCGTGATTTTTTGCAGCACGATTATTATACCGATATCATCACATTCGCGCTTTCTGAAAAAGGAGAGCCGGTTGAAGCAGAAGTGTACATCAGCATCGACCGGGTAAAAGACAATGCCAAAGCCCTTGGCCTCACTTATAATGAAGAAATCCTCCGTGTGATCTTTCATGGTGCGCTTCATTTGTGTGGTTATAAAGACAAAAAGAAAAGCGAAATCCTGGTTATGCGCGGCAAGGAGGATCAATATTTGCGTTTATATAGGAAATTCAGGGCTGATGTATAAACTGCTGATCATTTGCATATTGATCTTTCCCCTTCATTCTTTTTCCCAACAGTTCTCCATGATAGAGCTGGAAGAGAAAAAAATACCCGAACCAAACACGCTTGATTCAATTGTGGATCAATGGAATCGCTCACAACCCGGCTTTCTATCACTACCTACCGAAGCAAAACAACTTTTATACTGGACAAACTACGCCAGGCACAGTCCTGAGAAATTCTGGGACAGTGCCGTAGTACCCATTCTGAAACTATTTAAAACCCTTAATACCCCCGAGTCGGCCAGTTTACAGAAAGATCTTTTCAGTGTCGGAACACTTCCGATGTTTGTCCTTAACCAAAAACTGGTCAAGACAGCCCAGTTGCACGCTTCGGATATTGGTACTAAAGGGGCAAAGCCAAGTCACACCTCAACTAATGGAACTGATTTTAGTACCCGCATGAAGCTGGCGGGAATAAGATTTTGCGCCAACGAAAATATTTCTCTAAGTAGTCAAAGCGTTCTTCTATCTGTAATTCTTCTTTACCTGGATATTGGTCTGCCCGAAATGGGTCATAGAAAAACCCTGCTTGACCCAAATCTCAAAGAAACAGGTGTTGGTTCTTCCCTATATGGAGAAGAGGGGTTCTTTCTGGTGCAGGATTTTGCCTGCTCACAACAATAAAGGAAGGTTCCACGAATCACTGTTTCTTCCTGAAACATCACTTTCTATTGAAACAAAATGTTCCACAAAACACTGTTTCTACCTGAAACATATACTTTTGTGTATGGCCAGGAAGAGATGGACACCCCAAACCGAAGTAACCGACTCCCTGATCCGGTCGAGGGAGAAGCGCAAATGGCAATTAAGCTTTAGAAGGTACGTGCTGGAGCAAACACCCAGTGAAGCCTATGCCCCTTATTTTGGTTTAGATATAGAAAGTCTGAGGAATTGGTTTGAGCTTCAGTTTACAGAAGGGGTAAGCTGGGACAATTTTGGCAAGGTCTGGCAGTTTGATCATATTGTTCCTGCCACCTACTTCGATTATTCAAAAGAAGAAGACCTGGTACTTTGTTGGAACTTTATCAATCTCCGGATTGAAAGAATAGATTCTGCCAATGGTTTGGCCAACAGGATAGAAGAACTGGCTGTAAAATCATACTTCCATCATCTATATGAAAAAACAGGCTTTTCCCTTTGCAGGAAGATGTTGGAAAAGATTGAAGCCATTGAATCGGGTGCGGAGTATAGCAGTACATCTATTGAAAACTTTATTATTGACAACAAGGACAGGTTCGAAAATATAACCACTCTTACGCCGGAAGAATTCAACCGCCTGAACAAAGGCAATACTGTTGAAGAGCTTTTATTAGAAAGGGAAATCCTTAGAAAATTCGGTTCTGGCCAAAAACCCTGAACTATCTTTGACGCCTATGTTTCCTGAATATGATGTGATAGTAGTAGGTGCCGGACATGCCGGTTGCGAGGCGGCTGCAGCAGCAGCTAACCTCGGCAGTAAAGTACTGCTCGTAACCATGAACATGCAAACCATTGCACAGATGAGTTGTAACCCTGCTATGGGTGGAATTGCCAAAGGACAAATTGTACGTGAGATAGATGCCATGGGTGGTTATAGCGGTATTGTGAGTGATAAAAGTACCATCCAGTTCAGAATGCTGAACCGGAGTAAGGGTCCGGCCATGTGGAGCCCGCGCACCCAAAACGACCGGATGCTATTTGCCGCCACCTGGCGGGAGATGCTGGAGAATACACCAAACGTGGATTTCTATCAGGACATGGTTCGCTCTATCATTATTAAAGGAACCAAGGCTTGCGGCGTAGTAACCGGATTGGGTCATGAGATCCGTTCCAAATCGGTGGTAGTAACCAGTGGAACCTTTTTAAATGGTATCATCCACATTGGTGAAAAACAATTTGGTGGTGGGCGTGTGGCAGAAAAAGCAGCAACCGGCATTACCGAACAACTGGTTGAGTTTGGATTTGAAAGCGACCGCTTAAAAACAGGAACACCTCCAAGGGTAGACGGCCGAAGCCTCGATTACAGCAAAATGGAAGAGCAGAAAGGGGATGATGAAATTGTTGGATTCTCTTACACAGACACACCACGCATAAAAGCAGAAACGCAAAGAAGCTGTCATATAACATATACCAACAGCACGGTTCACGATATTTTAAAAACAGGGTTTGACCGCAGTCCCATGTTCCAGGGACGAATAGAAGGTATTGGACCAAGGTATTGCCCGAGCATTGAAGATAAGATCAATCGTTTTGCAGACAGGGACAGGCACCAGCTATTTGTAGAACCCGAGGGATGGAATACGGTTGAGATCTACGTAAATGGCTTCTCCACATCATTACCTGAAGAAGTACAATACGAAGCACTTCGTATTGTACCGGGATTTGAGAATGTAAGAATATTCCGTCCGGGTTACGCAATTGAGTACGATTATTTTCCACCAACCCAATTACAGTATTCGCTGGAGACCAAACTGTTGAGCAATTTATTTTTTGCCGGACAGATCAATGGTACAACGGGTTATGAAGAAGCGGCCTGCCAGGGTTTGATGGCGGGAATTAATGCACACCAAAAAGCAAGAGAACTGGAGCCGTTGATTTTAAAAAGAAGCGAAGCCTATATTGGAGTATTGATTGATGACCTGATCAGCAAAGGAACCGAGGAGCCCTACAGGATGTTTACCAGTCGCGCAGAATTCAGAACCCTCCTGCGTCAGGATAATGCTGATCTGCGCTTAACAGAAATCAGTTACCGCCTTGGTCTTGCTTCACAAAGCAGAATGGACAAAGTGCTGACAAAAAGAGAGCAGGTAGCCGAAGTGAAAAAACACCTTGCTGCTACCAGCGCAGAAGCTGAAGACATCAACCCGTATTTTTCAGAAATCGGGTCGGCCCCCATCACAGAAAAACAAAAGATCAATAAGATTTTATTGAGACCGAATGTTTCGCTCCCTTCTTTACTTGAAGTAGTACCCGGTTTGAAAGATCAGCTCTCCGCCGTTTCAACAGACTCTTTGGAACAGGCAGAGATCCAGATCAAGTACGAACGCTATCTTGAAAAGGAACAGGAAATTGTTGACAAGATGAGTCAATTAGAAAACATGGTCATCCCCGCCAGCTTTGACTACGACAGGGTTTCGGCACTATCAACCGAGGCGCTTCAGAAATTCAAAAAAATCAAGCCAACCACGCTGGGCCAGGCAAGTCGCATTAGCGGCGTAAACCCGAGTGATGTGCAGATCTTAATGGTGTACATGGGCAGATAATTGCATTTCTGTTTTATAAGTAATAACTTCCCTTTCCTAAATCCTACTTTATGAAACCATTACTCTTTGCTGTACTGATCGTTTCATCATTTCTATTTTCCTGCAAACAAAAACAGGAACCATTAACGCTGCAAGAATATCACGCACAAACAGATACGGGCGTACAAACCGGCGGTGTGAAACTGATCTCTGTTGAAACACCAGTGGGAAAATTTAATGTGTGGACCAAACGCTTTGGAAATAACCCAAAAATAAAAGTGCTGCTGTTACATGGTGGACCGGGTGGTACGCATGAATTTTTTGAATCGTTTGAAAGTTTTTTCCCGCAGGAGGGAATTGAGTTTTACGAGTATGATCAACTTGGCTCTTACTTTAGTGATAAACCAAAAGACAGCAGTCTCTGGACCTTTCCGCGTTTTGTGGAAGAAGTAGAACAGGTTAGAAAAGCGCTGGGGCTGAATAAAGATAATTTCTACTTACTTGGCCATAGCTGGGGCGGCATCCTGGCCATGGAGTATGCATTTAAATACCAGGACAATTTGAAAGGACTCATCATTAGTAATATGATGAGCAGTTGCCCGGCCTACGGAAAATATGCCGAGGATGTTCTGGCAAAACAGATGGATCCAAAAGTGCTGGATACTATCCGCGCGCTGGAAGCAAAAGGGGATTTTGCCAACCCGAAATATATGGAACTGCTGATCCCAAATTTTTACAACAAGCATGCCTGCCGTTTGCAACCATGGCCTGAAGCACTCAACCGCGCTTTTCCTCATATCAACAGTGACATCTATACATTGATGCAGGGTCCTTCTGAGTTTGGAATTGGCGGGCGTTTGGCAAAATGGGACAGAAGCAAAGACCTGCCGCAAATTAAAATCCCAACCCTTACCATTGGCGCAAAACACGATACCATGGATCCTGAACACATGAAATGGATGGCCACACAGGTGCAGAAAGGACGTAGCCTGGTTTGTACAAACGGAAGTCATTGCGCCATGTGGGATGATCAGCCAAATTATTTTCCGGGGCTGATACAATTCATTAAGGATGTAGATAAGGGCGGTTTTACAAAATAGCCGTTCACCGACAATAACAGGGCTTTACCGAAAATATGATGAATGGTTTTTACGGTACTGCCATTTCAGTAGTTTTAAGATCTCCCTAAACAAACTAATGCTATGAGAAAAATCAAGCTCCTGCTTTCCGGGCTTCTGTTTGCTGTATTGCTGCAGGCTCAGGAAACATTTCCTGTAAATGGCGTGGCCGATAAGCGTGAGGGCTGTTATGCCTTTACCAATGCCACCATTGTAAAAGACGCACAAACCACATTAAGCAATGCAACGCTGGTGATCCGCGATGGAAAGATCATCAGCGTAGGTACTACGGGTGTAGCCATTCCCAAAGATGCGGTGGTGATAAATTGTAAAGACAAATACATCTATCCTTCATTCCTGGATATTTACACCGATTATGGTATTGCCACACCATCGCGCGACCAGGCAAGAGGCGGCTTTAATTTTAATGCACCCGCACAATTAGTGTCTAATACAAAAGGTGCGTATGGCTGGAACCAGGCCATTAAGCCGGAAACAGATGCGTCTAAATTATTTGCGGCAGATGATGCCAAAGCAAAGACGCTTCGTGATCTTGGTTTTGGAACGGTTCTTACACACGTAAAAGATGGTATTGCCCGCGGAACGGGTTCTGTTGTAACGCTTGCCAATGAAAAAGAAAACCTGACCTTGCTGAAAGAAAAAGCTTCTGCACACTATTCACTCAGCAAGGGAACTTCAACGCAGAGTTACCCCAGCAGTATGATGGGAACGATAGCTCTGTTACGCCAAACATACCTTGATGCACAGTGGTACAAAACCAAACCGGCCAAAGAGGGAACAAACCTTTCTTTGCAGGCGTGGAACGACAATCAAAGTCTGCCACAAATATTTGAAGCAGACGATAAATGGAACGATCTGCGTGCAGACCGTGTGGGTAAAGAGTTTGGTGTACAATATATTATTAAGGGTGGTGGCAACGAGTACCAGCGTATTAAAGAGATTGCAGCAACCAAAGCAACTTTTATTCTTTCGCTCAATTACCCTCAGGCAATGGATGTGGAAGATCCAAACGATGCACGGGGTGTTTCGCTTGCTGATATGAAACACTGGGAGCTGGCTCCAACCAATCCTTCTGCATTTGAAAAAGCCAATATTCCTTTTTGCTTAACCACATCAGACCTGAAAGATCCCAAACAGTTTTTTACCAATCTTCGGAAAGCATTTGAATTCGGACTTACTGAAGCAAAGGCCATGGACGCGCTCACTAAAACACCAGCCACCCTGCTGGGTGTATATGACAAAGTGGGCAGTTTGGAAAACGGCAAACTGGCTAATTTTCTCATCACCTCCGGACCAATCTTTTCTGAAAAAACGGTTATCCTGAACAACTGGATACAGGGCGCTAAATATGCAGTAAAAGAAGATTCCTGGAACGATGTAAAAGGAACTTATTCTTTAGCTATCAATACCTCCGCCGGAACCATTAATTATACACTTGATGTAAAGAGTGCAGCAGCAGCAAATGTGATTGGAAAAGATACATTGACCGGCAAATTCAGCTTCGACGGGAAACAGGTAAAACTTAATTTTTCTCCTGTGCCAGTAAGGAAACCTCAAACCACATCCAATACCGCTGGTACTCAAACAGGTGGCGGTTTGGGTGGCGGATTTAACCGCGGAGGCGGCGTGCAGTATCGTTTAAGCGGTATTGCCAACGGAACAACATGGAGCGGAAACGGAGAAGACACGGCAGGAAACAAACTAACATGGACAGCTTCTTATGTTTCAGCAGCTACCGCTTCTGCAGATTCCGCACGCAAGCGCCCGGGTTTTGCACAACGACTTTCTAAAGTAAGTTTTCCTTTTGATGGATATGGCTGGGAAGAAGCGCCTAAACAGGAAACCCTGCTGATTAAAAACGCTACGGTTTGGACCAATGAAAAAGATGGCAAATTAGAAAACACAGACGTATTGCTAAAAGACGGGAAGATTGCCAAAGTTGGTAAAAACCTTGATGGTGCAGGCGCAAAAATTATTGATGCTACAGGCAAACATGTTACCGCAGGAATTATTGATGAACATTCACATATTGCCGCAGCCTCTATTAACGAAGGCGCACAATCTGTAACATCAGAAGTAAGAATTGCTGATAACCTGAATCCTGAAGACATTAATATCTACCGACAGTTAAGCGGCGGTGTTACCACCTCGCATATCCTGCACGGATCTGCCAATACCATTGGAGGCCAAACACAATTGATCAAGCTGCGTTGGGGCGCCAATGATGATGACCTGAAATTTAAAAACTGGGATCCATTTATCAAGTTCGCTTTGGGTGAAAATGTAAAACGTACTACTTCAACAAGTAACAACCGTTTTCCTGATACGCGTATGGGTGTTGAAGAAGTGCTGAATGATGCTTTTGCCCGCGCAAAAGATTACGAAAAACAATTAAAGGCCGATCCTAAAACAAGAAGAGACCTTGAACTGGATGCGCTGGTAGAGATTCTGAATAAAAAACGTTTCATTACCTGTCACTCTTATGTACAAAGCGAAATAACTGCTGCTATGAGAGTAGGTGATAAATACGGTTTTAAATTCAACACTTTCACGCACATACTGGAAGGATATAAAGTAGCGGATAAAATGAAGGCCCACGGTTCATCTGCCTCTACCTTCTCAGACTGGTGGTATTATAAAGTAGAAGTTACCGATGCGATAGCATATAACGCCGCTATTATGTATAAAGCGGGGCTGAATGTTTGTATTAATTCTGATGACGCAGAAATGGCGCGCCGCCTGAACCAGGAAGCGGGTAAAACCGTTCGCTACGGTGGTGTGCCGGAACAAGATGCTTTGAAAATGGTTACACTTAACCCAGCCAAAGCCTTACATATTGAAGACAGGGTAGGAAGTATTAAGGCAGGTAAAGATGCCGACATTGTTATCTGGAGCGATAACCCGCTAAGCATTTACGCCAAATCAGAAAAGACCATTGTTGACGGTATTGTTTATTTCGACAGGGAAAAAGACCTGGAGCAACGCAAAAAGATTGCCGCCGAAAGATTCCGGTTAACACAAAAAATGATTGGTGAAAAAAGAAGTGGTGCATCGCCCATCAGGCCGGCAGAACCAAGCTGGCAGATACTGCTTAGTTGCGGCGACCACAATCACAAGGATGGCATATACACTATTGATTTACAGGAGGGCGAATTGTTAAACAAATAAACTGACCGATTATGAAAAAAATATTCAGCACCATAAGCGCGCTATTTCTGATCGCCGGTTTTATGCAGGCGCAGGAAGTAGTGTACCCCGCTAAAGAATACAAGGGACATATCTATATTACCAACGGAACCGTTCATGTTGGCAACGGCACTGTGTTAGAAAACGCTACCGTTGAAGTAACTAACGGGAAGATCGCCAATGTTGGTACCAACATTTCTGTTTCCGGCGATGCCAAAGTGGTTGATGCCAAAGGAAAGCATATCTACCCCGGATTGATTCTGCCCTCTACCGATCTTGGTCTGAAAGAGATCGGCGCAGGCGTAAGGGCAAGTAATGATTATACTGAACTGGGCGATTTGAATCCCAGCATCCGTTCTATCACCGCATACAACACCGACTCAAGAGTGATTAATGTATTAAGGGCAAACGGAATTCTGCTGGCAAGTGTTGCGCCCGAAGGTGGCAGCATCAGCGGTTCATCCAGTGTTGTGCAACTTGATGCATGGAACTGGGAAGACGCTGCGTATAAAATGGACGCGGGCATACACATGACCATACCCAGCTTTATCAACCGTTTTGGAAGAAGGTTTGCAGGAATACCCCCGGCCATTCTTGCCAGTCTGGGTATAAACATTGGTGGTGGCGGCGATCCGGCTAAACAGGCTCTGGAAAAAGTGGAAGAAATTAAATCCTTCTTCCGCCAGGCCAAAGCATATTTGTCTGAAACCAATCACGCAAACACCAATTTAAAATTTGAAGCAGTAAAAGGTTTGTTCGATAAAAAACAAAAACTCTTTATTCATGGCGACCAGGTAAAGCAAATGCTGATAGCTATTGATTTTGTAAAAGAGTTTGACTTTGATGTGGTAATTGTTGGCGGAAGCGAAAGCTTTCTGATCGCTGACCTTTTAAAAGCAAATAATATAGCTGTTATTCTCGATCAGGAACATTCTCTTCCTGCCACAGAAGATGATGATGTTGACCAGCCCTATAAAACACCAGCTGCCTTACAAAAAGCCGGTGTATTATTTGCACTGAATGATGCCAGCGACAATACCCGTTATCGCAACCTCTCCTACAATGCCGGAACAGCGGCTACTTACGGGTTAACCAAAGAACAGGCGCTCCAGGCAATTACGCTGAATGCGGCTAAAATTTTAGGGATAGACGACAAAACAGGTTCCCTCGAAACGGGCAAAGACGCCAATATTATTATAAGCGATGGCGATATTCTTGACATGAAGAGCAGTACAGTAACCAATGCTTTTATTCAGGGACGCGAACTGAGTCTTGATAATAAGCAGAAGCAGTTGTATGAAAGATATAAGTACAAATACGGTATCAACTAGTTATCGCGGATTGCGCAGATGATACGTATGATTTTTATGATTTTAAGGCCCCCACAAAATGTGGGGGTTTTGTTTAAACTGTCTCGTCCTGAAAAAAGTTGACTACAAAATGAATTTGTATGCAACAGTTAACAATCTGCATAAAAAGCGGTCAGCCTCAAAAAAGATTTAGTGAGGCGTTTAAAAAAGAAG
>Ga0208395_100030_pt1 | contig 114824 bp, 109 predicted proteins | sample LakWasMet61_LOW9_2_FD_183893 | JGI IMG/M metagenome (GOLD analysis project Ga0208395, IMG submission 183893) | Freshwater sediment methanotrophic microbial communities from Lake Washington under simulated oxygen tension - Sediment Metagenome... | ecosystem: Environmental > Aquatic > Freshwater...
CAACTTCGCTTCAATGAAGCTTAATGCTTTTGAAAAGGGGGTAGTTGTTTTCACACATAACTAATCCCTTTTCTTTTACCTTTTATTGTGTACGACTTTTCCACTTATTCACATCTTTTTCTTACCGGACTATTGTAAATAATATTCTCCTTTTATTAAAAAGCAGGTGTTGTGCTATTGAAATCTATATGTCCCGCGTGTTTTAATCATAACACATTTAATCATGCAGCTATTCTTTATTTCAAGTCATTTTTGAAACACATAGATACATAGGGGAAACAAAAAGAAACCCAGACTTTAACCCATTGGTGGAGTTAATTTTCCGGAACTTTGAGATTAATCGCGTTTACTGAATTTGTACATTTTAACGTTTTGCAACTACTATTTTCACCGCAGAGACGCAAAGTCGCTAAGGATCGCGAGGTGAGCTATTAAAAAATCCTTGCGTACCATTGCGTCCTGGCGCCCTTGCGGTTAAATATTTTAAAATGAGGTCTTGTCTGTTAAATTTTAACTAACCCGCCAACAGGTCAGGCTTTACACTATATGTTCTTTTTCTTAGCCTATGTAACTATGTGTTTAATACCGCAAACGTTAAAATCTTTTTACACAATCCACTGGTACAACAACGCAGCCAATACGGCACCTGCAATGGGGCCGAGAACAGGAACCCAGCTATAACTCCAGCCACTTCCTCCTTTGTTTTTGATGGGCAATAATGCATGCATAATGCGCGGGCCAAGGTCTCTGGCAGGATTGATGGCATAACCGGTAGGACCGCCCAGACTTAAGCCGATGCCCAATACCAGCAACGACACCGGCAAGGCATCCAGCGAACCCAATGAGTTTTGTGATTTAGTGATAAAAAGCACAGACAATATAAAAACAAATGTGCCGATGAATTCTGATAAAACATTATCTGCCGGACTGCTGATAGAAGGCGATGTACAAAATACGCCCAGTTTGGTTGCTGCATCTTCTGTTGCATTAAAATGTTGGCGGTAAGCCAGCCAAACAACCAGGGCGCCCAGCATGGCACCAAGCATTTGGGCGGCAATATATGTGGGTACTAATGCCCAATCAAACTTTCCAATAGCGGCCAGTGCAATGGTAACGGCCGGGTTAAGGTGTGCACCGCTAACAGAAGCAGCTGCATACACCGCCACAAAAACGCCAATGGCCCATCCAAAAGTGATGGAGATTAATCCGCCATTATTTCCTTTTGTTTTGTGTAAGATAACATTGGCCACTACACCATCACCCAGAATGATCAGGATGGCGGTACCCATAAATTCTGCAATAAAAGGCGTCATAAGCAATCGTTTAAATGTTGGGAGATATTTGAAATTAATGTGTTGTGCTGTTGAAAAGTATTTAAAAATGCGGTTACTCTTTATGTCAACTTATTTTAAAACACATAGGTACAGAGGAAAAACAAAAAAGAAACATAGCTTTTAAACTATATGCCCTGTTTCCTAACCTATGTAACTATGTGTTTAAAAACAACAGGTTTGAAATTAAGAAAGTAAATACTGTTTTGCAAGTTCTTTGAATGAAGCCACCTGCCCGGCTTCCCAAGCAGCGTCTTTTCCCAACTCAGCAGCCATTAGGGAAGCCGCCAAAGGCGCTGATGCAATAGCTGCTGCTGCATCAAGGAAAAGTAAACGGGTTCTTCTTGCCAGCACATCTTCTATGTTAACTGCCATTTCATATTTAACGGCATACAAAATATCAGCCCGGGTATAGGGATAGCCGGCATGTACCGGTTGCCGCAGTAATGGATCATCCTTAATCAATTGAGCAATCTGTGCTGAATGTTCTAAAGGATTACCAATGGGTAATGTTGTTGTAATACATTCTCTTTTTTCCTGTTTGGATATAAAAACGGCGTTGCCTACTGCATCTTCTGCCATCTTCCGGTAAGTGGTCCATTTGCCGCCTGTGATAGTTACCAGTCCGCCGGGAGATATCACCAAAGTATGATCGCGCGATAACAGGGAGGTACTTTTATTTCCTTTGATCTTAACCAAAGGACGCAGACCAACATACACACTTTTTACATCGCTGCGTTTGATATTTTCGGTTCCATAGCGATTGATATGCGTAAGAATAAAATCAATTTCTTCTTCCAGTGGTTTGGGCTCAATAACTGCTGTATCAATAGGTGTATCTGTTGTGCCTAGTACCACTTTATGATGCCAGGGTACTGCAAACAACACCCTGCCATCATCTGTTTTGGGTATCATCATGGCGCTGGTGCCGGGAAAAAAAGATGCGCCAACCACCAGGTGTATCCCCTGCGAAGGTGAAACCAGATCGTGTTTAGCTGCATCTTCCATCTGCATCACACTATCAGTAAATACACCTGTTGCATTAATCACTGCTTTGGTTTTTACTGTGTATTGGTTGCCGGTTAAAGTATCTGTCAACTCAACCTCTTTAATCTTCCCTTTATATTTTTTAAACCCTGTAGCCTTGCAATAATTCAGAATAGCAGCACCCTGTTTAGAGGCAGTTACCGCAAGCTCTGTACAGAGACGACTGTCATCAAATTGCCCATCAAAATACAAAATGCCACCTGCCAGTTTTGATGAATTGATAGCAGGAAGATGTGCGATGGTTTCTTTTTTAGATAAAATACGTGTTTTACCCAATGAAAGTTTTCCCGATAACAGATCGTAAAGTTTTAAACCAACAGCATAATACATTTTCTCCCACCAGCTAAAAACAGGTACCACAAAGGGTTGTACAGAAGTGAGGTGTGGTGCATTATGCAGCAAGTAAGCTCTTTCGCGCAAGGCTTCTTTTACTAATTTGATATTGCCCTGTGCCAGGTACCGAACCCCGCCATGCACCAATTTGGTGGAACGGCTGGAAGTACCTTTTGCAAAATCATATTGCTCTGCTAACAGTGTTTTATAACCGCGTGATGCTGCGTCAACAGCCGAGCCAAGACCTGTTGCGCCTCCTCCAATAATAATGATATCCCACTCTTCTGTGTGGACTAATTGCTGCAATGAATCTTCTCTCTTCATGAGGGTGGAACAATGATGGAATGATAGAATGATGGAGTGATAGACTGTTAGATCATACACTCCAGCTAACAGCGGTATTGATAGCACGTTTCCAGCCTTCAGATAATTCCGTTCTTTTAACGTCTGTCATGGAAGGCGTAAATGTCCTTTCCATTTGCCATTGCTGTTGAATTTCTTCGGTACTGCTCCAATAACCTACTGCCAGTCCGGCAAGATAGGCCGCGCCGATAGCAGTTGTTTCAATAACGGTAGGGCGTACCACTTTTGTATTGAGCAGATCACTTTGAAACTGCATCAATAAATTATTGGCCGTAGCTCCACCATCTACACGTAACTCTTTAATAGCAATGCCCGAATCGGCTTCCATTGCTTTTAAAACATCCATTGTTTGGTAAGCAATACTGTCTAAGGCAGCCCGTGCAAAATGTGCACCGGTGGTGCCGCGGGTAATACCTACTATGGTACCACGTGCATGCTGGTTCCAGTAAGGCGCACCCAATCCTGCAAATGCAGGAACAATGTATACACCATCGCTGCCAGCTACTTCGGCAGCCAGTGTTTCTACTTCTGATGAGGTACGGATGATCTTTAATCCATCGCGCAGCCATTGCACTACGGCTCCGGCTATAAACACACTTCCTTCCAATGCATATTGCGTTACACCGTTTACTTTCCAGGCAACCGTAGTAAGCAGGTTATTGGTTGATGGAACAGCTTTCTCACCAGTATTCATCAACATAAAACATCCGGTACCGTAAGTGTTCTTAACCATACCCGGCTGGGTACACATTTGTCCAAATAAAGCAGCCTGCTGGTCGCCGGCTATACCTGCAATGGGAATGTTATGTGCCGATAAAATATTTTGTGTATGCCCATACACCTCGCTGCTGCTTCTTACTTCCGGCAACACAGAGGAGGGCACATCCAGCATTTGCAGCAATTCATCATCCCATTGTAAAGAATGTATATTAAACAACATGGTTCTTGATGCATTGGAAACATCGGTAGCATGTACTTTACCATTGGTCAGTTTCCATAAGAGCCAGCTATCTATCGTGCCAAAACATAATTCGCCTTTATTGGCTTTATCTCTTGCACCGGCAACATTATCGAGAATCCATTTCACTTTTGTGCCGGAGAAGTAGGCATCTACCACCAACCCTGTTTTTTGCTGAATGGTTTTGTCTTTCCCTGCTGCCTTTAATGAATCGCAAAATGCAGCGGTGCGCCTGTCCTGCCAAACAATAGCATTGTGTATGGGTTGACCGGTAGCCCTGTCCCAAACAACCGTAGTTTCTCTTTGGTTGGTGATACCGATAGCGGCAATATTTTTAACGGACAGCCCTGCCTTGGTAATCGCTTCTGCCGCCACACCCAATTGGGTGCTCCATATTTCATTGGCATCATGTTCTACCCAGCCCGGCTGGGGAAATAGCTGTTCAAATTCTTTTTGTGCAACGGAGATGATGGCCCCCTTCCTGTTAAACACAATAGCCCGACTGCTGGTAGTGCCCTGGTCGAAGGATAAGATATACTGGTTCATGTAGCAAGCGTTTGGTTGAAGATAAATGATTTTTGGATTGGAGGGGAGACGATGGGTAAAGAAGTTAAAAGGGGTTAAAATGGTTAAAGAAGTAAGAATACCCTTTTAACCATTTTAACCCCCTTTAACTATTTTAACTTCTTTAACCACAACCACATCAACTCCCTCAACCAACCTCCTATTTCTTCGACTTAAGCCATGGCTCCGGATCCTGCGGCACGCTTCTGTCATTCATGATCATGAAGAGCAGTGTGCCTTCTCCGTCAATAGAAGTACCTGATTTGCCAAGAACAGATCCTGCCTTTACTTCCTGCCCGGCTGATACGCTGACAGAAGACAGGTGGTTATAGCCACTGAAATATTTACCATGTTGCACAACCAGTAATTGTTCACCGTCTACTTCCCCGGCATAGATCACTTTACCATCTGCAATAGATTTAATGGTTGATCCTACCGGCAGGGATATTTCTATTCCATCGGTTCTGCGGGTAAGTTTGGTGCCGGGTATTTTTTCAAGGCCAAAATGTGCAGTGATAACTCCTGTTGATACCGGCCAGGGTAATCTTCCACGGTTATTTTCAAAATTGATAGACATTTCCCTGCCCTCAGGCGTTGATTCCAAGGGTGTATAGGCCCTGTCTCTTACCGGCGCAGCAACACCTGTAATGGGTTCAGTACTCAATGTACTCTTTGTACTCTTTGATGTTTTAGGAGTTGTTCCATTTGTTTTAGCAGTATTATCTGCAGCAGCCTGTGCTTTCTTTTTTTCTTCGAGCGCCTTTAAACGTGCAGCTTCTTTTCGTTTAGCATCCTCAATCTCCCTGCGGATGATGGCATTAAAAGCCTGTTGTATTTTCTGGCGCTGCTTTTCCTTTTCGCGTATTTGTGCCGTTAATTCTTTTTCTTTTCCTTTAAGCTGGGCCACTACCTGGTCCTGCTCTTTTTTATCATCCTGTAATACTTTCAACTGCTCGCTTTGCGATTGTAAAGTAACCAGCCGCTCTTTTTTATTACCACTTAAAAGCGTGATTTTCTGTTGCAATAACTGGTCTGATTTGATAATGGTATTGGCCTGGGTTTCCCGGTTCTGGCGATAACTTCGCAGGTAAGTGATCCGCTTTACTGCATCATTAAAATTAGTTGCCGAAAATAAAAAGTTGAGGTACTCATAACTTCCCCTGTTTTTATAGGCAAAAACAATGCTTTTCGAGTATTTCATTTTCAGGGTATCCAACTCTTTGCGTAAACGGTAGATATCACGCTCATTGGTGAATATGGTTTCGTCGAGCTGGCGCACCTGTTTGTTGATGCTGTTAACCAGGTCTTCCCTGGCGTTGATCTTTTTCTTGATGATAGCCAGTTGCTTAAGCGATATTTTTTTGCTGTTCTGGGTTTCGCTGTATAATCTGTTCAGGTCGGCCAGTTCTTTTTGAAGGTCCTGTCCTTTTTTCTGCAGTTCTTCCTTGGTATTTTGTGCCAATGCACAAAAAAACATACCTGATACAAGAACAATAACAGAAAAAATCCTTTTAAACATGATTCAGTATTTAGATAGTAAATGCATCTGCCCCCTACATAGAACGGCTAAGTTGGAGGTAAATTACTTACGCTTGAATTTTTTGGGCACTTCGAAATTATATTTTAACGGTTCGTTTAGGCTGAATTCTTTAAAATCGAGGTAAATATTAAGTTTCGACTTCTCGGCAACGGATATGTTGCGATAGGTTGAAAACTGGTATGGGCCCATAGGCTGGTAATTGCTGAAAGTGATATCGCAGGTGCGATTTCGCTGGATATCAACATCATCAAGCTTGCTATGTACGATAGAATAGTTTGAATTATCGAGGGTAAGCAGGTGTTTGAACAGATCCCCCACCATCAACACCAGCAATTGATTGGTACTGGCTTTATACGAGACCACATTACTATCTATAAAAACAGGGTTACCTATCAAGATATCCTGTATGGTGGAAAAATTAAAAGGTATCTGGGTAACATCCTGTAAATAACCGATTGATCGGTTCTTTACTGATTGCTCGCCGGCATATTGAACCACTACCACACTATCGGGTCTGATTTTGACCTGAAGCCCGAGGCCACGGATACCAAGCCTTGTTCCTGTTACCTTAATGATAATGATGCTATCCTTTTGCATACTGAGATAAACAACATAGTTATCGCTGTTCTCTAACCCTTCATACGATACTTTTATCTTGGCATTAAACGTATTGAAATCGATCTTGCTCTTCACCACTTTACCAAGTATATCCTTAACAATAGCAGCAGAATCTACGGCAGGCGTTTCTTTGATCACAATTGTCTGCGCGGTATCTTTTTGAGCGATCGCTTCCTGTATGATCTGTGTTTTTTTAACTGCCCTGCACGAAAAGCCTATCACCGTTATTGCCAGCAGGAATAAGAAAGAATATCTCATCATGATTGTTATCGTTTTCCGGTGTGGCCAAATCCGCCCTCACCTCTCTCGGTTTCATTAATAGTGGTACCAGCCAGCCAACTGATTTTTTCAACTTTCTGAAACACCATTTGTGCTATCCTGTCGCCGGATTTAATAGTTTGCGCTTCAGCCGAAAGATTGATCAGTATTACCTGTATTTCGCCGCGGTAATCGGAATCGATGGTTCCGGGGGTATTTAAACAGGTAAGTCCCTGCTTAATAGCCAGGCCGCTGCGGGGCCTTATTTGCACTTCGTAGCCTTCGGGAAGTTCGATAAACAGGCCGGTTGGTACAAGCGTTCTCTCTAAAGGTTGCAGTACCCTGTCGGCAGTCAGGTAAGCCCGGATATCCATGCCGGAAGAGCCGGAGGTGGCATACTGCGGCAATGGGTTATCAGAACGGTTAATAATGTTAATGGGGAAGCCATTTTGCGACATGCGGCAAATTTAGGAAAGTAAATAAGAACCGGAGCATAAAAGCTTTAAAGCCTACCATTCATAGATGTTAAGGAATTATAATGGGATGGTATCGCATACCAAGGAAGATTTTATTAGTTTTGAGCTGCCTTTGAATTATTCGGGGCAAATACGCAATATTCTCTATGAACAACAGTAAAGCAAAAATCATATACAGCCTTCTTTTGATCCTGGCGGCTACTTTACCTGTTTCCTGTTTTAAAAGCCTTACCACTACCAATATTGTTTATGAAAATAATTTTGACGGGTATAAACTTAAAGACCTGGAGGTATTTGGATGGTATAATACCGGCGGGTTTGGACCGGTGAATGACCAGAGAATAGGTAATTATAATGGGCAAACCGTTTTGGGAAAAATGAATAATAACCTGATTCAGGTTAGCCTGGCAAATTTACCTGACCACCAGGTGTTAAGGGTAGAATTTAATTTATACTTACATAATAAATGGAATAATGATCTGTGGCGAATGACTTTTGACGGGAGGGACATGTTAGTTACAGGGTTTTCGAATGATAGTACCATTAAACAATCTTACCCAAACTGGATAGGTAACGGGTCGCCACTTACTGCCGCGGGAGCCGATGCAGTTAATACCAATTTACCCGGTGTTTGTAATTTGATTAATTCAACCCGCGGCACCAGTATGTACCGGATCATCACAACAATATCACATAACGGGAATCGGTTTGTATTGAATTGCAATGATGCAGGGGGTGCAGTTAATGACACTTGCTCCAGAAGCTGGTCGTTAGATAACCTTAAGATCAGTGTATTCAAAAATTAGCAACTTCCGGTTTCTTATTTAAAGGGTATCTGATTAAAAGATCGAATTTGTCATTCGCACAATGGTCATTAAAAAATAAACCCACATATATCCAAGAACTGAATTAGTCAATGACAAAAAACCTTTTCTATACCATACTGCTGTCAATTGTTAATATACTCTTCCCGATACTCAGTTTCCCCTATGCATCACATATACTGGGGCCTGCGGGGATAGGAAAAGTTCAGTTTGTAATATCCTTCGCCCAATACTTTGCTTTGTTTGCCGCCCTCGGTATTCCCATCTATGGTATTAAAGAATCTGCCCGGCACAGGGGCGATCCTAAGAAATTATCAATTATTTTCACTGAACTTACCACCATCTTCTTTGTAGCCAGTCTTGTGCTTTTTATTATTTATCTGGCAGTCATTTTCTCTTTCTCCTTCTTTAGTACAGACAGGCATATGTTTATGTATGCGGGCGTATTAATCCTGCTGAGTTTTTCTTATACCGATTGGTTTTATGCAGGCATAGAAGAGTTCCGTGGCATCACCTTACGTTCTGTGCTGGTGAAAACAATTTCATTAATACTATTATATAGTTTTATAAAAACGGAGGGAGATTTTGGAAAATATTTACTCATTGTTATTTTTTCCATCTTAGGCAACCAGGTTCTTAGTTTTGTCATGGTTTTCCGAAAAACAAATTTCATTTTCTCTGATCTTGATTTCCGAAAACACGTACAACCTATTCTGTATATTTTCAGCGCCTCAATTGCAGCAAGTATTTATACAGTGCTGGATACGGTGTTACTTGGTTTTTTATCAACCGAGAAAGCAGTTGGATTATATACCGCTTCTGTAAAACTGATCAAAATCACCATACCCATCATCACCTCAATGGGGGTAATTCTGATACCATCCATCTCTAAGAATTTTGCGGGAAACAATATGGATGAGATAAAACAACTGCTTGCAAAATCTTTCAATTTCCTGGTTTTTTTATCCATACCCGTAGGTTTTGGCCTGGCTATTCTTGCGCCTGAATTCATTATTATTTTTTCGGGCGATCAATTTATTACAGCCAGTACCAGCATGCAGATACTGGCTTCTCTTCCGGTGCTGATCGGGTTTGGGCATTTCTTTTGTTTTCAGATTCTGATGCCTGCAGGACGAAACAAAGAGATCTTCTTCTCCATGCTGGCAGGTGTGTTTATCTGTTTAATTTTGAATTTTGCATTAGTGCCCACATTTCATGAGGTTGGCGCATCCATTGCCAATATTTGTACAGAGCTGATTGTTACATTATCCTATTTCTATTTTATAAAAAAACATTACACATTTACATACAACTGGAAATTTGTAATACAATCAATCATTGGCAGTCTGTTTTTTTTTCCGGTTATATTTATTGCAAGAGGATTTCATCTCAGTCCATTAGCAACAATGCTTACATCCATTATTCTTTGTGCCGGCCTTTATATCAGTGCACAACTGTTTGTATTTAAAAATACCTTTTTGTTTACTTTTATAGCCCCCATTAAAAAGAAATTTTTGCAGTACAAATCAACCGAAAATGACTGAACCAATTATGCAATACGATTTGCCCGTACACCCGGTTTCAGTTGTTATCGCAACCTATAATGGAGAACGGTTTCTTGAACAACAGATCAATTCTGTTTTAGCACAAACCATAAAACCCGCCGAGATCGTTGTATGTGATGATGATTCAACAGATAATACCATTGCTATACTCGAAAAATTCAGCACTAATCATCAACTAAAATATTACCGGAATACAAAAAGAATGGGTGTAGTTGAAAATTTCAAAAAAGCTGTTTCTCTGGCTACACCGGGCAATTATATTGCGTTGTGCGATCAGGATGATATCTGGCTGCCACAAAAAATAGAAAAATCCATTGAAGCTTTATCAAAGATCGATGATGGCATTTCACCGGCAATGATCTATTCTGATCTTATTCTTATTGACAGTGATGAGCATCTACTAAACCCTTCCGTGGATAATGAGCTGGGGCACGACAAATACCACCATTGCCTTGAAACGCTTCTCTTTGGAAATTTTGTATTGGGATGCACCGTAATGATGAACGAAAGCATGAGAAAGTTTTTTTCAGACATACCCAAGAACAAAGCCTTCAACCATGACACCTGGATAACACTCATTGCTTTTACTTTCGGAAAAGTATCCAGGTTGAATCAGCCATATATTATGTATAGAAGTCATGCTGATAATGTTACTTTTTCAAATCATAAGAAGAAAAACAGGATAGAAAGAATAATGACTCATTTAATAGCTGTTTTCCAAAAAAATGATTTTCTGGAAAATGAGGTTATTCTTTTCAGAGAATTTTATCATTTTTACCATAACAGGCTATCGGGGGAACACAAAAAAAAGATTGAAAAACTGATCCGGCTTGAAAATGCTTCTTATTTAAAAAAGAAAATAGCGTTTGAAACAGCTTTTAAAGGGTATTGGATAAAAAGATTCTAAGATTTAATGAAGACACTGATCATAGAAATACAAAAGGGCGGATTGGGCGACCACCTGTTTTACAGCCATCTTCCCCGGATTGCCAAAGAAACAGGCGCTTATGATAAGGTATTCCTGTCAACCCATTCAATCCTCAGAAATGCTGAAAATAAAAAAATAATTTGGGACACCAACCCTTACTTAGATGGATTCAGAGATGAAAAAGGGATATTTTTTTTCCCGGAAAGTATAGGAGAAAATGAAAATCTGCTTGACCGCATCATGCTATTATATGGGTTAGATGATGGAATTCGTTTTCATGAACCGGAAATCTATTTTCAGCCACCGGTAAAAGAAGAATTACGGGAAAAGATTATTTACGACCCCAATTTTATTTCTTATACCGGCGATATTACAAAAGGAGAAACCGTGAAAAACTGGTTTACAGAGAACAATATCACTGTAGATTTTCAGATGAAAAAATTAAACCATCGATATTTAGGTATCAACGGTCTGGATACGATCGGAACTTCTTCTTTAATAGAATTTTGTTCACTGATTGTTTCTGCAAAAAGAATTTATTGTCTCACCACCGGAACAGCCACCCTGGCTGCTGCATTTAAAGTGCCCGTTACTGTTTTTTATGGGTATGATCATCTGGTTAAGTATCGCCATTCAAAATTGCATAACTATGTATATTTAGGAAGTGATTATGGGCCAAAGGAATTGATCAAGAAATGGCTAACCATTTTTCTGAGAAAATTTATTCCTCTGGGTACTCCCTGAGTCTTCTTATGTTTGCACCAAGCCGGTATACTCCGGTGTTTGACCATCCTAAAAGCACCCGTATGTTGTGTATAAATGAGTTGTAATGTTTCTATTCCCCATCATATACATATTCTTTTTTCTATACTCGCTGATCGGCCTTACAAAAGACCGACAAAAAGGGATACTTCTGTTCATTATTTTCGGCTTATCAATTTATACCATTTCTCTTTCTATTACTCATATGTATGGGTTCACCAAATGGGTTCCCTACATGCAAGCATGTAAGGAAGTAAGCATAGTCATTTACCTGAGTTACCTTATTGTTACGGCCAAACAAAAGATCAGGTTCCATCTGGTAGACAAACTGGTACTATTATTGTTTTTATATGCATTCATATATGTGTTAATACCGTTGGGCAGCTATGGATTTTTCCAGAGGATACTGGCATTCAAAAGCCTTTGCTTTTTCCCGGTTGTTTATTTTACCGGGCGTATGATGAATATCAAAAAGGTTAATTTGGCTGAGATCTTTCACTATATAGGACTCCTTTCCATTCTGGCTGCAACGGTCCTGTTTTTTGAGGTAATCACAAATATGCATCTACAGACATACACCGGCTATGCAGCGTATAACTCCTATTTTTTTGACATAGAACCATCGGGCAACTATGGTTTATCATGGACCTATGAGATCGAAAGCGGAATGAAACGTTTCGAAAGCTTCTTTGCCAATCCGTTGGAGTATGCAGCTGCCACACTTATATCCGTTTCTGCATTGGCAGCATTGGCTACAAATAACCGCAACAAATTACGGCTGAACAATTTCACTTTGCTGGCTCTTTTCAGCACGCTATTCGGCATCACATTTGCTTTATCAAGGGCTTCTTTTGCCAGCTATTTAGTGATCATTTATGCATATGCCTGGATCATGGAGAACAAGAGTCTCATAAAACTGTTTCACTATGGACTGCTTTCATTATTGGCCATTTTCCTGTTTATTACGATCAAAGGAGATCTCTTTCAGTTCATCATTAACACCATACAATTCAAGAACGAATCCAGCTTAGGACACGTGATTGAATGGCTTAACGGACTCGACAGTATGATCAGGTACCCATTGGGAATTGGCCTTGGCGAATCAGGGAGGATTTCCGCATTCACAGGGCTTAATACCGGTGGAGAGAACCAGTTTGTGATCCTTGGTGTTCAGGTTGGAGTTGTGGCATTAGCGATTTATCTGGCTATTTATTATCAGCTATTGAAGATAGCTTTCATCAATAGCAGGAAACAGAAAGGTAAACTCAGGAGAATTGCCATATTCATTTTTTTAATCAAAATGGGGCTTCTGCTTCCACTGTTCACTGCCGAAGTAGAATCCTATATCTACATTAGTTACCTTGTATGGTTCTTATCCGGCATACTGATTAATATGGTATCAGCAAACGAACTTGCCGCATCAAAAAGGCCTGTTGTAACACGGGCAATGCAATAATACCCATGAATGCAGATAGCTACCTGGCTTACTTTTTTTCAGAATAACTCTGCCTAATAATGCTTCAATGCAAAGCGGCTTCTCATCCGAAATATTTGTTCGTATTTTCGCACCCAGGCGGGTAACTTAACCCAAACAACCGACAATTACTGAAGCATGGGCAAAACAATAAAAGTTATCATAGATATAAGGAGTCTGCGTATTTCCCAAACCGGTGCAAAAACTTACCTGGAAGAGATTATTCGGGAGCTACAAAAAACCAAGACAGGTTTTACATTTCATTTTGCTGATACCATACTTCCTGTTAAGAACGGGAACAATACACTGCTTAAAAGTCTGGAACATATCCGATTTTTTCTATGGAAACAGGTTACGCTTCCTCTCATCTGCATTTTCAGAAGAGCGGACCTTTTGTATTGCACCGATTATTTTCTGCCCTTATTCAGTCCCGGTTTTAAAACAGCCGTAGTTTTTTATGACGCTTTTTTCTGGGAGTCACCTGAGCAATATAACAGAATCTGGCTTAAGCTCCTCAAATACACAGGAGTGCCTGCCGCAAAAAAAGCAGATGTCGTTATCACCATATCAGAACATTCCAGGCAACAGATTATCAAAAATGTTGGGATACATCCTGGCAGGATACATGTTATTCATATTGCCCCTAAAACATCAACAAAAAGAAATAACATCATCTCAGATATTACCTCATCTACTACCCGATACATACTTCATGTGGGCGTGCTGGAAAAACGGAAAAATCTTACCAACCTGATACGCGCATTCCATTTATTGTTACAGGATGGCTTTACGGAGTATAAGCTGGTATTGGTAGGTAACACCATTTTAAAAGAAAGCCTCGACGACAGCGCCAATATACATGCGCTCATTCACGAACTGGGTCTTGAACAAGATGTGATTCTGCCCGGCTTCATACGAGACGAAGAACTGGCATTTTATTACCGCAATGCATCTGCATATACATTTGTTTCCTTGAACGAAGGATTCGGGATCCCTGTATTGGAAGCTTTTCAGAACAATGTTCCCACTGTTATATCCGGAAACAGCTGTCTGCCGGAAATAGGTGGCGATGCAGTCTTAATCTGTGAGCCACTCGATCCTGCCGACATCAAGGAAAAAATAAAAATGATCCTCACAAATCCGGCGCTTCAGAAAGAACTGATAGAAAAGGGGCAAAAAAGACTGGCCCTGTTCTCATGGAGAAATACAACAGACAAACTACTTGCTGTTTTCAAAAGTCTATTTTAAAGCACCTTCTTAATAAAGAAAGATATGCACTTATTACAGCACTGCCCTGTATGCAAAGGAAGCAACCTGTTACCTTATGCAATGAAATTTCAAACAGGATTCCCACATCTGTCGAGGACCAGGTGCATTAGCTGCGGAATCGTATTTGCCAATCCTGTTGCGTCGCTGGATGAATTAAAAACTTTCTACGCGAATTACTACGATAAAGGAAACTTTGGCTTACTGAACTACAAGAAAAAAATTCTATCCCGGATCAATGATATACAGACAGGAGATACCACCTTGTTACAAAAGCAAAAGAAAGATATCCTGACACATAAAACAGGAGGCAATTTTCTGGATATTGGTTTTGGGCTGGGTGAGGAAATGGCTATTTTTCACAAACTCGGATTCAATGTTTACGGAACAGAGTACGATCAGGACTGTATTAATTTCATCACCCCTCATATACCGGAAGCAAAACTTTTTTTGGGAGATGTGATAGAAGCCCGATATCCGGATAACTTCTTTGATGTGGTGAACATTTTTCATGTTATTGAACACCTGACAGACCCTGTATCGTATCTTACTGAATTGAGAAGGATCCTGAAACCCGGCGGTTTATTGATCATTGGAACACCCGACATCAGTTCTCCTGCCTACAAATTGTTCAGGCTGGTTAATTTTTTGACATTTCGTGTACCCTTGATCGTTGACGGCCTCGAGCATACCGTGATCTTCACAAAAAAGAACCTTGCCACGCTGCTGGCGGCCCACCATTTCACCCATCTGATGCATTTCAGAGAAAGCGTGGGGGACAGTTTTTCTAATATCTGGTCGAGCGACCTCTCAACAAAGAAAAAAATAGTGAGGTATGTTCAGACCTTTGTTAAGGTAAACCAGATACTCATCACGCAAAAAAAATGATACTTTCTTCTGCAAAATGAACAGAGTTGATAAACAGCCTGTTTCGTTTTCATGGAAGAAAAAACAAGAACTTTGCTGGCTGTGTTTCGAAATATCCTTCAAAGCCGAATACGACTTACCGTTTTATCAGCCCTTTTCAGAAAGGGTTTTGATACTCGCCAAAATTAACGATTTTTGTTTCTGCGGGCAGGACTCTATACTCCCTTTTGAAAAGCCACCCTGCGGATTCATTAAAGAAAAGACATTCTGATGCGTTTTTTAAAATTACTGGTTAACCACAACAGACAGGATTCATTTGTAAACAGGTTACGCAAAAAACGTTTTTCTTTACTGGAGTGCCGGATCAAAGAACTTGCTGCCCAAAAAGATGTTTATAATATACTTGATATTGGCGGTGATATCAGTTATTGGAAACACGTAGGCTGGAACTGCGCTAACTGCCATATTCATCTTCTAAATTTATACGAGAACTACATTGAAGATAAAGATGCCTCCAACTACCATACCATTGTAGGCAATGCACTCGAACTCCCTTTTCAAAAAGGAAAATTTGATCTGGTTTTTTCAAACTCTGTTATTGAACATGTAGGCAGCTACGAAAACCAAAAAAAGTTTGCCGAAGAAGTAACAAGGGTTTGCAACAGGTATATTATTCAAACACCTTCACTATGGTTTCCACTGGAACCACATAGCCTGATCCCTTTGTTTCAGTTCATCCCGCACAAGCTGAGAGCATTGCTCATCATGCGTTTCAACATCAACTATTTCCCCAAAAAATCTACTTACAAAGAAGCATTGGTTGTTTCCAGAAGTACCCTGATGTTTACAAAAAAAAGGTTCCGGCAATTGTTTCCTGATGCAGAAATTCAGGTTGAAAAATTGTTTGGCATCCCAAAATCGTACACTGCTATTAAGTTATAACGTGTTGTTAGAAACCTGTACCCATCGGGTAAAAAAAGAGATGGCTAATTCTTTGCGTTCCTTGCGGTTCCTGGCGCTCCTTGCGTTACAGCTTTTCTCTTCAACATTGATAAATCAAAAAATTGCTGAAGCTGATCCGTTTTTAATGGGTGGTCCGCTGTTGATGCATGATTTAAAGCGGTAGCGCAAAGATCCCAATGAACCGCAGGGGCCGCAAAGGGTGTAACGCAATAGCTGGCTAATTCTTTGCGTCCCCTGCGGTTCCTGGCGCTCCTTGCGTTACAGCTCTTCTCTTCAACATTGATAAATCAAAAAAATGCTGAAGCAGGTCCGTTTTTAATGGGTGGCCCGCTGTTGATGCATGATTTAAAGCGGTAGCGCAAAGATCACAATGAACCGCAGGGACCGCAAAGGGTGTAACGCAATAGCTGGCTTATTTTTGCGTGCCTTGCGGTTCCTGGCGCTCCTTGCGTTACAGCTTTTCTCTCCAACATTGATAAATCCAAAAATTGCTGAAGCTGATCCGTTTTTAATGGGTGGTCCGCTGTTGTTGCAAGGTTTAAAGCGGTAGCGCAAAGATCCCAATGAACCGCAGGGGCCGCAAAGGGTGTAACGCAATAGCCTGGCTTATTTTTGCGTGCCTTGCGGTTCCTGGCGCTCCTTGCGTTACAGCTTTTCTCTCCAACATTGATAAATCCAAAAATTGCTGAAGCAGGTCCGTTTTTAATAGGTGGCCCGCTGTTGATGCATGATTTAAAGCGGTAGCGCAAAGATCACAATGAACCGCAGGGGCCGCAAAGGGTAATTGAGCAAAGAGTTAAATTATAGCTGCGCTCATTTAAATTTTTGCAACCAGAAAGATGATGGCTCATCTTCAGGCCTTAGATGTATACAAGCCTGTTTTAATTCAGCAAAATGATCGTTCTTCAGGTAATTAAGAGAGAACAAGATCCGGAAAACAGTATTATAATATAAAAAAGCTTCCAATAAATATTGCTCATTCCAGAAACGATAGCGTTCGGTAAGCCAGTCTTGCCGGTAATGCCGCGGCGAAAAAATATCGTGAATATGAATCAGAACGCCATTCTGCAAGGCAGGCAATATTTGCAGGTATTCAAACAACACATCATTCTCAGGCCGGATGATATGCGATGAATCAATAAACAGGATATCATTTCCCTGCAGCGACTGAAAGAAAGAAACCTCCAATTGTTCAACAGGTTTCCTGATCAGTGTAATCCCTTCTGTTTTCTCCAGCCACTTTTTTTCAAAAGGTTCAATACAGGTAAGCGCAGTTGCATGCCCCTCCGCATTGTTTCGCTTAATCGCTTCAAGCGCCAGCAAAGTAGAAGCGCCGGAACCTATCTCAATGATTTGTTTTGGTTTCTTCAATCTGATCATCAAATAATAAAGCTCCCAATCGCCTGCACCAAAAGAAGGATTGTGTACATCAAGATCCTTCAGTTCACTTATATATTGTTTAAAATCATTCAACCTGAGCAATTGCTCAGGGATAGCAAAGTCTATGGCAAGATTGCGTTTCCTGTACGCCTCAAATCCTGAAGAATAATTTAACTGCGGTTCATAGTAATGGTTGCGGATGGGGAACACGCCGATCTTTAAAAATAACTGCCGGTGCAATGGAAAATATTCAACCCCATATTTCCTGATCAACTTGAGGACGGGAAGAAAAATAAAACTAAGCGGAACAAGAAACAGGTCAAAGAAACCAAACAGTATATTCTTAACCGCGCTTTTCATTGATGGTTTATTTCTTAATAAAAGTACGAAGGATTAAGAGATTAAACCCAAAACAAAACACCTCCTGAAAAACCGTGCATTCTCGCCCGCTAAGCTTAAGCGAGCGGGCGAGAAGTCACAGTTAAAGGGCTATGAATTCTTTAATTCAAAATCAACCATCTCTTTTACCACTTCTTCCAATGTATGCGTTGCTCTCCAACCCAGCTCCAGGGCGGCTTTTTCCGGGTTAGCCCGGCCAATTAAGAGATCTGTTGGCCTTAACAGCGTGGGGTCGCTCACCACATATTTCTCCCAATCAAGGTTAAGATAAGAAAACACCAATTGTATATACTGTTTCAAAGAATGCGTTACACCGGTGGCTATCACAAAATCGTCCGGCACCGCCTGCTGCAGCATTAACCACATGGCTTCTACATAATCAGGCGCCCAGCCCCAGTCGCGCTGAATATTAATATTACCAAGGTGAAGTTTTTCATCGCTTCCCTCATGAATCCTGCAGGCGGTTGAAATAATTTTTTTGGTTACAAAGCGGTTAGGCCGCAGCGGAGATTCATGGTTAAACAAAATACCGGTGCAGGCATTAATATGATAGGCCTCACGGTAATTTGCCACCTGCCAGTGTGCCGTTGCTTTTGCAATGGCATACGGGCTGCGGGGTTTAAATGGCGTGTTTTCATCTGCCGGCAGATTACCCGATTCTCCAAAACATTCACTCGATCCTGAATTATATAAACTAACCGGAAGATTGCTGAACCTGATAGCTTCCAGCAGATTTAATGTGCCGATACTGATACTTTCAAATGTTTCAACCGGCTGGTCAAAAGATAAACCAACAGAACTTTGTCCGGATAAATTATAGATCTCATCCGGTTTAATCCTGATGATGGTTTGCAGTGTACTTCTGAAATCGCAGATATTAATAGAAACAAGGTCTATCCTGTTCTTCAGATTAAGTTTGCGGAGATTGTCAAAACTATTGGTGGTCGCATCCCGGGATCCCCCATACACTTCATACCCTTTTTCTAAAAGCAGTTTAGAAAGATAGGCCCCATCCTGCCCCGAAACACCGCATATTAAAGCTTTTTTCATAGTACTATTTTAACTTTCAATCCTGATTGCTCTGCGTTATCTCTGCATCTCCTGTCCTCTGCGGTGAAAAAATCAACACAATCATCCCTCCCATCAAAACTAACAGTTCTTTCCCTCTCAAAGAAACCCGAAAGCAGTGAAACCCACATAAACTACCGTTAAAACCCCGAAAACCATTTTTAATCATGATTTCTCATGGATTGTTAGTCGCAAAATAGAATATTTGCAGATAATATATAGTTCCCGATAAAAATTGGGGACGCTATTGGATGCCGACATCTATCAACAGTTGTCTAATATCCTGAATTAACCACTAAACCAAGATCCGATTAAACCAATACAATATATACGTTCCCGTTTTAAAGGCGACTGGTCAAATACAGACAAGGCTTTTACTTTAGGCAGGTTATGCTGCTATCTTCTTCGCGGATGTTATGAGCGTATCTTCTTTTCAAAAGCAAAAGGCATGGTATTAATTGGCAAAGGTGTATCTATCCGTTATGCGGGATACCTTGAGGCGGGAGCAGATTTTATTGTGGAAGATTATGCCGAGATCAACTGCTTATCCAAACAAAAAATGATTGTGGGTAACAGGGTAAGTATTGGAAAATTTGCCATTATCCGGCCCGGCAATATCTATGGCGGTGAAATTGGGGAAGGACTTAAAATAGGCAATAACTCCAATATCGGCCCTTATTCCTATATCGGCTGTTCGGGTTATATCGAGATAGGCAATAATGTTATGATCTCTCCACGGGTGAGCATTTATGCGGAGAATCATATGTTTAACAGAACAGATATCACCATTAAAGAACAGGGTGTTGACAAGCAGTTTGTAAAGATTGAAGACGATTGTTGGATTGCCGCCAACAGTATCATCCTTGCCGGTGTTACTATTGGCAGGGGCTCTGTGGTTGCCGCAGGCAGCATTGTTACAAAAGATGTTCCCCCCTATAGTGTTGTAGCGGGTGTTCCGGCCCAAATTATTAAACAGCGCAGTTAGCCATCATGAACATACTTATCCTGCATGGCTCTTCAGACCTTTATGGCGCCAGTAAAATATTACTGGTTACTGTAAGGCTGATAATTAAAAAAGGGTATAAGCCGATTGTCATACTTACAGAAAACGGTCCACTTGCCGATTATCTGCAGGAAGCGGGGGCCGAGGTTCTGTTCATCCGGCTCGGAATACTCAGAAGAAAATACAAATCCATCCCCGGAATCATTAACAGGTTGCAGGTAATGGTTAAAGCCTTTTACGCCATAAAAAAAGTGATCCGTGAAAAGAAAATAGAACTTGTTTACTCAAACACCACCGCGGTGCTGGCAGGTGCTTTTGCAGCAAGATCAGCAGGTATCAGGCATATCTGGCATGTACATGAGATCATCGAATCGCCCAAATGGCTTTACCGGTTTCTGGGAATGTTGTTAAACCGTTACAGCAATACCGTAATAGTTGTATCAGAATCTGTAAAAAAAAGCTGGAGCAGATTTGTTGCCCCCGAAAAACTGGCATTAATACACAATGGCATTGATTATTCTTCTTACCAGCAACCATCAAACAAACTAAGAAAAGAATTAGGCATTGATGATGATACAGTAATAATTGGTATGATCGGCAGGGTACATTATTGGAAGGGACAGGAATATTTTTTGAAGATAGCCGCTCACTTATCTGCCCATTTCTCCAATCTGCATTTTGTTATGATAGGTGATGCGTTCCCGGGCTATGAATATTTATATGAACAATTAGCCGCGCAGATCAAATCTGATAATATCGGTCATCTGGTTACAGACCTGGGTTATCGAACCGATGTGGCCGAATTACTTCCCAGTTTTGATATCTTAGTTTTACCTTCCACCCTGCCGGATCCGTTTCCAACAGTTATACTGGAGGCAATGGCTTCTGCAAAACCGGTAGCAGCTACCGCACAGGGTGGCGCCCCCGAAATGATTAACAACCATATTACGGGAGTTCTTATCCCGGTAAATGATGCACAAAAAGCTTCTGCACTCATTGGGAAGCTCGTAAACGATAAGCCATTAAGCATTCAAATGGGCCTGGCAGGCAGGAAAAAAGTATTAGCAGAATATTCTCTGGAAGCTTTTGAAAACAAGATGATAAAAGTATTGGAATGACAGTTGCTATAATAGGATCGCGGGGTTATCCATATGTGTACAGCGGGTACGAAACCTTTGTAAAGGAACTGTCCGAAAGGTTAGTACAAAGAGGTATCCATGTAAGGGTGTACTGTCATAAAAATCTTTTCAAGACCTTCCCCAAAGAAGTCAACGGCATTGAACTGGTTTATATCTCCACTATTGAAACCAAAAGTCTGAGCCAGCTTATTCATTCTTTTTTTTCCATGCTGCATGCCTGTACCGGCAAAACAGATGTGATACTGGCTGTAAATGCCGCCAATGGCCCATGGGGTATTATTGCCCGCATTTTTGGCAAACCTACCTGCATTAATGTGGATGGGATGGAATGGCTCAGACCTAAATGGAAAGGCCTGGGATCAACTTATTTTCGTTTTTCGGCCTGGTTAGCCACCCGGTGGTACGACAGGATTATTACCGACGCCGAAGAAATGCGGAAAGTGTACCTGGAAGAGTTCAAAACAGATTCTACCGTTATCGCCTATGGCGCCAATATCAGGTATCCGCAAAACCCTGCTTTACTGGAGCCCTTCAACCTGAAACCGCAGGAATATTACCTGATTGTAGGCCGGCTCATCCCCGATAATAACGCTGCCCTTATGCTGGAAGGCTTTCTGGCAGCCAATTCATCCAAAAAATTAGTGATTGTGGGCGATGTGCCTTATAAAGACAGGTATGCCGATGCGATCAAGTTGAAAGCGGCCCCAAATATTATCTTTTTGGGATATATTACAAATAGTGAGATATTAGCGGAACTTTATCACCACTGTTTTGCCTATTTGCATGGTCATGAGTTTGGTGGAACCAACCCAACCATGCTCAAAGCAATGGCGTATGGATCGGCTATCCTGGCATTAAACACCCGTTTTAACCGTGAAATGCTGTCGGATGGCCAATATGGCTTGTTCTTCGAAAAAAACAGTCAATCAATTGCGGCTCTTATGCAACGGGTTGAGCAGCAGGATGGTCTTTTAGTGCGTCTTAGAGAGATAGCCCGGGAAGGCCTCACAGCCAGGTATGATTGGGATCACATAACAGATGCCTACCTTGCACTGCTGAACGAATTGATTGCCGGGAAGTAAGAACTTCTGAAATTATGGCTAAAGCGTACAATCGTTATATAACTATCAGGTATGTTATTGATGCACCAATCGTGTGTATTTCATACCTTCTTGCATACCACATCACTGCAGCGGCAAATCCGGTTAACAGCAACGCTATCATATTCCTGTTCACCGCCATTGCACTTGTTGTGTGGTATATAGCGGCATCATTCTCCAGGCTTTATGCCGACAGGCGTTCTAATAAATATTCAGAAGAGATCGTGTTTATCGTATACAGTATGATCCTCTTCACCATCCTGTTAAGCTCCGTATCTTTTTTCCTGAGAAACCTGTACCAGTTTAACGGCTATTTTTTTACTTTTTTTCTGAGTATCCTTTTTATACTGTTAACCCTTACCAAATATGTGATCCGTAAATACCTGCACTCGGCCATTTACCAGGGAAAACTATTCGACAATATCCTCATTGTTGGCTCATCACCCTCCGCACTTGATTTTTATGAAACCATCAATAAGTATTATTACTATGGTTACAAATGCATGGGCTTCCTCGATAATACCAATACAAAAATGAATGGCTGCATGTATCACGGAAAGATTGATAATCTTGGCACACTACTGAAAGAAAAAGAAATTGATGAGGTGGTAATCGCTTTACCCAACACGCAGAATGAAGAAATACAGCAGTGCATTGAAGTATGTGATTACCACACAACCAAAACAAGGATCATTCCCGACTTATACCAATATGCCTCTTCCAAGATCCAGGTAAATAATATCGGGTTGATGCCGGTGATCAACATCAGGTCTTTACCATTAGACAAGGCTGAGAACAGGCTTTTAAAAAGATCGTTTGATATCGCTTTTTCTGCTTTATTCTTTCTCACATTGGGATTTTGGGTATTGCCACTCATTGCATTCGCCATTAAATTAACATCAAAAGGCCCCATATTTTTTAAGCAGGAAAGATGGGGATTGAATAACGAAAAAATCATCTGCTATAAATTCAGGTCAATGGTTGCCGATAGCTCTGATATTGATCAGAATGGCTTCTATCACCAGGCAAGCAAAGACGACCCGAGAATTACCTGGCTGGGCAGTATTTTACGCAGAACCAATATGGATGAACTTCCGCAATTCTGGAACGTATTACTGGGCAATATGTCGGTAGTAGGCCCAAGGCCCCACCCTACCCCGCTTAACATCGAATCTATGCACAAGGTTGATAACTATATGTTACGCCATGTAGTAAGACCGGGCATCACAGGCTGGGCACAGGTAAATGGTTGCCGGGGCGAAACAAGGGAACCGGGGTCTATGCAACGCAGGGTTAATTTTGACCTGTACTATATTCATCGCTGGACATTCTGGCTCGATAGCCAGATCATTCTGCAAACAGCTATTAATGTAATCAGGGGCGATCAGAATGCGTATTGATTGGCTAAAGAAGCAGAAAATTTTGTTTAAGCTATCTTTACAAAGCAATATCTCTTATTTTGCTTATTCACTTTGTTCTTCTTTTATTGAAACAAAACAGGGGCAATAAGAGAACAGAGGAAGATGATGAGCATTGCTTCAAGAACAAAAAATGCCACAGAATACACAGATTAGCACAGATTTTTACTGTGTAAATCTGTGTATTCTGTGGCAAAAAAATAAGTCAGAAACCTGCATCAATATTATCGGGCCTTATATCTTAATACAGCGCAACAAACAACAATGCATAAAAACTTCAATACACTCATTTCGTTTTTACTCATCTGCTCTTTATCCATCGTTACTGCAAACCTGGATGCCCAGGTTGTTTGGGAAAATCATACCAAAGAAGTATACAATTATCTCTCCCGTATGGCCCAAAAAGGCATTATCCGTTTTGATGATAATATCAAACCGCTAAGCAGAAAATACATAGCAGACTGCCTCGATTCAGTTTCAAAAAAAGCCGAACAGTTATCTCTCACAGAAAAAAAAGAACTTGGTTTTTACAACCGTGAATATGGTGTAGAGCTGGCTCCGGCTACCGGAGAAGCCACAGAACAAATACATTTCTTAAAAGCAGATCAATACAAAAGATGGCGCGGATTTTCTGCCTCAGGCAAAGATATTGTATTCCGGGCCGACCCTGTTTTTACTGCTGCAACTATCCGGGGTTCCGGTAAAAATGTTACGCAAACCAGCTCCGGACTTAGTTTTTGGGGATATGCCGGTAAACATTGGGGTTTTCACTTTTTTTACAACGATATCACCGAATCAGGCAAAGGATTTGATTCTACCCGGCAGGATACACCGGAAACAGGTATTGTAAGAAAAGACACTTCACTTTATTCCAGCCAGAATTTTTCTCAGTTCAGGGGCAGCATTTCTTATAGCTGGAAAAATGGCTCAGTAAGCTTCGGGCAGGATCATTTGTTATGGGGTTATGGCGAAAATGGAAAGATTGTGCTGTCTGATAAAGCACCTGCCTTCCCTTTTATCAGGTTCGATTATCAACCTTTTTCATGGCTTTCTTTTAACTATACCAATACATGGCTTAATTCAAATATTTTAGATAGCGGCAGGAGCTATCCTACCGGCAATACAGTATTTGGCGGCCAGCGACAGTTCTTCATCCCAAAGTTCATGGCCACACACAGTGTACAAATCAGGGCTATGAAAGGACTTGATTTTGCATTAGGAGAATCTATTGTTTACAGCGACAGGTTAGATATTGGCTATCTGTTCCCGCTAATGTTTTTTAAGATATATGATAATATTGTTAACAAGGGCAATATCCATACCGGATCCAATGGCCAGTTATTTTTACAGGTGAGTTCAAGAAACCAAATCCCTAAAACACATTTGTATTCAACTTTGTTTATCGATGAAATCCGTGTCTCTACCATCTTCAACAAAAACAAAAGCCGAAACCAGTTAGGTTTTACATTGGGTGGATCGGTAACAGATGCTTTCATCCCCTATTTAACACTTGGCATCGAATACACAAGGGTAAATCCATTTGTTTACCGCAACCTGATACCAGCTCAAAACTATACCAGCTATGATTATTCGCTTGGCGACTGGATGGGTAATAATTTTGACAGGCTTACCTATACCGTTAAATACACGCCATTCCCACGTTTTAAATGCCTGCTCAGTTATCAAACATCCCGCAAAGGGGGTGCAGGCACGGTAGACCAGCAGTATTTCCAACAGCCCCAACCGGCCTTCTTATTTAACCTGCAGAATAAAAAACAGGAGTTTCTTGCCCGTTTTTCTTATGAGCTGATCAATAACCTGAATCTGAATGCATTTTATAGTTCACTCAGTTTAGATAACCGCGTTACCCTGCAAAAAACCACTAATACAACCTTTAGTATAGGTTTCAGCTATGGATTATAACTACAACATGATCTAAGTATTTTTAAAACTTCGTGTTCTACTACTTTCATTTTCTCTTAGTCTTTTTAATAGGAGTATTTAAAGCCGGTTTAAGCAGATTATCAGCACTCATATTTATCTATGGCTTTTCAGCTTTGAGGGCTGCTTTGGTCATGGGAGGTGGTGTCCCGTTAATTGGTGTGTTTGCTTTGCCATTTCAATAAGTTAGTGAAACTTAGCATTAGCATTATGATACGGCATTGAGAAGCGGTGTTAAATCCAAATACATTTGTCGGGTATCTTTACCGGCATCTTTTTCGGAAAAAAATGAAAAACCCGATTTATCATAAAAAGACAAAGATTGATCATACGCATCTACAGAAATAAACTTACAGGCGCAATGGTCGTTTTTGCTAATTGCAAGGTCAATAATGAATTTTAATATTAACCCTCCCAATCCTTTCTTCTGATGGTTATTTGAGACACCCAACCTTCCAATTTTTAACGCCGGGAAATTCTTTAAGTGTCTTTCCGAATGAGGTAATAACTCACTAAGAAATCGTTTAACTGCATTTTTAGATGCAAACTCAATGTCTTCTACTCTAATGCTATCGTTGAAAATACTAAAAAAGGCTACCGTTTCATTCTCATCTTCAAGAATGTAAGTGGTAGCCAAAAGTTCTTCAGCGTAGGGAATAGATTTAGTAAACAAAAAACTGTTTAAATCTTCATCACCGCAATCAAACGGTTTGATTATAGTTTGGTCGTTGACTTTTATAAGGGATAGTCCGGCTAAATCCATTTAAAAGATTTAGTTTCTCAACAGAGACTTCAATTTTTGAGCATCTTCACGTATAGATACAACTGTCCCTCTATCAACTGTTTTGCTTTTATTTGATTCCATTTTAGCAAAAAAATTGATGGCATCTTTCCCCGTAACAATAGGAGTTTGTTTGATAGGCTTTGCCATGATTAGGAATGTTTAGTCAAGTAAACATAGCAATTTACGCACCAATTTCCCAAATAATTGGTGCATCATAAACTTATCGAAGAATATAATGCGCACAGAAACAAGTAGTTACAAGGGTATTACATTTCAGTAAAAATCAATTTTTAACTAATTTTTTTAGTTAACCATGTCCAATTGGGGGCTGAAGCCCCGATTCTTCCTTCTTTATCTTCCCCCCAGCTTAAAAGCTGGGGTTAGTGTATTAACTTCTGTCAGATACCAATGAACTGTTTCTCATAATCATAAAAATTATCCAACCTGTTAACCTATTGAAATTCCCTATAACGCATATCTAATGGCTGAAGGAATTCTTCCCGGGCCATATATTTAGATTTAGTTACCTATATAACTCTTTTTGTATGCGAAAAATTGAATTTCACTTTAGATAAAAGTGCAGGCTGAATTATGCTGATACTGTGTTTCCTGTTCCCACCCCCAACGCATCCACTACCGGAAAACCCGTCGAAAAAGAGAAAAAATATCCCCTCCTCTCTGAGGAGGGGACGATAGATATTAAAAGCACCGCTTTTAATATCTATCGGGGGTGGTGATTATCCATTATATATCCCCTTAGATGGCAAATATTTTCGATATTTGCCACAACTAATTTTTGGTAATGAATCGCTATTCAATAAAAAAGATATCTGTCGCCCTGTTTTGTTTTGTTTCTGTTCTGGCAATACAAAAAACAAATGCCCAAACAGGCGGCACTACCGGTTTGCCATCTGCCAAAATCGGGCAAATGTCTGATCAGCAGATCATGCAGTTATGGCAGCAGGCACAGCGATCTGGCATGTCTGAAAAAGACGCGATGAGTTTGTTGGTTAAACGGGGATTACCTGCGGCTGAAGTAAACAGCTTCAAAAAAAGACTTTTACAGTTACAGGGAAAATCAAAATCAGGCGCTTCGCAAAACCTGATCAAAGATTCCACTAATTTTTTAAATGATTCCAGTTGGGTATCAGAGATCCCCGAAATCCGGAGAAAAAGCAACTATTATGGGTTTGATTTTTTTGCCAACCCCAACCCCACATTCGAGCCCATCCTGCGTATCACTACTCCAAAGAATTATGTATTGGGATCTGATGACGAATTCACCATCAATTATACCGGCATTAACGAAACAAGTGTAGACGCAAAAGTTAATTCTGACGGCGCTATACAGATACCTTATGCGGGGATGATCAATGTTAACGGACTCACACTTGAACAGGCTACTCAAAAAATAAAAAATAAAATGAAGCTGGCCTATCCTGCGCTGGCTTCCGGTAAAACCCAGGTATTTTTAACACTTACCAATTTTAAAACCATACGCGTTACTGTTGTAGGCGAAGCTGAACGCCCGGGCATTTATCATGTCTCTTCCTTAGCCAGTTTCTTCAATGTACTATACCTCGCCGGAGGTCCTGCCGAAAAAGGTTCTTTAAGAAAAATAGAGATCATCCGGAATAACAAGGTGATTGATAACATTGATTTTTATTCGTTCTTACAAAAAGGATTGCTGGGAAAAGATATCCGTTTAGAAGACCAGGATATTATCCGTTTCCCTCTTTACCAGAAAAGGGTTTTCTTAACGGGTGAAGTAAAAAGGCCTGCTATTTACGAGTTACAGGAAAAAGAAACCCTTGCCGAACTGCTGCAATACGGTGGAGGGCTGAATGATGGTGCATTGAAAGATGTAGCAAAAATTGTTCAGATGGGCGATAAAGAGATGAAGATGAGAGATGTGGCGGCAGCCGATTTTAATTATTTTATTCCCAGAGACGGTGATTCTGTTTTCTTTGAAAGGGTATTGCCCCGTTTTACCAACCGGGTAATACTTAGCGGTGCCGTTTTCAGACCGGGTAACTATGAACTATCAGATAAGCTTTCACTCTCTCAGCTTATTAAGAAAGCAGATGGTTTAAAAGAAGATGCTTTTTTAAACAGGGGATATATTAAAAGAAGAAAAGCTGATGCGGAAAGAGAATTGGTTTCTTTTAATACACAGGAAATAGTAAGCGGAAAACAACCCGACATTCTCCTGATGAAAGAAGATTCTGTTTTCATTTTATCGAAAGACAACCTGGTAGATGTGCCTACAATAACAGTGGCCGGTAATGTTCGTATGCCAAACACCTTCCAATACCGCGAAGGCATTTCTTTGGAAGATATCATTTTAATGGCGGGTGGCTTTACCAACGATGCCGCCAATCATAAAGTAGAAATATCAAGACTCGAAAAAAACAAGGCCGATACATTGGCTAATAAATTGATCGATCTTATTACGCTGGAGGTGGATTCAAGTTTCCGGAACCAAAGCAGCAAAACCCTTTTGCAACCACAGGATTATGTGTTTGTGCCACGATTATTGAATTACCGGAATTTAGGCAACATAAAAATAAGGGGCGAGGTATTGTATGCCGGTGATTATGCACTTGAAAAAAGAAATGAAACAATACAGGAAGTGATCAAACGCTCAGGAGGTATTTCTCCATTTGCTGCTATGGCCGATGTACAGGTTTTTAGAAGGGGATTACGAGTGGGAACTACTTTATTATCTGAAAACTCAAAGCAGAAAGAAAAATTCCTGTTGCAGCCGGATGATAGTATTTACATTCCCAAAAAACAGCCATTTGTAGAAGTGCAGGGAGCAGTGTTTAATCCGCAGATAGTGAGTTACCGGTCTGAAGAGTTCATGTCTTATATTTCAGCGGCAGGTGGAACAACAGACAAAGGAAACCTGCGAAAATCATATATTCAATACAGTAATGGTATTAACAGAAAAATACACCATTTCCTGTTTTTCAGAATTTATCCAAGAGTGTTACCGGGCAGTAAAATCATTGTTCCTGAAAAAACAGAGATGGGTAAAAAAGGACTTTCAGTTTTCGAGGTCTCAACCTTAGTTGGATCATTGGCAACGCTGATTAGTTTGATAGCCGTTTTGAAAAAATAAGTTCAACAGAGAGATGATAGAGGGTGTCTCTGCGAGGAGTTGCGAGGTACGAAGCAAAGCAGCCTGTGGCTGCACTAAGAGCATGATCCCGAAAAGGGAGTGTATCTCATGAATCACTCCTGTAAATGTGCGAAACACCGATTGGATTGTTTTGCTTTGTATCTCGCAACACCCCGTAATAACACCACCCCTCTTTGGTGGGAACAAAAAAAATAAACTATGCAACAACCAAATACACCAAACCCGGTAAATGAACAGGAAGAGGAAACGTTTTCTTTCCAACTGCTTATTAAGCATTGGAAAGAAAGTATCTGGCACGCATTCAACTACTGGCGGATCATATTATCAATAGGAATTCTCGGCGGATTGCTTGGCATGGGATACGCCTGGTGGCGTCATACAACTTATACAGCAAGATTAACCTTTGTAGTAGAAGAGTCAAAAGGTTCAGGCGGATCAATTGCGTCTGCACTGGCAGGGCAATTCGGGTTCGATATTGGCGGGCTTTCAGGAACCAGTGGCGTATTGGCCGGCGATAATGTTCTGGAGCTGCTAAAGAGCCGCGCACTGATTAAAAAAACATTATTAACACCTTATAATGATGCGTCTGCAAGTACTATCGCAGATCAATATTCAGAAGTATACCACCTGAAAGAAAAATGGAAGAATAACAGTAGTATAGGTAAGCAGATCAACTTCCCCCAAAATCAAAAACAGTATTCGAGAGTAGAAGACAGTTTACTGCAAACCATCATTAAAAGAATTGAGGAGGGTGAAATTTCTATCGCCAAGCCTGATAAAAAATTAGGATTTTTTGAGTTGCAGGTAACTACCAGGGATGAAGGAGTGAGTAAATTGATCTGTGAACGTTTATTAAAAAATGCAACAGATTTTTATGTAGATACAAAAACAAGAAGGTTACGCAATAATGTTGCCCGCCTGCAGCAAAGGGCGGATAGTCTCGGAGTATTATTGGATAAGAAAACGTATTCAGCAGCCCAGGCCAACCAGTTATTATTAGATGCTAATCCAGCCTACTCTTCGCCTACGGTAGATGCCGAAATCGTTACAAGAAATAAATATATCCAGGGTACGGTGTATGCCGAGATCATCAAAAACCTGGAAGTGAGTAAAACCTCTCTAATTCAAGAAACCCCCACCGTTCAGGTTGTTGACAGTCCGGAACTACCCCTGAAAAAGAACAAGATGTCAATGCTCATAGCAGGATTAGCCGGAGCAATGATCGGCTTTGCTGTAACTATTTTGTTTTTTGCTTCGAGGAAAGAACATGTCTAAAAAAATTTCTCGTCAATCGTGAGTGGTGAGTGGGCAATTGTGAATTGTGAATGAATGGCAATGCACCAAAGACCAAAGACCAAAGGCCAAAGAAAGTGAGTTAGTCTTTGGTTGAGAGATTATTCCTACCCAAAACACTACTTTAACCTCTTTAACTTTTTTAACCTACGTGAACCTAACTCCCCCTTTAGGGGGCTGGGGGGTGAGGCTGGGGGGTGAGGTACCGCCCTATAACCTATACGCCAAAGAAAACCCCGCGTGAAAATTCAGCACATCATACCCATTCTTAAAATATCCCAGATCCGGAAAAATATACCACTCATAATTTAAAGAACGGATCAGCGCCATCTGCGAAGAGAAGATAAACCGGTTAAATTGCCAGTCGGCATGAACTGTTGTAGACACATCTATCCAATGCCTCGTAAAATCATTCGTTAATACAAAAGCATTGTAATAAAAATCATTATTACGCACAATCCTTTCAAACTTCAATCCCACTTTATTAAATCCTTTTACCCAACTAATGTCAAGCATCTGACTGTTAGTGCCCGGCCCAATACCTGCACCCAGCACTTGTCCCTTGTTTGTATATCCCTGCCTTACATAAGGATGCGTATACCAGCTTGCAGCTTGTGTTATTAATTCTGCCGTAGGCAATTGCATTTGAGTAAGCTCAGAAGCAAATTCTATAAACTGGTTTTGTTTTTTGGTAGCAAATAATTTTCTAAACCCTGCCACATAGCCTCTCGGATATCCGTTATCAGTAACAATATTAAGTAGTGAAGGAGATTTATCATTACGCCCAAATTCAAAATATAATTCAGCATGCTCCTCAGGCATTACATAGCGCGCAAACAGGGAACCCAGACTGGCTTTCTTTCCGTTTTTCCCGGTTGTAGATCGTACCAGCCCTTCAAGCGGCAAGATGTCTGCTATACCTGATATATCCGACCGGTAGAGATAGGAAGCTTTGGCAAACCCAACATAAAGTCCTTTCACCCATTTAGGCTGCCAGCTAAGCATGATACCGGTTATATACCGTGGCGCTTCATTTTTAGGTTGATATAACCGTACACCATTATAATAACGATTAGTATCCGGCGGGGTAATTCCTGATGAAGTTAGGTTACCCGCTATCAATTGCCCTTCAAAAGAACCGATGCCGGTAACAATGGGTGCAATTGTATTAATGGTAATATGCGCAAAACCGGGGGCATTATTACTCATCACTAAGGCATTGTACCTGCCCGGTCCCCACCAGATATTCTCTGTAGAAAGGCCAACAGAAAAAGATCCAGCCTTATAACGTATACTCGATTGGCCGGGTAATATTTTATGGTACGACTTATCGCCAAACTGTTCGGGGATATCAGATTTATTTAACAGTTGATAATACTTCGACCAGAAAACATCATAATGTTCTGCAGGAAATGTTTCAAAATTATTATTAGGTGTATAAACAAATTCCGGTTTAAGCTGGATAGAAAAATTGCCCGACTCCAATAACAGGCCGCCTGATACCAGCCCCTGCAGACCTCTTGCAGGAATCATAGCCCCATCGTTCCATCCATAAGCATGATGGCTGTTATATTGCAGGGTAGAAGAAAGTGGGAGCCATTGCAGCTTAACCGAAGATCCTTTAAGAATCGAATATCCTTTCTTGCTATTATTACTTCGCCATGCAGGCAATAATGAATCAGTAGCCTGATAGCCTGCAGCAAATGATTGCAGCAATAAGCTGTTAGTCAGATCAACCTTTCCCAATAATTGTTCCCTGCGCACAAAGTCCTGCACTCCATCTGCCAGAAAAGAAGATGATTGTGCATTACCATGCATTGAGGCGAGCAGCAAAGCCACTCCCAAAAACAAATTCCGCAACCCAATTGATTTCATTCTTTTATTTAGTTTGATGATATCACCCCCCAGCCCCCTAAAGGGGGAGATGAATAATCTCTCTGCCTATCTTTATTCTTTCAACCAAAGGAACTGAATGGGCAATTGTGAATTGTCAATGAACATCCAATGCGCCAAAGACCTGATTTTGTAAAACACTATCTCTCTCTACCCCGCGCACATCGCATGCCACAGACTGCTTGCGCCACCGCTAAAGCTACAAGCGACACGCGGTCGTGCCTCGCAGAGACGCCAATGCGCCAATGCGCCAAAAGCCAAAGACCAAAGACCAAAGACTAAAGACCAACTACTCTCTCACGATTGACGAAAAATAAAATGGTGCTAACACTTACTCAAACAAATACCTCACCAACACCCTGCTATGTAAATTAAACCTGTTCACATCCTTCTCCCACATATAATTACTGCTATTAATAAACTGAAATACCCCGGAGAAGATCATGTTCCGGTATTTTACCTGGGGCATAATGCCTATACTAATATCATTCCATTTATAAGCATGGTATTGCGGATCTCTGTCTACTCTTTCTAATAATACACCCAACTGTTTCCATCCATTAACCCAGGTAGTTTTCAAACTCTGCACATTGCTGCCTAAGCCTGCACCAGCGCCCAATATTTGATTCTCATGTGTATAGCCTTGCTGAATCTGTCCATGCACATACCAGTTACCCGCTTCACGTATGATATAATCCGGTGATTGACTCATCCTTGTCATTTCAAAACCAAAATCGAGATAACTTTCTTTTCTAAGGCTAACTATTTTTTTAAATCCTACAATATGTGCAGCCGAGTGTGTTGGCGCCATTAAGTAATCGCGCACATTTTGACCATAATCATTGTAACCCCATTCAACATAGAATTCAGCTTTAGCTTTTGGCAGCACCCATCTTACAAAAAAAGAAGCTAACTGATCGGTACGCATCGTGTCATCAGCCTGTGCATCCTGTTTTTGTAACGCTTTGGTAAGTATGGGTATATATTGATTCAGAAAAGAGGTGCCTGATAATTTAATTTCCTGCTTATACCGTTGCAAAGCCCTTGTCATGCCTACAAACAATCCGGGCACCCATTTGGGGTGGTAACTGATCACATAAGCGCTCAGGTAGCGCCAGTCTTTATGCAAGGAAGCAGGTTTCAGGTTAAAATTTTCATAAGCCCTGTTATCATCAGCAGTCAGCTTAGCCCCTATCAGTTGCCATTCAAAATCGCCAATAGGTGTTCTTGCAGGTTTTTTGCTGCTAAAAAATCCATGAATAAACCCGGGAGCATTATTACTCATCAACAAAGAACTATGCATACCCGGCCCCCACCATAGATTTTGTGATGAAAGACCAACTGAAACAGATCCCGCCGAAATTTTAATACTTGATTGGCCGGGAAAAAATTTCTGATATACTCCTCCCGCATTGCTACCATAAACTCCATTTGATTCATAAGCAGGATTAGCAGCATACACTACCTCTGGCATTAATTGCACTTCTAACGGTCCGTACGAAGCATAAACGCCGCCTTGTATCATAGCCTGGTAGCCTTTAGCTGCAATCATTGCTCCATCATTCCAGCCATAAGGGTGATGTGTATTGTATTGCTGCGTAAGTGTTAATGGCAGTACTTTAAACCGCGGATGTTTCCAATCAGTTTTTTGGTATTGCACCAATGGCCTTACAGTAAATGAAACGGAGGAATCGTATTGCCCAAGAAGTTGTTTATTGCGAAGATCATTGTCTTCTAATGAACCGATGGTAACGGTTTGGGCGTTGATAAGAAAGAAAGAAAGGAGAAAAATGGTTAATATGATGGTGCGGCGCATGGGGAGTTGGTCTGTGGTTTTTGGTCTGTGGTCTTTGGTCTTTAGTCTTTGGTCTTTGGTTGAAGTAACGGAGATATTAAGAGTGATTATCCTTCCTCAAAAACTACTTTAACCTCTTTAACTTTTTTAACCTTTGTGTAACCTAACTCCCCCTTTAGGGGCTGGGGGGGTGGCTTTTGGCGCATTGCCATTCATTCACAATTCACAATTGCCCACTCACCACTCACTGTCTTTGGTCTTTAGTCTTTGGTCTTTGGTCTTTGGTTGAAGTAACGGAGATATTAAGAGTGATTATCCTTCCTCAAAAACTACTTTAACCTCTTTAACTCTTTTAACCTATGTGTAACCTAACTCCCCCTTTAGGGGGCTGGGGGGTGGCTTTTGGCGCATTGGCGTTTTAGCGCATTGGCTGTTCATTCACCACTCACTACTCACCACTCACTGTCTTTAGTCTTTGGTCTTTGGCGCATTGCCATTCATTCACAATTCACAATTGCCCACTCACCACTCACCACTCACAACTCACTGGCTGTTTCAGCGTTCAGGCCGCTTTAGCGTCCCGACCGCATCAGCACAATTGCCCATTCACAATTCACATACTCACTGATTTGCGATGCCCATATTGCAAAGCCAGAGAGGTGCCTCCTGCTAAACGCAGTCCCGAGAATAAGGGCACCAAAAGAAGCTTCCTCAAAAGTGCCAGTGTTGTGGCATCAATTGTGTTGTAGAATAACATCTGAATTTTTCTTTGGGTACACCCGAAATATTTACTAAGAAAGATAATGTTCTCGGATCAAGATTCCTCAAGCCGGTTGCTGTAGCAATAACTTTATCAAAACCATATACGCCACATAGTATCTTCCAGTCTTTTAATACACCATAGTCCAGAACGCGCTGAACAAGCTGGGAAGTCGGATGATCAGTATTAATTTCAGACCTGTCAAAATCCCAAAACAAATAGGGGGAAAAATCAACTATATCGTATTCCGGATTGGGCATGTCTTTGGTCTTTAGTCTTTGGTCTTTGGTTGAAGTAACGGAGATATTAAGAGTGATTATCCTTCCTCAAAACCTACTTTAACCTCTTTAACTTTTTTAACCTAACTCCCCCTTTAGGGGGCTTGGGGGTGGCTTTTAGCGCATTGGCTGTTTATTGCCCATTCACAATTCACAATTCACAATTGCCACTCACTGTCTTTGGTCTTTGGCGCATTTCCATTCATTCACAATTCACAATTGCCACTATCCACTCACTGTCTTTGGTTGAAGTAACGGAGATATTAAGAGAGAGTATCCTTCCCCAAAAAATACTTTAACCTCTTTAACTTTTTTAACCTAACTCCCCCTTTAGGGGGCTGGGGGGTGGCTTTTAGCGCATTGGCTGTTTATTGCCCATTCACAATTCACAATTCACAATTCACAATTGCCCATTCACAATTGCCCATTCACCATTCCTAACTCACCCTCGAAATAGACACCACATTTCCTGGCTCAGTTTTTTCTCCGTCCAAACTTTCAAATATGGAATTATTGCTCACAAACTCGGGAACTAATTCTTTCATCTTAGCAACTATTTCCATGGACCCTTCGCTACGCCGGGCTAATGAGATCAGGCTTTCAAATTCTTTACGGATCTCCGGCATCTCCTGGCGACGAACCTTGGCAATCATGATCTTTTCATGATAGGTGGGCAGCGTGTTTTCTGAATCCATCAATAACTCTTCATAGAGTTTCTCTCCAGGTCGTAAACCGGTATATTTAATATCTATATCAATGCCCGGTAACAAACCATACAACCGGATCATTTTCTTAGCCAGATCAACAATAGGCACCGGCTTTCCCATATCAAACACGAAGATCTCACCGCCTTTGCCCATTGACCCAGCTTCCAGTACTAATTGACAAGCCTCAGGAATAGTCATAAAAAACCGGGTAATATTTGGATGGGTAACGGTAACCGGGCCACCTTTTTCTATCTGCTCTTTAAAACGAATAATTACCGACCCATTAGAACCCAGTACATTCCCAAAACGCGTAGTAATAAACTTGATTGATTTCTGTGCTGCACCATTATTTGATGCGTTTGTTTGGGCCTGCTGGCTCACTAAATGATGCAAAGACTGCACATAAGCTTCTGCCAGGCGCTTGGAAGCTCCCATCACATTGGTGGGGTTCACAGCCTTATCAGTAGAAACCATTACAAAACGTTGCACATGATATTTCACAGACAGGTCAGCAATGATCCTTGTACCCATCACGTTGGTGAGAATGGCCTCCTTAGGGCAAAGCTCCATCATAGGCACATGCTTATATGCGGCCGCATGGTATACATAATGAGGTTCAAAGAGCGAAAACAATTCGTTCATGCGGTCCTCATTCCTGATATCACCCAAAAAACAAACGCAGTTAGTATTGGTTTTACTATCATTCAGTTCCATCTCCAATTGATGGAGGGGCGATTCTGCCTGGTCGCAAAGAATCAATGTTTGCGGCTGGTAGCGCAGTAACTGCCGAACAATTTCGCTACCTATTGAACCTGCAGCGCCTGTAACCAAAATTCTTTTATTCCTGATTTGAGAAGCAATTTCTTCATTATTGATGCGGATAGGTTCCCTTTCTAATAAATTTTCAATTTTGATTGACTGCAATTGACGGGCTGAAAACTGTCCATTGATCCATGTTTCAATAGGGGGTACATTCAGCACTTTAATATCATGATCTAAACAGAAATCAACCAATTCATTTTTTTTGCCTGGAGCCAAATGAAAAGCTGCAATAATAATTTCATCAATTTTCTGTGCAAGGGCTAATGTCTGCAGGTCTAATACATGATGGATCTTAACGCCATCAACCACTTTGCCAACTTTACGCAGGTCTTCATCCACAAAAGCCACCACTGTAATATTAGAAGTAGAATCATGTTCCAATACCCGCTTAGTAGCAAAACCTGCTTCACCTGCGCCATAGATAATCACATTCTTCCTGTCCATATTATAATTCCGCAAATAGCTAAATACGTACTTTACCATTACCCGGTAAGAAATCAGGAACAGGAAACTGAATAAAGCATTAATAATAAGTGTTGCAGAATAAAATGATAAAGCGCCACCTGTATTGGAAGCAACCAAGCTAATGAAGAATAATACAGAAGTGGTTACAATAATTGCATAACAAATACGCAATGCATCCTGCAAACCTGTATAACGGATAATACCAGCGTAGGTTCTGAAATTGATGAACACAATAGAGTTGATCAATGTCAGGATCAGAAGATTCCCGCTCAGGTCACGAATATTGATAGCCTCAACAGAGAGATTATACCTGATGAGATAGGCAAATACGAGGGAAAAGCAACAGATAGCCAGATCAATCACAAAAATGATCCACCTTGGTACAATGTTTATTTTTTTAAACATAGATTTTTGACTTGAGTGAGGCTAATAAGCAGTAAACAGCCGGTACCTGCCTTCAAATCGGAGTCTAAAGATAGTATATATTAGAAGAAATACAAATAAACCTGCCCCTGCAACAAGCAGTTTATCAGCCTTATACGCAAAAATGACTGCGCAATTCAATAGTAGCTGGGCAAAAGCGTACAAAAAAGATACAAATAAAGGGTTTAGCCCATACTCATTTGCCAGAAACTGGTAAAAATGCGACCGGTGTGCTTTAAAAATCGGTTCTTTTCTGCTCAGGCGACATATAATGGTAAATACAGTGTCTATCCCATAAATGCCCAAAAGCAGTATCCAGATAAAAGAGCCGGTTTTTACAGAAAGACTGAGCAGTAAAAAACAGATAATAAAAGCCATTGAAACACTGCCCACATCTCCCGCAAAACATTTTGCTTTTTTGCGAACATTAAAAAAAGAGAAGACCAATAACGAAGCTAAAAGAGAAATAAAAAAAACATCCGGAATAATCGTAACCAATGAATTGCTTAACCAAAATAATGTTCCAATGGTTACTATTGAATAAAGAGCGGTTATACCATTTATGCCATCCATAAAATTATAGGCATTGATAATGCCTGTAATTAGAATGAATAAAAAAATCAGTAATAAAATATGACTGAAATTTGGTACTGACCAGAGCAATAATGCAACAGACATACTTTGTGTAAAGAGTCTGACTTTGTTATTTAAAGTAATTACATCATCTAAAAAACTGATCAGGCTGATAGCAAGCAGACCTAATGAAAATAATAACCAACTCTGCTGCATTGTTATAAACAGAGGCAGGAGAAGGGCAATGGGGAAGATAATACCACCCCCTCTTATTGTAAGAGTTTGATGTGAACTTCTATGATTTGGCTTATCAATGATATTATAAATGTCAGCAATCTTAAAATAGACCATTTCAATCAATACAAATACGATAAACCAACAGAGCAAAGCAATCATATCGAAAATATACTTTAAGAGAGGAAACATATCTGTTACTTCAGACTACATTTTATTGTCTAATTTCTTGCCAGTTTCTATATGCTCAAATTCAGGTATAAATGCTGTCAGCCATTTTACAATCTCCTCCTTGGAATTATCGGCTTTAAGCAAGAGATTCTCAAGATTTTTCATTACGGTACCAAATGTCTCCACATCGCGAGTTGATTCCTTTGCGATCACACCTAATGAATGATACCTGTTAAGGTCATACTTTTCTTCATCTGTATAGAACTCCTCATACAGTTTCTCACCTGAAGTATCAGTTTCAAAAAGGTATACAGGATATTTACCGTTGTCTATCAGATTAACGTTTTCTTTTGCCTCCTTTTCTGAATGACAGATCAACGGTTCGTAGCCAAGCTCAGCAAGAAGCGGGGTAATTATTTCGGCAAATTGAATCTGATCTGTTTCAAAATTCATCTTGGGAAAGAACACCTCTCCTGTCTTCCCGAGAATACAGGCAAGCAGGCATATTTCACCCGACTCAACTGGCGCAACAAAGAAACGTTTCACATCAGAGGGGCATGATAAAGGCTGTTTTTTTTCTATCCTTCGAAGAAATCCATCCAGCAAACTACCGTTTGAAAAGGCTACATTAGCAAAACGTGCTGTTGTTACTTTAAAATATCGTGAATAGGCGAGTATCATTTCTTCCATCATCTTTTTGCTCGCCCCCATAATGTTTACCGGATTGGCAGCTTTGTCAGTAGATACACAAAAGAAATGACGGGGAGGATTTTGAAGAAGTAGATCAAGCAGGTACTTGGCTTTTAAAACATTATTCTCCACAAGCGCCTCAATAGAATAAATATCCTTTTCGCTTCGCACATGTTTATGTGCCGCAAAATTCGCAATTATATCAAAAGGACCATATCGGTGAAAAAGTTTTCTGAAAGCTGAACTATCAAATGAAAGCGGGTATGTAACTAAAGTCTCAGGAATATACTGCCCGGGCGTACTTCGCAGATCACGCACAAGCTCTGTTAACCCGTTCTCACTAATGTCTACTACTACCAGTATAGATGGCTTAAACCGCAAAGCCGTTTTGATATAGGAACTCCCGATAGTTCCGGCACCTCCAATAACCAGCATTTTACTACCCTTGATTTCAGCAGACAACTGATCATAAGCAGCATCAATATCTACTGAAAAAAAACTTTTTTCTCTTTTAAGAAAAGAGAGAACAAATCTATCAATATTCATATTTAACCGAAATTTTTTAGAATTAAAATAATTTACGCACCGGCTTTAAATTCATAACTGTTTTGCCCTGTATAGCTATACTATCTCAAAGTCATTCCTGCTTCTCATTCTTAAAAGAGGCCAGCGAGATATTCAACCCATCAACAGCGTTAAGCGGGAACGGTTTCTGCATAGCCGATAGGATCTTAGACGGGTCTACTATATAATCCTCCGTCAATTTATTAAGCCGGGGTGTATTAACCGGGAGATGGAATATATCCCCGATAGTTGCCAAAAATTTTATAAATGCCGGGGGCAGTTTTAACTTCCTTACTGGTCTGCCTACATTGGCCGAAATTAAGGTTACCAGTGTTTGAACAGTAAGTGGTTCTTCATCAGCAACATTGTAAACACCTGATCTTATATCTTCCCTTTCTATCAGTTCCCCAATCACAAAACAAAGATTTTCCACACTTAGAAAAGACCTTTTGTTGTTAAAAGCGGCCAGTGGATATGGAAGCCCTCGCTCAAGAAACCGATATAGTAAGTTCAGGTTACCTTTATTACCCGGGCCATGAATCATACACGGACGAAGTATATAAACTCTTTTACCTGCCAAATTCCCTTTAGACTGGATATACTTCTCTGCCTCTAATTTCGATTTCCCATAAGGAGTAGCTGGAGTAGGAACTACTGTTTCTGTAAGAATCGTTTCCACAGAATCTGCTACCGCTTTCACCGAGCTCATGAAAATAAAAACCTCTGCAGATGACCGGATAAAGGAATCAAATACCTTTTCTGTAAGCTTGGTATTGATTTCGAAATAGGCTTCCGGATCAGAAACATTCTCTACATCATGTGCTTTACCTGCAAGATGAACAACGGTATGAATATCGTCATTAATCAATACATTATTCACATCACGCAGATTAAGTCCAACTGGTCTGAGACTATGGGTCCGGCAGAACTCAGTTAAATGAGTACCAACAAATCCGGTTTTTCCTGTTATCAGAATATTTTTCACGAAATATAGCTGGCAATTGAATACGCCATTTCCTTATTAAGTTTATTTCTCCGGAACCGGGAGATAAATTCATTCCTTTTTTCTCTTTTATAGCCGAAAGAACTGAGTTTCGATAGAAAAACTGTTACATCACCCGGATCAAAAAGTATAACATTTGACACATTTTTTTCGATAAAAGTCCGGGCGAACCCTTTAACACCTGCAATTATTGGCAGATCAAAAGCTGCGAGTTCAAATATTTTGGAAGGCACTACTTTTTCAAAAGCATCATAGTTATTAAGGTGTAGAAACAGAAAATCAGCCTGCTGATACATTTCAATAAGTGTGGCCCTTTTCACAGGTGCCAACAATTGTACATTAGGCAATTGTAAGCGGCTTATCTCCTGCCGTAGTTTTTCCTTTGCCCCTCCATCTCCAATAATGATAAATTCATATTTTCCGATCAATTGCCCTGCCGCTTCCGGGATAAATATATGAAGTCCCTGACCTTCACCGATATTTCCTGCATACACAATTTTTTTAACCTTATTTATCGGCACCTCAACCTGTTTCATGTCAATAAATTCCTCATCAACCCCATTTGAAAAAAAAGAGTATTCGGGAGCATCATATTTTAAAAAATAAGATCTAAATCCTTCCGAAATCAGATTTATATGATTAGCCTTACTGAATGTCTTCTTTTCAATATTACGAAGGACCGGCAGTAGTAAAGTTTTGATTATACCACTTTTAATCACATCTTTCATGGTATCTGTAAAGATGTCCCTGATATCAAGGTAAAGACGGGCCCGTTTTGTCCTTGCCAGCCTGTACCCGAGATACGCCGTAAATAATCTACTGGAGGATGCCACTACAAGATCGTACTCTTTTGATTTTGTTATTCTAATAACATTACGAAAATAACTGATAAAAGACAGAGCCTGGTCAAGGAACCCACTTTTATGCTCGGGTAACACAATCCTGTGAACAACAAGATTATCGTTTTGTTCATAGGGTTCCGCGGTCACTTTGAATGTCTGATAACGATTGGGCATAGTAGTGATCACCTCGATTTCACACTGATCCGCCAACTGTGCAGCCAGTTCTTTAACAAGAGGTGTATTCCGGAAAGAGCCTGCACAGAGATCCGGCTCAAAATAAAAAGTGAGATAAATAATTTTTTTCAATTATACCGGATTGATGTGGTAAGTAAATCAGGGAAATGCACTTTGACACAAGTACTTTTTTCGAGCCGGTTAAATCCAACTGCCTGTTGATATTCGCTCTGTTCAATTTTTTGATGGCCATTGAAACTAAATTCTAAGGTATTATTAACAAAGATTTTTCCCGACGCCTGATCTAATAGAATCCGGCAGTCTTTATCAAAATGAAAAGCGGCTACAGTATCAATGTTTTTTTTTACTTTACCAACAAGCCTATCTTTTATCACCAATGAATTTTCAGTAAGTTGAAATGACCGAAAATGCTCTTTACCGAATATCCGTTTATAACCATCATGTGATGCATCAAGAAAATTTACAGAATCCTGATGAATGGTAATTTTTGCCCTGACCCCAACACGAAAACCTCCCCAAACATCAGATTGATTATTACCATTAATAACAACAGTATTGTGTGCCAACGTACTTCTCTCAATACTTCTTTGCAAATTACTTTGATAGGTGCTGGTACCAGTGTCTACAAGAATCGGTTGATTATTGATCTGTAAATAAAAAGCCAGCATATCGCTATGGGCATGGCCAGGTTGATAAGACGGCATAATGTCACCGGCATCAATAATAACTTCCCAATCACCCAGTTGAAATTTCCTGTAGCCAGACTCTTTAAGTTGCTTTTTGGGTGTAACCAAGTATAATTTTTCAGCTACATTCATGATATCTGTAACCATAGGTGCTATACCAACAGTTGCATCATTCAGATTTGGCCATGTTTTATCTGAAAAACTTATTGCTTCAAGCCAGCCCAACATTTGTTGAGCCTTGTCTTTTAAGAAGGCAGTATCAAATTCCCAATCTTGATTTTCCAGCACATCTATCACTAACATTAATTTCCCCAGAATAACGCTATGGTACATTGGAGAACATTCATAATGACCGCCATCTGCCAATACCTGTTCATTAAACTGTTGCAGTAGGGCGAGCCATGCTTTTGAGATAATTTTTTTATCATTCAGGGCGAGGCCGGAAATAAAAAGGGCTATATAATTCTCCAACAGATGATTGGCCTGAATATGGAACTCGATATTTTTTTCAAGATAATTAACTTGACACTTTAAAGCACGTTCAAAATTTTCAGATTGATACCCGGTTTCTGAAAAATAAAGTAGCCAGTTGATAAGCCTCAGCGAAACAGGGTACGGTTCAGGCTTTACAGTTCCATTTAATAAGTTTACAGAAAAATCTTCCAGTAAAAACTGTTTATCTGGATGGGGGATTGAATCGTCAAGAAGAAAATCGAAATATTGCAGGTTATAATTCCATAATTTTCCGTAGTCTGTGAAATTCCAATCAATTTTATCCTTAAATTGATGACCAAGATTGAGAAAAGAGAAGGAAAGTTTGCCCAGATATTTATTTGAAGAAAGAATCAGCAGGCGGCTATATCGGGAAATAAGCGGATGGAGCGTGTTATTCTGGTAAGCAGTATAATTAACTACTTTAATAAATGAAAATTTCAGACGATACCATATTTGGTATCGGATCTGGTTGACATGTAAATACCTAACTGTATTGAAAAGAGACAAAAACCTTTGAATCACTATCGATATAAATTAGTCAATACAGCAATAATACGATCAGCCGTTTTCCCATCCCATAATGGAGGTACAGCACCCTTTTTCCATTTGCCATCAAATAATAGTTGAAAAGCCGGTGGCAGATTATCAGGGTTGGTACCAATCAATTCATTGGTGCCAATCTCAACAGTTTCAGGACGTTCCGTATTATTTCTAAGGGTGATACAGGGAACACCCATCATCGTGGTTTCTTCGGTAATTCCGCCACTGTCTGTGATCACAGCTTTTGTAAATTTCACCAGGTAATTAAACTCAAGATAAGACATCGGTTCAACCATGACTAAGTTGGATGCATTGATACCCAGGTTTTGAAGATTTTTTGCTGTGCGGGGATGAACCGGGAAAATTATTGGTAAGCCTCTAGATTCTTCAATAATGGTTTCTAATAATATTTTTAATTTGTGTTCGCCATCAACATTCCCTGGACGATGTAAGGTTATTACAAAGTATTTGCCTTTCTCAAGGTTTTTTTCTACCCATAGAAGAGGCTGAATAAAATTGGATTGTTGTTTTAAAAGGGTATCAATCATTGTATTACCTACAAAATGAATCCGGTCATCACTAACCCCTGCCTGTTTCAGGTTTTTGTTAGCCACTTCTGAGGTAGTAAAAAAATGATCCGATATGGCATCTGTAACCATTCTGTTAATTTCTTCTGGCATAGACAGATCAAATGAACGGATTCCGGCTTCAACATGCACCACCTCCACACACAACTTTTTGGCTACAACAGAACAAGCTAAGGTGGATGTAACATCTCCAACCACCAATACTAAGTCTGCCGGGTTTTCGATAAGTTCTTTTTCGAATCTGACCATAATATTTCCGGTCTGTTCGGCTTGTGTACCTCCACCACTTTCAAGATTTGCATGTGGATGTGGGATACCTAATTGCGTAAAGAAACTATCACTCATGTTTTTGTCATAATGCTGTCCGGTATGAACCAGGCGATAATGAATATTGTCCGAAATTTTATTGTGCTTTTCAATGGCTTCAATAATCGGTGCAATCTTCATGAAATTGGGCCTTGCGCCCGCAATTAAGGTTATTCTCATAAGTCTTCTTTAGTCAACAGTAATCCAGTTGCCTTCCTTCAGGCTGCGCAATGCGGCAAAGGAGGTTTTGGTGGTATTTATGATCTCATCAAACGGAATCAGTGGCTCCCCACCCTCTTTTACCTGTTTGATAAGTTTAGCAAATTGGGCTTTATGACCTTTATCAATTGAACTACTGAAAGACGAGAACCCTTTGAATCCATAACCGTTCAATTTTCTGAAATTATCCAGAATGAGCGTTTTCCCCTGAGTAAATATTTCTATTCTCTCTTTAGAATAGGCCTTACTACCATTTGAAAAATAATTTATTACCCCTTGTGAGCCATTTTCAAATTTTAATGTAATAATAGCATTATCTGTATTCTCTGCAGGCGCATTACCCAAAGCACTCATTGATACCTGTTTTACTTTGCTCCCTGTCAGGAATACCATCAGATCAATAAAGTGGCAGGCTTCTCCAATGATTCTTCCACCACCGATTTGCATATCCTGAACCCAAACATCAGTAGGAATAAATCCCGCGTTCATAGTTGCCGTAATATTAATCGGGGAAGATGCCCCCCCTATCAGCTTTTTTGCTTTTTGAATAAATGGAGAGAACCTCCTGTTAAACCCAACACTTACAGATAAGGGGTTTGTCAATCCGTTATATGCATGTATAATGTTTTCTAACCCCGACTCATTTATTGCCAATGGTTTTTCAACGAAAACATGCTTACCCGCCTGGAGTGTTTCCACTACCATTGCCGCATGCATATTATGCCTGGTTGTAATCATTACCACGTCTACTTCCGGATCGGCCAGTATTTGTTTGTAATCAGTGGTGCTAAATTCAAACCCATATTTATTAGCCAGTGCTTTTGCCGTAAGCCCTCCGGCACTGGAAATGTATTTATAATGGGCCCCGGAATTTTTCAGGGCCGGCATAACGGTCATCTTGGTAAAATTGCCTGCACCTACAATACCCAGAACTCCTTTTGACTGTTTAGTAAGATACTTTTTAACAGGGATGGTTGCATTGATGGTTGCTGAAGTAACCGGATATTCAAGAATTGATGCGATTGAATTTCCTCCTATATTACCATAGATTTGAAGATAATTTTCGAGTGCCACCCTTTCTGTAATCAGTGGCTGAACCTGAATCTGATTTTTGGAAATGGCCTGTAAAACGGTTTCGAAATTCCTTTTCTCTGTCCATCTTACATATCCCAAAGGATAATCAATTCCTTTTTGCTCATAGTCTTCATCATACCTTCCCGGCCCATAGGAACAGGATACCTGGAAACTCAATTCTTTTTTGAAAAAATCCGCTCTTTGTATATCAAGGCCAATCACACCTACCAGTACAATTCTTCCTTTTTTTCGACACATTCCGGCAGCCTGGCTGATTACATCATTGCTTTTGGTTGATGCCGTAATAATCACGGCATCACATCCAATACCGTTTGTTAATGATTCAACTGCTTTAACAACGTCTGTATCAGAAGCTGCAAACGCTTTCACTCCTTTTGCGTTGGCAATGGCAACTTTTTTTACGTCAAAATCAAACCCAATTACTTCACATCCATTTGCCAGCAAAAGTTCTGCTGTAATTAAACCTATTAAACCCAAACCAATTACCACCACTGTTTCTCCCATTGTTGGATTGGCAAGCCTGATACCCTGCAAACCAATGGATCCAATCACAGTAAATGCAGCTTCTTCAAAACTTACATTATCGGGTATTTTAGCAACAAGGTTTTTAGGTATGCAAACAATTTCTGCATGGTGGCCATTACTGGCTACTCTGTCTCCTATTGAAAATTCGGACACACTTTCACCAACACCTATTACCTCACCGGCATTGCAATAACCGAGTGGGAGTGGTTCATCCAATTTATTAAAAACAGCTTCTAATGTGGGGAAAAGTCCTTCGGTCCTGATCTTATCCAGCACCTGTTTTACTTTTTCGGGTTGTTGTCTGGCTTTACTAATGAGGTTCCCTTTACCAAATTCAACCAGCATTTTTTCAGTACCAAGACTAACCAGAGACCTATGCGTTTTAATAAGTACATGCCCTCTTCTTACAAGAGGTGCGGGAACTTCTTCTAAAATGGTATTCCCTTTTTTTAGGTCCTGGATGATCTGCCTCATTGCTATTTATTATTTTACTGCCTTAATAAGCATAAACAAACCATGCTTAGGGAATAATTTTCTGATAATGATCCTCGGAAATAGTTTACGTGCAATCGATAAGATTATGCCTTCATGTCTTTGACCGGCAGCAGATGTTAAAAGATCTCCATGTGTCAATATAGTATCTATTGTAATAGAAGAAAAATTACTAAACAACTCATATCCTTCTTTGATACTATATGCCTTTGTGCCGGGGCTCTCCAGATACTGATCATATATTTTTGATAGTGATGTGAAAGGCTTTAATGTAAACAATGCATAGCGTACCCATAACATATAGCCAACAAAACTTTGTTTGTGATAGATCATAATCCGGGCCTCTCCTCCTTTTTTTAAGATTCTATGTATTTGTTTTACCGCCTGTGGGGTATTGGGACTATGATGGATAACACCCCAGGAATACACAACATCGAAAGAGTCATTTTCGAACATTAACTGTTCCGCATCACCTGTTGCTAATTTTGAGTGCAGGTTAAAAATCGCAAGTCTTACTTTTGTATTCTGTATAGCTCTTTCAGTGAGATCTATTCCATATAAATCAGCGCCTGCTTCAGCAAATTTTTGATGATCTGCGCCTAACCCTACGCCGATCTCTAAAATTTTTTTTTCTGAAGAGCTATCAAAATCAGCGAATTGAATTATGTATGGCTCTAATTCATATCTTTTTAAAGCTTGGTTAGTATACGCCATTTCATCATTTTCCCCTTTTAAATAAAGATCTTCACCACATGAAGCCTCATTCCAAAAATCTTTAACCGATAATTTTGCATCTTCCATAAGGAGTATTATATTTTATTATCACAGAATTGTGTTAACCAACTATCAATAGCCAGTATTGACCAGATAGAATAAGATGCATCGATTTTACCTTTTTTATTTGCCTCAATCAATTCCCATACTTTTACAGGATTAAAAAATCCTCTTTCTTTTATTCGCTCAACTGATAACCTTTCTTTTATCATTTCATCCATATCACTAATGATCCATTTTCTTAGGGGTGCACCAAAACCTGTTTTAGGCCGATAGATCACATCCATTGGTAAGTATCTTTCTGCTACCTTTTTTAAAAGATATTTGGTTTCCTTGCCTTTCATCTTTAATTCAGGTGGAATAGAAAGAGAAAAGTCAACCAATTCAAGATCAAGGAACGGAACACGGGCTTCCACACCTACGGCCATAGACATTTTATCTGTATAATTTAAATTATGATCTACCAGAAAACTTCGCATTTCCCAGTAGAGTATCCTATTCAAAAGATCTTTTTCCGCGGGGATATCATTATTTAATGCAATCAGGTAGTTAAGAGGATTAAATCCATTTATTTTTTTTTGCCATTCTTCACTAAACAAAGAATATACAATATCGCCCTGCAACCAACTAAAATAACCTGCCATTCTTTGGTCCGTTGGTCTATCCAGATCGTTTGTAAGTTTTTTTAGTCTACGTAAAAAAGCACTGTTTGAAGGCAGCGTATTTATGATACTTTTACTGATTTTGGCAAACGGAGCAGGTACTAAACGGAAATATTTTTCATACCTGAGAGCCTGATGTCTTCTATAACCTGAAAAAAGATCGTCTCCTCCAGCACCACCAAGCAATACTTTAATTCCTTTGCTTTTGGCTAAGGCCGCAATATTTAAAACATTTATCGGTGCCGCATCAGCTTGAGGCTCATCCAGGTGCCAGATCATTTTATCAAAACTTTCAACTATATCAATATCCGCTTTTACAACATGCAGTTCTACATCTAAATAATCGGCTACTTTTTTGGCGTAATGAATATCGTTTTCGAAATCTTCTGAGCCCTCACTCCAATTATCAATATCTATAGTAAAACACGGAAACTTTGTTTCCGGATATAATTTTTTGGCTATTGCAACTATTATACTGGAATCTAATCCTCCTGAAAGGAAAAAACCGACTGGCACATCAGACAACATTTGTCTTTTAACTGCTGCAATTAGTTTTTGTTCCAGTAAATCAATCAGTTCTGCTTCAGATTGTAAAGAATAGTTACCATTGAATTGAATCTGGTAATATTTAATCGGCTGAATTTGTTTAAAAGAATCACTCTGAATATTAAATTTCAAATAATTTCCGGGGAGTAACTTCTGCACATTTTTAAATGGCGTTAATTTACCAGGCGACCACAAGAGGGATAAATAATTAACGAATGCTTCAGGTGCTAAATCTTTTTGAAAATCATAAGCTAAAAAAGTTTTAATCTCAGACGAAAACAAAAAACATTTTTCATCCTGATATATGTAAAGGGGTTTTACTCCCATCTGGTCTCTTGCAATGAACAACTCATGCTCTTTTCGGTCATAAATTACAAGAGCAAAGATACCATTTAATCTATTTAGGAAAGCTGGGCCATACTTTATATAGGCATTTAGAACTGTTTCAGTATCACCGGTAGAGTTGAATTTGAATTCATTTTTGAAATTTTCTCTTACTTCCGCATGATTATATATCTCACCATTAAAAACAATAACATATCGTTTATCCTGGGAGAACATAGGTTGATTTCCATTCTCTGACAGATCCTGAATTGATAAGCGGGTATGCCCCAAAAAGATATCTTCTTCTGCGAAGCTACCCGTTGAATCAGGTCCCCGATGCGCTATCAGTGAAAGCACTTTTTCAGTATCCCATTTATCGAAACCCACTCCTCCTGCAATTCCACACATTGATTATAATATTTTTTTGAAATTAACAACGGCATTGACTATGGAATGATTATCTATAATTCTCTTTTTTCCATTAAACGAAAGTTTTTCCCGTAATTCTTTATCCCGGATCAGTCTTGTTAGCCCCGAGGCTAAATCTGCAACTGCTTTTTTCTCAATAAGTATCCCTGTTTCCCCATCAATTATAAGATCTGAAACAGAACCAACATTGCTCGCAATACTTGCTATACCACAACCCATTGCTTCCATCAAAGAGTTGGGAAGCCCTTCTGAATGAGAAGCCAGTACAAATACATCTGCTTTTGTCAGATATTCCATTTTTGCATTTCCATGAACCCAGCCAGGAAAATGAAAAGTAAAAGGATATTTTCCTGAATCAGATACTCTCATAAGTTCTGTTCTTGCCGGGCCGTCACCTAAAAAATAAAAATTTACTTTTTCTCTAATATCTTTCATCTGATCTATAGCATCAAATATATCATACACCCCTTTATCTTCCTGAATCCAGCCCATATATAAAACATTAATCCCCTCTGTTTTGTCAACCTCTGTTTGATTGATGTCATATTTGGTTATATCTATCCAATTAGGAATAACGATAAACTTTTTGTGTTGATCAACCTCCAGTATTGCAGAAAAAAAGGTTTTCCAATAGGCTCCCTGGCAAACAATAAAATCTACCCGCTTAAATACATAGGCTACAAAATTCTTTAGCCGATTACTATTTTCTATTTCCTGATCCAAAGGACCGCCACGAGGTGCAAGAATAACCTTTAGTCTAAAAAAAGAGGCAATGATAGCCATTGTACCTTTTTCGTAAATACTAGGCGTATTTGCACAAAAAATAAGTACACTATCCGGTGTCCTGAAAATAAGTACCCATACAAAATTCAACATTCGTTTTATCGCGTGAAATAGCCTGATATGAACAGGGGGCGGAGGAACAGACTCTCCTGTGGTGTCTAATAAAACCCATTCAATCGACTCGGCAAGTTCAGATTGTATTAGCGATCTGCTGGCATACATCTGCCCTCCTACACTTCCATCTTTTGCTTTATCCTTAAACGAACCTACAAACAGTACCTTCTTTTTGCTTATTTGGCTATACTTCAACTTCATACATTTTAATCCATCCTGAAAGCATCATCAGACTCCAAAGCTGGTGAGTTTTTCGGTAAATACTTCCCGTATTCGAATTTTTAGTCTCGTTCAATCCGGTATTGACAATTTCTTCAAGTTCGTTAATATGGAAAAGGGCACGCATATATTCCTGATTCAATAACAAGTCATGCGCTATCTGTTTGAAAGATTCATTTTGGAAATCATGAAGAGGAATGCTGAATCCTGATTTAGGATGTTCAAATACATCCCTCGGTATCTTGTTCTTCATTATTTCTCTTATAACGAGTTTTCCAATGCCATTTTTTCGCAAATAAAGGTCTGGTAATTTCGTACTGGCATCAAACAGATCCGGATCGAGAAATGGATTTCTCACTTCGAGCGAATTGCTCATACTCATGCGGTCTACCTTAATCAGCATATCTAAGGGAAGATCATATTTGATCCTGTAAGACATTGCTTTACGGATGTTAGACATATTTTCAAAACCCTCAATACTATTTTTCGGCGTAATAAAAGAATCGTCATACAATTCCCTTATTTCTTTCGAATCAAACAATGCATGCATTTCTTCCAGCATTTCCATAGGATCCAACCGTGAAATATTTATCGCTTTACTTACCTGTCTTAATTGGTTACTACCAATTCTCGTATTATTTATTTGCCCTATTGCTAATTCAGTGAGTTTCCTAAGTCCATCAGGTATTCTTTTCAGTTTACTGATGTATGAGAACCAATCATAGATATTGTACCCTGCAAAAAGCTCGTCGCCACCGTCCCCCGAAAGTGCAACTTTAACATGTTTTACTATTTCTTTGGTAACAATATCTGTTGGCATAGCGGAAGAATCAGGAAAAGGAACACCGGTATGTCGTAATATTTTCCAAAATTGGTCTTCATTAAATGAACTGTTCGCTACAACGATTTCATGATGTTCTGTACCAACTTTTTCAGCTACTTTTCTTGCAATCTTGCTTTCATCATATCCTTCTGTTTGAAATTTTACATTGAAGGTTTTAATTTTTCTATCAGAAAACTCCTGCATCAACGCAACAACTGTACTGGAATCAATTCCACCAGATAAAAAAGCTCCAATAGGTACATCACTGATCATCTGCCTTTTTACCGCACTTTCCAAAAATGGTTTTATGTATGCTGCTGCGTCTTCTATACTATTGATGGAGTTATCTGGATTGTATTGGACTGTAAAATAGGGTTTGATTTGGAGGCCATTTCTATTGTAAATAAGATAATGACCGACAGGGAGTATTTTTATGTTTTCAAAAAGAGTGTCGGGTTCCGGCACATATGAACGTCGCAAATATACACCAAGCAGTGACTTGTTCAACCTCCTTGGTACTTCCGGAGAAGTCAGGAGACTGTTTATTTCAGAAGAAAAGAAAAGGCTTTCGTTATTGTGATAATAAAAAAACGGTTTCTCTCCAAACCTGTCTCTTGCGAAAAAATAAGATTCGTTAGTAATGTCGTAAATACAGAAAGCAAACATGCCTTTTAACATCAGCAACATATCCGTTCCATACTGCTGGTAAAGGTTAACAACCACTTCGGTGTCGGAGGTAGTATGAAATTGGATGCCTTTACTGATAAGGTCGTTTTTTAATTCCGGGTAATTATAGATCTCTCCGTTAAAGAATATCAGTGTCTTTCCGTTGTTTGAATAAATTGGTTGTTTACCGGTATTCAGATCGATAATTGACAGTCGTCGCATTGCCAGGGTACAATGATCATCAGAAAAGAAACCATCTTCATCCGGTCCCCGGTGAAGAATGGCGTTATTCATTTCCTGTACTACCGCATTTCTCCTGCCCGTATCTATTTTACTACTGATGACACCACAAATTCCACACATATTTTACTTATTTGCCAGTTGATTCTTAGCGAGAGAAAATACACCGCGTGTATATCATTTTATTTATAACTGCCTGATGACCCTGCAGGGGTTACCCGTAGCTATTACATTTTCAGGGATATCTTTAGACACAACACTACCGGCGCCGATCAATGTATTCCTGCCGATGCTAACCCCTTTCAGCACAATTACATTTACGCCGAGCCATACGTTGTCTGCGATGCTCACGGGACTACAGGTTCCGCCCCGCGGATCTTCAGGGTGCCAGTCTGAATCCGTAATCAAAGTATTAGCGCCACAACGAACATTTTTTCCGAGGGTGATCTTTTCAAAACATCCGATAACAGTTCCGCTAAAACCACAGCCATCGCCTATTTCCAGCACCGCTTTTTCTGTATTTACAGAAAAGATACACGGCCTGTTGATGCCGATCAAATTGGATGTTGCGCGTGACCTGAAACATGCATTGTTTCCAATTAAAAATTTTGAAGACGGAGCCAATTTTTTGAATTTGGGTTTACCATAAAAAGTAGAGCCTTTGCCCAAAGCAATTCCCGACATTGCACATATTACTTTCATCCACAAACCGTAAAAAAGCCTATTGATGGCCCAGCCGATCCTGTCTGAAAGATTTACTAACTGCAGCATATAATCAGTTTTGTTTAGTTTTTTGCCTTGCCGATACAAACATTTCGTAAAGGTTGGCTATGTACGGTCTGTAATCAAAAACTTCAGCGCCACGCTTTTGCCCTAATATGCCCATCGCTTTTGCTTTTGCAGGTTCGTTCCAGAGTTCTATTAAACCTTCTGCGATCGCGTTTACGCTGTCAGGCTTCACAATCTTTGCATGCAGGTCTGGTGTTAGGTAGAGTGGCACATCTGGTACTGCTGTAGTCAGCACCGGCCGGCCTGTTGATAGGTATTCTGGAAGCCGCGTTGGAAAAGCGGCCAGGTTTGTCATAGTGTTTTTCCGGGCCAGCGTTAACACGTCTACAGATGCAAGCATGTGGGGATATTCGGCCTGCGGCATTTTTCCTTTGAAATGAACAGTATATTGTAATACTTCGTCGTGCAGGCATTTCGTTTTGTATTCGAGCGCAGCACCGGATGCACCATCTGTTCCGATGATATATAACTGAGCAGGAATGCCTTTTAGTTTTATAATTTTAACGGCGTCAATCAACAAGTCCAAACCGTCACCTGGTTTGCAAAACCCGGCATACAGAACCGTAAAAGAATCGCGGCTTGCATTTTCAGTGAGGCCGGATAACTGTTGTGGCACTACTGCAGAAAAATCATAAATAGCCGGCACCAATATAACCGGGATACCTTGTTTCCTATATTTTTCTTCAATATAATGTGTGATCGCTATGATACCGGAACATTTTCTTCCGGGTAAACGCCTGCCCAACCAATCATCATAATACAATGGATTGATCATCCATTTACCAAAATGTTCAGGCGGATACCATTCGCAGATATCAAAAAAGAAAGGGATCCTGTTGCCGATCGCTTTTTTCTTAAGCGGATAATTCGCAAGCAGGCTCCAGCTATAAAAATAAATAATATCGCACTCTCCCTTGTCAATCAGTGCCTGTACAAGTCGCCAGCTGTTGCGCAACGACTGTATGTGTTTTACGATATTGAACCGGTTGAAAAAATTCGTTTTTGTATGAACAGGGTAAGAACTTTCGTAGCTGATTCTTTCCCATTGCAATACGGGTGAATCATTTTGAGATGCGTTTTCAAGTTTTGCGGTCGTTATAAAATGTACCGATGCGCCATTGTCTATAAAGCCTTTTGCAAAAGTTCGGATCCTCGCAGCACTCGCGTCCCCCGAAGGAAACTGCGACCAGCCAATAATTACAATTTTCATGTCGTCTCTGTAATGGATGCAGACCCTATCCTTTTTAATTTTTCCTGGATGTCCATATCCCCTTTGTATGCAGCAGCGTACTGCTTCATTGTTTCAATAATGTGAGCAAGGTCATCTGCGTTGATCCTGTAATGACAGGGAATGTTAACAATATGGTCAGCCACAAATACGGCCGAAGGGTAATCGATTCTCTGATAATTGTAAATACTTTCCGCAGGCAAAGGTTGCAAAGGACCGTCGAACCATGAACCTGCTTCAATGTTGTTCGACAGAAAAAAATCCATCGCTGCCGGTCTGTCTGCAACAAGAAAAGAAATCCTTGGTGTAACGTTGTTGTACGCTGGTCCTGAAACACCCAAAATAGTATAACCCAGTTTGTTCACCACTTTGCTTATCACAACAGCATTTTGTTCGCAGATATGCGCCACGTTATTCAAACGTTTCCATTGATGGATGGCCAATACTACCTGCGGTGAAGATAACACAGAGGTAAAATCCGGTGTTATCTGTCCATGATGTTCTGGTTCGGGTGTTGACACTTTAAAAATGCCTGTTTTAAATCCTGCCGCTACCACATATTTTCCAACCTGGAAAAAAGACGGCTGGTAACAGATCCCGGTGACCATTGTCTGCAATGCCATCCTTCCGGTTTTCAGAAAAGAAATATGCCCGGTATGTTTGTATTTTTCAGAAATTTTTACTGCCAGCTGCGGATCATTCACCAGCAGTATACCACCCCACCCGATGGAAAGTGTTTTAGAAAGTTCCATTGAAAAGATCGCTGCGTCTGCAGTTGTTCCAACTTCCCTGTTATTTTTTTTTGATGCGATGGCGAGGGCACAATCTTCCACTGTAATAATGCCGTGTTCTTTAGCGAGCGCAACAATCGCTTCCACAGGCGCAACACTTCCGAGTGTATGCTGAATTACGATCACGCGTGTTTGTGGCGTTATCGCTGCTTTGATCGAATCGCGGGTGACGTTGAGCGATTGCGCTTCAATATCACAATATACCGGTTTACCGCCCGCCGCGATTACTGCTGAAGGCACCGCGAGACAGGTGAATGCGGAAAGCAGCACTTCCTGGTCTTTCTCAATACCTATCGCAGAAAGAAAAGAGGCCAATGCCCCTCTTGCACTTGTGTAAGAAAATGCCGAAGCCGATCCAAACCGGTCTGCGATCAAACTATGAAGTTTCTGTCTGTTCTTTTTTTTGCCCGGCAGCGCGGCAAGGAAAACACCTTTCAATAAAACGGCACTTTCTCTTACGCCAACTGCGGAAAAATAGGGTGAGATAAATCTTGATCTACCCATTAGACAATCCGTTCATGAAAATCTTAGCACTGCGGTTAATGGTCGTTACTTCTGAAAAAAGATCATGTGCACGCTGGCGTCCTGCCTTTCCCATCGCAGCGCATTTCTCTTTTTGTCCCATCAGGGAAAGAATGGCTTGTTTAAAGGCTTCGCTATCTACATCGCCATCGCTTAACAGCGGAATGATCAGACCAGTTTCGGCGTGTATGATTGCTTCCGGAATACCTCCTGAATCGCTTCCGATGACCGGTCTTGATGCAGCCATCGCTTCTTTGATAGTTACACCCATACATGCATGTTGCGCGCGTGACGGAGTTACAACAATATCTGCTGCAGAATACAATGACGGCTGCAAGGCAAACGGCACATTGTTCATCACGATCACATGGTCGGGATATTTTTTCTTGCATTCAAATGCCGCATCGCAAAGCGGTCCTTTTGCACCGGCGAAAATCAACTTCAGCTCATTTCCTTTTTCTGCAATAAGCGAAGGAACGATGTCTATCATGCTGTCTAATCCCATCTCTTCAATAAAGCGGCCCATGTATAATACTACCGTTGTGTTGTCGCTTATCCCCAACTCCTGCCTGTATTTGTTGCGGAGTACATGTTGCTTGTCATCAAAGCGCTCCATGTCAACACCCACATATATCACATCAATGTGTCTTTCCACACCGATCTTTTTAAATGACCGTCCGCAGTGTTCGCTTGACGCCACAACAGCAGCCGGCATTTCCACCATTTTACGGAATAATTCCTTGCGGGGTTCTATGATATCGAAATTGTCATAGATCTCTCCATATATATTTAAAATGATGGAACGCGATGTTCCCCATTTCTTTTTACATACCAGCATTTCGATCGCTTCATGCGATTGGTAAAAGTTTACAACTTTGGATGAATGTCTTTTTGCGATTTTGGTCGCAAGAATTGTTTTGATCGTTTCCCGCATCAATTGCCTGAATGGGATCTGATTTCCTTTCAGTGTGTTGGCCACCTGGAAAAAGGTAAACCAGTTTTGCGGCAGCATTATTTTCCAGAGCTGTCTTTTTAAATTGTACCGGTAGATGATCCCTTCTTTTACTTTTTCTACGCTGTTGATCTTTCCGTAGTCCAGTACAACAATATCTTCCGCGCCGCAGGCCTTCAATCCCGGAAGAATCGAGGCGATCAGTGTTGCAATTCCGCCATAAGGAGGAGGAAAAGGACCGCGCAATAAAATCCGAAGGCCTTCACATCTTACCGTTAAATTTTTGTTTTCCATAAGGCAATACACAAATTATCGAATAAATAAATTTTACAATTCTATCAGATAAGGTAAGGTTTTACTGGTACCATCACCAATTCCATATCCTCCCACTATTCGTTCAGGTTCAAAGTCGAAGCCATAATATTTAACATCCAGGTCAACAGTCAGGCTTTTCGGTTTAATACCCAAAGCACAGTATTCTATACTATCCGGCTTTCTCAATTTTAAATATTCAAGAATAAATTTTGGCGTTCGTCCACTCACCACTACACCTTCTATCACCAGTAAATGCCGTCCAGATAACGGCTCCTTTACATCATGTGTAATCCTGACCTCTCCTGTAAGATTGGCTTTCTCATACGAAGAGAATCCTAAAAAATGCAGCCTGGAAGGGATGGTCAGTTTTCTTACAAGATCTATGGCAAAAAAAGAGGCGCCATTCATAACGCATATGATATCTATTTCTTTACCATCATAATCTAAAGAGATCTCTTCTGCTATTTCTGAAATTTTAGTTTTAATGTCTCCTTCAGAGATAAGAATGTTGTTATTCATTGATGCTGAGGTTTATGTTTTAAAAATTACCTTGCCTTCATGACCCATTCCTTTTTGCCGATATTTCATAGACAATGCTCTTCGTTCAACAAACAACCACGACAAACTGCTTAACAAAACGGTTGTGAGTATTCCCAGAAATAAATATTTTATATCATTCACATAGCCGAGCGCAACTAGAGAATTAATAACCAGCATGTGATAAATATACATTCCGTACGAAATATCATTCTTCTTTAGCACCCTGCTGAAGCCTGGTAAAGTAAACGCCATGGATATAGTTAAGATCGATAGAAGAATATTGGACAGTATTTGAATTTTCTGTGGATAATAGGATGGTTTCCCTCCAACAAACTCGCTAAACAGAAAAAAAACAACCAGCCATATCAATGCTTTGTTCTCAATAAATTTTTTCAGTCTGTTCCAGTTCAAATAAATAATACAACCCATAAGGAAACTATACAGATAAGGCAAAACTGTAACCTTTGATAGCTTGACCGCAGTACTTTCATTCACTCCCAAAACACCTGAGAGGTAAATATTAAACAGAACAGAAACAACAGCAAGCAAGACAAATTTTAATAACAGACTTGTCTTTCTGAAAAGCAAAACAATTGCGGGCAGGATCACATAGAATTGCAATTCAACAGGGATCGTCCATAAACTTCCGTTGGGTGTTCCAACGCCCCAGGTCCGTAACAGGTCAGGGGTCCAGAATTGAAAAAAAGTAAGTTGCCCCAAACTCCACTTAAGCATTGTTCCTGTAAAGAGATCTGATACATTGATTGTTTTGAACGCAAGCAATAGTATTACAGTAACAATAAAACACAACCACAAACCCGGGTATACACGAAGAACCCTGTTAAAGAAATATTTTTTAAGGTCTTTGTTCCTATCAAGCGACGAAAAAATCAAAAAACCGCTGATCGTAAAAAACATCAAAACGCCCGGGAAAAAATCGAAAATTCCTGAGAGTTTTCCCAATCCGGGTCCATCTATTTTAAGATGAAAGATCCCATGCATTACCATTACCTGAAATGCTGCGATCAGCCTGATCAGATCAAAATTATTTTCTCTATAGACCATTATACTGCAGTTGCGCCTGTGTTGAAAAGTGGATTGCTATCATCAACCGGTTTATGCCGCAGTTTTTCCTCCCTGACCTTTACAATAAGACCAATAAAAAGAAAATAAAACATAACGATCTGAACTGTAACGATGAAAGAATTTGTCATACCTCCGAATATAAAAGGGATGGCCAGTGCTGCATTTAGTTTCAATATCCTTATAAAAACATAGAGCAACAGAAAAAAACCTACAATGCCCGTACTTACCAGGATCTCAGACCAGTCATTGTGATAATAAACCCTATTCAATGTTGTTCCTGTGGTCCGATCGGCCCCTACTCCAAAAATAGGCGAGTACACAAAATTCTCCAATGCAGCTTTTACTTTGTATATACGGCTTCCGTCAGCCTTTTCATCCTTGTCGATTTCATCATTTATTTCTTTGTTAATTGTCAATACCTTATTTATTCCCTGTTCAAAAACATCTATCTGTTCGGGAAATATTTTGGGCAATATGTTGATCAACAGGCTGATCATAAAAATCATAGCCATTGTAAGGTATACGATGCTTTTAATACTCAGTTCGCGGGCTACAAAATATAATAGTGTTACACCATAGGCCAAAAAACCACCCCGACTCTGAAAAGAGACCAGGGCCAACCCGATAAAAAGAAAAACCAAAATATCCGCGATCCCTTTCCGGTAGGATATTAAATCAAACTTTCGTGCAACAATCCAAAAAATCAAAATGACATTTCCGGCTAGCGCTGATCCGTTTGGATTTGTAAACACGCCGGGGTTTCTTACTAAAAATAATCCATCTTCAAGCCTCTCCGTTAACCCATAAAAAGATAAGAGCCTGGGCATACCCGGACCCATTACAAAAACAAACAGGTTTATCAATGAAAAAAGTATGGATAAGGTAAGTAGCCAGTTTAGGTTTTTTACGGGCTTAATTTTAATTGCATATAAAAAACCCAGAATTATCAATGAATAATTCATGGTGATATATATGGTCTGAGAAAACTCCGTCTCACCGAATAAAAAATATGCAAAAATCTTACCCATCCATAACAGACAAATAATACCCACAATAGGAAGGACGAAACTATTTTTTCGGAATTTACTCAATAAGGAAACTGCGATATAAAGAAAAGAGAATTTGAAGGGAATGGGGCCAATATGCCAAAATGGGAGAAGATACGTTTCTGCAAACATCAAAAACAAAATCCTGTCATCAAAGTGTCCTTTTTTAAACATGGTCTTGATCTCCTTACAAATTATTAATTTCTACTGCAGTATTGAAACACATGTAGAATATGCAACACAAGAATCTCTTGTGTTGCATTCAAGTAATTGGCTAACTATCTGTGCAGGTATTCTTTAATGGAAGTGCAGATACGCACAACCTCTTCCCGGGTAAGATCTGGGAAACTGGGAAGATTCATTCCTCTCTTGCTGATTGATTCCGCAACGGGAAAAACCTCTGCTGATTTAAAAACAGGCATTGTATGCGCAGGATGGAACAGCGGCCTTGTTTCAACCTTGCTTTCTTTCAGGTAGTTCCTGAGACCGTCACGCTTTGGTTCATTTTCTGCAAGGATAGAGATCATCCAGTAAGAATTGCGTGAACCTGCGATATCTTTTTGAAAGATAACAGGTGCATTTTTCAGTTCTTCTTTGTACCACTGTGCCAGCTGTTTTTTTCTTTGTATGATCTCAGTTGCTTTTTCCAGTTGTGCGAGCCCGATTGCTGCGCAGATATTAGTCATTCTGAAATTATACCCTACTTCATCGTGCCAGTATTCTCTGATAGGAGATACAGCTTGGCTCTTGAGATAGGCAGCCCTATCAATCACTTCTTTGTTTTTGGCAACTATCATACCTCCTTCGCCAGTGGTGATCGTTTTATTTCCAAAAAAACTGAATGTTGAGATAACGCCGAAATCGCCCACATACCTGTTATCATACATACTACCGAATGCTTCGGCGGCGTCTTCGATAACCAATAAATTATTTTTTTGAGCTATTGAATCGATCGCATTCATTTCGCACGGCGCTCCATACAAATGAACAACCATGATCGCCTTTGTTTTCGGGGTTATTTTTTCAGCCAGTTTTTCCGGATCAACGTTCCAGGTGCCTTCCAGTGAATCTACAAACACTGGTGTTGCGCCAACAATTGCGATTGCATTTACTGAAGCGATATACGTAAACGTTGGAACAATCACCTCATCGCCAATCCCGATGCCCAAAGTAATCAATGCCAGGTGTAATGCCGCCGTTCCATTGCCTACTGTTGTTGCATAGGGTACATTAAGATAGGATGCAAATTCTTTTTCGAACCTTCCGATGAACTCTCCTTTCGATGAGATCCATGTCGTATCAAGGCATTCATTTACATATTTCTTTTCATTTCCTCCGAAGCTTGGCTTGTAAACAGGTATAAATTCGGTAGACATTTTTCTATTCTTTTTCTTATTTATGATTTAAACAATTGTTGTATTTTTACAATACGTTTTATTCGCTCAGGCTACCTGTCGGCAAATTGAATGTTTTGAATATACCATCCCATCTTTCTTTTGTAGCTGTTGTTACCAGAGGTTTGAATCCGATCGAAAGAAAGATCTTCAATGCGCCTGTCCTGTATTCATCCGTTGTTACCCAAATGTTTTTATACCCACGTGTGATCAGGTGTTGGGTAGCGCTTGCTGCGCAGATCTGCCCAAGTTTTGCACCCCGGTGTTCAGGATCTGTTGCCAGCCAGTCTATTCGTCCGCCAAATGGATGTTCAGGTGAGGCAAGGTGTCGCGCCATCATGGTTGAGACGAGTGTTTTTGTAGCTGCCTCCTCAATCACAAAGCAGCCGCCAGGCAAACAGATGGCAAGGGATGTGTCAAGTACATTTTTATCAAAGAAGGAAAAATCTGCTTTTTTGAACAGGGAGATCAATTGTATTTCATCCCCATCCCTGAAAGAACGCAAAATATAACCGGGTGGCGTGGCAGGAATGGTAACGTTTGCAGGTATAGGTTTCGGCATGCGTAGTTCCAGTTGCGGCAAACCATCAGTTTCTATACGTAACGGAACTGCAATACGCAGGCGGGTTTTATCTGTGATCTTAATTATCATGCCTATCCAAATAAAGCTTCTTTCATTAACGTTTTATAATCAGCATCAGGATAATCCCACCCATCCAGCAAACCATCCGCTATGTGTTTTGCTTTGGCCGGATCATATAAGATTTCTTTCACAAGCAGTGCCAGTTCATCCAGTTCATGCACAATGGGGAGTGTATTAAATCCAAGTGATTTTACAACGGTTCTGATCATCAGATCTGCATTCCGGTTTTTTAATATTCCTGTGCGATCGGCAAATACAGAAATTGATGGTATACCAAAATGTGCTGCTTCAATCATCAGGGTTGTAAAACCACTGATCACCAACAGGTCAACGCCTGAGATCTGCTTCACAAACTCCGTCAGTTCCTGTTTCATGGTTGGATTTTGTGCTTCCGGATCAAAATCAATTCCCAGACATGCAGCCTGTGGCCATTGAATGATCACGTTATCAAGGTGGCCATATTTTGCCGTCCATGTCTCGGTTTCTTCCTGGCTCAGTGCTACCGGCCGCAGAGAAAGACCTACCTTACCAAGGTTGCCTTTTTTGATCTCTGCCAACAAACGGTCCACGATATCAAACTGGCTCTCGAGTGGGAAAAAAAGTGTTGCCAGCCCTGCGAACATGATTGTTTTACTTTCTTTTTTCTTTACCGTTGGGATCTCATTCTCTAACACTTCCATATGCCGGAGCCACGGCGAACCCAGTTTTTTGATACGATTTTCCGGAATATGATGTAATCGTTTCGCGTAATCTGCCTCGGCGGGGCCTTGCACGCATACTGCATCAAAATCAGACAACAAAAATCCATTGCTGTGTACCTGGTCCGTGGTATAAGGTATCAATACCGTTTTCCATTGATGCTGCCGCGCGAGCCATGCAAGCATACGGTCTTGGAAGCCCCAAGATGCAGATTGTATCAGCGCTACCGATTTATATTTTTCTGTTATTGTAATAAGCTTTGAGAATTTAAATACCGAGGGGCCGGCAATTCTGTCAAGGATACGCCATGATCTTGACCATGCACCAATAGCTCTTAAAACTGTAAATACCATTCTTTTCGGCCAGGGTCTCCTTAATTCTTTACCGGTACTGCTATATTGCACATCGCTGTTGGCAAGGAATTCGGCCATGCCCCTGTTACGGTTCAGCATCCAGTATCCCTGCATGCGCATGACCTCGGACAGGGCATATAGTTTACCGTATGGTTCTTTGAAAGTCTGCGGAACGATCGATTCGAGAAAATAGATGGACTCTCCTTTGAACTCATGTTGGAATGCGGGATCATCAGAGAATGGGCTAACGATCAGCACATCGGCCTCTTCGCGCAGGAGATCAAGTATATGCGAACCTAATAAAACACGGTTGAGACGCTGAAATGGAATTGATAAAATAACCAGTTTATCTTTCATTGAGATGATAGCCTTCCTAAAAAGATGAGGGTATATTATGCCGGGTAGCCGGATATTTTTGAATAAATTTTTTGCATGTTCAAATGCTGCTCCTCAATGGTACAGAATTCATCAAGCTTGCCTTCCATAAAATTTTTGGTCTGTAAAAAAAGCCCAGGCTTGAATTCCGTATCGATACTATCGTTTATAGGAAATTCATTAATGCTTACAGAACCTTTTAATTGAACTGCGAGTTTTTCCATTGGCTTTAAATAGAAACGCCTTTTTCTCGTCCATATTTCAATTGCCCAACGGCCAGGTGCATTCCAGTTAGAATGATATGTAAATGGTATGTCTTTTTCTGATACACCGCAACCAAAAAAAACGCTTCCTGATCTATGCCATTCTATTTGATCTTGTTCTTTAACAATAGCATGCAGTTGGGACGGCAAGCCAATCAGGTGAAAAACGGTATCAATCACATGTGATGAATTTGACATGATCCATCTCGATAGAGAGTCTACATCAAATGTACCAGGATCAATAGTATGGATCCATTCTGAAAATTCAAAATGGGTACCGATAGCACCTCCGTCTTCATTTAATTCTTTTTGTAACTGGAGGACAGAAGTATAGAATCTTCGGTTGTATGCAATGTAAACAGAGGCATTAGCCTTACGGGCGATCTCATTTAATTGCGAAATACCTTCAATAAAGATATCACCGGGTTTCTCTATCAGTATTTTTTTTACACCCGCTCCAAGTAAACAAATAGAAGAACTTTTCAGCTGGGTTATTGTTGAAGTATTAATAGCAACTGTAGGTATCTCCCCGCCGGAAGCCACAAACTCTTCTATTCCGCCTGAATGAAAATCAAATTGAGGGTATTCCGATTTTAATTTGTCAACTTTTGCTGTGCCCCTACCTACTACTACTACATCAAATTTTAAACTGTCGAGAACTTTCAAATATTCACCGGCCATGTAACCGCTACCAACCACCAGAACTTTATTCATTTGATTATGTTATTGGACAAATAGTATTAATATAGCTTGAATCACTGTTAAATAACCCGCTAACAGCATCTAGAAAATCCTTGTGAAGCTTACTGGAAACAGTATAATCCGTTAATTCGGTTTTACCTGTGCGTAATATCTCTTCGCTAATGATGCCAGTCAACTGGCTTTGATACAGAATTTGAAAACCGGAAGAATTTCTTTCCCATTTATTATTGCCTGCTGAAGTAGTTATTGTCTGGCGAATCTCATCAATCTCCCAGAAATAGTTTTCTGACAATAGCTGGATCCTTAATTCCGCAGTAGAATTACCTCGTGAATGGAATAATATATCTGATCCATTGGATTGATGCGCATACAAAGTTCCTGATAACTCCAGATAGCCCGGCCGCTTCGCATTTTCAACTTTTGCAATGGAAGAAGTAGTGTATGTAAATTCATCCGCGCCATTTAAGTAATTAATCAAATCAATAAAATGAATTGCATTACTTGCCAATCCCCAACTTCCGCCAATTACTGTACATGTTAAAACCTCGCCGGGTGCGATCAATGAACGAAGTTTCTGATAAACAGGCATTGATCTTCTTGGGCAGTTTACCCAGCATTTAACATTATTTTTTAAAAGAAGTGCCTGCGTCATATCATACTCAGGTATTTTCTGAAAAAGCACTTTTTCAAGTATCATATTTTTGACAGTTTTGCTTTGCAAAAGTTGTTCAATAATCAGATACCTAACACTGGAAGTTGTAGCGATAATGACAAGATCAATTTCGTTACTTAAGTCAGTTAAATCGTTACAATATGTAATCCCGAGAATATTATCGTTCAAAGGTATTTCATTAGCCCTTGTTTCTGCAAGAGACAATGATGCAGGATTTGAATCAAGCACTTCTACCTTTATAGGAATGTTTATCGTTAAAAGTCCCTGCAAATGCCTGCTTCCTAATTGACCCGCTCCTATTATTGCTACTGTATACATATATCCAATTCTGTTTTATATAATTGTCCACCCACCATCTACTACTAAATTATGGCCTGTGATATAAGCAGTTTCATCAGAGAGTAAAAAATGTATCGCCGACACGATATCATGCGGTTTTCCCATTCGTCGCAAAGGCACTTTCTTACAATAGTTTGATAAAAATATTTCTGGCTGGCTATCAATTATTCCTCCCGGTGAAACCGTATTTACCCTGATATTATAAGGGCCGAAATAAGCCGCCAGATATCTTGTAAGGTTATTGATACCCCCTTTTATAGCTGAATACGCTGCGGGCATTGTCATATTGGTGCCTTCGTAAATAGTAAAGTCAGGTCCGAGTAACCCGTAGATCGACGACATATTTACAACAGACCCAAAACCCTGTTGCTTCATTTGTTCCAGTATTACCTGGCAGCATAAAAAATATCCATTTAAATGCATATCAACATTCGTTCGCCACGAATCAAACGAGGTATCCTCTAATTTATTACCCCAATCTTTTGTCCTGGGATAAGCATTATTTACCCACCCATCTATCTGTTCGTACTTACTTTTTATTTTCGTAATATTTTCACGTACCGACACTTCATTTGTAATATCGAGCAAAAAATCATGTTCCTGAAGTTCTTCAAAATAAATATCGGTAGCCGCTACAATGGCACCTTCTTTACGCAATGAAGCAACAATTTCCTTTCCCAAAAGACCATTGGCTCCTGTAACAACAATTACTTTGCTCTTTACGGAAAACATTTTACACAGTTATTTTTAAAATATACCAATTCAATAGCATGCCGGCAGAAATCTGAATTCTTTTGTCCTCTACTGTTTGCACTGTTCTCGTTCCCAAACCACGGCCATCATAGGTAATATCTATCTTGGGATTAAATTCAAAAAACTCAATATTTGAAACCTTGCTCTCTATCCAGTTCCTGATTGACTTTTCTGAATAAGTGTTGTAACTCAAAAAAATCTGCTCGTTACTTGATTCCCGCGTAAGATCAAGTGCTTTTGAATAAACATCCACATCACATTGAATATTAAAAAGAGAGCTTAGATAAATTGTACCACCTGTCTTGGTAATACGGATAAGGTTTTCGAGAGCTAATTTCGGATTCTCGATCCAGCTTAATGTTTGCCAGCAAAAAGTATAATCAAATGAGCCTCCAATTTTTTCAAGTGAATAAATATCATCCGCAAAAAAATCCATTTTCGCATTTCCGTCATTTACTTTTTTGGCGGTTTCTATGGAAAAATCCAGGTAATCTGCCAAAGTAAAATGCGCATTCGGAAACATTCTGCTTAAGTGATAAGTCAGCGTCCCGCCTCCACAGGCTATATCTGCTATTCTGTAAGATTTTTGCGTATCCATATCCCTCAGAAGATATTCAAGGAATTTCTGTTGCTCATTTTTATTTATCGATTTAAGAAAATATGCAGAGGTGACTTCCTTATCAGTTTGAAGCGCTTTTTTATAACTATCCATAAATCTTAATTAAACTGCCTGAATACAGGCTTCATCACAGGTGATTTTAAATATTTGTCAATTCCTTCTTCGAGCGCAAGCCGCACAATATTTACTGAAGACCTTACAGCAGATAAAGTGAAATCAAGTTCAGGTTCCTGGTGAGCGTAGGATATTGCTATATATGGCATCAGTACATGATTATTCACCATTTCCTGGGCGAACAATGTTCTGAAAGCAAGGGAAGTATTACCTTCTTTATCTTTTGTAACATAGCTTGGTGAGCATGGGAATCCTTCCACATAAAAATGTTCCTGTATACCCAGTTCTTTTGCGATGTCATTCACCCCTGTCTTTAATTTTTCGCCATAACTCCAAAAATGGTCCACCACTGCATCTCTTTTCAGTATTTCCATGGTTTTAATAAAAGCACCTAAAGCACTCATTTCTGCTCCATGAGTGGTAGAGGTAAGGAAAATCCTTTCTTTGCGTTCTGCTAGTATGCCACCAATTTCCATAATCTCTCTCTTCCCGCCTAAAGCGGCCACTGCAAATCCATTCGCCATGGCTTTACCAAATGTGCATATATCAGGTTCTACGCCAAAATAGGTTTGGGCACCTTGCAAATGCCATCTAAACCCTGTAATCATTTCATCAAGGATAAATAATGTACCATTTTTGTGCGCCAATGATCTTACCTGTTCCAGAAAATTATTTCCATTGCCCAAAGGGTTCATCGTAGTTGCAGGCTCCAGCATTACAGCAGCAATCTGGTCTGGATACTGCTGAAAAAGAAACTCTAATGATTCAATGTTATTATAGTGAAATTTCAGTGTATAGTCGCTAGCTTCTTTTAATGTGCCTTTGTTGATAACGGTTGACCCGATAAACCAATCATCGAATGAAAAGAATGGATGTTCAAATGGAATAGCGATATACTTACGTTGAGTATACGCCCGTGCTAATTTTACAGCAGCTGTAGTTACAGTAGATCCATGTTTGGCAAACTTAACCATTTCCACAGAAGGTATCAGTGACACCATTAACTCAGCAGCTTCGAGTTCAGTTAGTGACGCTCTTGTAAGGTTATTCCCTTTCATTATTTCCTGGTAACACGCATCCGCTATTTCTTTGTTTGCATATCCAATGTTTACTGATCGAAGACCCATTCCATAGTCAAGGTATTTGGTCCCGTCGGGCGCGAAAACATAGGCACCCTCTCCACGCTCAAGGATGGAAGGCGCATTGGCCGGGAATTGGTCGTCACCACGGGAGTACGTATGCGCACCGCCGGGTATTACATGATGCAGCCTGTTTTTAAAAGAATTATCCATATACTAAGATTCTGATTGCTTGCTTTTATTAAAATTATTCCAGTATTCTTCGTTAAGATTGTCGTTTAATTTATTCCAGCCATTTTCTAAAATTGTAGTTACTAGTTTTTTATCATCGATAGATACAATCTCATCGCCAATTTCCGAAATAACAGTATGAAAAAAAAGAGCATCCTCCTGATAGTCGAGTGTCATCCGTAGATTTTCGCTATTTTCAAATCCGTTTATTTTAATGGTTTCTATTGCATCTTTATCAAAGATCCTACCCCAACCGGTTTCAAGTTTAAGTGAGTTATTAAGACTCAACGCCTCCTGAAGAAAAGCAGTTTTATATCCTGACACATTCATACCCAGGGGTAATCCCTGTGTTTGAACCATCCGGTATCCGTTATTTAAATTGTCAAATACCGTTCTTGCTCCTTTGGTAGAACATAAAATATCATCTCCATCAATTGATATAATACTTTCCAGGTCATTCGCTAAAGCACATTCCAACTGACGCAAGGGAATATTCTCGTCATTACCGTAAAAAATACTTACTATCTTATCTTTAAACAGCAACCCAAACTGCCTGTTTTCTATCTTTACAGATGTTGCAATAAATATTTTAACTTGATTCTGTAAGATTTCTTTCGAAAACTCTTTCCGGTAACGTTCAACAAGCCATTCTACAAATGTCTTTCCATTTACTTCAATCAGATGTTTTCTTTCAAGTCGTGTGGAGCCGAGTCGTGCTATAATTAAAAGTCCTACCACTACAACGAAATAATTTTATTTTCATCACTTGATCTTTCTACAGCATACAAAATTTTTAACACTGAATGATCATGTTCTAAATTATTGGGAAACGGGCTATTCTTTTCAACGGCTTCCAGGAACGCATGAACTTCATCGATGTACATTTGTTCGGTTATATTTTTATTATATCCATTTTGTGCAGACAGGATTTCATATTTTATTTCATTCCATTCTCCTGTTTCCGGTTCAAATATTCTTATTGCATTATCGTCCCAATTCCAGTATAACTGTTTTTTATCGCCGTTGATCAACAGCCTTCGTGTGGCATGTCTGGAAACTACGTCCACGGATAAATTAAAAATAACACTGCCGTAATCCATTAATAGGTTATAGGTGTCATCGATGTCCTCTGCGCCATCTATATTAACCGAACCTTTATAAAATCCAGTAACACGTTTCGGAAATCCCAATAATAACGTGATCCATGTTAATTCAAATGGTACTATCTCCCGCCCGCCGCCGGTAGCTTTATTGGAAACATAGTATTCACTCACTTTTTCATAGGTATGCCAGTCGGGTAGATATTGTCCAGAATGATATAAAAAATTAGAAATGACACCTATCTCCCCGTTTTTTACCAATTCCCCAATCTTTTTTATTGCCGGATGAAAGGATAGTGTGCAGGATGGCGCCAGGAGAATATCTTTTTCTTTAGCTTGTGAAATGATCTGTTCAAAGTCAGTATCAACTACACTCGCTTCAATAAAAGCGGGGATTCCCAGTTCCACCGCTTTTTTCATATAAATATGGTGAATGTCGGGTGGCAGAGAAATGAGGAAAGCTGTGATTTTAGCCGTAGAACCCATTGCTTCATTAAAATTGTTGAATGTACTGATCTGATATTTTTCTGAAGTTTCAGAGCACCTGTCATTTCGTAAATCAAACCCAATAATGTTTTTTTCTCCAAGCGCAAGAAGATTTCTTACCCTTCTCTTTCCCATAGATCCCAATCCGATAACCAAAAAACAATTATTCATTTTACTAAAAATTTATATACTCAATATCTGTTTGCGCCTTCCTGAAATCCTCCGGATTACCTATATCCAGCCAATACCCAATTAGAGGATAAGAAAACACTTTTTTCCCTTTTTGGATAAGGGTTTCCATTAAATCCGTTGCATTACAATGTGCATTAAAGGGGAGCAATTCCAGCACGGATCTTTTAAGCAAATAAATTCCTCCATTTGAATAATACACATAGGTTGGCTTTTCCTTGAAATTGACCACATGCCCATTATCTGTTTCAAGCACCGCATACGGAACATTAACGGTATATGGTATGGTGACAACAGCCAGATCGGCATCCTGCTTAAGAAATTCTAAAAAAAAATGTTCATAATCCAGGTTCGTTAATATGTCTGAATTCGTAATTAAAATATAATCGTGTTGAAAATTATCGATTTTAGAAACCCCTCCAATCGTTCCCAGGGGCTGGTCTTCCCAAACATATTTTATGTTAACATTTTTACTTGATCCGTCATTAAAGAATTGTTCAAGCTGTTCACCTAAATAATTTACCGAGATCCAGAAATCATCAATTCCAAACAGAGACAGCCTGTCTAAATTATGTTCAATAATAGGTTTATTGCCAACACGCAATAATGGTTTAGGGACAGTGTTGGTAAGTGGAGCCAGCCTTTGGCCTTTTCCGCCTGCCATAATAACCGCGTCAACCGGAAGATAGGAACGTATTTCGCGGAAATTAATCACATTAACTACTCTATTTGCATTATCTATTATCGGTATAATCTTAAATAGATTTTTTCGGTATTCGATAACCTTCTGAATGTTCCTTTCCCCCTTCCTTATATATCTTGGATTGCTTTGTATAATATTGTTAATGGGTTGATCAGTGGATATATTTTTTATCAACCCCCGTCTTACATCTCCATCGGTAAGTGCTCCTATCAAAATCCCTTCTTCGTTTACAACAAAAAGAATAGCATCCTGTGCAAGTTTATCAAGTTGCACAAGTGCTTCCTTGATTGAACTTCCGGTAAGGATCAAGTGTCTTTTAAAATTATTCACTTATCAATATATTTTATTAATTGAAATGCTTCTGCATATTCCACACCCACAGATGCACCTCTGAATACTGCCAAAGCCTCTATATTTTTCAAGTTTCTCGGAAAGGGATGCTGTCCCAATTCAGACTCATAGTATTTCATGATCTCTAGTTTTTCAGCAAAATAGGGCGATATATCAACGAAATAATTAGGTGTAAAAACCTTTTCAGGCAATGCCGGTGCAAATTCTGTTTCAGAAATACACTCATACATTAATACTTTTTTTAAATACGGATACCTGAACGACTTTGTACAGGAAGCCACAGCATCAAAAGTGTATCTATGATCTGAATGAGCGTCAGATCGATTCATTACATAGATTACTTCAGGTTGAAACTCTGAAAAAACAAGAGATATTTTGGGAATTAATTCGTTGACAGAAGCTGAATCAAGTTGCATTGTAGGATAGTCAAATTTATAGACTTCTGAAAAACCAATTCGTTCACTCACCTGTTTAATCTCTTCCTGTCTGCTTTTTACCCTGTCTGCTGAGAAACCTTGCTCTTCTGAAATATTTGTTATTATAAGCCAAGCCAAAACGTCACCAGCAGCTTTGTGTTTGAGTAAGGTACCCCCCGCCCCAAGAATTTCATCATCCGGATGAGCAGATATAATAATTATTTTTTTCATGTTATCTGATATAATCTCCTACTTCCGGAAGAATTTGAAAAGTATGTTTTTTAAGAAGAACAGACCCGTCTGCAGTTTTTACGGTTATATTATTCTCATTAACCTCTACGACTTTTCCCGGTTCAAAGTTTTCATTTTTCAAAGGGCCTAAACTAATGTCCCATATCTTGATTTCAGTACCATTAAAATAACAATGTGCCCCGGGATACGGATAAGAGAGTGCTCTGACTAAATTGCAGATTGATGCTGAGTTCATTCTGAAGTCAATTAATCCGTCAGTGGCATTGCGCTTCCTCAAACTATTCCCTATACCCGATTGAGGAATTCGTGAGTAGGTATCTGATTGGAGTTTAGGCAAAAAAAAATCTAGTTGACTGATAGCTGTCTTAATCATTTTGTCATAAACTATATCGGCAGTATCTTCAAAATCGATAGTAATTTTCTTTTGATCTAAAATATCTCCAGTATCTGCGCCTTCATCCATGAAAAAAAATGTAGATCCCGTTTCCTTTAAACCAAGCACTTTAGCCCAAATCAAAGGGTGCCTACCTTTATTTGCTGGCAACATTGAAGGGTGAAATCCTATCACTCCCTTGGGAGGCAATTTTAATAATTCTGTTTTAATTAAGTTAGACCAGCCGAAACAAAAAATGATATCAGGTTTTTTATCATGTATCCAATTTATATTTCCAGGATGATTGATGTTATTTACATATTTATATGGAATATAATTCGTCGCTGCAATTGGTGCCAAATCGTCAAAATCTGCATTGAATTCAGATTGAGATTTTGTAATAACCCCAACAACATTTGCTTTTAGTTCAATTAATTTTTCCAACATTTTTTTTGAGAAAAGAACTGAACCAATGAATACTATTCTCATAAAATTTAAAGATTATAAAATACTTTCTTAATAATATTATCAAGTGGCTTATTTACTAAAACACTTATAATCTCAGCTGATGGATTTCCTGTTCCATAGGGGTTTTTGATATCTTTTATGGATTCTTTGAATTCTTTTGATAGTCCAAGGGCAATTGCTTCACTAATTGAAGAAGTCTTTTCATCACAATCGATAACACTGGCTGCCTTAATTCTTCCCCTTTGCCTATCACCAATATTAATGGTGGGTTTTTTAAAGGAAGGCACTTCCAGAAGTCCACTTGATGAATTTCCGATAACTACATCAACATGTTTTATTGCCGACAAATATCGAAGTTGACCAAGTGATACGAATGAAATCGCGCGTGATTGATGTTTACTTACATAATCATCAATCATTTTAATAATAATTCTTCCATCATTATCAGCGTTGGGTTTTGTAAAGATAATATGCGCGTCTGGGAATTGACTTATCGCCTGTAATAGCGATTCAACTTGGTCTTCAGCAGTAGCTTGCTCCAATGTTACTGGGTGAAATGTAACTAAGAAATTGCATTCAGCTAATTTGAAATTTATAGAATTTTCAAACTCGTCCTTTTCTAACAATACAATCCTATTAATATTTTCGATTCCTAATGCCCCAACATTATAAATATTTTCAGGTTGTTCTCCCAACTGTATAACTCTATTTCTATATTCCTTTGTTGAAGTAAAATGTATATGAGACATTTTAGTTACTGAGTGTCGAATCGGTTCGTCGATAAGGCCTTCAGTAGCCTCACCACCGTGACAATGAGCCACGGGTATTCTTGCGATCATTGCTGCCGAAACAGCAGCAAAAATCTCGAACCTGTCTCCTAAGACCAGTATTAAATCAGGTTTACTTCTCCCATAATAATCTGCAAATCCAATAATCCCTAAACCAATGCTTTTTGAAATACCTACTGATGTGTCTGAAGATAGTAACATTTCAACTTTACCATTAATTTCAAATCCATCAGTTTCTATTTGTTGGTAAGTAAGTCCAAATTCTGGCGATAAATGCATGCCTGTAACACATATAATCAGATCAACCAATGGGCTTTCCTTTAACCCTTTCAAAGTCCAGTAAAGTAACCCATATTCAGCCCTTGTTCCGGTAACTACACAAATACGTCTCATCATTGAAGCTGATTAATTTGTACCTGCGTAAATGCAGTTACATCGCATTTTATTTTTTTACCTAATATGTTATCGATGTCCATTGGACTAACCCCTGAACCCGGCCGCAGAGAAATAAGATTTGTAGCTTTTAATACATGTCCGGCTTTGAGATCTGTTTGATAATGAAGACTTTTCCTGACAATTAAAATATTTTTTAACTCAGACAAGCTTGGTTCTTTTATTCCGCTCCCCGAAATTGCTTTCTCAATATTTCTTATGGCAAGTACCATTGCCTTTAATTCAGAGGGAGTTAAAGAAGCGAGATGGTCTGGCCCAGGTAATGTATTATCCAGTGTAAAATGCTTTTCGATAACAGTTGATCCGAGTGCTGCAGCAGCGATGGGCACTTCAATACCAAGTGTATGGTCTGAATATCCCACATCTACCCCTAATTCGTCTTTTATGTTTTTTATTGCCAACAGATTTACATCAGCCATGGGCGTTGGATATTCTGTATTGCAATGAAGAATAGTAATTTTATTTTTGGGTATCCCTTCAGAACAGATTATTTCTATAGCTTTTCGGATTTCATCTATTGTTGACATTCCTGTTGAAACAATGATGGGTTTCCCTTTTTTTGCGATATGTTGCAGGTAAGGTTTATTTGTGATTTCACCAGATGGAATTTTATAAATATCAATTCCTAAACGATCCAGGAAATCAATACTTTCTTCATCAAACCCTGTAGACAAAAATTTGATGTTTTTTTCATTTGCATAAGCAATTAATTCGTAATGCCATTGATCCGACATTTCAAGTTTCTTAAGCATTGTATATTGCGATTGATCTCCATCGTTTATATTTTTTTCCTGGTAGTCTGCTTTTTTTGCTGTTTTGGTGACTAGTTTATCAGCTTTGAATGTTTGAAATTTTACATAATCGGCACCAGCTTCTGCAGCTGCTTCAATTAACTTCTTTGCCATCTCAAAATCACCGTTGTGATTTACGCCAGCTTCAGCTATGATAATGATTTTTTTCATTTAACCAGTTTTGCAGGTGTCCCTTTTAAAGAAATATTTTTTTCATAAAAAGATTTTGTTACAACACTGCCAGAGTAAACAATTGTATCATCAGCAACTTCAATCCCCCTGTTAATAACAGCATGGCTGCTGAGAAAACAATGGTTTCCGATTTTACAATCAGCATTTACAGTACACATCGTAGAAATATGTGAATGTGAACCGATAACAGAATCATGTTCTATAATAGCGCCAGTATTAATGATGGAATTTTCACCGACAACTACCCCGGCGTTCACAACTGCTTTATGGCCAACAAAGCATCCGTCTCCAAGAATAGCATACCGCGATACATGCGCATCTTTTGCTATAATTACCGGAAATAATGCACCCGCAGATCTGAACTGATTATACAGCCGAACACGTGCCTCATTTGACAGGATATGTCCTACAGTGATATGATAGTATACATATTTATCAATTATAGGTGCGATATTCTGATCAGACCCGATTATAGAAAATCCCAATACTTCTTTTCCCATTTTATCAGGGATATCCAAAATTCCTGCAACCTGAAACTCATCGCTATCACTTATAACATCAATAACTGATTTACAATGTCCGCCTCCACCAATTAAGATGATTTCTTTCTTTATCTTATCTAACACTACTTGGAATATTTACAATTCTTTCTTCCAGAAATTTTGCGTTTAACTGTTGATCCCTCTGGAATTTTTCATACATAGGCGCACGAAAAATCAATTGCCAGATTGGCCTTGTCATAACTTTTGCTTCATTGGTTGTTTTCAGGAAAAGGTCTCTTTCTTTTTGATCGGCCAATTCAACACACATTAACCAGTAATTTGATCTTGTTCCGGGCAACTCTTTACGAAATTGTATTCCCTGTTCTTTAAAGAAAACTTCATAATCCGCAGCCAGTGATCTCTTATTTTCCAGGAATCCATTAAGCTGTTCTAATTGGGCACAGGCCAAAGCTGCATTTAAGTTTGGCATTCTGAAATTATAGCCTAACTGGTCATGAGCATATTCATAAGGATGAGGGACCTTAGCTGTTGTGGTAAGATGTTTTGCCATTATTCCAAGTGCTTCATCATTTGTAACAATCGCACCTCCTCCTCCACTGGTAACAATCTTATTCCCATTAAAAGAAAATGCTCCGATCAAACCAAAACTACCTGTAGGTTTTCCTTTATATTCACTTCCTATGGATTCTGCAGCATCTTCAACTAAAGGAATGCTCCATTTTTTACAAACCCGTAACAATTCATCCAGGTGCACAGGAAAGCCAAATGTGTGCATTGGTAAACAAGCGGAAATTCTATTACCGGTTTTTTTATTGAAGCACCCCTCTTCTCTTAACTCACCATACTCTTCAAGAAATGACTCTATTGAAACAGGCGACAAACCCATGGTATCAAGGTCTACATCCAGAAATATAGGGGCAGCTCCATTATATAGTATTGCATTCGCGGTTGCTATGAAAGTAAGTGCCTGCGTAAGTACTTCATCACCCGCTTTTACCCCTGCCATCCTCAAAGCAACTTGAATGGCGGCAGTACCATTTACTACTGCCACAGCTTTTTTTGTTTTCGAAATATTTGCTATCGTATCTTCAAATTTATCAACGTAAATACCCACAGAAGACACAAATGTTGAATCAATAGTTTCTGTAAGATATTTTTTTTCATTCCCATTGAAGGTTGGCTCATGAAGCGCAACAAATTCTTTCTCAGGGTAATTCCCTTTTATAAAATATATAACCTTAAATAAATCCATTATTCAATTTCAGATTTATACTTTTCTCAACCAACAAAAAATTATTTTTTAGTATAATAATCACAAAGGACTTTTTCAAGCCATTTTATATTTTTGTCATCGACTTCTATACTATATTCTCTCAACCAACTAATTTGTTCACCAAATAAAACTCCAGCCGGTGGCGTATTTCTATATCTGAATCGGCGGTATGCCCGTATAACTGATCTTGGCAAGAAATTTTGTAAAAGTCTTCTCCATAAAGGTATCGTCGTTCTCCCTGATATCTCTTCACCAAATTCCTGTTTGCTCAAATTCGAATTATGGTCAAATACTTTTAACAAGTCTTTCTTTACAGTTTCCGGAGCACAGTTTGTTTCTGCAACTATAACCGATACCATACGCTCCAATGTTTCCTCTACTTCTGCTCTATATACATCTGTTTCATACCATTGATGGAAATAAAAACTTCTTTTAATCCCATCTCTTTCTGAAGAAGGAACATCTTCATAACTTCTAAGCCACATCAATTCCCTAAGTGTTTTCCATTTTCCTAAATATGCCAGCCCACATTGAAATACCATACAAAAAACTGCCGGTGATGAAACTTTTTCCGGGAACATTTTAAAACATGTTCTTAAGGTATGAGTTCGCCAAACACCATACAAAAAAACTGAATCAAAAGATTCCCATAGCCTTTGGGATGCATTATCATCAGGTGGGGACAATTGTTTTACAACAGCTATTCCCTTTAAACTGTACATTTTTTTTTGAAAAAAAGTAAACCAACTATAAACGCCTTCACAAGCTAATAACTTAGAATCTCGATTTAACTCAACTATACATTTTTTAATCACTTCCTGAAACATAATATCATCATCAGGATGCATAATAACGTAATCAGTTTTAATAAGCTCTGTTGCAGTCCTAAGTCTTTTGAAGTAATCCACAGAAGCAAAATGAAAATATGATGTGGTTTTAGACAACTCTTGCTGGTATGTTTTAGGCATAGCATTATCTGAACCATCTACTATTATTATATAAACGCCTGTTTCCTTCCAAAGTTGGCAAGCTCTCAACACAAAATCATGTCTGCTGCCGTATGTGGCAATAATTAATGTGAGATTACTGAAATCGTTCATGTTAGATTTTACAAACTCTTTAAATCAACATTGAAAAACTGCTGGGCATAGCACTCTTTTGATTGTTTCATTGACACTATTCCTGTTTCAAAATTTGTAAACACTGTAAAGTCTTCTGGTATACTTTTTTGAAAAACCGTTGTACGAGTACTAATAGTAGCCCTATTCCCTAAAATACAGTCCCCAATAACTGAACTATTCGCAGTAAGTGCTGTTCCCTTTCCAAAAACCGGATATTTCCCTTTATGAGAGCCTACAGTACATCCCTGTAGTGTTACGAAATAGTCATTATAGTCTGCTTTACCTAGCATAGTACCTACACCATGAAATATGAGAAAAATATTCGGCAATTTTGTTTCATACATACAATCTAAGCCATGTAAACTTTTATTTAGATAATAAAGTTTTGCAGCTATAGAAATATCCGCCGACTCCTTCCAGATGGTATTTGCCAGGAACCATATATACATTAAATAATGGTCTGCATACAAATGATTAAACAAAGTTTCGCCATTTTTAAAATAACGGTTGAAAGCTACATGCTTAAAACAAAAATCCAATCTGTCAAAAGCTAAATCTGCTATGGTATTAATTTTGCATAAATCCACGACATTTTTATCAGGATAGAAATGATTTAATTGAAAAGAAGTATAGTCTAATAATTCGTTTTTGGGTAAAGAAAGAATCATAAAAAATATTTTAATAGACTAAATTCTTTGACAATTTCTGGCAAAGCACTAAGAATAGTTTTTTGCGGTAGGAAATTTATAGAGTTGGAGAGTTTTGAATTATCAATTTCTTTAAAGCAAATTCGTTTTGCACCCGTTTTATAATGTATTTGTGCACCAGTAAGTCGTTGAATTTCATTCAGAATTACTTCATTGGTTGTATTTGCTCCGAAAGCCAAATTATAAATACCTGATTCTTTCAAATTTGAAAGGAGTAACAATGAATTGCATACATCATCAATTGCGATATAGTCTTTTTCAGAATCAGGCGTTGTAAATAATTCCACCTTACCATCACGTAACGCTTCTTTAATAACGCTAGTAACAAAATTGTCAGAATTGAAATCATTCCCAAATACATTGGAAAGTCTTACAATTTTAATATTGGGGCGTCCGGAGTTAAATGCAAGAAGCTCACCAGTAATTTTGCTTGCTCCGAACAAATCAAAAGGGTCATTTGAATTTAAACATACCTCATCTTCCTCTTTAAGCTTCTTAGCTTTGCTTTTGCTTTTCAAATACAGCCTAGTAGAAGACAAATATGTCAAAGAGTCAAATTGACACTTTTCAAGTACATATTTCAACTTACAAACATGTGCCTCAACAGTTTCATATGGCTTTGTTCTAAAATCCGAGGTCATTCCAATACAATAAATAATATTACCTAATGGCTTATTATCTATTTTTCCCTCTCTTTGGGGAGCAAAAAAAGGAATCTTTTCCCTTTTACAGAGCTCAGTCAAATGTGAACCAACAAAACCTGTAGCACCTAATATTGTAGTCATAAAATTTAAGAAAACCCTTCAGTATGATGATGCAATGAAGGATCTTTATGAAGGATATATTTCGGACTTACATTTTTAACCATTTTAAATAGATCATTCTCAAGAATAGTTGTATCCTTTACAGCAACCATATTGAAACCGTGCGGTGGACCATCCAAAACAGTGTCCTCTGGTCTAATCAATTCAAGCTTTAAGTCTTTCACGTCATAATTCCCCTGGAAATCTCTTAGGGAAAAAACCTTATACCCAAACGATGTTAAATATTTAACAATAGGCGTATTAATTAATCCATTAGACCAATCAACATAGCTACTGTGTATTTCAAAAACAATGTTTGGATAGTTGGTATCATGATTTAATAATTTTTCAGCTCCTTTCAAAACATTCAACTCTGAGCCCTCGATATCTAACATAATCAAATCAATACTATGAATTCCATTGTCCTTAACATATTCATCAATTGTCAATGTATTAGATTGATTAACATCTGTCGAGGGTGTGGCAAAAGCCAAATCATCTGTTTCTGACAAACTTAAATAAGTTTTAGAGTCATTCCACAAACCTTTCAATACTGTTTTTACATTTGAGATACTATTCAAATTCAGATTTTCATTAAGGATATTGATTTGCGCAGGATTCAAATCAAAAGCATGAACAACGCCATTATTTTTTTTAATCTCCAAAGCAATTGGTAATGCCTGGTCCCCAAAATAGGCACCACCTATAACAACATGTTTAGCATGTTTTGCTAAATAAAGTAACAACCTTGTAGTTTGTGGCTCCCAAGCATATTCTGGTGTTTCAGGAGTAGATAACAGAAATTCTCTACCTACTTTAGAACCCACACCTGCAAGAAATTTATATTTCAAACCTGATTGCACTGCTTTGATAATATAGTCATCTTTTGTAAATAGTGCATCCACTAAATACTTTGTAACATCATCTCTAACACCACCTTTATAGGCTAAATCCTTTTCCACTTCTTTGATGAATGATATAAATGAGTTTCTCAATTTTTCATTTTTCCCGATAAGTTGTAATGCATTTGTAATTTTATTCATATCATTTTTTTTAGAAAATTAAAATTTCCGGAACCGCAACAATAAATTTGCCATCCCAATTTCTTATATATCTGAGCTGATTTGAAATTTCCTCTTTCAAATTCCACGGAAGTATTACTACATAATCAGGTTTAAATTCTTTTAATTGGCTTTCATTCACTACAGGGATATGAACACCGGGAAGAAATTTGTTCTGTTTATAAGGAGACGCATCCACAACAAAACTGATCATGTCTTTTCTGATTCCGGCAAAATTCAGTAATGTATTTCCTTTGGCTGCTGCACCATAGGCTGCGATTTTTTTCCCATTTCTTTTTGCATTCAACAGGAATTCAATAAAATCATCTTTTACTTTTTCAGATTTGATCTGAAACTTATTATATTCATCGATATTTCTTAACCCAAATGCTTCTTCTTTATTCAAAAGATTATTAACAGCGTCTTCTATCTGTTTGCTATTGTCCTCGGTATGTTTTGCATAAATTCGCAAAGAACCACCATGTGTGGCTATTTCTTCCACATCAAATATCTGTAAACCATTTTTTTTAAATATTTGCTTTACAGTTCCGAGTGATAAATAAGAAAAATGTTCATGATAAATCGTATCAAGCTGATTTTTATCAATTAACTGAAGTAAGTGTGGAAATTCAAAAGTTATCACTCCATTTGAGTTTAACAGGATTCTTAACCCCCCAACAAAATCATTAATATCGGGCACATGAGCCAACACATTATTACCAAGTAAAAGATCAGCCCTGGTTCCCTCCGCAGCCAAACGTGTTGCCAAACTAACACCAAAAAAATCAACAATTGTCTCTATACCTTTTTGTTTTGCAATGGCAGCAGTATTAGCCGTTGGTTCAATGCCCAAAGCAGGAATCCCCCTTTCTTTAAAATATTGTAAAAGGTACCCATCATTACTGGCTATTTCAACAACCTGGGATTGACTATTGAAACCAAAACGTTCAATCATCAATTCGGTGTATTTTTTAACATGGGATAACCAACTGGTAGAAAATGAAGAGAAATAAGCATATTCGCCATTAAATATTTCATCATGTTTGGCAAATTCATCAATCTGTACCAAAAAACATTTTTCGCAAACCATAATCTTTAAAGGGAAGAATGTTTCAGGTTCATTAAGCTGACTTAAAGTCAAGAACGCATTTGATGGCGGGCTAAAACCTAAGTCGACAAATTGCTGTGTTAATTCATTACTGCAAAATCTGCACTTCATGGTACTTATCTTTTCTGTTTCAAGCGATTAAAGGATAGTTTTTGTCTTTTGTACTGATTTTGCTAACAGGTAAAGGCCAGCTAATATGTAAGGCCGGGTCATCATACCGTATTCCACAATCAGCACCGGGTGTATAAAAAGCGGTATGGTGATAAATCAAAGCCGTATTGTTCTCCAATGTTTGAAAACCATGTGCAAATCCTTCCGGAATCAGGATTGAATTTATATTAGCTTTGCTTAATTCAATTCCAAAATACTGAAGATAGGTCTGAGAATCTTTCCGGAGATCAACTGCTACATCATACACACTACCTTCTACACACCTGATCAATTTTGTTTCAGCGAAAGGTGCATTCTGGAAATGCATCCCTCTAACGGTTCCTTTTAAAAGATTATACGAGTGATTGAACTGAACAAACTCTTTAGTAAAGCCAATTGAAGAAAATTCATTTTTACAAAAGGTTCTGGTAAATAATCCTCTTTCATCCTCCAATATTTTATGATGGATCAGAAAAAGTCCTTCTATTGGAGTCTTAATAAATTCCATTCACACAAAATATTTGTTTATCTGTTCATTTGTTTGAACATAATTATTTGTGTAAAATGCTTTATACCATGAGATAGTCTCTTCAATTGCTTTTTGAGTGTTCCATTTAGGCTGCCATCCCAACAGAGAGATAGCTTTCGTATTATCCAACTTTAAAGTAGTGGCTTCATGATGATCCATTTCAGGTTTTTCAAACTCTATCTGGATATCTGCCCATACCGATTTCGAAATTACTGCTACTTCTTCAACAGTTTTTGACTCAAAAGAATAAGGTGCAAAATTCCAGGAACCCGAAAATTTCTCTTTTTCTTCCAGTAATTTTTTACCTAATAGCAAATAACCTTGTAAACAATCCAAAACATGTTGCCAGGGCCTGATTGCGTTAGGATTTCTGATCTTTGTGATTTTCTTTTCAACAGTAGCTCTTACTATATCAGGGAACAAACGATCAGTACTCCAATCCCCACCACCAATAACATTTCCAGCCCTTGCTGTGGCAAATAGTACGTTATGTTTCTTTTTATAATCCTTTAAATTGAAATATGATCTTTGAAAAGAGCTGGTTAATAATTCTGAACATGCTTTCGAAGAACTATACATATCATATCCGCCCAACTGATCATTTTCCCGATATGGGTAAATCCATTCCTTGTTTTCGTAAACTTTATCAGTTGTAATAATAACAACAGCTTTAATTGATTCACAGGATTTAATCGCTTCTAAAACATTCAATGTGCCAATCACATTGGTTTGATAGGTATTGACAGGATTTTTGTAAGACTCTCTTACAAGAGGTTGAGCCGCTAAATGGAATAGAATGTCAGGTTTAAATAATTTGATGCTTTGAGTTAGTAGGTTAGAGTCTGAAATATCACCGATTGTTGACTTACCCAATAAGTTACAAAGCCTAAAATGTGAAGGCACTGTATAAGGTTCAAGGGAGTATCCTGCTGTTTCAGCACCCAAAGTTTCAAGAATAGAACAAAGCCAAGATCCTTTAAACCCTGTATGCCCCGTTACAAATACTTTTTTATTTTTATATATACTCAGCATAAAGTTACCAAGTTTTCCATAAGGCATTACCCGAACTCCATAATTCTTCAAGCTCAATCCTATCTCGCAGGGCATCCATAGATTTCCAAAATCCAGTATGTCGAAATGCTGCAAGTTGCTCATCTTTCGCTATTTCTACCAACGGACCTTTTTCCCATTGAACATCATCTACATCTCCCTTTAAATAATCAAAAACATTTGGTTCCAGTACAAAAAAACCTCCATTGATCCACATTCCGTCACCATGCGGTTTTTCCTGAAAGCGGTCTACCTTTCCATTATCATCCATTTCAATATTTCCGAATCTGCCAGGAGATTGAATGGTTGTCAGCGTGGCAATCTTACCATGTGATTTATGAAATTGAATAAGCTCTTTAATATTTACATTCGATACACCATCTCCATAGGTTAGCATGAACGTTTCATCATTTATATGTTTACGAATCCGTTTAATTCTACCTGCAGTATTCGTTTGCAAACCCGTATCAACCAATGTAACTTTAAAGGATTCGGCATTAGTATAATGCACTTCCATCCGGTTATTCGCTAATTCGATAGTGATATCTGAGTTATGTAAATAATAATTAAAGAAATATTCTTTTATCAGACCCGCTTTATAACCCAGGCATAAAACAAAATCATTAAACCCATAATGTTCATATATTTTCATTATATGCCAAAGAATAGGTTTACCTCCAATTTCAACCATTGGCTTAGGCCTGGCTTCTGTTTCTTCCATAAGACGTGTTCCAAGGCCACCTGCAAGTATTACAACTTTCATGAATGATAGATTTTTTCTGCGCTGAACATATCATCAGGCAGGCCTGATGATATAATTACACCATGATCAAGTTTATATATCTTGTCGCAATTTTTCAAAGTTGTTAGCCTATGTGCAACGATCAGCAATGTCTTATCTCCATGCAGTGCATTCACAGCTTCCATTACGTAAGATTCTGTGGCTGAATCTAATGCACTAGTTGCTTCATCCAGCACTAATACAGGCGGATCATTGTATAATGCTCTTGCAATTCCTATACGTTGGCGTTGTCCTCCTGATAAACGAACGCCTCTTTCTCCAACAAATGTTTCTAGGCCTTCGGATAAATTTGCTACAAATTCATCCAGTTGTGCAGCACTAATCGCATGCTTTACAGCCTCATCATTAATTTGATCGAGAGGTATTCCAAAAGCTACATTTCGGCGCAAAGTATCATCTGTAAGATATATTGCCTGTGGTACATACCCAACCTGATCCTGCCAGTTCCGCATACCATTCTGGATATCTATTCCATCTATGTTGATCTGCCCTTTGTCGGGCGTAAGTAAACCTAATAATACATCAACCAATGTACTTTTCCCCGATCCGCTTGGTCCAATGAATCCTATCGATTCACCTTTCTTGATATGAATGGAAACGCCATCTAATGCAGGTGATGCAGCTGTTGGATAATTGTACCTGATATCATTTACCACAATACTTTCTGTGAAATCCAATCGAAGTGATTTTTTTTCGATAGCCTGATCTTCCTTCATCATCCTAATCTCTTCATACAAAACATTAATAACAGGTTGTGCATGCCGTATCTGCTGTACAGAACTCATAATCCTGTTCACAGAAGGAATCATACGGAAAGCTGCTGCTACAAAAACACCTAATGTTGGCAACAGAAGTTCCATCGGTTTGTGCTGCAGCGTCATTAAAATGATCAATCCCGCCAGTCCTACTACAGCCAATAGTTCTAAGTAATATCGGGGTATCAATCCAAGTGTATCTACTTTTATACGAATCCTGGCATATGCATTATTATGTCTTGTAAACTCTTCCAGAAACTGTTTTTCGCGACCCATTAATTTCACATCTTTTACACCAGCTAAACCTTGCAATAGGTGTTGATTAGTAAGCCCTGCATGGTATTGCCTCATTTGTCCCCAATACAATAATTTATTTTTGGTAAGCCTATGAAATCCGACTGCAGATAATGTCAAGAAAAATGTTACTACAAGTGCACCGACTGGCTCTATTATAATCAGCATGAATGCCACTCCTACCAATGCAGATAATTCAAGACTTAAGGTGATTGCTGCAAGGCATACTGTTGTAAATTGGCCTACCTCAGTTTGGATATTACGTAATAATTCTGCAGAATTTTTCTGCAAATGAAAGGTATATGGCAACTTTAAATAACCAAAAAAAAGATTTCGGCTTATATCTGCCCAAAGTTCAGCCGTGAACTTACTTTGTTTCCAACTAAGGAAAACAAGATAAATCGATTTGATAGAATATATAAAAATCAGAAATAACATTCCCCCGATAACTAACTGGGTCTGTGTTGGATTACCCAAATATTTCAAAATCGGTTGCAGTGACGGGTATTCCTGAGCTATATTAGGCTTGAGTAACACACCAAAGGCCGGAATCAAAATACCCAATCCTGCCATTTCAAAAAGCATCCCGATTACCAATAAACCTGCTAATCCTACTAATTGCTTTTTTTGAGCCGGAGATAAAAGAAAACGAAGCTTTTGTAGGATTGTCATATTAAAATTACTTGACAAAGGCTAAGATGCAATTGCCCATGATATAAAAAATCTATGATTTGCTATTCTTATAATATTGAAAGACCATCTCCAATCCTTCCTTAAATTTGACCTGAGGATTATAGCCAAGTTTTAGCTGAATTCGTTCAATTGAAGCTTTTGAGTGTTTGACATCTCCATCCCTTTCCGGACCATAATTGATCTTGATATTATTCCCACTTATTCCCTTTAAAAGGGCCAGCATATCATTCAGAGAAACCTGATCACCACATGCTACATTAAAAACTTCATGTTTAATCAATTTTTCACTAAATAGTGACTTAATATTTGCCTGAACTGCATTTTCAACAAATGTGAAATCACGGCTGTTTTCACCATCGCCATTTATGGTTGGCGTAGTATTATTAATAAAAGCTTTACAAAAGATAGGGATAACTGCTGCGTAGGGATTATCAGGATTTTGTTTAGGACCAAAAACATTAAAATATCTTAATCCTATCGTGTGCAAACCATATACCTTACTGAATACCTCTCCATACATTTCATTTACAGCCTTGGTAACAGCATAAGGAGATAATGGTTGACCTTCTTCTCCCTCAATTTTGGGTAGTTTAGAACTATTACCATATGTTGAAGAAGACGCCGCGTATATCATTCGCTTAACGTTAGCGGCATCTTTAACTACTGTCAGAACATTGAGAAACCCACTGATATTTACTTCATTTGTTGTTACAGGATCAGCAATCGATCTTGGAACAGAACCTAATGCAGCCTGATGAGTAACAAAATCAATATCACAAACAGCATTTTTACATACATCAATATCCCGAATATCACCTTGAACAAATTCAAAATTAGAAAGTGAAATAAAGTCTTTAATGTTATCGAAATATCCATTAGACAAGTTGTCCAACACACGTACATGACCTGCATTAAACTTGAGAAGGTATTCAACTATATTACTTCCTATAAATCCAGCTCCACCTGTAACTAAGAATCTGTATTTTGATAAATCAACAGTATGGTATGGAACCTGATACATTTCTTTATTAAACATTCTAACTTGTATAATTATAATCGCCCATCAATACACTCTTTTGGTAATATTCCTTTTACATCAAATACGACTAATTTATCAGATTTTTTAATATCAATCCCTTTAAAAGCATTGTGAGCAACTGCAAAAACAATTGCTGAGTATTGATTTAAAAGTGGCAATTGTTCTTTATTTAATATTGATATACCATATTCAAGTTTTACTTCAGCTGCATTCGCCCATGGATCGTAAATATCTACATTAATATCAAAGTTTTTAAGCTCCTTATAAATATCAATAACACGCGTGTTTCTTATATCCGGGCAATTCTCTTTAAAAGTAACCCCTAAGATTAAAATTTTAGAATTTAGAACATTAAGATTTTTACGCATCATCAGTTTTATAACTTCTGTCGATACATATTTACCCATACTATCATTCATTCTCCTTCCAGCTAAAATAATTTCAGGATGATACCCTACTTCCTGAGCTTTTTGAGCTAAATAATAGGGATCTACTCCTATACAATGCCCCCCAACTAAGCCAGGACGAAAATCTAAAAAGTTCCATTTGGTGGATGCTGCTTCCAGAACTTCATAAGTATCAATACCTAAAAGATTAAATATTTTTGCAAGTTCATTAACAAAAGCAATGTTGATATCACGCTGGGAGTTTTCGATTACTTTAGCAGCTTCGGCCACTTTTATACAAGATGCTTTGTATGTTCCAGCCTCAATAACAGATTTATATAAATCATCTACAATTTCTGCAGATGCAGGAGTTGATCCCGAAGTAACCTTTAAAATTTTGGTGACAGTATGGAATTTATCTCCGGGATTAATTCTTTCAGGGCTATACCCTACAAAAAAATCCACATTAAACTTTAACCCGCTTACTTTTTCTAAAATAGGTACACAGACCTCCTCAGTTACCCCCGGATATACTGTGCTTTCGTATATAGCAATGTTTCCTTTTTTCAATACAGATCCAACAGTCTCACTTGCCTTTTCCAAAGGAGTCAAAACAGGCCTGTTATTTTTATCCGTAGGAGTTGGAACTGTTACAATGAAAACATCACAATCTGAAATCTCTTTCTTTTGATCCGTCACAATGAATAAACCCATATTAAGCGTTTCTTCCAAATAGGCATTGTCTACTTCTAAAGTGTGATCAATTCCTTTTCTTAATTCCTGAATTCTATTAGCATTAATATCAAACCCAACTGTTTTGTATTTTCGACCAAATTCTACAGCTAAAGGCAATCCTACATACCCTAAGCCTATTACAGCTATTTTCTTATTATGTTTACTCATTTTATATGGCAATATTTTTTTTCCACCACGTACTGAAAATTAAATAGAATACAATTGAAAAACCGCCAATAAGACCTCCCATCTGTGCAGACTTAAGCCTACTTACTTTTTCTTTTTTTAAAGGCAAAATAGGTTTATCAATGATTTGAATTAGCGGCGTTTCTTTTCTAAGTGTAACCTTAGCCATCTCCAGATTCTTTACAAGTTCTGTAAGAATGGCAGTATTGGCCTGGACATCAACCTGTCTTCGTGTTGATTGAACACGTTTTATATTTAATGCGGGATTCAAATTATATGTATTATCTATTGCGGAAGCTACCCCTGAAATAGAAGAGTTTAGTTCATTACGAATAGAATCCGTCTGTCTTTCAAGAATTGCAAGATTCAACTTAGCTTTTTTACTTTTAGTTTCAACATAAAAATCTGATACTTCTTTTGCTAAATTTTCTACTAAATATTTTGAAAATAATTCGTCAAATGATTTGACTTCAATTGAAATAAAACTAACTTTTTTATCATTTTGATAAATATTTAAATTTCCCTTGGTTAATGTTTCATAAATAACTCCTAAAATACTATCCTGTTGCAGGTTATATTTACTTCTGTCTCCATTTGGATAAAATTGTATCCCAGTAAGAAGAGGTTTATTTTGCCAACTTTCTCTCCATTTATTAAAATTTATATAATACTCAGCAAGTGATACTTCTTTTCCATTAATCATTACCGGGTTTAACAATGATTTTTCAACTATCGACCTCGATTTCATCAATTCAATCAAATTGGCACCACTAAATGCACCTCCAGTACTTGAACCCATATCTAATCCAAACTGACTCGCTAGTCCGCTGAGTCCCCCCCCGCTGCTGCTTTTTTCATCTTCTAATGCAAAAACCATAGTAGCTATATAAGTTGACTTTTGTAAAGAAGCATACAGAAAACCAATACCTCCACCAAGGATCCCTAGTAAGACAATAATTAACCATTTGGATTTCAAATAAATCAACCAATCCCTTATTTTCAGGATAATTTCTTGAATATTAATTTCGTCTTGATTATCAGTTTGCATAGAATCTCATTTAGTAGACACTGTCATTAAGTGTTTTACCTATTTATTTTAATCATTAAGTAAGAAGTAGAGAAATCCACCTATCATTTGCTTAAATATAAATTTTATCATTCTCAATTAAGTGGGGTTATAATCGAAGTAAGGCGATTACAACTCCGGCCAAACTCGCCACCCCACTCGCAATACCAATTACTTCACCCACACTAGTCGCTTTTTTCTCTGCCCGCCGAGGCACCACTAACTCAGATCCAGGCAGAATTTTTGGGTAAAATTTAAAGAATAAGAAATGCTTGGTTGAAGCCGCTTTCCCATTGGCATATACCACATAGCCTCTTTTGCGTAAGGCATAAGCAGTAAATCCTCCCGCTTCACTAATATAATCTCTAAAGCTATTTTTAGTCTGATAAGGTACCTGTGTCACCAATAATACTTCTCCACTCACTTTTACCTGTGCATCAAATTTGGGTATTACTAATTCATCCCTCGCTTTAAGCACAAGGTCTTCCATTGAGCCGGGGCTATTCATTATAAAATTCAGGTCAAGCGGTACTTTATCATAATCACGCAAAATTTCTGCTGCTATCACATTCGTAGAATCTTTCACTGTTTTTTGCAATCTTTTTACAGCTTCTTCCGCTTTTTGTTTGTCTTCAGCGGTTTTGTATCTTTTTAAATAAGCCCCATCGGGATAAGCATCCGGCGTATAACCACCTGCCCGCTTTAACAGGTCACTTACTTTTTCATTGCGGTTACTTAATGCATAAGGGCCCGGATATTGCACCTGGCCACTTATAATAACTGATTCCGGAACGGTGTACCCGGCCTTGCGCCTTATGGTAATTACATCAAAAGGTTGTAAAGGTATATTGGCAGAAAAACTTGTCAGATCCCTTTCATTAATTTCTGTGTTGATAATAGCGCTGGCCCGGTTATCGGAAGCAGCAATGCTATCGCGTTTGAGCAAACGGGCTATTTCAATATTTTTATACGCAGCATCTGTAAAGCCACCTGCCTGCAGTATCAGATCTTTCAGCGTTAGCTTTTCTACATATTCATATTGGCCCGGGAAGCGAATCTCTCCCTGTATAGATACTTTAAAGGAGTCGCGAAGATCTAATACAGAACTGATCAATACTTCATCTTCTCTTTGTAAAGTGCTATTGTTTGCCAGGTCGCCAGCCAGGGCTTTCTTTACATCAAATGAAAGGATTGACCTTGTTAAATCTTCCTGCAAACGGATGATCTGGCCACGGCCGGTATAGGCATCTTCTTTTAATCCGTCTGCCTTTCTAATCAGGTCGGCCACAGTTAATCCCTGTCTTAATTCATATACATCCGGACGGAAAACCGCCCCGGTAATACTCACCCTGTTTTGAAAACGGTTTAATGTTTTAGAAATTACAAATAGATCTCCACTTTGGGGTTGGTATGTGTTGTAAGCCTGCAATTCAAGATCCTGCACTTTACGTTCCTTATCGCTGCGTTGAAATATTTTAACAGATGCACGGTAAGCAGTATCTGTAAAGCCTGAGGCAAAATCCAGGATATTGGCAAAGCTTTCGCCAGGCAATATTTCAAAAATACCCGGGCGCTTTACCTGCCCCTGTAGTTCTACCCTTTTTTTGTATGCCGGGATGCGGATTACATCATTGTCTTTTAAGCCTATATTGTCTGATTGATCTCCATGCAGTAAAAGCCTGTATAAATCTATCTTCCGCTCAACCTTATTATTCCGTACCAATTCAATCTCACGGAAGCTTCCAAAGGCAGAAGGGCCACCGGCAATGTATAAGGCATTAAAAACGGTTGACAAAGACGATACGCTAAAATTACCCGGCCGGTTACTACCTATGATAGTTACTTTAATACTGCGTATTTTACTAAGTGTGACGGAGATTTTAGAGCCTCCTGATCTTAAATAGGAATACACACTATTACCCATTACTGCTTTCAATTTCTGCGTGGCGGCTTCAATGGTTAGTCCGGCAATTTTTACCTGTCCCACATTGGGGATAGATACATTACCTTCTGCAGACACCAATAAATCTCCATTGTATTCCTGCACACCATAAACAGATACGAGTATCTGATCGTCGGGACCCAAAATATAATTTACCGGTGTGGCCAATTTTAAATTAGGTTCGAAACTGGGGGATACACTTGTATATAATTCAGAACCAAAAATCAGGGGATTGATTAATGATTTTGTTGATTTCTCTCCTGGCTTTTCTGCTGTATCTAAAGAATCTGAACTATTATTACCCCGGTCTGCAGATGTTTTATCTATGCCGGTTTTTAATTTTCCTGTGCCTGTAGTACCACCACCTGCACCCGCTACCCTTTGTTTTAACTTGGCAAATTCTGCCGGCGACATACCCTTTGCCAAAGCCTGTTGTTCGGCTTGCTCAATGGTTACACCGGCACTGGCTAATTGTGCTTTCAGTTTGGCAATATCCGCATCACTCAGTTGATCTACCCTTACCTGGCTTAGGTCTTTACCTTTTAAGAGGTCCTGAGCTTGCAGTGCCTGGCTGGCAAAGAATAAACAGAGGAGGAGGAAGAGGGATTTTAGGAAATGATGTTTATGCATATGGAAGAGGTCTTTAGTCTTTGGAAGGACAGGTCTTTGGTCTTTAGTCTTTGGAAGGACAGGTCTTTAGTTTTTGGTCTTTAGTCTTTGGAAGGACAGGTCTTTAGTTTTTCTTTAGCCTGCGGCTAAAGACCAACAGCCAAAGACCAAAGACCAACAGCCAAAGACCAACAGCTATTCTCTCACTTTCTCCTTCAACATATTGATTCGTTTCTGTAAAATATGTAATTGTTCAATTAAAGTGGAATGCTTTTCAGCATTAATGTAGGAAACTAGTAAACATACTTCAATCTGTGTTTCCAGTTCAAATGAAGAACCTATGGCTATTTCCAGGAACCGTGAAAAATCAGCCGATGTTTTTCTGCTACATCCTTCGGCTATATTTGAAGGAATAGAAGTAACGGAACGATTCATCTGCGATACAAGCCCATATTTTCATGTCCCGGAAACGAGGCAGTTATCTCATAAATTGTTTTTACATATCCCAATGACTGCTTCCATACTTCTAATTTTCGGAAATCACGCAATACACATTATTTAAATTTGAAATCGGATCTTTGGAAGGACAGGTCTTTGGCTTTTAGTCTTTGGTCTTTAGCTAAAGACTAAAGACCAAAGACCAACTACTAAAGACTAAAGACCAAAGACCAAAGACTAAAGACTAAAGACTAAAGACTAAAGACCAAAGACCAAAAACTAAAGACCAAAAACCAACACCCAAAGACCTTCTTTCCTGACAGTTAATCATATTCAATACTTCTTCTTTGGATGCATGGCAGTATGAAATACTGAAACAACATGAATGAGTTTCCTTTTTTTATTTATTCTGTAAATGATAAGGAAAGGAAAAACCGGAACAGGTGTTTCTTTATATGATTTAAAACGGGTTGGATATCTTTCCGGAGTTTGTTCAATTTTTCGGATCCGGGTTATTACTTCTTTTAAAAAGCGGTCGCCCAAACCTCTTTGCCGCTCTTCGTACCAAATCCATGCCTCACTAGTTTCTTTTTGGGCACGGCCGGATAAAACAGCGCTGTAAGCAGGTATATTACTCATACTTTTTTTTCCGGAGCCTGCTTATTGAATTTTCCAGTTCATCCAGGGTATACCCCTTATCTGTTCCATTTTCAAGGGACTGAAAACGATGGTTAAGTTCAGCAGTAAATGCTTTGTCATCCCACCATTGTTTTGTTTGGTCGATTTCATTTTCGAGCAATTGATAAATTGCGTTCAGCTTTTTATTATCGGCCACCCGGATGAAATCGTATAATTTATGACGTATGGTTAAAGCTGCATTATTCATAGATTAAATTTAATGTCTTTGGGTTTTGGTCTTTGGTCTTTAGTCTTTGGCGCACTGGCGTATTAGCGCATTAGGTGTTCATTCACAATTCACAATTGACCACTCACTACTCACCACTCACTGTCTTTAGTCTTTAGTCTTTGGTCTTTGGCGCATTGGCGTATTAGGTGTTCATTCACAATTCACCATTCACAATTGCCCACTCACTGTCTTTGGTCTTTTTTAGCCAACGGCTAAAAAATTTCTAAAAAAGCTAAAGACTAACTGCTAAAGACTAAAGACCAACAGCTACACTGCAGTTAAATATCTCAAATGCTTATACCAGTTGTTATTTGTAAGTTTTTTTAGTTCCTCTGTGGTAACCTGCATTAATTTCAGAATTGACATACAGGCATCCTTTAAGGGTAAGAGTTCATATTTTGCAATCTGAAAAACTACTTCGGGGTCAATGCCTCTGTAATCGTGTGCAATCCTGTTTCTCAATCCGCCAATCTGATCCCATGCAATAAAAGCGATTTCTTCTTTCAACTGGTTATCCAATTTAATAGTCTCTTCCCCTATCGCTAATAACAGATGACAAACTGCATTATACTGAACCTGGTCATCTGAGTTATAAAATGATTGTTTATCTGAAAAGTCGCTTGTATACAACATAATCTTCTCAATGCTTTCTAAAACAGTAAGAAGATGTAATATGTTTTTATTGGAATGCATTGGATCTTTGGTCTTTGGTCTTTGGTCTTTAGTCTTTGGTCTTTGGCGCATTGGCGTATTGGCGCATTAGGTGTTCGTTCACAATTCACAATTGACCACTCACTACTCACTGTCTTTAGTCTTTGGTCTTTGGCGTATTAGCGTATTGGCGCATTAGGTGTTCGTTCACAATTCACAATTGCCCACTCACTACTCACCGCTCACTGTCTTTGGTCTTTGGTCTTTGGTCTTTGGTCTTTGGTCTTTGGCGCATTGGCGTATTAGGTGTTCATTCACAATTCACCATTCACAATTGCCCACTCACTGTCTTTGATCTCTTTTAGACAACGGCTAAAAAAAGCTAAAGACCAAAGACTAACTGCTAAAGACCAAAAGCCAAAGACTAAAGACCAACAGCCAAAGACTAACTACTAAAGACTAAAGACCAACAGCCAAAGACTAACTGCTAAAGACTAAAGACCAACAGCCAAAGACTAACTGCTAAAGACTAAAGACCAACAGCCAAAGACTACCTGCCAAGGACCGTTTCAAAATACAACAATTCCTTCTTTTTGAATATGTGATGCTATAACAGGCTCTACATGATTTTTAGAGACTAATTCTATTTTCCGGTTATGTGCCAACTGGCTGATAAACTGTTCCAGATTTTGCAAACGCATTAGCGGCATTGTTTTCCCGGGGATTACTCCATATAATAAATCTACATCACTCTCTTCCTGCTGGCTATTCCGTGCATAACTGCCAAACAACACCAAACTCTCCACTCCAAACCGTTCCCGCAGGAAGGATTTGTTTTGTTGAAGAATTTGGATGAGGGAATTGGTGGGAAGCATGGGGAGGGTCTTTGGTCTTTAGTCTTTGGCGTATTGGCGCATTGGCTGTGTCGTCACTGCGAGGAACGACCGCGTGTCGCTATCAGCTTTAGCGGCGGCGCAAGCAGTCTATGGTCTGCGCTGTAGGCAGGACAGCGAGATGGTATCTTTTTTTACAAAAACCGGCTGTTGGTCTTTAGTATTTGTGTCTTGGTCTTTGTTTCTTGATCCTTGTTCCTTGTCCCTTGTTTCTTACAAATAAATTTCAATAATGTCCTTTGCAGGAATGAACTATTATTTTATCCGGCAGCACTTCGTAAACTAACCGATGCTCCTGGTTGATACGTCTTGACCAACAGCCGGTTAAATCAAACTTTAATTGTTCAGGTTTGCAATACCTTGAAAGGGTGTTTCAGATGCATTTTCTAAAAGTACCCTTATCTTTTTAAGAATAGTTTTGTTACCTGTTTGTTTCCAATAATCCAGGTCTTCTTTAGCTTTATAAGTAAAAGCTATTTCCATATTTCATCAAGGGTTACTTTAACAGTTTTCCCTTCATTTGCCTGTTGTTTGCTTTCTTTCACTTTTGCTACAAAGCTGGCTTCATAAGGATTTTTTTCTTCTCCTTTTTCAAAGGGTACTTTTAAGGCCCGGGCAAGGTCTTCAAAAAGTGTCGCTTCCTGCTTTGACTTTGGATGTAAAATAATAGTATTCATGCATTAAAAGTTGATCTTTAGTTTTTGGCGCATTAGCGCATTGGGTGTTCATTCACAATTGACCACTCACCACTCACTGTCTTTGGTCTTTGGTCTTTGGTCTTTGGTCTTTGGTCTTTGGCGTATTAGCGCATTAGGTGTTCATTCACAATTGCCCACTCACTACTCACTGTCTTTGGTTTTTGGTCTTTGGCGCATTAGCTGTTAGCGCATTGGCTGTTTCTTGATCCTTGTTTCTTGATCCTTTCTTCCTTGATCCTTGTTCCTTGATCCTTGTTCCTTGTTTCTTGATCCCTGTTTCTTGTTCCTTGATCCTTGTTCCTTGTTTCCTGGCTTTTAATCTTTCTTCCCTGAATTTTACCTGTCAGGGAAGGTCAATATTTATTTTTTTTAATACCAACGTCTTTACCGTTAAGGCAATTTGGTAATATTCTTTTGCTTCAGATAATTCGGGAGCAATATGATCATGAGGGTATCTTGCTCTAACAGCATACACATTCATATTCTTCATATCCAGATCTTTGAAATCATTGTCGAATACGGCACATTCGTTTGTAAGATAATCCAGGTTATGGGTATACTCAAACTCGTGATTATAATAAATCAGAAATGTTTTTAAGTATTTCTCAATAGATTGGTGGCAATGAAAACAAGCTATATCAAGAATAACAGGACTTGCTTCTATAAGAATTTCAGCCGCAATCAAATCATGCGATGCTTTTTGCAACCATTGTTCCAAAATATCCTTTTCCTCTTTTGTCATAGTTCAACTGCATCCTTTAATGCATAATAAATAATATGACCTTTGGAATTTTTTCTCAGATTAATTTCTTCCTTGCTTTGAAGAATCACATCAAACGGGGCGCGAAGTAAATTTACAAGCGTTTTGCTTATTTTACTTTCCCAGTTTATCTTTTCTACCGGGGCATAGGCTTGTTGTGTAATAACCAATACATCATAATCGCTATACTTAGTTTCATTTCCCCTTGCCCGGGAACCAAAAAGCAGTACTTGCGCACCCGGCAAAAAGGTATGCACAATAGTTTTGATAGTATGAAGTGTTTCCTGGCGATTCATGATTTAAAGATTCTCTGGTCTTTGGCGCACTGGCGTATTAGCGCATTAGGTGTTCATTCACAATTGCCCACTCACTGTCTTTGGTCTTTGGTCTTTGGTCTTTGGTCTTTGGTCTTTGGTCTTTGGTCTTTGGTCTTTGGTCTTTGGTCTTTGGTCTTTGGTCTTTGGTCTTTGGTCTTTTTTAGCCGTTGGCTAAAAAATTTCTAAAAAAGCTAAAGACTAAAGACCAACAGCCAAAGACCCAAAACTCCAAACTCTCCCTCCTATCCTTCAATCAAACTAACAACCACGCCCAGATCTTTCAAATGTTCTTCACTAAATTCATTTGCGCTAAATAAACCGACCCGTATTTTTTTGCCGATCAGGGGTTCTACTTTTTCGATGAGTTTGTAGAGGTAGGGTTTGTCTATATCACCTACGATTACAAGGTCTACAAAACTGGAGTTTTGACCTTTGGCAAGATCGCCGGTGAGGTATACTTTATCGAGGTTGCCGAGTTTATGGATGATCTGTTCTACAATCTGGTCGATGCCCACATATTGAAGAATGATACGCCGTAATTGGTTAAACAGCGGGTGATGGGTGTTTACTGAATATTGTTTCAGTTTAGTCTTTGCATCAGTATCCTGCACTTCTTCAATCAGGTGCATATCGGAAAGCTTGTTCAGTTCTAATCTCACCGTATTGCTGCTTACTCCCAGATCGCGCTCTAATCCACGTAAATAGACTTTGCTGGCAGGATTGAGCAATAGCTTGGTTAATAACCTGACACGAATTTTACCTGAAAAAAGTTTGTCTAAAACCAATGATTAGGCTTGAAAAGAGGGTAGGTATCCGGAATAATCGGTACCGGTATGAAGAATCTCATCCATAAAAGGATCTGATTCTTCTTTCTCATCCAATGAAAAAGTATGTAATTCTATTAAAGGATATTTACTGATAATATGGGCAATTTTTTCAATGTCCAATGCCCTGGCTCCGGTAAACCCCTTAGCCCAAATGGCCACATCAATATCACTTTGATTGGTAGCTGTTCCAGTTGCATAGGAACCAAACAGCATGATTTTGCCGGGCTGGTATCCCGCCAGGTACAGGTCTTTAGCCAACCCGCGGATGCGGCTTTCTATAATTTTTGTTCTAACCATTGTAATAAGACAGCTACTTTTTGCTGCTGAATCTTCACATAGGAAAAACAAAAAAGAAACATAGCGTTTGAACTATACGCCCTGTTTCCTAACCTATGTAACTATGTGTTTAATAGCACAACACCTTTCGGGTTTGTAATTGAAAGAAGAGACGTCTGACGTTTAGCGTAGTTCCTTGATTCTTGCTCCTTGATTCTTTGATTCTTGTTCCCTGATATTTTATATGCTGTGTTATTAAAATAAGCCAAATACAATACCACCCCTCTTTAAACGGCTTCGCCACCCTGACTCACACAATTGAGCAGCAGAATGACCTATTATTGAGTAGCTAAGATAGGGATTTTTGATTCGTCCAGTAACTTTTAATATGATGTTTAAGTCAATTTCTGACAGTTTGGGTTCCAACCTGTTAGCTATTGAAAACCAAATTCTTATTATTTCTACACCAAAATCTGCCATTCCCCTACGGCTTCGCCGACCTCAGTCACAGAATTGCCGGACTCAAGACCTAAAACTGCAAAAAAATGCTCCTAAATATACACAAAAAATAAGCTATAATATTGAATATGAGGTAAAATGGGATGATGCTTTGGCGGGTTAGCACATTGGCGGGTTGGCGCATTGGGTCTTTAGTCTTTGGTCTTTGGTCTTTAGTAGCTGGCAGTTGGTGTTTGGCGGGTTGGCGCATTGGGTCTTTAGTCTTTGGCTCGTAGCTCCTCTGCCAGGTATCCTACAGTAACCACCCCCGATTATTTCTGCGAAATAATCGTTCCCTCCTTGAAAATGAGGGGATATTTCAATCCATTACTTTCTATAAAAGCGCTGCCGGATATTATTTGCCTCAATAACTGTAAATGCTCCTGGTAACACAATATCTCTATTTGCAAGTACTGAGATCAATGATAAGGCTGCAAATTCCGGGTGATTCCCTTTTTCTCTAAAATATACTACGCCGGGAGGGTTATCTTTTGCGTATTTGAAAATTAGTTCGCCATAATCGCTATCAAAAGTGAGTATGATTAGATTTAGTTCTATTGCGATTTGCATTACTTCCGGATCACTAATACCTGGGGAATCCTCCTGAATACTTTTGATAATAAACCCATTTTTTCGCAAAATCTTTGTGCTCGGACATGGAAAATTTTCGTTTGCCAAAAACATAATTAAGCTGAAATTGGAAAATATAATTCTTGTTGAATACAAGCTTTTAAATAAACGAAAACAGCTCTCAAGGAATCAGCGGATACTGTAGGATATGATTCAAGTATTTGTTTTTCAGTCCAGCCATCCGAAAATAATTCCAAAATCAGTTCAACAGAAATTCTTGTTCCCTTAATGGTGGGTTTGCCCAGTAAAACCTGATTATCTGAAACGATATAATCTTGCCAATTCATAATACAATATACAAACTTTTTTAAACTTGAAAGTCTTTGGTGTTTGGCGGGTTGGGCTTTGGCGCATTAGCGCTTTGGCGGGTTGGCGCATTGGGTCTTTGGTCTTTGGTCTTTAGTCTTTAGTAGTTGGCAGTTGGTCTTTGGCAATCGTCTCTGCGAGGAGTTGCGAGATACGAAGCAAAGCAGTCTGTGGCCTGCAGGCAAGCGACACGTGGTCGCGCCTCGCAGAGACGACTACCAAAGACAGTGAGTGGTGAGTAGTGAATGGTGAATTGTGAATGGGCAATTGTGAATGGTGAATTGTGAATGGGCAATTGTGAATGGTGAATTGTGAATGAACCCCAATGCGCTAATACGCCAAAGACCAAAGACTAAAGACCAAAGACCGTGAGTGGACAATTGTGAATGGTGAATTGTCAATGAACAGCCAATGCGCTAATGCGCCAAAAGCCAATGATCACCCCCACCCCTCCCGCTAAGGTGGGACAAGCTCTAAAGGGGGAGAGGAATAATCTCTGTTCCGTGAACCAAAGACCAAAGACTAAAGACAGTGAGTGGTGAGTGGTGAGTGGGCAATTGTGAATGGTCAATGGTCAATGGTCAATTGCCAACTCACTACTTTCCCGGATTGGCGATGGCAGGTTATTTTAAATCCGGAACCCATAACCAAACCAAAATTGAATAAATTATACCCGAAGATTACAACGTCCAGCCCTGCTATTGCCAAGCAATGTTGTAGGTTCGTGATTTTGTCAGGCGAGTTGCTTGCTCTTACGAATTGTCTTAGTTTTTGTCTTTCCCTTACGCATTGCTTGTAATCTCCGTTTTTCTTTGTCTGCTCTTATGAATTCACTGATGGCAAGTTCTTCTTTCTTAGTCAATGGTCTTGGATCAACAACAAAGTCAACGTCAAGCGGCTCTTTTATCAGTCCCATAGTTAATCGTTTTAAAAATATTTGTTGATTAATTTTAATGCTGCGTCTGTAGTTATTACCATTAAGTGCCCGGCAAAATGGACAGCGCCCAAACTTTCAATATAATGGTCTATAAGTTTTGTTTTTGCAATGAAAGAAACGTATCCTTCCCCACCACGTTGAAACGAGAGTTTGCAAGCATACGCAACCAAATTCCCCGGAACTCCAAAATAAGTTTTATGTCGCCCTATGTTGAATGAAGCACTTTCAATAAGGTGCATATAAACATGGTCGTTCTTAACCTCTAAGCTGATGATGCCTTGTATAATGTTAGGATTATTAGAGATTGTCAATTTGTAAACGTCTCTTGCAGGATGCTTAAATTCAATTGACCAATTAAACCTCCAACCATTTTTCTTTGTTATCCCTTTTAATTCGATAGCTGTCAGCAAAGAAATTTCCGTCGCAAAACTGTCCCCCGATTGTACATTTTCAATAGAGTTTGTCAGCTTGTCGATGATAAAATCAAGTCCTTTATTTTGTTGTTTTTTCACAAAACGAATCTACGAAATAATAAGGTCCTTGTCTAATGTTGATTAAAGGCAGGAGGGTGTACGTAGCATGACCGCCAACTCACGGTCTTTAGTCTTTGGCGCATTGGCTATTTATTGATCATTCACTATTGACCACTCACCACTCACGGTCTTTGGTCTTTGGTCTTTGGTCTTTGGCGCATTAGCGCATTGGCTGTTCATTGACAATTCACGATTGCCACTCACTTTCTTTGGTCTTCTTTAGCCTGCGGCTAAAGACTAACTAACTGCTAATGGCCAACTACTAAAGACCAAAGACTAAAGACCAAAGACCAAATACCAAAAACCCAAAGCCAATACGCTCCCGGCTAAGCCAGAACCAACTACCAAAGACCAAAGACCAAAGACTAAAGACCAACCACCAACTCCTTATTCCCAAATACTATCCTTCACCTCTTCATACACCCTGCTAATTCCTTCCTCCAAGCCAATAGAGGCTTTCCAGCCAAAGGAATTCAATTTTGATACATCCATTAATTTCTGTGGCGTGCCATCTGGCTTGCTCCTGTCTAATGCAATTGCTCCCTGGTAACCTGTTATTTTTTTAATCAGATCAACAAGTTCTAATATGGTTATGTCCATGCCTACTCCAACATTTACCAAGCCTTTCTCATTATAATTTTTCATCAGGAACAGACAGGCATCTGCCAGGTCATCAACGTGTAAAAATTCTCTTCGTGGAGTTCCGCTGCCCCATATCTCAACCGAAGGATTGTTATTCTTTTTTGCGGTAATCAATTTTCGTAATAATGCCGGCAACACATGAGATGTTTCTAAGTTGTAATTATCGTTTGGCCCATAGAGATTAGTGGGCATTACTGAAATAAAATTACAGCCATATTGGGCACGGTACGCATCACAAAGTTCAATACCTGCAATTTTAGCAATGGCATAAGGCCTGTTAGAATCTTCCAGGTAACCGGATAATAAATATTCTTCTTTTAAAGGCTGCGGCGCCAGTTTGGGATAGATACAGGATGAACCCAGGAAGAGCAGTTTTTTAACTTTATTTACATAGGAGGCATGAATGATATTACTCTCTATCATCAAATTCTCATAAATAAATTCAGCCCGATACGTATTATTGGCAACAATACCACCCACTTTAGCAGCAGCCAGAAATACATATTCAGGTTGTTCTATTGCAAAGAATTCATTCACCGCCTGTTGATTACGGAGGTCCAGTTCTTTTGAGGTGCGGGTAATGATATTGGTGTAGCCTTCTTTCTCTAACCGCCTGTAGATAGCGCTTCCAACCATTCCACGGTGGCCGGCGATGTATATTTTTGAATGTTTTTCCATTTGGTCTTTGGTCTTTAGTCTTTGGTCTTTAGGGGGGGGTGTTTTGGTCTTTGGTTTTTAGTCTTTGGGGGTTAGGGGGTGATACTGGTTTTTAGGGCATTGATTCTTTTTTGTATGATGTGTAATTCTTGTAGTAAGCTTGCATATTGATCTGTGTTGATATAGCTAACCAGGTAGCTAATTTCTATTTGTGTCTCTAATTCAAATGATGATCCAAGGGCTATTTCAAGGAACCTGGAAAACTCTGTAGCTGTTTTGCGACTACAGCCTTCGGCAATATTGGATGGTATGGAAACAGCAGACCGATTCATTTGTGAAACCAGTCCATATTGTTCTTGCCGGGGGAAAGTATGTGTAATACCATACATCCGTTTTACAAATAACAGTGTCTGCACCCACAGATTTAGTTTTCTAAAATCGCGCATACTGCTAAAAAATTTGATGGCCCTGAATATACCAGAACAATTCAAATCCTCACATACGGCTTATACGCGAAAAAAACGTTGTCTTCACCCCCAAAAAAAGTCAAAGATTAAAGACTACCCTCTCTTTTCCCTATCCTACCTACATCGCAGGCCACAGACGGCTTGCACCACAGCTAAAGCTGCAAGCGACACGCGGTCATTCCTTGCAAAGACTACCATGCCGACAAAAACCAACAGACAAGATCCAAAGCTCAGGAACCAAGATTAAAAATTAAACGCCCCTCCAAAGACCAAAGACCAAAGACTAAAGACTAAAGACCAACAACCTATTCAAATTCATTCTTCACATCAAACCCACTCTTCTTCAAAAACTGATCCCGCTCAAATATTTTCAGATCGGCGGCCACCATTTCTGTTACCATTTCTGCCAAAGTATATTTCGGCACCCATCCTAATTTTTCTTTGGCTTTGGTGGCATCGCCAATTAAAAGATCCACTTCTGTTGGACGATAATAACGGGGATCTACTTTAATAACCACTTGCCCAATAGGTACTTTATAGTTACCTGTGCATGCTGCCACTTTTGCTATCTCCTTTTCTTCCTTTCCTTCAAAAACAAGTTCTACGCCTATTTCTTTAAAAGCCATCCGCACAAAATCCCTGATCTGGGTAGTAATGCCTGTAGCCAATACAAAATCTTCCGGCGTATTGTGCTGAAGTATGCGCCACATGCCTTCTACATAATCTTTGGCATGACCCCAATCGCGTTTGGCATCAAGGTTACCGAGATATATAGTATCCTGTAAACCCAATGCAATCTTGGCTACTGCACGGGTTATCTTCCTTGTAACAAAAGTTTCGCCACGCAAAGGAGATTCATGATTAAACAAAATACCATTGCATGCAAACATGCCGTATGCTTCCCTGTAATTAACGGTAATCCAGTAGGCATACATTTTAGCCACCGCATAAGGTGAACGGGGATAGAATGGGGTGGTCTCGCTTTGTGGAACAGCCTGTACCAATCCGTATAATTCTGATGTAGACGCCTGGTATACTTTGGTTTTCTTTGTTAAGCCAAGTAATCTTACTGCTTCCAATATCCGAAGTGTTCCAATACCGTCTGCATTGGCCGTATATTCAGGTGTTTCAAAACTCACATGCACATGACTCATGGCAGCGAGGTTATAGATCTCATCGGGTTGTACTTCCTGGATAATGCGGATAAGGTTAGTAGAGTCTGTTAAATCACCATAATGCAGAAATAAATGGCGATGCGGGATATGTGGGTCCTCGTAAAACTGATCGATCCTGCCGGTATTAAATAAAGAACTCCTTCTCTTTATACCGTGTACTTCATATCCTTTTTTCAACAATAACTCCGCCAGGTAGGCGCCGTCCTGGCCGGTAATACCTGTAACTATCGCTTTTTTCATCTAAATCATTTAATTAGAGATGCGAAAATAAGCGATTTGGGTAATATGTTGTATGGAGGGCTTTGAGGGGTTTGGAGTTTGGGATTTGGCGCATTGGCACATTAGCGTATTGGCGCATTGGCGCTTTAGCGTATTGGCGCATTGGCGCATTAGCTCTTGATTCTTGGTTCTTGGTTCTTGTGCCTTGCCAATTCACCATTCACAATTGCCCACTCACCACTCACCACTCACGTCTTTGGTCTTTAGTCTTTGGTCTTTGGCGCATTGGCTGTTCATTGACAATTGACCATTCATAATTCACCATTGCCCACTCACGGTCTTTGGTCTTTGGTTGAAGGAACAGACAAAGGCAGTGACATTATTCCTCTCCCCCTTTAGGGGGTTGGGGGGTATTCTTTGGTCTTTGGCGCATTGGCGCATTAGCGCATTGGCTCTTGATTCTTGATTCTTGTTCCTTGCCAATTGACAATTCACCATTCACCATTCACCATTGCCCACTCACCACTCACTACTCACCACTCACCGGTTGTTTCAGCGTTCAGGCCGCTTTAGCGTCCCGACCGCAATGAGTCATTCACAATTCACAATTGCCCACTCACCACTCACTACTCACCACTCACCGGTTGTTTCAGCGTTCAGGCCGCTTTAGCGTGCCGACCGCAAGGCTCATTCACGTTGCTTTTATTTGTATAATTGAAATAATTGTAATTACTTTGTAGTTACAATACATTCATCTATGGACCTATCAATTATTCCAATCGGCAATTCGAAAGGAATCCGGTTAAGTAAAACATTAATTGAAAAATATAATATCACCGATACAGTTGAGCTTATTCTTGAAAAAGAATACATCATTCTAAAACCCAAAACTGCTGCCAGAACTGGCTGGGAAAAATTGTTTAAGAAAATGCATGAGAACGGAGACGACAAACTTCTTATGCCAGATGTATTTGAAGACGAAAATTTTGAAGAATGGAGTTAAAACAGTACCAAATTGTTCTGGTAAACCTTGATCCTACGGTTGGAAATGAAATGAAAAAAACAAGACCTTGTATTATCATTTCGCCGGATGAAATGAATAAATACCTTCAAACAATTGTTATTGCTCCAATGACAAGCAGATCAAAATCTTACCCAACCCGAATAGAAGTTAAGCATAACAAAACAAAAGGTTGGATTGTGCTGGATCAAATCCGGACAATTGATAGACTTAGAATAAGTAAAATTTTGGGAATACTGACCAACAAAGAGATGCATCATGTAAAAACAATTCTCAAAGAAACATATGTAGACTAAATTGGGGGTTGGCGAATTAGCGAATTAGCGCATTGGCTGTTTATTGACAATTCACCATTCACAATTGCCCACTCACGGTCTTTGGTCTTTAGTCTTTAATCTTTGGCGTATTGGCGCATTGGCTCTTGATTCTTGGTTCTTGGTTCTTGTGCCTTGCCAATTGCCAATTGACAATTCACCATTCACAATTGCCCACTCACTACTCACCACTCACTACTCACCACTCACCACTCACTACTCACCGGTTGTTTCAGCGTTCAGGCCGCTTTAGCGTGCCGACCGTAATGCCATCTTCTCATTCTCCATAGAAAACTTACTTATTTCTTTTTTCAATCTTACCGGAGCGGTATAAACATCTACCAGGTCTACAGGCTGTAGAAAATTAGCTTTTTCAATTGCTTCCTCAATCTCCATCAGCAATATAGAATCCAGTCGCTGAGGTCCGGTTATAGCAATATCCCAATCGCTCTTACTATGCTCCCTGCCGGAGGCCCTGCTTCCAAACAAAAAAGCGGTATACGGTGTGCCGGTCAGCATTTGTTGAACCAACAGCAAAGGGCTTAATAAATGGGGTTTCATTGTAATACCTGCTTTAGTTCCAGAAAACTGGCCAGATGGGTTTCAAATTGCCGGCTTACCTGCTCAAAGCTATCTTCTTTATAGATATGGCTTAACAGGTTTCTATCATCAATAGCAGACAAAAGGTTAGCCAGCAACCCTGCCGATATAAGATTAGCTGTAAATAAATGCCGGTAAACCTGTTTTGGGCTTCCTACTATTTCGCCCAATTGCAGCTCAATAAATGCTTTCGAAGTTTTCCAGGCCAGTTCTACACATATTTCAAATTTCTGCACCTTACCATTGCGGATAAGGTCCTGGATAACCGGTGTGTAGGATGAAATATCTTCTCCCAATGCATTCTCAAAGCTTTGCAAAGCGGCTGCATAATCTGCGGCTAATAGTTGGTATCGTTCTTTAAGTTGCACTGGCTGTGTTTATCATGCTAAAAATACAACAATTCAGATTATCTGTCCGGGTGGGCGGCCATTCATAATTGCCCACTTACGGTTTTTGGTCTTTGGTCTTTGGTCTTTGGTCTTTAGTCTTTAGTCTTTGGCTTGTGGTCGTCTCTGCGAGAGGTTGCGAGGTACGAAGCAAAGCAGTCTTTGGCTTGTGATATTTGGGTGATAGGGAAAAGAGAGTGTTTTGCAAAGCCGGTCTTTGGTCGTTGGTATTTGGCATTTGGTCTTTGGCGTATTGGCGTATTGGCGCATTAGCGAATTGGCTGTTTATTGATAATTCACAATTGCCCACTCACGGTCTTTGGTCTTTGGCGTTTTGGCGCATTAGCGAATTAGCGCATTGGCGAATTAGCGCATTGGCTGTTTATTGATAATTCACAATTGCCCACTCACGGTCTTTGGTCTTTAGTCTTTGGTATTTGGCGCATTGGCGTTTTGGCGCATTGGCGTCTCTGCGAGGCACGACCGCGTGTCGCTTGCAGCTTTAGCGGTGGCGCAAGCAGTCTGTGGCCTGCGATGTGGGCGGGATAGAGAGAGATAGTGTTTTACAAAATCCGGTCTTTGGCGCATTAGCGTATTAGCGCATTGGCTGTTTATTGACAATTCACCATTCACAATTGCCCACTCACGGTCTTTGGTCTTTGGTTGAAGGAACAGACAAAGGCAGTGACATTATTCCTCTCCCCCTTTAGGGGGTTGGGGGGGTATTCTTTGGCGTATTGGCGTATTGGCGTATTGGCTGTTTATTGACAATTCACCATTCACCATTGCCCATTCACGGTCTTTGGTCTTTAGCGCATTGGCTCTTGATTCTTGGTTCTTGTTTCTTGGTTCTTGTTCCTTGCCAATTGACAATTCACCATTCACAATTGCCCATTCACAATTGCCCATTCACAATTCACAATTGCCCACTCACTACTCACCACTCACCATGCTGTTTCAGCGTTCAGGCCGCTTTAGCGTGCCGACCGAAAAAAGGAGGCTGCCTTATGAGACAGCCCCCTTTTTTACTTCATCCATTTTCTAAATAACCTTTTTAAAACCAGGGTCAGGATGAAGCTGACCGCGGTTCCGGCAGCGGCGAGGATGCAGGTTCGAACCAGATCCTCTGCCTGTATGGCTTTATAAAAGCCGGTAAGGGTGCCGCCAAGGGTAATAAAAAGGGTATTTTTATGGTTTACCGGTATGGACATCTGCACCTCCTTTTTGGGATCTTTGTTTCAACTTTTTACCCGGTGCATCTACAGGTACCGTTAGCTGACAGACAGCCGCAGTTACAGTTCCGGCTGTTACTATATAACCGGCTATGGTGGTTACAGCCGCCGGTAAAATAACAGGAGCCGTTAACAGTGCCGTGGCCACTCCAGCTATTGCAAGGCCTATGTTTCGCAGTTTTTGAAAAAACGACGGGGTTTCTGCCCTTGCCCTTTGTATGATAGTACGCATATCTTTTGTTTTTTATCCGGCCACTGCTGGCAGCGACCGGATGGTGATGAATAGGGTTTCGTTTTTTTGAATGGCTTCTTCCGCCTTTTCAATGAGTATATTACCTGCCCGCCGGGAAAGTATCCCCTGCCCAATACCTGTTATTTTAGTAACAGGTGCAATACAGCCCCGTAGTTCTTTAAGCGCATTATTAGCCGGATGGATGAGTATCAACTCTCTTCCGGGTACATCTTTAAGATGCAGGTGCCATTTGAACTTTGTGCTGTATCTTTTTTCAACAGGATAGGTTCCTTCCGGTATACAGGATATTTGCGGCTCATTGTTTTGCCAGGGTAATTCGATAGAATAGCACAGTGGGGTGGCCTGCCCCTCTGTGTACACCGTTCCATTGGTACCCTGCGGGTGGTAGGTTCTTTCGATAATGATGTTCATTGGCGTTGAATTTTACCAATAAAATCAGTTACCATCCACTTTTACAAGCGTACAGGCATTGAAAGCGCCGTTTTGTAACGCATACTTTACCGTATTTACATCCTGCACAAATTCTACATTCAATACCACAAACAGCGGATGCGTGCTTGCCGCCGGTAATTGCATGGTAAGGCTGAGCAAAGCGGTAGCTATGTTATTGATGGGCAGGTATCCGGAATCTGCTTCCACCAATGCTCCTGTTGCGTTTTCAAAATCAACAAACGCCGCTGCGGTTCTGATCTTGAAATGCGTGGCGCCACCAGGTACCGACATCATTTTGGCCGGGATAAAAGCAGCCAGTTCAACAGATGCCAGGCCTGTTGCCCTGTTTAAACTTACCGCATAGGGCGCAAGCAGGGTGGTGGTTAATTTACCATTGATGTTAAACTCAAAGCCCTCCAGTAATGTGGCTTCTCCATCAATCACATTTCTTTGTCCGCGGGTGCTTGTCTGATCCATTCTCAGCACATCGATCATTTGCTTGGTTAAGCGGCTCACCATACGGCTGTCGGTGCTTCCCTGTATAATGGGGCCCAGCACTGTGCGCAGCACTTTAGCGGCTTTACCTGCTCTTCCAAATTCGGCCATGTTTTCGCGGGTACGGGCAAAGGCCGGATCATTGGCTATTTTAGAGGCCGGCACAGCGCTTTTTTCTTTTACCATGTAGCCATCTTTTGTTTTAAAAAATGTGATATTACCCAGGGTTCCTTCGATGGGTATAATACCTTTTTGTTTTGCCATGATAGTTGTTTTAAATGATTTACAAAATGTTGTTTGGTTATTGCTATCCCTCCTCACTGCAGTTGAGGACCGGCGCCGGTTGGGACCGCATTAACAGGATCAAAAGTATTTTGGGGAATAGTGCCATACCAGTTACAGCAGTCCTGTAACCCCCGTAACCCCTCCCGTTCTGCAAGGGTTTTGACCAATAAAAATTTTATAAACGCAGTAAAATGGGGTACCAAAGGTTACAACCCATTTAGAGCCGATGCTTTTCCCATGTGGATAAGTGCCTCTACTGATGAACTATGTGGGGAGGATATAGGGAGCATGGTGCGAGGGAGTGGGGGGGCTTTGGTCTTTGGCGCATTGGCTGTTCATTCATAATTCACCATTCACAATTGCCCACTCACAGTCTTTGGTCTTTGGCTCTTGGTCTTTAGTCTTTGGTTGAAGGAACACACATAGGCAGTGAGATTATTCCTCTCCCCCTTTAGGGGGTTGGGGGGTGTTCTTTGGCGCATTGGCTGTTCATTCACAATTCACCATTCACAATTGCCCACTCACAGTCTTTGGTCTTTGGCTCTTGGTCTTTAGTCTTTGGTTGAAGGAACACACATAGGCAGTGAGATTATTCCTCTCCCCCTTTAGGGGGTTGGGGGGTATTCTTTGGCGTATTAGCGCATTAGCGTATTGGCGTATTGGCGCATTGGCGCATTGGCGCATTGGCGCATTGGCTGTTTATTGACCATTCACCATTCACAATTGCCTACTCACCACTCACTACTCACCACTCACGTCTTTGGTCTTTAGTCTTTAGTCTTTAGTCTTTGGCTCATTGGCTGTTGGTTGAAGGAACAGACAAAGGCAGTGACATTATTCCTCTCCCCCTTTAGGGGGTTGGGGGGTGTTCTTTGGCGTATTAGCGCATTAGCGTATTGGCGTATTGGCGCATTGGCTGTTTATTGACCATTCACCATTCACAATTGCCTACTCACCACTCACTACTCACCACTCACGTCTTTGGTCTTTAGTCTTTAGTCTTTGGCTCATTGGCTGTTGGTTGAAGGAACAGACAAAGGCAGTGACATTATTCCTCTCCCCCTTTAGGGGGTTGGGGGGTATTCTTTGGCGCATTGGCGCATTGGCGTATTGGCGAATTAGCGCATTGGCTGTTTATTGACAATTCACAATTGCCTACTCACTACTCACTACTCACCACTCACGGTTTTTGGCATTTGGCGCATTGGCTGTTTATTGACAATTGACCATTCACAATTCACAATTGCCTACTCACCACTCACCACTCACTATTCACCATGCTGTTTCAGCGTTCAGGCCGCTTTAGCGTCCCGTCCGCAATACACCGTTCATGCCTTTGGCGTTCAGCGTTTTGCGTTCAACACTAATACAACCTCAACTGTCCCATCATATTGGCAAGATGGGTTTTGAGAATACTAACAGTGGCCGTATCCGGATTATAATATTTTTGACGGAGGCTCTCATGAGAAACTTCCTGCTGTTGGCGGGTAGTAAAGTTCCTCGATATGTTTTTAAGCAATAATGTCTGGTTGTCGCAGGTTAGAATACCTGCATCTACCAATAGTCTTACCATGCCGGCAAGTTGGGGTACGGAGAGGGTGGTTTGGAAGGGTTTGGGGGATTGCGGATTTGGGGATTGTGGATTTGGGGATTGTGCATTGGAGAATTGGGTTTGGCTGATAGTGATTTCTGCATTGATGGCTGTGAGCAGTAATTGTTGGCAGGTGGGGGCATCTTTGTATAAACTCAGGTTGGGAATGGGATGAAGCCTGTTAACCGCCCTTAGATGTATTGCCCATTGTTCTATTTTCTGTGCCGCTGTATCGTGAACCATCGCCAACTGGTATGTTTCCATTACATAGTTAATAAAACCGCCATGATTAAAATTGTGCAGGATAAGTGTTTGTATCCATGCATCGTTTCCTGACGTGCCTACCAACTGCAATTGTTCCAGTACAGTTTTCCAATAGCGGTACATGCCATAACTTAACCTGCAATCTGATCCGGGATTATAATATGCTTTAATGGGCGTTGTTATTAACTGAAGCATCTGCATGCTGATGCTTTTAGTAACCTGTTTTTCGAGATTTGCGGCAGAGAGAAGAAAATACTGCTGCGTTTGAAGACTATCAGCCTCAGGCATTTTTTGTTCGTTATTAAAGTGCTCTTCAAAATTGGTTTGCAAAAAATTGAGCAGGTGTAAAAGGGGGGTCTCAATATTTTTATAAAAAGAAATACATTCTTCGGATAACACAACGGGGACTGGAAGTTGATTGATTTGTGTGATATATGATTGCAGTTTATCGGCAAGGTTTACAAGGCATGATTGGGTGGCGCGGATACAGGCAGTTTGTTCTTTTTTTCTGGCAGCTTTAAAGTATTGCTCCATAAAATCGAGCTGCAGGTTATTAGCTAAACGGATAGCAGTTTGTTTGTCGGTATCAATAGTTTTGGAAGCCTGTAAAAGTTGTGCCGGGTTAATGGATTGATAAATCTGCAGGGCTAACGGACGAAATGCAAATTGCATACTATTGTAATTTGATCCTGAAAATAGTGTGTTGCTTTTGTGCAAAAAAACACACCAGCCCTGCAAAACGCCACCTTGCTATATTTTACCTGTACGTTTTTAAAAAAGACGTCTGTAACTGTTTGAATACCAGGCAGTCTATTCCCGCATTGCGGCTATTACTCTATTTTTGGTGGTAAACACCCTTTTTGTTGAACGTATAAATTGTAAGGTTTATCGGTATTATGAAGAGTAATTTTGTGCGCGATTGTTGAGGAAATGATAAATTATTCAATGTTTTTGGCGCATTGGTTTTTGGTTTTTGGTCTTTGGTCTTTGGCGTATTGGCGTATTGGCGCATTAGCGAATTAGCGCATTGGCTGTTTATTGATAATTCACAATTGCCCACTCACGGTCTTTGGTCTTTGGCGCATTAGCGTATTGGCGTCTCTGCGAGGTACGACCGCGTGTCGCTTGCAGCTTTAGCGGTGGCGCAAGCAGTCTGTGGCCTGCGATGTGGGCGGGATAGAGAGAGATAGTGTTTTACAAAATCCGGTCTTTGGCGTATTAGCGCATTGGCTGTTTATTGACAATTCACCATTCACAATTGCCCATTCACTGTCTTTGGTCTTTGGTTGAAGGAACAGACAAAGGCAGTGACATTATTCCTCTCCCCCTTTAGGGGGTTGGGGGGTATTCTTTGGCGTATTAGCGCATTGGCGCATTGGCTGTTTATTGACAATTCACCATTCACAATTCACTGTCTTTGGTCTTTGGTCTTTGGTTGAAGGAACAGACAAAGGCAGTGAGATTATTCCTCTCCCCCTTTAGGGGGCTGGGGGGTGTTCTTTGGCGTATTAGCGCATTAGCGTATTGGCGCATTGGCTGTTTATTGACCATTCACCATTCACAATTGCCTACTCACCACTCACTACTCACCACTCACGTCTTTGGCTCATTGGCTGTTGGTTGAAGGAACAGACAAAGGCAGTGACATTATTCCTCTCCCCCTTTAGGGGGCTGGGGGGTGTTCTTTGGCGTATTGGCGCATTGGCGTATTGGCGTATTGGCGAATTAGCGCATTGGCTGTTTATTGACCATTCACAATTGCCTACTCACTACTCACCACTCACTACTCACCACTCACGGTTTTTGGCATTTGGCGTATTAGCTGTTCATTGACAATTCACCATTCACTGTCTTTGGTCTTTGGTTGAAGGAACAGACAAAGGCAGTGACATTATTCCTCTCCCCCTTTAGGGGGCTGGGGGGTATTCTTTGGCGTATTGGCTGTTTATTGACAATTCACCATTCACCATTGCCCATTCACGGTCTTTGGTCTTTAGCGCATTGGCTCTTGATTCTTAGTTCTTGTTTCTTGGTTCTTGTTCCTTGCCAATTGACAATTCACCATTCACAATTGCCCATTCACAATTCACAATTGCCCACTCACCACTCACCACTCACTGCTGTTTCAGCGTTCGGGCTGCTTTTTACTAAGCAGGTTCTTAAATAAAAAAATAATTGTACCCTGTAACGTAATAGGTTACATTTGTAAATGATTGTCAGCATAGAGCACAAAGGACTCAGGTTACTTTGGACAAAAAATGATGCTTCAAAACTTCCGGCTCAACAGGTTAAGAAAATCAGGAATGTGCTTACCCTGTTACATGCTGCGGAAAAAATAGCAGACATGAATTATGCGGGGTCTAATTTGCACCCGCTAAAGGGTGAATTGCGTGGCTATTGGTCGGTAACAATTTCAGGCAACTACCGGATGGTTTTTAAATTTGAAGATGGAAATGCTTATGTAGTTGACTATTTAGATTATCACTAATGTGCTGGCTATTGGAATTTATTTGCATTGATGTATTTTAATGGTAAGAGGATTTAAAAAGCTATTTGAGTTAATTAGTACCATTTGCTTACATCTTTGCGATGAATCTTAACTGCTTTTCACCGCAGAGCCGTAGGGTTTTTAGAGTTTTTGCAGAGGAGTAAGAGTCATAACCAAATAAAACCAATTAACTCAAACAGCTTCCAATAATGGAGTTATTCTCTATTTAAGAGCATATTTTTTTAACACTATAGGTACATAGGGAAACAAAAAGGAGCATAGATTTTGAGCTATATAATCTGTTTCCGGGTTTGTGCAGCTAAGTATTTAACAGCATAACACGTTATTAAATAACAAAAGAGGATCCGTTATGAAAAAACAAGGAATGCCACCGGTACATCCCGGAAAAATTTTGAAAGAGATGTACCTGGAACCACTGGATATAAACATTACACAGCTTGCAGAAAACCTGGGTGTTGCCCGCAAAACGGTATCACAGTTGGTAAACGGGCATATGGGCATTAGTGCAGAAATGGCCCTGCGATTGGCCAAAGCTTTTGATACCAGCGCCGAACTCTGGCTTAATATGCAGCGCAATTATGATTTATGGTATGCCAGTTCCAAAATAACAGTTGGGCATGTTCGTTCACTTAGAACTACCCTTGCAAAAACAGCTTAATCAGTTGAGTGAACCACCTCGTGCTGACGAATCTTTAGCGTTGGTTCCGGCTAAGCCGGGAGAGCATTAGCGTATTAGCGTATTGGCGTATTGGCGCATTAGCGTATTGGCGCATTAGCGTATTGGCGCATTAGCGCATTGGCTCTTGATTCTTGTTTCTTGCACCTTGGTTCTTGTTCCTTGCCAATTCACAATTGCCCACTCACAGTCTTTGGTCTTTGGTCTTTGGCTCTTGGTCTTTAGTCTTTGGTTGAAGGAACACACATAGGCAGTGAGATTATTCCTCTCCCCCTTTAGGGGGCTGGGGGGTGGTCTTTGGCGTATTGGCTTTTGGCGCATTAGCGCATTGGGGGGGCATTGACCACTCACTACTCACGTCTTTGGTCTTTAGTCTTTGGTCTTTAGCGCATTGGCTCTTGGTTCTTGTGCCTTGGTTTTGTGCCTTGCCAATTGACAATTCACCATTCACCATTGCCCACTCACTACTCACCACTCACCACTCACTATCTTTGGCTGAAGGAATATAGTTAGGCAGAGAGATTATTCCTCCCAAAAAACAACTTTAACTTCTTAAACCTTTTCGGGATGTATTTAGTTAAAATGGTAAATGAACTTGCCGGAATTTCCTGATTTTTCCTTTTGATTTTTGCCTGCAGCCCCTTCCACTATTCTCCCTGGTGTCTCAAAACTATATCTGCTAAAAAATACAACCCTTAAACCGCTTCCAGGATAAAATTCCCATCAATCCCCAATTTTTCATGAACCGCTTTTAAAAAAAATACATCCGGAGGGCGTTTCCCATTTAGTATTTGCGAAAGTTTGGGTGTACCAATACCCAGCATATCAGCAAGTTTTTGTTGGGTAATATCCAATTCTGTAATCTTTTGTTGAACGATGGAATGAATGGTTACAGGTAAAGGCATTATTTTTATCACAGTATCCTCATATGCTTCTGCTAACAAGCTGAGACGCTCTAATTCACCAGCCTCTTTTTTTGATAACGACCCAAAACCGCCCCCTGCCGTAGCCTTTTCTAAATAGGCTTCTATCAGACCCATTACCTGATCAAACTGTTTTGCCGTTCTAATTTTATCAATCATACCGTTAATTAAATGATTGTACAATTAATTTTATCATACTCAGCATGCGTCCCAATAAATCGGATGTATACTGTTCTGCTGCTAAAAAATATCATAGTAACCAATCGGTATTCATTTCCTTTAATATTGAAGTTGTTTAAACTTTTTTCGAATGGTATAAAATAAAAGATAACTCCCTGTAGTTAAAGATTTGAACAAAAAAAAACAACGGTGGGAGTTATCAGTG